>SDBT01000405.1_pt1 | contig 67578 bp, 116 predicted proteins | sample 2277101 | NCBI WGS metagenome assembly SDBT01 (sample SAMN10404973, study PRJNA504765) | marine sediment metagenome | isolation source: marine sediment core GS10_PC15, 103 cmbsf | place: Arctic Ocean: Southern Knipovich Ridge | collected 2010 | reverse complement strand
AGGTTAAAAAGAAACCTGGTAGTGATCTCAAAAGGGTGTCAGGTGAATCTGTTTCACCTACAGTGTTTAGCACATTGCAATACATAGAATCAGCTATTGGGAAGCTTTCTGGTAATGTTGAAGTTGTACAGGGTAAAACACCTGGCCAAGTTAAGTCTGGTATAGCTATTGAAGCATTACAACAGGCAGCTATGGCCATTGTTCGTCTCAAGGCAAGATCGGTTGAATCACTCCTGGAAAGAATAGGACAAAAGATGATTTCCCGTATCTTCCAGTTTGAGAGTGGTGACAGGCAGATGTGGAGACTTAAGAGCGACAAGGACTTTGAAGCGTTTAAGTTTTTTAGTAAGTTACTAAGAGGTGAGGACAAAGCAGCAAAGAAGTTTCTCAAGAACAAAGAAGATGCTTGGAAAAATTTCCTTTTCAAGATAAGACCTGGTTCTTCGATGTCTATGAACAAGTGGCAGAATGCTATGTTGGCAATGCAATTATATCAAGCTACTCCTAAGCCACTGATTGACAGAGAGTATGCTCTCGACATGATAGACCTTCCTAATCGTGAAGAAGTTTTAAAGAGAATGGAAACACAGGAAGCAGTGGAAATGGAATTTGCTCTCAAGATGCAGAAGCAAAAGGAACAGATGGATATTGAAGCTGCAGGTAGGGGGAAGTCAGGTACCGGAGGCTCTGCTCCTGGAATTAAAGACATGAGAAGTCCGCATCTCCCTCAGGCATTGCAGGAGGGTTTAGCTAAAGGTCAAGGTATACAACAGTAGAATAATAGGAGAAGATAATGCCATACGGATTAAAGGGTTCATATAGTGTTGGAGGAGGTAAAACCAAGCATGTTGGTAGCGGAAGCATGAAAAGACCAACAACAACAACCACCTCAGCTAGACCATCAACAACTACAACAGCGCCAAGGAGTTCTTATCAGGCACCCAGTAAGATTAAATCATCTTCCGGGGTAGCACAATATAAGACTACACCAATTAAGGGAACGCCAAAGGTTCCAACCACAACTACAACTAAGCCAAGGGCGCTCATAAAGGATGTAGAAAAGGCTAGGAGTGCAGCACAAAGTAGGCAATCAATGTTAGACGAAATCATGAAGGGATTATAATGTTTAAGTGTAAACCAAAAGGTAAACCACCCAAAAAGGGTAGGTAACAATATATAACGATTAGTGGAGTCCTTGATGTTTTGTCAAGACAGCAAAACTAATCAAAGAGTACGTTCTTGATTATTTTAGACCTTGTACAGCAAGCTTGATGCCCTGTACAACAAGTCAATGGGAGAATGGACATGGCAACAGCATCTGCAAGTAGTGAGTCAGGTCAAACCGCTGCAGGAACAGTGGATAAGGATACTGACAAAAAGTTTAATCTCGACAGTGTGAAAGTGGACGATTTACCTGAGGAAGTTCGCACCATTGTTAAGGGATTTCAATCGGATTATACCAAGAAAACCCAGGCCATAGCGGACAAGGAGAAAACCCTTGTTGGTAAGGAAGAGGATATCGAGCGTGGTAAGAAGTGGGGAGAATGGTATAGTCAAAATGAAAACACCCTTGCTCAATACAATGAGTATGCGAAGAATCTATCCCAGGATGGTAACGTTCACCCCGACAACAAAACCGATAAGAACAAAGACGGAGACGGAGATGGAGACGGAGATGAAGATTTATTCTCAGGCGATGATAGCAAGAAGATAAAGAAGGAGTTGAAGGGTGATATCGGTAAGGTTCGTTCCGAGTTAGCTCAGCAGAAGGTTGATCACAACTCAGTAATGCAAACAGGTATGGACATGATGGTTAGCCTCATGAAAGTTGTGCAAGACAACGAGTTTGAATTTAACGTTGATCCTGAAAAGGTAATTGAGTTTGCCAGGAAGGAAGGCATAACAGACATGAAGCGCGCTGTGGCTAGTTCGTATTACGGTGAGATACGTGACGCTGAGATAAAGAAGGGAATCGAAGAGGGAGTCAAGGTTGAAAAAGAAAAACTTAATCTACAAGTAGTTACTGATGGAATGCCCCAAGGACGAAAGACGCTGAAAGTACTTAATCGTGAAAAGAAGTAATCACGGTTAGTGGAAGGGGTAATATATAATGAGTAAAGCTAACATTACTGAAATTGATGCCTTTGTAAGGGACGAAGTATTACCTGAGATTGAATCTCAGATAGTTGCTAACAACGCTCTTCTGGCTAGATTGGAAGGTATGGGCAAGTATGTTGCCGATTCTGGAGAACATATCAGAACGGGAGCTAGATATGCTAATCTGCCTGGTGGGTTCTATGGTAGAGGTACCAAGTTCAGTACCACGCAGAAAAAGACAGTCAAGGAATTTATCCATGATTGGAAGATGGCTTTTTGCAATGAAATCAACTACTTACGTCAAGTAGCGTAGGTCATCTAAAATCAAGCTATATGCTGGAAACTCCTTAGAGCTCTTATTACTTACAGCGAAAGTGAAAACATAAGAGATTGGACAATCAGCAGGGAAGACTGGAAGTAATGAATAGACCTAATCCAACTAAAATATGTATCGTATGTAACAAAGAATATAAAGTCTCAAGAAGAAAACGTGAGGACATAAGACGTTTTTGTTCACACGCTTGTCGTGGAAAATATTTTAGTGGTAGCATGAATGGTAACTGGAAGGGTAGCGATGCTCTCAATAGGGACCATTGTGATAGGCAGAGTGTCATTATGAGTTCTGAATACAGGGTCTGGAGGAAACTAGTAGTAGATAAAGATGGGTGGAAATGTGTGCTATGCGGTAAGAAAACCAGCTTAGTTGCACACCACATCCAATGCTACTGGGAATATCCCGAATTGAGATTTGACTTAGATAATGGAATTACGCTGTGTCGGTCATGTCACACGAATGTGCATCTCAATAAAGTCATTACAATAGAACCCTCAGAGACTAATACGCTTGACATCGTAAATTCGATGAAGATAGAGTCCGAACTTGTGGGAGACCATAAGAGACAAAGCTGTGAAGCTATGTCCCTCTAGTAATAGAGAGTAACAAATAGTACGTAGACGTAACTATTGACGGATGGACGGAAGCAATCACAATGGGTTCTAACAAAATCCGTAACTATGTTCAAGACAAGATGGACAATGCACAAGAGACCATCTCTACAATCTTGAATAGTTCAATGAGAACCGGTGGAGAAGGTGACAACATTGATGGTATCAAAGCTATCTGTGATGATGGAACCAACTATCCCAAATATGGTACTCTCACCAGATCTTCGGACACCTGGGCCAAGGCGCAACTAGACGGTACCGGTGGAGTGTATGCCAACTCTATCTTTCAGAGCATGTACGGTCAGTGTTCTAAGAACAACCAACACCCGGATCTAATCATAACAACTCAAGCTGTTTACAATAGTGTTTGGGGCAAAATGACCCCTCAGCAACGCTATGCGCAGTCTACTGCTCATGCTGATTTAAGAGCTATTGGGTTCAGTGGTATCGAGTTCAATGATGCTCTTATCGTTGTGGAAGACGACATGGAAACCGGCCTTGCCTTTTTCATGAACAGTAACTACATCGAGTTGGTGGTTCACGCTGACAGAAATATGTCCTGGCAGGACTTCATGCCTCACCTGGACGAGGATGCTAAGACTGGCCGTTTCTACTGGATGGGTAATCTGATCTGTACAGCACCAAGGTACGAAGGTCAAATACAAAATTTAACCTAATCAATATGGGTAGTGTGCATAGTGTTCACTACCCCAATTTCCTCCTACGTTCAAGCCAATGAGCGTAGAGGTGCCATACCAAAGGAGGTATAGTTATGAGTGATCAAGTAAATAGTTATGAAGGTGGAGTAGGTAAAGTTATTGTACAAGGTATGAGAATAAATGAAACTGCTCAACAAACCACACTAGGAACCATTAGAGACCTGGCAATTGGCAGACAAATCGTTTATGCCAAAGTTGGGGCTGCTGCTATCTCAGCCGGAACATTGCTGCAATCTAGGGCAACACTTCCTGGTTATGGAGTTGTTCTTTGTGGTGCTACTGCATCTGTTGGTGCTAAATTAATAAACGTAGTTAATACGCTTGCATATACTGCCGATCAATTCAAGGATGGTTTTTTGACAGTACATTGTGGAGCCGGAACCGGTTATTCCTATGTAGTTGAATACCATCTGTCTGCTGCTGCAACCGATCTTAGTTGCAACATTGCTCTTAAGGACGGGCTGGAAGTAGCTGTTAGTACGTTGTCGTTTTGTTCTCTTCTAGAGAATAAATACTCTCGCGTAATTGCTTGTCCTGCTGGCCAGCAAACTCAACCATTGGTAGGTGTTGGACTGTGTACTGGTACGGTTAATAGCTATGTGTGGCTTGGTAAGAAAGGGCCATTCCTGTGTCATACCGATTCACTTGCGGTAACCGCAGGTAAGGAAATAGTTCCTGGTTGTGCTGCAGGTACAATCAATGAAAGGAGAAGTGCTGAGGATACAATGCTTCCCATCGTTGGTATGGCCATGCAGTCAGCTGCCGCTAATACGGCTTCCTTTATCATGGTTGACCTGGAACTGTAAACGATAACAATGGTGGGGGTACAATAAGTGCCTCCACCTCATTTTTAAAAGGAGGGTTTAATATGCCTGGTGGGATTAAAGAATTAATTGCTGATGTTGAGGCTAAAACTGTAGATATCGGTGCGGAGCAAGTAACCGATGCTAAGTTAAATATTGATGTTGGTAGGTGGGCATCTGGTTCGTTTATTAGTGGTACTACCACATGGACTGGAACTGCTGCATTCACCGTATTGATGGCAATCATTAAGGTAACAGCATCTGCTGCAGGTTTTGTAACAGTGGGTACTACTACTGATGCTGACGCTGTATTTGCCTGTACGAGTACACTAGCATCAACGTATGCTTCGGGTGCTGGATTGATAGCACTGAACGCTGCCGTCAATGTTGTTACTGCAATGAATACAGGTGTGCCGGATATATCTGCAGGTGGTAGTGTTATTATATCTGCAGGAGATAGTGTAGCTGGAAAGTATTACTTCTTGTACATTGCCACAGCCGTATAACTAAGGAGGTAGTAAAGTGGGATTAAATGAAAGCATTAGAGATATGTTGTCTGGTGAGGTCTATGTTCAAACAACCGACATCAGAGAATGTGCTGTAACAACTGCAAAGCTAAAGGATGCTGCTGTCACGGCCATAAAATTATCAGAGTGTGCCTTGGTAACGGCTGGCATAGGTGATAGTGCTGTGACAACTGCCAAACTTGGTAATAGTGCTGTGACAACTGCTAAGTTAGGTGATGATGCTGTCACTAGAGTTAAGATTGGCAGGGACGCAGGAGTGTGGAGGGGGTATCACTGGACTGGAGCAGGTACAGAAGTAGCGCGCATAACAATGTCAGCCAACGTAACTATCTTAGGAGTTATTGCAGATATTACAACCGAAGCATCTGCTGCAGGTACATTTGTTATTGAAGATTCGGCAGGAAATGATATACTTGCTTGTCCAACTCAATCATTGGTTAAGACATTTAGTTCAATGAATCAAACTGCAGCCGGAGATTTTACATGTTTTGCTATAACTGCAGGCGACTCAGTCGTTATAACTATTGGTGCAACCAGTGATGAGATAATAGGTGATCTATACCTGTTAACTGTAACGCAACCCGCCTAAGGAGGTGTGTTATGTCTGAAATAAGCGTACTTGTTGAGCTTGTTAAGGCTAATCATGGCTCCGTTATGGAAAGGCTTGATGGCCTAGAAGCGACATTCAAGGACCAAAGGACATTCTGTGACGGCAGGTTTGATGTCATAGAGATAGACGTAAAGAAACATGATACAACCATTTCCAGGTCAAAGGGAATGATAACTGTAATAGGTGCCGTATGGGGAGTTATACTATTTATGGCTGCCCTTATCGCACCAATCATATGGGGGTAATATGTTAAAACAAATCTTAAAGTCTTCACTACTTGTGGTTTTGAGTCTTGGCATTCTTTCGTTTGGACTTACAGGGTGTGAGGAGATAGATGTCAAAATGGTAGCAAAGATAATTAAGGGGGCTACGAGTGTAGCATTCACCACTATTCTGGATAAGAATCCAGAGTTTGAAGATACGTTTTATGCCTTTGCACAGCTGAACAAAAGAATTATGATTGACAGAGAGGTTGATACAGAGTTGGCTACAAGGTTAATGACAGATGTTCTCGCTAACTTTGATGAACTTGACGAAAATGCTAAGATAATCATATTGACTTTGTTCAACACCATTATCCCAATGATAGATTTGCCCGAAGAGGGGGTTATTAAAGAACCACAAAAGACCTACTTGATTGCTTTCTATAATGGGATTATACAAGCAGTTGAGACCAAAAGAATGTTGAGAGAGCCAGTAGTACCACCGATATCGTGGGAAGTATGGCTATTTATTAATACACTTAAGAACATAAAATAATATGATAATTTGGGACAATATAAATAAGGAACATGTTATCCGTATCAAGGGTAAAGAAAAAGTACGGGTAAAGACAATTGACTTTCCCTTGAATGCAAACAAAGAAGACAATGAATTGGCTATCAAGCAAAAGATAGATGTTGTGACATCATTAAGTAAATACTATCATGCTCATATCCACATTTTCAGTAAACCTACTAATTTAACCCCCAACGAGCAATTGAGTTATATGCTCTGGTTGGGGCCAATAGGATTTGAACCTTTTGCGCCTAAAAATTATAAATGGTGGGAGAATTGGAATGAGGAGGAGTAAATAAGTGGCAAGAATCTGGAATGAAAAATTTGAAGCTATTGGATATGATGAAGTTTGGAGCCAAGGTGAAACCATAGGTGCTGGTAATACTGTCGATGAAGATGCCAACCCTGCTGATGTGGGTAACCCTGCTAGTTGGGGTGGAAGATGTATCAAAATGATTAATGGTGGAACAAATGTTAATACTTATGTATCACATGCAGGATTAGCAAAAGCAGATACATGGTTGCGGTTCGAGTTTGTGCTCTCAGTAGAGTCGATGGAGCAGGATGATTTTCAATATTTTTGGCAGAGCTACAATGGAGGTAATCCACTTTATAGATTTAATGTCAAACAAAAGTGGGATGGCACTTTTCCGATTACACTAAAATGTTATCATGATGGTGGTATAAATTCTTATGAAGCATTATCTCCGCTTGTTGTGGGTACGAAACATCGCATCGAGGTAAAATGGGATTCAACCAATAATGTCTGGGCTTGGAGATTGGATGGAGTGAATCAACCCAATGATCAGGATGGAACTGATCCAGTAGAAAGTGAAGGTGTATTATCAAATACCCACGAAACGCAACTCGATCAGATATATTGTGGCTTGCAAAATCAGTCTCATGCAATGACAATGTATTACGATCTTGTAGCCATCGATGATGCCGATTGGGTTGGTGCTGAACCATTAGTATCATTAATGTCGGATTACTATAGTAGGTTTTTTTTATTTCTATCAAGAAAATTATATTTATAGGAGGAGAAGAAAATGGCAGTAGAGATTTTAAGTGGAAATCCAATAATTACAAGTGCACGTGGTGGTTCAGCTTGGATTACCAAGGGTAAGTCAATAAAAATTAATTCCATCATATGGAGAGACATTGTAACTTCGGGAGCTACGCTTGTTTTAACTAATGGTGGAGTTACAACCGATACAAGCAATATCTTAATTAAACGCACAACAGAAACTACTGCTGTTTCGACTATCAATGTCATGGCTGTTATTACCGAACCTATTGCGGTAAGTATGTTATACATTCACACAAACAATGGTCCGACTAACTGCGCAGGTGGAACACTAGAAATCTGGAAAGATTAATATAGATAGGAGTTAATCATGTACAAGACATTAGCTGCTATGAGAGCAGAGTTAATGAGCTCTGTTCCGGGCTTTGCTCCAAGCACATACAACACTGTTATACAGAAATCATATGATGACATTGCTCGATCATTTCCATGGCAAGACATGGAGGTTGAAGTAAACCTTGCTACAATTAAATTTGTAAACACTGGTGGTGTTAAATTCAACAATGGCACAAAGTCTATAACTGCTGCAACAACTATTAGTGCTGCCTGGAGTACTGGAGAGAGTGATGGGTTTCAGGCTAGATTTATTAGTAAGGAAGGTGAATCTGCATATTTTATTATTTGTGCATCTGATTCAGTTGAGATAACACTTAGGGATAACTATGTGGGTAAAACCACTACTACTGCAGCTTCTTCCGGTGATTCATACTCTATCTTTAAACATATATACGAACTACATTCAGCCGTAGACACTGTGACACAAGTAATATATAAAGACAAACCCCTGGGTGAGGTTACCGATGAATTTATAGAGGCTAGAGATTCAGACTTTTGGGAGTACGGTGAGCCGAGAGGGTTTAGAAAGGTCGGTAGGGATTCTGCCAATGTTACGATGATTCAGATTTATCCAGCTATGTCAGATGACATATACGTGTTAAGGGTTAAGGGAAGAAGGAAAATAGAAACACTGACTGCTTCAACCTATCCCTTATTGGATTCATCTTTGATAATGGCTTTCTCGGAAGCTGAAATGTTAAAGAGAAAGAAGTTTGTATCTCCCGACATGGTTCCCGATGAAGTCTTGGGGGTTGCTGTAGCCAATGCAAACATTCAATTTGATTTTGCCATAGAGAGAGACCGTAGGGGTAGAACCGATGAACAGTATGTTAAAGATAATATGTTTAAAAGTACTCATCCAGGACAGAGAAGGATAGTATCGTATGATCCATGGGATCTATAAGGTAGTAGATTAAACCAGGAGATAGTGATGGCAGCTCTAACAAGGACAGCCTGTAGAACTAGGGCAAGATTTCAACTCAATGAACCGATCGCAAGGTTTTATACAGAGTCAGCGCTTAATGATTATTGTGATGATGCAGTTAGAGATATATCATTAAGAAGTTTTTGTTTGCAATATATATGTACCGCTATTAATACTACCAGTGGTGTTAATTCGTATGTTTTTCCAGTATTATACGGTACAACAGCTATTGAAACCATAGGAGTCAAAACAGTCCTTGATTCAGCCAATGTATCACTGGCTTATATAAGTCCTGATTTGATTGGTAAGATTGGAGAAAATCCAGATGAACGTAAGTGGACGTATTGGGGAAGACAGGTAATAATATCTCCAGTCCCAACGGCAACAACCTCATTGAGATTCCTTATTTGGGTAGAAGGAAGCCAGAGTGGTGCAAGTACAATAAATCTGCCTACCATATATCATCACCTTGTTCCGTTATACATGGTGTACAAAGCTCACGAAGCCAAGAGGAACTTTGTATTGGCAGCCAAGGTGTTCAAGGAATACGAAGATGAACTAATGAGAATACTACAGATACTACATGGCACTGATAATCCGGCTACAAACATTAAACCGGGAACACCAGTACAAACTGTGAGTACCTAAGTAAAACATAGATAGAGAGATAGTTAGATAAAAAGATAGTTAAATAAAAACAAAGAAAGAGAGGTAGATATGATTTTAAAAATTAAGGGTTATAGATGGGATGATTGGTGGATCTATGGTGAAGAAAAAATGAGAGTTAATTATGGTGTAGTAGATAGCCTACCCGGCATTAGGGAGGATTATGATCTTATGGTATTCCCAACCGAAGAGAATATTATATTTGGTGGTAATGATCCTGGGAAAAATAATCCAGAGATACCAAAATGTTTAAGGATTGTACTAAGATTTGTTGATGGAAGTGAAATTAGAATTTTAACAGACTCAATAGTATATTTATGTAATGATCGTGGGGAAACTATTGAAAAAATTGTAATATAACAAAAAACTATCTCTCTATTATATTTTCAAATTAAGACAACAAAAAAATGCCCGAAGAAGACAAAAGAACAGCATATATACCGATACAACATCCTTTCACCTTAGACGTGAGTCGTGATTCACGTGACAACATCAATGCCAGTGGAGGAGTATTCACAAAACTTACCAACTATATAACTGGTAGGCAGAATCTTGAAACCAGGAAGGGGGTAAGTGAATTTTCACATTCATAATGAAAAAATACATAGATATAAAACCAGATTACACACTAGATAAAGGAGTAGATAACTCTTCTCCCACAGCAAAACAAAACTCATTTACATCTCTCACAAACTATATCCCAGAACAAGGTGCCATAACTACCAGGAAGGGTATGTCCGAGTTTGATTTCACAGATCCAAATGCATTATATGTACCATCTGCAGATTCAAGCTGCATAATGCACCTAAAGTTTGAGGGCGGTGTGAGCGGATTTAAAGACTGCCAGATTCAGGGTGATGAATATATGGTGACTACCGCTGGAAGTTCTTCACACATTTATCCAGACACGGGAAGATATAAGGTTGGTAGCTCATCACTACACTATGAGACGTCTGGTATGCCGGGACTTGGTTTGGCCTTAATGTACTATAGGGTATGTGCAGACCTTCCGGCACTTTTCCCCGGAGAAGGTAGAGACGATATTATAATGAGTTTTTGGTTTTATGGTGTATCTTTTGCAGATTGGATATTCAACATTATAAGGAAAGACCACTCGGGGGAGCAGGGTTCAATTTTCTTCGGTTTCAAGGGTACAAATAAATTCAATTTAACTGTTTACGATAGAACATGCGAAGCCATATATGGTTATTCTTATAACAGATGGTATCATGTCGGAATATGGAGCTCAAAAACAGTTGGTAATAGTGGATTCCTTTACTATGATTATATCACGGGTGGACAGGAGGCAGTTGTTATGTCTCCGCCCAGAACATTGACTGGCGTTGATAGCCGGACTGGTAGTCTTTGGGTTGGTTTGGGGAACAGGGAAGTAGAAAATTTATACATTGATGATTTTATAGTGCTAAATGTGGTACCCTCTACACAGGCAGCAATATATGCTAAAATAAGATGGATGAGAGCTAGGGGATTATAATGGGAGCAATTAACGAAACCTGTGCAGATGTAACAGCATTATATAAATTCTATCATACCAACAGAGAGAAGTTCTATCCTGCCGTGGCAGGAGCAACAGAGCAGCCAGATGAATTTTACGCTGTTACCTTAGCAACCGGTGATACATCTTCACAGTCTATAATCAAGTTTACTAAAGACGAAAACAGTGCTTGGGAATCTTATGCTCTTAGATCGGAGGATAGCACCAGCTCGGAAACACCAACTGCCATAGCAACCGTAACCGGTACAGACTCTGGCATGTTTGCACGCATGAGAGGAAAGACATATTATACCAATGGACAGGACCATGTTAAACAAATAAGGGCCAGGGTATCGTCCGATGATTCGATGGCTAAGTTCCTATACACAGCAGGGGTACCAGATCCTAATGCCTTTATGCAATTTAATTCTATGGACAACACTGGAGAATCAACATATTATAATGGTGCTGGTGCTGGCTCTGCTAATGTATCACTCTCTGTGCAACATAGGAGAGAGGGTATAGGAGCAGTTGTATTCACACAAGAAACATCCAGCCAGACTTCTATATTACTTATAACAGCTATTACTTCTTTGAAAAAAAATTGGACAAAGTTTCAAGATGGTACAGATTGTGGCAATAGGGATTTTGTTGCATTTGAGATATATAGATTTGACAAGAAAGTAATCAATGAAATAGAAATAAGGTGTGGAAACATCTCAGCCACTGGTACTGCCCTAGGTACAAACTATTTCAATGCTTATGTTTGCGTAACCGGTACTATCACAATGACTGATGGTACAACATGGGACAATTGGGCTCCTGCACAAACAACCGTACAAGCAAAGTGGGCCAACAACCCATATGATAACCAAATCTTCAGGGTTAGAATAAGGAAAGATTTTTTTGGGAAGAACGGTACTGCATCATGGACAGCTATTGATACTGTTCAGTTTAGTTTGAAGTCTGGTGGTAATGCCTCAACAACAAGGCCAGCCAAAATAGCAATAGATAATATACGAATATTAAAAACACCTCCAGAGGTTAAGAATTTTGTCATACAGTGTGCAACAATGGAAAGAACGGAGGATGGATCAACGTTGGGATGGTTGGCCAACACTGCAACAGGAGCACAGGCAGAGTTTAACTATAACTTTGCCAGAGAGGGTATGACCTGTATAGGTGTTCCGGAAGATACAACAGCAACTCTTACCTTTGATTCATCTAAAGATTTAGCAACGTATCCGGATGGTACCACAAGTGATATTACCTCCGTACTGAGAGTTAATGTAGTGTGGAAACCATTTACCAATGCTGCTGCGTGGAACTTCGGGAACCTAACAGCACCAACCATAAGATTTATAGATACTGGCAATCATAGTGCATATTGTACTATGGTTACTCTGGGTAATTTGGGGGGTGGTGGAATATCTAAGCAAGTACCGATGAAGTTGGCAGATACACCAGCTACGGGTGATGGCACATGGCACCAAGGTACAGGATTTGATTGGACGGTAATAAAAAAGATAAAGATAGTAGGTCCATCAATGTCAGGTACAAGTATAGAAACCTATTACTTTGATGATCTAAAAATAGGGAGACCCCTAGACGCAATGAGGCCTGTCTTTATTTTTGAACCAATAGAACTATTTGCAGTAGATCTTGCATCTGAGATGGCTGGATCTATACTGAAAGATTATGCATGGGTTTTTGACTTGATAGGAGATGGCGTAAAGTGGCTCTTTGGCACTATGTCATGGTCAACACATGGAGAGGGTTACATGGTGTACCCAGACTATGAACATTCTTCTATAGGAATTGCTGGCTGCACGCTTAATTCGTATGGTAGTAAGGCTTTTGGTGCAGACTTCCGATTTAATGTTACGCAAGACCTAACTAAGTATACAATACCAACCGTATTGTGGCCGTGGGAATGGGATCCGGAGAGTGGGAAGTTTGGATTAGTAGGATTTACCGAGATACCGGCAAGTGGTAACGATAAATTTTCTATATGGATTGCAATCCCAGAGGACAAAATTCAGCAAGTAACAAATATATCACTCAAAATATATGGTGACAATGGTGGCCTGATTGACAAGGAGAACTTTCTTGAGTACAATCTAACCACATCAGAGCTTAAGGCTATAGTTAGACAACAAACCAAGAATACAAAGAACTTCAATACAATGTTTGAAGATTTAAAAGAAGGTCTAAATAAAAACCCGTTTGATGTGTTCAATATGTTCGGTGGTTTGATGGGCCAGGAAAATGCAGATATATTCTTACCTAACCAGGTATCTGAAATTGGAGACTTTGTATCGGAAGGTTTGAAAGCTCTGGGACGAGATCGTGGTGGATGGCCATACGGTACGTTTGAGTGGAAAAGGTCTGACATGATAACCGTTGAGAGTGGTGGAGCAAGAAATTTAGATCTGACAGCAGTACGTGGAATAGGTATTGAGATTACTGGTAAGGCTGGTGGAGCTCAGGCTTGCTTTGATAATTTCTACATGAATAAAATTGGTGGTTTAAGTGGTAAATATTGGTATAAAGTAATGTTAGAGGATGCCGAAGGTAATCTTTCTGCTGCCTCAGAAGCATCTTATCCTGTTACTCTCAGTTCTGAGGATGCAGTGCTATCTAATGTTTACGTTCCAACAGGCCCCAATAAACATAGAGTAAAGAATAAGAGAATATATAGAATGGGAGGCGATTCTACCGATTGGAGACATGCAGGTAATTGTGGAGTTAACTTATCAAAATATTTTGATGGTATAGTAGATGATAAAATGGGATCTCTCAAGCCACCAAATGCTTTCATGCCACCTAGATGTAAGGTAATGAAAGCCATAGGCAACATAATGTATTTCGCCAACATTACCAAGGATAGACTCGATGAAGTATATCCATACAGAATGTATAAGAGTGAACCCTTTATACCATTTAGAGTTCGCGATTTTGATGCCATAGACATACCAGAAGACAAAGGGGCTGGCATAGTTAATTTCGAGGAGTACTATAACCAATTGGCCATATGGACACCCGACTCTCTGTGGACTATACCCGTTGGATTTAGGGGTGTACCACAACATAGAAGCACGAAGGGTCTCATAGCTAGGGACACTGTAGCTAAGTCTGACTATGGTTTGATATGGTTGTCTCGCGAGGGTATTATGTTGGGAAGCATATCTAAAGTAGATGAGAATTTCTTTAAACCAATAAACAAAATATTCACCGATTACATCAAGGCCAACTCAGAGGATGCCCTGTCTGATGCCAGAGGTTTTGTGCTCGGCCAATACTATTACTTGTTTTATGATTTTGACGATACTGGAACAGGTAAAGGCGTATGTTGCTATCTACCAGAGCGTACATTTTCAGAGCTTGAAGGTCCATTTGATATGCGTTCATTCTGTAAGTGGGATGGAGGCGAGGATCAAAACGATATATATTATGGTCGCTCAGATGGTAAAATATTTAAACTATTCAGTGGTGAGAACGATAATGGAACAGCCATAAGTACAATGCTTAAAACCAGAGATTTTTCACAACCTGGCATACAGTATGATAAGTGGCTGAGAGCATTCTATTTGTCCATGGGTAAGATGGGATCGGCAGATTCCACAATTGTACCTAAGGTATATATAAATGAAACATCGAAGGACACAATGCCACAGTGGACAGCAACAACAACAACAGTACAAACCTTTGTGCAACCAGCAATACAGGGTGACGAGGGTACGCATATCAGTGTTGCTCTGTCGGGAAGTGGTAGCCACAAGATAACTGAAATGGTATTAAAGATAGAGGTTGAAGACGATGTGGAACGTAAAATATAAACATAAGATATTGTTCTCTAAAAAAGTAACAATTGAAATAAACAAACTTCCGCGTTGGAAGCCACAGATAATAATTGATAGACGAACCTTGGATGGGATCAAAGAATCTAATGCCAATTAATGATAGTACACCCACAGAACAAATGCCCCAGGATTATGATGGGGAGATAATGACCAGGGCCGTTGAGGATATATATAGAAAACTCAACCAGGTCAGCAGGGAAAACAGTGCTGGATTAATTGATCTGATGGGACAAATTAGCAACGTACAAGAGAGACTTCCCGGTGAAGAAGGAGGGGGTGGAGGAGATCCTGGTCATAATGCTGTATTGCCAGAACCAGTAGACTTGGATGCATATAAGATTCCCTTCTTACCCCTATGCTTTGCCTGGTGTAAGCCCATAGATGTAACTAAGTATCCAAACGTAGCTGGATTTCAGTTCTTTGCTGCACTGCAACATAATTTTACACCAACAATGAAAAGTGCCGTTGTTTCTTTTACGGGTACAGCATACAGTACACATGCAACAGATTTAATAGTATGTGCAACAGCTAGTACGTTGTGGTTTAAGGAAGCAACAGATACTAATTTGCAATTCTTTACCAGTATGTCGGCAGGAAATACTAAGTACATAAAGAATACAACAGTAGGCACAGCAGGTGAAACACAGTCGTGGTCACAAAGTACACCAAAAACATTAGTTACCGACATAGCATGGAACGCAGGTGATAACTATGATTTTAGAACTTGGGTTCCGGGAAACATGGTTGGACAAGGCCCATTACCATTCACTTTCTTTTTCTTGATTGATTGGCTTGGTAATCCTGTGTGGGATGGTGAGAGCGTCTATGTAAAATGCAGAACATATTCCAAGAATAAAGCATTTAGCAATTTTCAATGTGCAAGTACAACCGGAAACGATGGGGAAACGTTGTCGGCACCAACAATCAATGCCAGACCAGTCTTCTGGACCGGAAACATAGTAGTAACCTGGACAAGAGGAGTAACATTTAAGGATTACTTTGACGAGTTGCAACACTATGTGGTATTTAGAACGCCAAACAATGATTCAGCAGAGTGCATAGAAGCAAACATTATATATAGTGGTAAAGCATTTCGTTATGTTGATGTGGGATACGATGCCACCTCTTCTCCGGATGGGCCAGTACAGGGCACAACCTATTATTATTGGATTCAATGTGTTAACCTACAGGGACAAAGGGGTACATTGTCATCTTCCAACGCTGCAACTCTAGCACCCGGTGGAACAGTTACAATATATGAGGGAGCTGAAGAAGATGCGACATCATTTTTCAACATGAAGAGCTGGGTTGTTAAGTGGTATGATGATGGTGATAGTGAGGGGTATTGGGTAAGACGTAGAAGAGATTATGGTGGGGAAGTATATGGATGGTGGTCATTACCAGTACCTATTTTGAGTACTACAGAGTATGGCACACATGGGTCTGGTTACTATATACAACAGTTTGTTTTTCCAGCCCTTCAAGTAGGTAATGATTATCAATTCGCTGTTCAGGCTTCCAATAACACTCTTGTTCCAGCCTTGGCAGGAGCGTGGGACACGGAAACATATACTATAACAGATTCAGCTGCACCTGCTGCACCGGGGTAGGGGATATTTATGCCAAATGCAACAAGCACAACATCTGGTAAAATAGTAAGGTGGACAAGCACAAGCGATGCAGTAAAATATTTTGATATTTATCGCAGACCTGATAGTGTTACTGCCAGCATAACAACGGGAGACATAGTTGCTAAAGCTGCGTTCGGTAGTAACCACTATGTTGACCTGGTAGACAACCAGAGTTATTGGTATTGGATTAAGGCGATCTCATGGGCTGGTAAATCAAGTGATTTTTCTAACACAATTACAGCAGAAGCATCCACCGGAAGTATAACAATAGGTGGTGACCTTGTTGTCTGTGGAAATACAACACTTACGGGTACACTACAGGTAAGCGGTGCCACAACAATAAACAATAGTTTAACAGTCAGTGGAGCAGCTACAGTTAGTTCCCTGGATGTCACTGCAAATGCGAGCGTAAGTGGAACGCTCCATGTTAGTGGTGCAGTAACATTTGGTGGAAATCTCAATGTTAGCGGAACCACAAGCTTTAATGATGATGTTAGTTTTAATACATATAAAGCAATAGCTATGACATGTGATAACGGTGCTACCGTTCCTGCAGCACCAGTAGCTGGTCAATGGTTTCTTCATACGCCAACGGGAAGAAAAGTCTTGATGATGTACAATGGAAGCAATTGGATTTCTATTGTATCTCTTGGCACTATGATTGTTTATGTTGATGCCACAGATGGAAGTGATGCTATCGATCAAGGAGGAGCAGTAGATGCTGGGGCGTTTACTACGGTACAGTATGCAGTTGATTTAATTCCTGGATTGGTTGGTGGAAACGTAACAATAAATGTTAACGCAGAGTCTTATGCTGAAACTGTTGCTGTTCGAGGAAAATCTCTCACTGGAAATTATTCAATAACAATAGCTGGTACACTGACTATTTCCAAGACTGATAATATAGATTCTGCTGTTCAGGGCACTGGTGCTACACAGGGAAGTATAACGGCAATAGGAGATTTTGGTACTTATGATAATAAATTAATGTATGCAAATAATGAGTATAGGATTATAGATTCTGATACTGCTAATGTTGCTACTATTGTTGGCACATTTACTAGTGTACCATCTGGCACATATACTGTTTATGATTGGGGAACAACTATAACACGAATAGCCATCGGCGAAGGCCAGCTTGGGGTTTTCATACAAGACCTTAAGACAACTGATATTGTCTATGTGTATTCTGGTGCTTATTTAAAATCAACACGCTGCTGGCATTATTCAACTTCTTACTATGCTTATGAAGTTAGGAATTATGCAACCGGTGAATTGAATACTTGTTATATTAGTACAACAACTAGTCATGGGATTTTAGTTAAAGGATATTATTTTGTTTATAGGACTAAATGTTATGGTGCTGGAAATGCTAAACAAGGGCTTATTGTAACTGGTGGTGGGTACTGTTTGATTGGCTATGCTTCAATTATAGATGATTATGATAGCACAGCTGGCGCTATAGCTTGCAAAGAAAATAGTACAATTAGTATTTATTCCGGCGCAGTTGATGGATATCTTAGAGTTAGGAATAATGGTACTTATGGTTTTAGGGCTAGTTTGGGTGGGCAAATAATAAACATTTGGGGTTTAATCCAATACTCTGGTAATGGTACAGATGAAAGTGCCCATGCAGCATCTTTTGGATATATAGGCTAGGAAATACAATGAAATTACATTATGTATTATCAACGTAAAATTATTAAACGACTAATACAATTAATATAGGTGATCTATGATAAAAGTATCTGACATTGTATTAATTTTCAATAATGACATGCCAACACCTGACGTAGCATTCAAACTAATGGTAGCATACTGTAAGAAATCTGGAAGAAACATGTGGGAAGAGTTTGGATATACGTTCTCGGCCTCAGCAAAAACTGTTGTTATATTAGAGAGAAGGGTAAACAAATTACTACCGATAGGATTCTGTAATCTTGGATACTACTCATTGAGTAATACATTCTTTGTAAATCAGGGTTTCCTTACTAAGCCGGTAGACGACATATTGTTATTAACAGATAACGTATGTATGAAGTGTTCTAAACATTGGAATGTAAACCCAGATAGAATGATTCTTCACAGCGACCTTCCGGAAAGGTTGTGGAAAAGGTGGGGCTTTGAAAAATCTAAATCAATAATATATGAAAAACAAATAGGAGGTAGTTAAAATGGGAGCTGGAGGAGGAGGAGGATCTTCAAAACCGGAACACACAAGGCGACAAAAAATGTTATTAGAGTGGGGAGAAGGAGCAATAATCCCATTAGCTGAGGGCAAGGAAACATTATTAACGAGGAGACTAGAACAACAGGCAGGTGACATAACTGAGTCACAACGCCAAGCATCTTCTCAGAACATAATGAATGTTGCTGGAACTACGGGCATGGGGGCTTCCCAAGTTGCTGGTTTATTGTCTCAATCAGAAGATACGGCTATACAGGCAGGATTCAAAAACATAATGGGTGCCAGAATGTCATTGGCCAACAAAGCAATGGACATGATATCCGGAGTACCTACTGGGCCTGGACAAACTTCTCAGGGAGCCACAACAAGTAAGGGCCAAGGAGCAATGGCTGGAGCTGCAACTGGAGCAACTGCAGGTGCTGCCTTCGGTCCGTGGGGAGCAGTCATTGGTGGGGTAGCCGGTGCAGCAGGAGGATATGCTTCCAGTGGATAAAAAAAGGAGATATTATAATGGCTGATAAAAAAGAGGTTACAAAGGTTAATAAAAAAACAACAGTACCAACCAAAAAAGCTGGTGGAATACCCAAAGATGTGGGGGTACTACCGACTGATATAAAGACGGTTAGTAAAAAAGCACCGGCATCAACTAAAAAAGCGGTGGCTCCTAAGGCTGAAGAAGAACGGAAGCCAATACCAGTTATTCCGTATGTGCCTACAACTCCAGGAGGTCTTCCGGAAACAACGAGTACAGCTCCCCAGGGGGGTACTACTGGCCCCCTCACTGAAATTGGTGTTGATCCAGGCCAAACAAGCGAATTGAGACCACCAGAGGTTGAAGAGACACAACGCAAAGCTGCTGGAATATTTGAAACAGAACCAAAACCGGTAGATCCAGCAGACCCGTATACAAAACCAGGTTTTGCCAAAACAGCATTAGCTTATGGTACCGTTTTGATTCCTGGGGTTGGAATGGCGGGAATACAACCTCTATTGGCAGCACAGAAAAAAAAGAAAGTACAGGTGGCAAAAGATGAAGAACTGTCTGGAATATTCTGGAAAGCGATGGAGGGAGACCCAATATTAGCCAAAGAATATACTAGAATGCCCTCCTTTAGGGATATGTTTCAACGTAAATATGGTATGAGTGGTGACGAAATCTTAGAACTAGACGAAAGCATATCAAAAGAAGGTATTATGTCTCGTGCTCAATTTTCCCAGACTATGATGAAACAGGGATGGGAACCGGAGGGAGGATGGAAAACTGAGTTTGGGGCTGTTGGCGCTCCACCAGAACAAGCTGAATCACAGGTTGGAAGATTTAAGTTGATGAATGATGTGATAGTAGACAGTACAACTGGGCAGCCAGTAAGAGATTTAAACAGAGATAAATTCAATTCTATACTTTCCAATGTACAAAAATTTATGCCCAATCTATCAGAACAAGATCAGTTCCTAACTGCCCTGGGATTATCATCAAAGAATAACAAAGTGGCAAGAGCAAAACCCACAGTGTTAGCCGGTGGGAGAGGATTGTATATAGAAGATAGAATCACTGGTATAGGCAGGATAATAAAAACTGGACTTGGTGAAAAATCTAATTGGCAAGCAGAGGCATATTCAAGCGAGGGAATACCAGGAATATATGATGGTGTTTTGCTATATGATAAAAGTGCCGAAAATCCACAAGACACTGCAGTTATAATAAGATTTGCCGATACATTAATGCCAGATGGAACAACGGCCACACAAGAATTAGAAGAAAAGATGAAGATATTAGCAGCACAAAAAGCAGATGCTGGCACAACGAAGGATGCAATATTGAAAATGATAAGTAATTTTACGGGTTTTTTTACACAAGATAATTCACCTGGTATGGGTGTAGGAACTAAAGAACAACAATCACAAACAGTACCTCCTGTACGCACAGTGGGAGCACCTCCGACAGGTACGCCTAGTCGTGTCGCACCAGCAGCCACCACAGATATTGATATAGGCAAACAGAATAAATTCTTTGGTACCTCAAGTAAATTAATAGGAGATTAAAATGCCTGTTGGAATAGTACCACCTGATCCCAATCTGCCAGAGAGGGTAGAGACTCTACCTATAGAGCAAGCACCCATACAGCAAGCTCCTGTACAACAAGCTCCTGTACAAGTGTCCCAAGAAAAGAAGCCTTCCAAGGTAGCTGAGCCAAACACTGGTGATCTGCCAACATGGAAGAACATTCTTAGGGATAGAAGGTTTAAGGAATCAGATCCTGGCGAAAAGAATAAGTATCGTGAACAGTGGCTCAATACTATGATCGATCTTAATCCTCAGATAGGCAAAGAGGAACAGAGACATCTTCGTCAGCAGATATACACTCTCGATCCAGATGACTATGAGCTTGGTTCATGGAATGTGACAGAGGCAGAAGCCATATCTACTAAGGTAATACAAAAGGGTCTCCAACCATTTGGTGGACTACCCACTGACACAAAGCTTCCCACAGACATAGAGGGAGGGGGAGAAGTAGTACAGAAAGTCATACCATCAGAGAGGATAGGTGTAACAAAGTTTGAGAAAGTATTGGGCAGACTGGCTAGTGGTGTACTTGAGAGGATAAAGAAGGCAAACTTACCACCTGGGGCCAATCCCATATTAGATGCCATTAGGAATATACCCAACGCAAATGCTATTATTACAGCGTTAGATATATTGAGCGATGGTGTTAGTAGAGCTGCCGTTGGTGGAGGACAGGACTTAAAGACAACCTGGGATGAGGCTGTGGCATTGATTGACCAATCACTGGCAACTATGGACTTTGTTACAGGTGGATTAAAGGGATCAATAATAAAGGAAAGAGACAGAGCCAGGAAGTCCGGAAGATCTAAATACTACAGAGAACTACCATTAGATTCGAGGTTAAAGAAGATCAAAGATGTTATATATAGCCCTGATAAATATACTGGAATGGATTTACGTGTAGCTGACTTAATTAGAGACGAACTATTACCTGCAGGATTATCCGTTGAAGAGATAGACAAGGTAATATATGAAGGTATAAAACAAAAGAAACTACCAGAGGTTGAGTTCTTTTATGGTATGGGTAAAAACCTCAGTGGATGGAAAGCACTTAGGAATCCACTGGCAGTTGTGGCTCAAGGCTTAGCAGGTGTTCCGGGATTTGACTTTGAATCTGCTAGTAATGCATTTTGGAAGGGTATAGTAAGAGATGAGGAAACACGCGAACATGTATTCCCATCTGACATATCCCGGGAGTTAATGGGTAAAACCATGGAGGAGAGATACGGGATAGTTAAGGGTACCCTTGCTAATGTTGGCCTTAGCATAATGGCCGACCCCCTTTTATGGGCAGATCTCAGTAGCACAAGAGTTAAGCAGTTAACCAAGGCTGCAGTTAAAGTATTTTCCGGGGAATCATCTGTTAGGGAAACAAGGAAATTTGTAGATGGTTTAATTAAAACTGTAAGGTTAGATGAAAAAGTATATGCAAGAGAACTAAACGTTGTTAAAACTATGGATAAGATACTTGCCGATCCACACTTCCAATCCGCAATGAAAAAGATGGATGATGCTAGCAGCCTTATCCAAAAGACTCCACCTCCGCATGCAGTCAGAGCCATAACAGAGGGAACGAGGGGCACAAGGATCCCTGCATTGATGAACGAACGCTTCGGCAGATTAACTGATGTGGTATCTGATGTACACAAAGTTACAATGTTAGACAATGCTGGACAGATTAGGAAGGTTGAAGACATTGTTGCTCCTGCACCATCTATGTTGGAGAAGGGTAGAGCAATACCAATGCCAGGTGAAGCACCTATCCCAATGACTGGTACAGTTCCCAGGGAAGTTATACCTGACATACACAGAGCAGTACGTCCAGGATTGGGCGATGTGGGATTTGACGTTGCTCAACAAGGACGGATAGAAGGGGCACCAGTTAGGCAAGCATTAGGTGAAGCACCAGTGGCTGGTAAATTGCAACCACCAAAGACAGGTGTGCCCGGACAGGTAGCCGAGGAAGCACCTACCGCAATTCAACAGAGTTATATGGACAGAAAGTTAGCAGCTGAATCTCATGAGATGGGACTTCCAAAAACAAAGGACGGTATAAGTAAAATAGACGAAGTAAAACCAGAAACATTGATGCCCAAGGTAGAAGAGGTTGAGAAGACAGGGGTTGTTCTTCGTGGTACCACCGTGAGAGACGCACATGAGGAAGCCCTGAGATTATTTGAAGAGGCTGGTGGAGAAGTTAAAAAGATACCAGAAGGTATTGGTAAGCCCGGTGGAGTGAAGATAGGCGAAAAAGAAGAGAAACTGCTAAAGAAAACCTTTAATGCTACCACCGATAGAACGTTAGTACAGAATGGTATAGAGTTACAAGACGAACTACTTCCATTTGTATCAATTGGTGGCCAAGTAAGGAAGGGAGCTAAATATCCAGGAGAAGTATATGACACAATAGCTGGAGCATTCCAACAATTTAAGCAGATTAAATCCACTGGAAGAGTTGGCGAAGGAATGCGCAAGTTAACCAATAAAGAAATGAAGGAACTAGATTCCACCATGGCCTCATTGGCCGAGGAGTGGAAGGGATATCAGGCACATGTTAAGTCGGGCAAGGGGAGACCGGAGTTAACAAAACTGGATAAAGAGCTCAGAAAGCTGGATGATAACATTAAGAAGCTACAGTCCAGCAAGAGGGAAACATTTGCCATGCGGAAAACCAACGAACCAGGTGTAACTAAAATATATAAGAAGTACGGTCAACACTGGAAGCTAAGGGGTGAGCACACAGTTAATCCCGATGGTGAATATCTTGGTAGTATATTTGGTTACGCTCAAAAGTTTTGGGATTCACGTGCTGCACGAAGAACTCTAGGTGAAACAGCTGGAGAGGAATTAGCTAGACACAATGAGAAGCTAAAGAAATCTTACGTTAGCATAGAGAAACAGTTCCAAAGCTTTCCGGTAGTCGGTAAGGCTGTAAAAAATATGTACTCTGTTAAGGACGCTGTACAAGAGCGTGGCCTACAGCTAATGAAAGACATATCTGGACAAGGTTTACTACAGAGATGGAGCAAGCTTAAGTCTTCTGACATGGTAGATATACCACTGATCTTCGAAGACAAGAAGTTGTGGGATGCTTTGTCTACACCAGAACAGATTAGGCTACAGCCAATTATGCGCAAGGTGAAAGCATTCTTTGAGGAATTTAAAAAGGGATACGCGGATAGGGGAGTATCTGTAAACTTTAAAGATAATATAAGAGATAAGTGGAACCAAGATAACATATCAATAAGGAATATGGTTGAACTAATAAATAATAAAACCATAAAGAAGGTTGGCAAGAGAGATCTTGCTGAGGTGGGTATACATGCTACTCCTGATGGGTTCAATCCAAAAAATATGGGGGACGTTAAAAAACTATTAGCTGATAACTTCTTTGATAATGAGAAGATGATTGGTGAGATTAAAAACTTTGAATACGTCCACATACCTTATGGGCAATGGTTTGAATCGGGCTTCGATAAGGCCTCCATGTTAAAAGCACTTAAGATAGCCAATGCACAAAACAGGAAAACCTTTAGGATAGCAGATCTGGTTGAAACCGGTGCCATAGATAGATCGCAGGTTAATCTGTTTGATATACTTGGAAGCTACACACAGAGAGCAGCCCAGGACTTTGCTATGTTAGACGTAAAGAACGCAATGAAGGGCAGTAATCTATTGCTTGATTTTAAGACAATGGGTAAGGATACCCTGGGCAAGGCTATCAAGGAAGCCAGGGCCAAGGGATGGGAGAATGTAGATCCTAGACACTTTCCAATGTATAGCAAAACAATGATGCATCCAGCCATGAAAGAATGGTTATATCACTTTAAATACGAGAGACTTAATGCTAATATGTTTGACAAGGGTATGTCACATGTTAAGGTATGGCAGTTTGCGAATCCATTCTTCCTTCCATACTATGATATGATGCAGGGTATAGTAGCCAGGGGCCCAATTGGCATGTTTAATTTTGTCGGCATAGGTAAAGATCTTGCATGGGCAGCAAAGATGATGAAGACCAGGCCACAATTATACTATGATATCATGCACGCAGGTATGCAATCCAAGCCTATGGCTATGCCATTTAATCAGTGGACATCTCAGATACAAGCCTTTAAGAATACCAACGCAGGTAGTTATATGTGGCAACTTACCAAGGAGACGGTTGGTACTGCAGGATTAAGGCCTATCTATGAAGCAAGCTGGAATACTGCCTGGGGATTAGATAAGCTGGTACGGCTGGCAACCACAAAGCGCATGATGCGCAAAGGAATGAGTACCTTTGATGCCTCTCAATTTGCAGCACTTATACACTCCGATTATGCCAACATTCCCATGAAGATAAGAAGGAATATGAACAGAGTTATGTTTACGCCTTCATTTAAAATTACAATGTTTAGGTTGTATAAAGAAATGATGAAGAGCATGGTTAAGGTACCGCTTAAGAAGCTGACAGGTAAGGGTGCTGAGTTAACATTACAGGAGAAACAGTTAGCTAAAGCAGGTACAGCAACAGTGTTGGGAGCTATGGTAGGTATGGATCTCTTCCTGCAAAACAAAGGATATATCAGGGATCAATTTGCCAGAAGGTATTATAAAGATGTTGTGGATTCGGAAGGCAAACGAAAAGAAGATGTAATCGTGTTCTCTAGTCCGTTAACCATGATACCTAAGTACGCCTATAAGTTTAAAGATATAATGACAAAAGCACCATACAGAGATAGTAAGGTACAACAGGTGATAGACAGTGTTAAGTGGGACATTCACCCGGTGTGGAGAATAATAAATGACCTCGCACAAAACAGGAAGGACAGCGGAGATCCCATTTGGGAACCCTACGGTGACAGCGAACCACTTAAGTATGCTAAGATGGCTGAGTATTCCATAACTTCTGCTCTTGCTATAATAAAACAGATCGGACTAAAGGACGAACCGGACGATCAACAAGAAGCCTGGGCATTATACCGGAAGGATATGGGAGAAGTGTTTGCCCTCTTGTCTGCACCCACTACCTTTGCATACCTCCGTGATCCATCAGTTACCAGGTATAGGAAGAAGCTGGAGAGAACGAGTAGGGAGTGGAAAAGAGCAATCAAAGATGCAACAAGAGAAGGAAGATTCAACAAGAATATGATAACGATTGGCCACAAGAAACTCTTAAAGCAGACTCAAGATCTTAGGAGAGCCATCGAAGAGACCGAGAAAAGACACGACAACGTTATCTATAGTGATTGGAAAAAGAGTAACAAGTAACTGGAAGAGTAATAAATAAAAGGAGGCCCACCATGGGAAAAGGAGGAAACTCACGGTGGGCCAGGGGTTACATTGTTGAATAATGATTAAACCACGCCTTTAATTCTTCGTCTGATTTAATAATTTGTCTTCTAATTCTAATTATTGATAAAACAGATCTCAAAAAAACTACACTCGAAATGATGTAAATTAAAGTCTCAATAATATTTACCTCCTATTTATTAACTGTCCTTCTTCATTTGCTCTATTGTCATGTCTAAATTCTTTTTGATTGAATCAACATGCTCTTGAGCATCTTCTAATAGAACTTTGCCATACCACACACAATTAGACAGATTTCTAATCTCATTCCATACACTCCCAAAAATCACTTCGCTTTTCCTTGGTTCTCTGCTAGTTCCCATCCTTACCTACCTCCTGCTGTTTGCTTTTCGTTTTGATTAATCTCAGCCATTTATATTCATAATACTCCTTCCGTATTTTGCGTGCTTGATATTCTTTAATACCTACTAATAAACCAAGTCCCAAAAAAACTACACTCGAAATGATGTAAATTAAAGTCTCAATAATATTTACCTCCTATTTATTACCTCCTAATATTTTTTTTGTACTCCTTTCTAAAAATATTTTATATCTTTTGAAAAATCATAATGTTTATATTTGGCACAATTTCTATAATTTTCTAAGTGAAACATATAGTTAAAAAAATTAATTACCCAAATTATAGGGTTCAATACCTTTGGAACTATTTTCATTTTTGTACTCCTCATGTTATTTGTGATATACTGGTTAGATTATGATATACTCCCCTTTTATCTCTCCACCACACCCTCTTGTATCCTACTAGTGGCCTTATATCGAGATGTAAACCAGGCTTATACCAAAATGGATAAACACCTATACCATTAAAGGGCAGTTTTAAAGCCAATAACAGTTGGTCAACAACCGGCATGTTCTTAATGTGTATGTCTGCAGCCATCCCCTTGGGATGATACCCACTTGGATTGTGTCCAGCAATCTCGTATGCACAGTTAATATTAACAGGCTTCCTGGCAAGTTCTCTTAACTTGTCTAACCAAAATACTAGTGGAACACTTATTTTGAATGGATCCCCCCAACTCTCTATCTTGTAATTCTTGAAATATTTTGTTTTATCGTACAATTCTGGTGTCATCAACCAATATCTATGGTTATCTATAAGGTCTATGTTCATTTCTCCTCCTTTTTCTTCAATGCCTTATCTCTCACTCCATACTTGTAGAGAATTTCATCTATTGCACTATATGCTTGCTTTAATGTATATCCCATGACCCAAGATTTTGCAGTCATCCTTTTTAAATGGGTGTGTAATCTTATATTCGGTTCTTTAGGTTTATTTTTCATTTCTCCTCCTTTCAAATTAAAACAGGGGCAGGTAGTGGGGTAGCTATCTTAGGTTATGCTATCTATTCTACCCAATTTGTAAGCTATCACCCAACATTCCCACCATCCTTCATAATCGTCCTTGTGGTCGAGGGATATTCCTTTCTCCTCACAAAAACTCTGAAACAACTTCCAATCGTATTTCTCTCTGTCGTCCATTTTATTCTCCTTTTAACGGGGGGGGGACAGGTAGCAGGGCAAGTACAATAAGCACAGGTCACGTTAGGCTATACTTAGGGCTTACCCTTTCCAACTACCCGCAACTCACTAAGGCTTAGTGATGGAATCCTAGGCTAAAAATAGGTCGTCCACTAAATTACTATGTCGTCCTCATTAGATCATACCTTGGCGGTCAAGGCATTCCATGGATGCCTACCCTGTTATTTAAAATTAGTTCCATGTTCCAACAACTTTCCATTCACTACCAACAATGTAATAGATATCATTGGGAGCAGGATGAATCCTTGCTTCTCCCATTTCTCCGGCACCCAAAAAGCATTCAACAACGAACTCAGAGCAGTAGTATAGACTAGCATCCTGTAACATCGAGGTAAAGAAATATCCCCTGGGAGTATACGGAACTCTTATAAGAAAATCTAAGCCTTGTCCATTATATCCACCATAATCATAATCTCCGCTTAGTTCATAGGCTATGTCACAAACCTTGTCCAGCGTATCTCCTGACAATGTTTCATTTCTTAGCTGAACACCACCGGTGAATCCATCCATCCGCTTATTAACAGTTGAAGAACTCACACCCTTACCCTGGATAGATGTTCTTAGTCTACCGTCTTCATCTATGCACACATCTGAGTGTGTGAAGGATGGAAACTCACCGTATAAAACAGCAAGTAAGTCCACCGGGAACGGTATATCAAACAGTAGGAACGTTTTAGACTTCCACAGGTAAACATCACCAGGCTTTGGGTCAACAAAGTCAGCATAACAGGTTGAACATAACATCAATGTTAAACACAATCCAATCAGTGTTTTTTTGATTTTCATTTTTCCTCCTTTTTAACAGGGGCAGGTAACAGGGCAAGTATGAGTGGACAACTGTCTGGAGTCCTGCACACTTACCCCTTGCAGATTAAGCACGTTTCACGCCTTCGTCCTCGCTTACTACACAGACTACCTGCAACTCACTAAGGCTTAGTGATGGCTCCCGAAGGTCGTCCACTAAATTACTATGGCGTCCTTATTAGCGCATACCTTAATGGTCAAAACATTACCGGCATGTCTTCCCTGCTATGGTTTACCCTTTCTAAACTATATGCTATCTATCTTAATCCCCATAGGAAATTTCAGTACTAATTGCATTATCGGGTGAGTGATCATTCTCGTAGTATTCTCTCCATGCATTCCAATCTACGTATCTAGAAAGCAAGTATTTTCCGTAATACCTTGAATACTTAGTTTTCATTAAGTGAAAAACTTCTTTCTTCCAGTCTACCCATTTCATGGTTTACCCCTCCTAAATTCACACCAATGTCTGTGTACCCTCTTTCTTGCGTGACACTCTAAGGCCTGGTCTCTCCTGTCTTCTGTGGAGTAACGAGAGTATACAGTCCAGCCCCAATCTCTACCCCAATGTTTTAGTTTCCACTCAATACAAAACGGTTTTTTCGGGTTGTGTCGCACTTCTCTCCCCCACTATTATCTTATTGTCTCTTTTAGCAACCAACATAGTTTCTTGATATCCACATACCTGGCCCAGTTTGACCTTGAAGGATCTATCATCTATCGTGAGATCAGCAAGGCCAGAATAGGAGAACATTTCGTACAAATAATAGACAATCTCCCATTTGCCATCCGTGTCAAACGGTTGTACCTCCTTATACCCCTGTTTATCATAAACCATGGTAACATTCTCTTTGGCTTCTTCCAGGTAAACAATGGGCTTCTTTATCTGTGTGTTGTATTGCTCTTTTTTGTCTGGTTCACCTGATATATCACCCCTCAACAGCTTTGTTTTAAGCGTTGTGTATTCTTTGCAGTCAACAATGTTCTTTACCGGTGACATGATCTCAGTGAGGAAGTAATAGTTACGCGCGTCCGACTGAATGTGCTCGCTTGAAATTTTAAAGGTCATTCTGTTAAATTTCATCGGCTCACTTAAACTAATAATTTTAATCCTTTTCTTGGTTTTGGTCAGGGTACAGTAGTCATTGTCGTGATGCCCACAGTCCTTACAGGCAGATATTTTCACAACTACGTCTCCCCTGGCGCACTCTACACAGCTTATAAACCTAAGCCGTTCCCCGCTTTGTGGTGGTTCTGGCTTTTTTATGGATATATGTTTATTCTTTTTCTTCTTTAGTTTTTTGCCCATTGCTTGCTCCTATTTATCGTTTTTCTTACCATACTTAATTTTATTTTTTTCCCCCCTGGCTTCGCATAGCACCTTTTCAGTATGTAAGATAGCCATTTTTAAGTGTTCTATTATGGATTCCATACTTCGTATGGTTGCCCTGTTTTTTTTTAGCATACATATCTTACTCATTTAGCGTCTCCCCCATCTAAGATTGACATTATACACATGTCGTCCGATAAACCAAAACATCCCTGTAACATATATGTAACAACAAACGAACCCATCTCGCCTGTGTATTCTTTTATAATGGGATCATATTCTTGGAGTACGAGTATGTCGTCAACTCTGAAATCACGATCATTTTCTCTTATTTCAAATGTTTTTAAACCGGCTCTAGTCGATTGATAAAACGAAGGCCAAATTTTCAAAACATGCACTTTCTTATGTCTCTCACTCATTTTTCACCCTCCCGGACTAGAAGACTGAAGTCAGGCTGGTTTTCGCTCTTCTTATATTCATTCGGGAATAAAAAGAGTTTCTGACCCTTTTTGATTACAATGTCTTCCTGGGGGCTACCGGACAGGTATGTACCCCTGCTACTTGAGTTCTTAAAAAAATTCATTAATCTTTTATACGTGAAAGCCACTTTGTTTACCTCCTTCAAAAGTTAAAGTCGTCCTTTGGTGGTTCTTCTACTGGTTTCTGATCTGTCTTAGAATTTAATTCGATACGTTCTACTGTTTCAGGGTTAAAACCAAGCTCACGCAGTGTTTCTATGGCCAGACCAACAGTTAGTCCCTTCTTTTTTGACCCATCAGCTATCTTATTATGCTCCTGATTTTCCAGTGTGTCCAGGAATAAATCAAGGTAATTACCTAGGGTGATATCTCCTGCGCTATCTATAGATGTAACACCTACAGAGCTGACATCTTCCAGGTAAGATGCTATTGTTTTTAATATCTTCTTCTTCTCTTTTTCCTTTAACTTATCAAATGTCCCAAGGATCCCTATTCTATTAGATGGAGAGGCAAAAAACAAGGTTGAAACCTTCTCAAAGCTACTGATCAGCTTACTACAGAAATCTTTGTTGAGATCCTTTCCTGAGGGATTCTCTGCCGGTAAGCCTGAGCCCTCAATGTTGACCAACCATCCCTTGAAGACGCTCATAAAGGCCTGTAATCCACTCTGCGTGGCCATAACGTGTAACTTCTTGAGCTGTGGAGCGGTTACTTTCTCAACGTCCTTTCTGGGGGCCTCAGTGGCCTTCCCTGGTGATTCTGGCTGTGTTTCGGTTACTACCACTGGCTCTGGCTCATCCACTGGGCCGGGCATGCCCTCCTCGGTAGAAGTAGAGTCGAACTCCATTTGATTGGATATATGATTTTGTGCACTATTTACCACTTCGATGCTATCAATTTCATCTTGAGTATACACTCCGGCCAGAATATCGGGGGCTATCATCTTCATTCCCTGTGACACGGTTCTCCATTTTAGCATGACTTTCAGGTACTTACTCCATGTATCACCCTTCTTACTTAGGAGACCTGCCTTCTCAGCATCCCCATGGGTAAAAGTAGATGTATAATCAGGGAAGCCCTCACGTGTAAACCTTATCACACACTTCTCTTCGGACTCTTCCAGATATTCGGCCTTGACACCGTACTTAAATGCTAGTGCCAACATACTGGCACCTGTCATGGATAACCTACCATTAATTATGGCAACATTATTCAGTGCCACAACAGGAGATAAGCCTACTTCTTTCCCGAATTGTACGATGGTAAACACTCCGGCCACACCACCTGCATTGGGGAATAGACCACTGTCCTGTAATAGCTGTGCTGTACGTAATTCAGGAGTGGGCACATAGTTGTTTGGCAGCTGACTGTCAATCCTAGCCAAACTCTGCTCTGGCTGCTGTCTGGCTGCTTGGTTCTTGTTCCCTGCTGTTGCTGTGTCTAAAAAATTCTCAGGCATACCTTCCTCCTTATTTTTTCACCCACTTCTTACTCTTGTAGGGATCGATGATGTTAGTTAACTCTTCTATCTTACAGGCGTACGTGAATGCCTCCCACATTGGATCCTTGAGTTCTTCTGGTACTGTTATTTCCTCAAACCCTTCATCCATGCTACGTCCAACTCTCAATATCTTGGCATGTTTCGGCAGATCTCCAGTATGTTCTTCCCATAGCTTCGTAAGAGCTACAGCCTGAACCTTGTGCCCCACCCAACAGGCCTTAGATGTTTTGAAATCTATGTAGGCCAGGTCACCATCGTATATGCCAAACCAATCACCGGTCCCGCCATATGGGAAAAGCTCAGACACAAGTGGTTTTTCCATGGTTATTGTTACTAGGGTATGTTGTTTCTTCCAGTCCTCATACTTAAGGTAACATTGTTCTGCTCGAGATATCTGATTACCAGTGTAATCTCCCAGGGCTCTCTTCGTGTTTTGAAGATCGCACTCTATAAGGTAATGAAGACATATTCCTATGCTGGCAAGTTCGTCAACATATTTATAGACCTCCATACCTTGTAGGCCTATCTTGTTAGCCCAATTAATAAGAGGCTGAGCGCTCTCTAAGCGCTTTACTATCGTTGTTATACCCTTCACCTTTGTTCCGTCTTTTTGTTTGTACACTTGATGCTGCTTTGCTTTTTTTATTATGTCTACCATTAGTCACCCTCCTCATTTATTATTTCACATTCATGTCGATATGCTGCACAATCCTCTCCAGTATCATCGATAAACCAAGCCTTCCAAGTACCCTCGGTTTCCAGATCAATGCAATCGAAGACCCTACCCTCGGTAGCACCATACCTAGTATCTATAGGTAAATCCTTGAGTAGTTTTACTTTCATTTTATCACCCCACTTATCTCAGCGTCAACTATCCTATCGCTGAGGATTTGTCTGATCAGATCACTCATACAGGCGCAGGTCCCTGTCAATAGTAAATCGCTGAGCTTTGCATATAACTCTGCTGATACAAACACTGTTAGACATACTGCCTTAGTGGTTGTGTTCTCTGGCGTTGTATTATCCGTCTTTGCCTTGTCCGTCATTGTTTTCTCCCTTGTTTTCTAGTTCCATTTTTTTTAAATTGTAGATCCAATTAACAGCACGTACCACTCTCTCCAGTTCATCTATGTTACTCTTCGTTGGTTTAAACTGCTCCAGCCTCCGTATCCACAGATGAATCCATTTTCTTAACTTTATCGTGTAGCCAGGAAAGAGTTCACGGCTTGGATGGTGACGCTGAAAAATAACTTTTTTTACCATTATTCTACCTCATTAAAACATTCACTAAATTCTAATGTCGTCTTTATTTCATATTGTATTCTACAATATGGACAAGTAACAGTTAACTCAAGATCGTAGCTCCTTTCCACACAAAAGTGTTTATCACAATGGTCGCACCTAAATGCTTTCCAATTTTCATTACAGATTGCCCTCATTGATTCTCTCATTATTCTTCCTCCCTTGCTTCCAGATTCTTCCTTGCTTCCAGGTAACTTTCTACCCTCATGCAAGAAGTTCCATCTGGTGTGTTTTTAAATCGCTTAGTCCTGTCACTCAGCTTCCTTATTGTTGATGCTTTAGGTTGTCTAAACCGGAAGCAATGTAGGCACTCATTGTGTTTAGTTGGTGCCTCCAGATCTTTTGCCGAGAAGTAGTCAACTATGTAATCCGCTACCTCCTGCTTAGACCTAGCACACTGATATATACATTGTTTTTCTGACATTCTTGCATCAAACACTGTACATATAAACGTATGATCATCCAGAAAGTTCTGAATTTTATTTTTATCATTCATTTTCCTCTCTCCACTTTATCTTTTTTCATACCATCCTATAAGATATGCCATCTTCCAGCATCCCCACCATACCTTATAATCATCGGGATGATCCAGGGAAATACCATGTTCATTACAAAACTCCACAAATCTATTCCAGTTATATTCTTTTTTTTCATTCATTTTATTTTCTCCATTAGACGAAACATGCCAAGTAGTATTCATCTTTCACCATCCAATTAAGCTTTCTCAACATAACCACATCATTTATGGTTATATCTGTTTTTATTATTTTATCAAAAAAAACAGAATATATGATATCATGATCAGCACCAGTAATCACCACCTCCTCGGGGAGATAACTATTGATGATTTTCAATCCTTCAAATGCGTTACATGGTGGGTTATAGAGACATTTACCACCAATATTATCATCCTGCATTATATTTAAAAATGTTCCTCTATTCATTTTTTGGTCCTCCCTAAAAATCTATACCGGTTTCTACGAATCTTCCACCCTCTTTGCGTATGGGTATTACTCTCTTCCATATTCCAGTTCTACGTGTGCATTCGATTTGTATAAAGCTTTCATCGATCTGAGATATGCCACTAGACTTGACATTTCTATAGTTAAAGAAGATCATGTCACATTCACCTGCAAGCATACCGCTATCCCTTAAGAGTGATTGGTCAAGGTCTTCAATGCAGTCAACCCTTCCCTTGGTAGCGTGCCAGATCAGAAAAATAATGTAATCGTTATCTCTGGCAAAGGACTTCAGCTTTCTCCCCACCCCTCCAATATCGAGGTTAGAGCTTTGGTTGGACATTTCATATAGGTACTGTCCGTGATCTATGAAAGCTATCCTGGTTCCCTTCTTAATCTTGGCTTCCATCATCCTATCCGTAACCCATTCAACATCACCTGCCTCTAGCCTGCTAGGCATGTAGAACATGATGTCGGTTGCCCCGTTGTCGAAGTTTCTAAAGAACTGACGAGGCTGCTCTTCGTAGGTAAAAACTATGGGAGCTATGCCTTGATTACAGAAGTTACTTATCATTGTTCTGGCAAATAAACTCTTTCCCGACTTTGGTTTACCACTTATAAGAATTAACTCTCCAGGCTCAAAGCCTTCGCACCAGTCGTCTATGGTATTTAAACCACATGATACAGTGTGTACTTGGGGCTGTTCTGCTATCTTCTCCATCATGTCAAGAGAAGAAATAATTTTATCCTCTCCATCGTATGTGGATAATGCATCTAGTACGGTATCATCATATCTTTCCATATACAACCTCCTTCCACTCCATCCTTAATATTTTATCAAACAGCATAACAAATCTATGCTTTCTACTTCTCTTCCTCCACTCACCCTCAAGGTGTTTTATCTTACCTCTTGAGTGCTTTAAAAATGTACCATCATTTTGCTTAATCCAGAAATCAGTTTTTTTGATCTGTAAGCCCATAATATTTAAAATTACAAGCCCTATAAACCGTTCCCTTATGGTAATCTGCGTCTGCATAAGACAATACAACTCTTACGTTTGTATCTTTTTTGAATTTTTTAATTGCTTGTGACACAAAATAGCTTGCAATGTTATGTTCTTCTTTCTGTGTATCGGGACATATACACAATCTACTCAATTCAAAGAGACCATTTTGTTCACATCTTTTTAATCCCAACATTCCTACCGCTAATTCTGGAACTGGAAATCCAGTAAATATTATCACACCGACCAGATTGTTACCATTAAATAAGCCATAATTATATCCACTCTTGAATCCCCTGGATATGCCAGTTAAATAATGATACTTAAATAATATTTCCGTTGATTGTTTTTTGTTTATTTTTTGTATACGAAAATCTTTTTTCATTTTTCACCTTATTGTATTACCCCACAATGTTACTCTTAGGTGCTGTTATCATTTGGCCCCACAGGTGTAAAACTTTCATGAACGCTGTGGTTACACCAAAATACATGCACACACCCTCTTCAAGATCTTTGGGATCTACTAGTAGCCACGCCATACATTTATCAGCCGTACAAAGTCCGTCTCCCCTTAAACACTTCACCTTAATTGCTTTATCTATTTTCATTGTCATACCTCCATCTGTCAAGTTCTCGCATCGAGTACATTATAGGTATACTCAGTTCCCTTGCCCTCTTTATTTCTGCGTTTACCCCGCTATTGTCAGCGTTTGATATCACATACATAACATCGCACGTTTCCAGGAAAGACATTGTGTATTCCCTGATTTCATTTTCGGTTATGTGAGAATCTCCTATCAGAAAATATAGGAAATCCAACCAAGGACAAAACGGAGCAAAGCCCATAGATACTAGCTTGGCACACACTGTGATACCCCACTTGATATTGTCCAAGCAACCCATTAAATTATTCTTTTCACTTGTTGTAGAATACAGACCCCCTACAAATACTCTTTTCATTTCTTATCCTCCAGCGTATGAATTAAAACCAAAACCAAATAACACAAGTGCTACACATACTCCTATGCCAACAAAGTTACCACAAAACGCCATAATAACACTAACAGCTGACACAAGAAAAATAGCACACACAACAAGAAACACACCGAAAAACACAAACTTTAATCCCATCAATATGTGTTTCATTTCTCCTCCTTCAATACCTTCTTTGCGTATCGGTAATCCTTGGATTCTTCACTATCATAATTATGATACATTGCTATTTCACCCCATTTTATTAGCCTCTTTAGCGCCATCCTGAGCCGTTTGTTTTTTCATTCCAAACTATGTTTCATTATTTCCTCCTTATTTTCTTATTGCAATCATCACATTGCACAACCCAAGGAGCTACATACACTGCTCCACACTTGGGACAAGTCCAGACAAAACCTTCTTCTTTGGGTATTATCCAAGTATGTTCGTTATTTAAAAGTTTGTTCATTTCTACTTTACTCATTCCTAGTCTCCCCTTGGAAAATATTCAATGGCTATTAATTTCTTTTACCCATCATCTTTTACCCAAAACTTCCACCACTTACGCTCATACTCCTTGCAATCGTGGTTCTTATTGATATGGTGAGCTTCTTGCCTGATATTAATATTATTTATCCTTGGGGTACGTGGATTAGTGCAACTATTGTAATAATATCCCATCCCCATTGCCGAAACGGAAACCTCGCTAAAATATTTACAGTTTGTACAACTAATAGTCATTATTCTCCTCCTCAAAATAGTCAATTATATAATCACACTTATCACATACGCATCCATCATTGTCCACTTCTTCGTCCTGTTCATTTACACACTCAGGACACACCACTAAAATTAAGTTTTTCATTGTTACATTCCCCTTGCAGTTCCCGATGGATATATACCTTTTATTGCCTTGAGAGCCTCAACTCTATCTTTCTCTGTGAAGTGTTCGATAGCTATTAACTTCTTATACCATATGGCCATACCTGCCGTAGACACACGCTTGATCTTCTTACTGTACTCTCTCCACAGTAAATCCTTTATGTCTTCCTTGCACTCTTCCTCAATGTCCCTGTGTACCTCCTTCATGAGAGAACCTATGTCTGTTGGCGATTGTTCCAGTTGGCCTTGTTCGGTAAGATGTTGTACAGCCTTGTGCCACCTGGCCTCTGTCCGGTAGCTTTGTATGAGACACTCTAGCCTACTCTTGCCACTAAACTCAGACTTGTGTACACTGTGTTTCTCTTTGTACTCTTCCGATACATACTTAGCTGACAAGATGGGTATGTGTCTGTCACCTATCAATAGCTGTTGACTGTAGTTCTTTATGACAACGCCTTCTACCTTGTGTCCACCGAGGATACTCTCTGTTTCGAGAAGCTTTTCTATCCACTCCATAGAGAGAACCCTACCGGTATACAATACTGGTACTGCCTCTATCTCAAGCTCTCTTACCTGTGAAATAAAATCAGGTAAGAAAACACCAGCAGGATTCGATATACCAAAGCATATGATATTGTTCTTTGGTACCCTGTCATACGTAATGACATTGTGTTTTGGTTTGTTAAGGTACTCACAATGATAGATATATCCATCATGTAGACTGTGTTGTATGTTCAACACATGATCAACGGCCAGCTTAAACATCTTCTCTGGACAGTCATTCACAATATCAGCACCCTTACTGCGCATGTGTAGTGTGCCATCGATGAGGCCGAAATTAAATTGAGACCCGTCAATTTTTTCTGTTATCTCAACATCGCTGTCGAAAATATTAGCTACATTCTTTGTTCCTAGATGGAAAATCTTTGGAAAACTGTGTATCATATTACGCTCCTCCTGCATACAATTACAAATAAAAAATCCTTTTTCTCCCATTAAAGGAGGCACAAAGTGTGCAGCTGCCTCACCACAATTAGGACACTTGCTATTCATTGCTATACCCTCCGTTAAAATAAATTCCCCTGACCATCAATCTGCCCCCCATAATCACACCACTTACATTTAGCAAAAGTTAAAAACTTAAGAGGATCTTTAGAACTTTTATGTACACTATCAAAGTTTGGATAACTATGCCAACCAATCCAACAAGCAAACTTCTTATAATAATTTATAATGTTCATCTATGCCTCCGTGTCAACATTGTTACCAGCAAACATAAGTCCCTTGCGAGGAGAATATGGTACCTTGTGTCCTCTCTCCTGTAGAAACAGAATGAGATCTACTGTTGTTTGTTCATCCACCATCCACACAAACTGGTGACTATCGTTCAACCTAACAAGGTTCATATCCTATCCTCCCCATATAATGTCTGTAGTATATAAAGAATTTATGTTCACATTCCATACTACAAAGATCAATTTTTATTGTCAACTCATACGATACATAGCTCTTTCGAAAAGGGAGATACACCCAGGTGCTTAGTGGTACTCCTGCCCCACAAATATCGCATGTTACAAATTCTTCTCTCATTGTTGTTCTCCCCATTCCTGCTCTAGTTTCTTCTTCCCTTCGGGCGTTGCTTCTTTCCATTTTTTAAATCGATCAACATACTCAGCATTCTTTTTTTGTTTAACATCCTTGCTTACGGGATAAGAACTTTTAAAATTGGAAAATGGGTCGGCCTCACTCATGAACTTCTCTAGTCCACGTTGAAGAAAATCGTGGAGAGTAAATTTGTAGGTCCAGAAATAACCATCGCCAAACACTATCTCTGCATAGTTTTTTATAGCCTTACATATTTCTGACAGCGTATAGTCTTTTAGCTGACCATTGATCTTGCGCCTGATTCTCTCTGTCAGCACCCTGTGTTTTACTATCTTCTTTCTATTCCAATACACAAAGATGATACCAGCGCTCTCCCTAATGGAACGTCTTGTCACCCGTGTCTTCATTTTTGGTACCTCCATCAGGATCAAATTCCAGATCATCTAGGCCACGTTCGTCTACTGTTATTTCACCCTTCGAAATAGCCAATGCAACCATGCAGCTCAGGTTAAACTCCTGTCCGCTTGTACATGCAGCAGAATCTATCAATGTCAAGCAGAACCTAGAGAACAATAATTGCAAGCAATCTCTTTCCTTTTGAGTGGCTGATCTCCACCACTTAGCCACACTGGTTGGACAAATGAGATCTATTGGAAACGAATCTCCACCCATTTCTTTCCTTGCAGTTTCGTATATCTTAGACAGTTCCTTCTCCGTCATGTTGTCCATCATTTCTTTGATTGCAGTTTTTTTATCCATACCACCCCCTAGCATGAGACGCGTAGCGTGTCTTCACTGATAACAGTTATCGCTTTATCCGGCATCACCGGTACCCACATCGTTGGTATATTTTCATCACTACCAACAAAGTCTTCATGGTACACACTGTCCAGTTGTTCTTCTATCTGTGTCTTGCTTGGTGGCTGATCTATACTAGCTTTGTTGACAACCTCAAGAATTATCAGGCCAACACTGATTGCAAACAATATATAGAACACCAACATGGCTGCATTTATTTTCATTCTTCATCACTCCTCTCTAAGAAAAATTGTGGTTCCTGTATTTCTGCAGTAACCGAAATTTCTTTCATACAATAAGGACAATCTATATTGAAAGCATCGTCATAGCCATAGTCCGCATAATACTCATATAAATTATTTATATCTTCACCACACCAAGGACATTCATCCATAGTACACCCCCTACTTCAACATGATTAACCTCATTGTCTTTAACTTACCGTTGATCATTGCCTTCCTCACATTCTTTAATGGCTTACTTAGAAATCTTCTTCGTGCCTTCTTCTTGTCTGGCCATGTCACCAGCCATATCCATGTGAATGTTACCTTGAGTGGTTCAAGGTTTTTGTGTATAGACTCAAGTAGTTTCATCGCCCGACTCCCTCTCTTTTTAAATCTACAATAAATCCCTGTATCTTTTTGTTACAACCGTCACACACATGGATTGTTTGTTCGGTATATCCAACAGTAGGATATGTTCCCCATGTTTTTATGGTTGAATACCACCCACCCTCCATATCCTTCTGGCACACATCACAAATTATTTTTATCATTGCCATCCCTCCTATAAACGCATGAACTACTTAAAAGTTCTATTATTATTCGGGTCATTGTTAATAAAGTCTCTCAGATCTTTCATCCACACCCGATGGTGTCCGCCCATGGTTTTAGTTGATTTTAATTTTCCCTTATATATCCAACTCTTAACTGTACCAACACTAGCAAAACAAATTCTTGCTACTTCGCTGGTCTTAAGCATCTTGTCCTTGATAATATCATCTACCATTGTAAATCTCCTATTAATAAGTCCACTTACCATCACGCTTAGCTCTGGCCTTGTTCTCTTCTTTAAACTCTTTATGCGTATGTTCTTTGATGTGTTTCTTCCTTGTTTCACTTGCTCTGGCTTGGCCTTCCGGACTGTTGGAATGTTTGGAAGCCATCACCCCATCTAAAATAAATGAACCACACGCTGGAAGCCAATTGAGATCAATGTTGCCACAAACATCACAAGAAGCGTTGACTCTATCTCTATATAAACAGATAACTGTATTCTCTTCCCCACACTTGTTACATCGATAACCATATATTGGTGACATATTATTCCTCCCGTAATCCATTAAGGAAGTCCATTGCTTCCTGCATATTTTTAAATGGTAGCAAATAACAGCAATCCATACAAAGTGCATCAAAAGTGTGAGTTGCCACTTGAATTTCTGTTGAATCCTTGTTAATGATACCATCTTCAAGGTAGCTAATTTTGTACATCATTTCCGATATCTCTTTGCCACAGTTTGGACACAGATTTGTTTCACTCATTATTATCTCCCAAAATAGTGCTCTGTTTTATCTTTGTTTTCTTCCTTATGAAAGGCCTGTTGAGTGGCTGGCCATCGTTACACCTGTCAAGATACGCTTGCAACGTATCGGCATATCTACCGCCCACATGGTATCTGTCTAGATATCTTTGTGCTGCCTCTATAGTAGAGGCCTTGTTCCTGCAAAACTCGTGGAAGGGGTACACTCCCAACCCTGTTGACAACTCTCGCACAATATAGCCCTTCATGTGTGCATGTTTACAGAATAGGAAATCATATTGTTCATACCCAGGTATAATAACAGGCGTACCCTCTGCCGATAATGTGTTACCCATGTTATCGAACACCTTGATAGTTTGTTTCATTTTTCATTCTCCCCTTCATTGCTACTATCAACTAACCTTTTGGCCAGAAGAGAGTCGATGAAATCCTTACCATACTTTTTTTCCACGTCTATCCCGCTCTTGCCCTCATCTGATATAATTTGTAACATATCCGGCCTCTCCTTAATGAACTTACTTCTTCTATGTTCTATGTTGAGATACTTAGCAGCCTGACTAAACGGTATATCCCTTACCTTACATATGTAGTCTATAGCATCGCCCTTCTCACCGCAACCAAAACAGACAAACTTATAGTTGTTTTTGTACACTACAAATGAGGGAGTTTTATCTGGATGAAAAGGACACTTACCTATATAGTGGTTACCCTTGTCCTGCATATCCACACCATCATCTTCTAGCAGCTTAAGCAGTATCTTCCTATCTTCCGCTATCACGTCTGTTAACCTCAGCCCCTAGTCTGCTAATGTCAATGTTCCCTACCAAGACACCACAAAATATTATATTTACCTGTGCCCCATTAAAATGATCATCATGTGTTTTATAATATTCCAAGGCAGCCTCAATAGTTTTAAATCCATTGCGATTATAGTAATAGCTTAATCCTTCCATGCTATAACCTCCCTTCATATCTGAAAATGGTTTCCTCTGTAACACCTAGTTCTTCCAGGGTTTCTTTTATACTTAGGCCCTTGTTCCACCAGTGGTAGACCTTGTTGCTATCAAATGGTATCACAAGATCACCACACTCATTGATGTACGGACAGTGTTTCCCTGTCATTTGTGTTCTCCAAAGTAGAACAGCATGGCAATGTACTCATCTTTTTTGTGAACAGCATCACAAAGATGGAGGACGAGATCAGTTTTTTGGGCACGTAAGAAGTCCTCAATGTTAAGCTTGTTTCTTAGAGCATCAATCATTCTTCCCCTGGCAAGCCTTGTCCTGAAAAGTATATTATTCTCACGCTTTAGCTTATCAATGGTAGCATCCCTATTGTTTCTCTCTTCTCTAAGGGAACAAAACTTTTTTCTCAAGTACTCGGCATACTTATCACGTACTAACGCCCTACGGTTGGTTTCACCAAGCTCTACCCTTAGCTCTAGGTTTTCTTTTTTAATTCTTCCTATGACAGGAATTCTTTTTTCTAGCTTATGCTGTATATCTGCCAACCTATCCCTCAAACCCATATTCTCCTTGATCACGGCACAGGTGTCACACTCATGATATACACCATTCAGATATATAGCAAGCTCTGTGGCATGTATCCTTGGTATGTCACCGTCCCTTTTATAATAAAACTTAGGCAGTCCATCTTCTTTCATTTTTACCTTGTCTGGCTTGCGTCCTCTTACCTTAACCTTATATCTGGCAGTGTTAAGTGCTAGTCTTAACCAATCTATGAAAACCTCACCGGCAGGTGTGTTGTCTACCCTGGCTACTTCCTTACTGTTTTGTTTGTACATTGTGTCCTCCTATGCCCACCTTAAAATCCAGGCCAGCAGTTCTTTTCCCTTCTTCGTTGTCGGTTTAAGTGTTGCTTTTATCGTTGTTAGATCGTCCAGCCTAAATCCCCTTGGTGCCTTCCTGTCTTTCTTGGGCCTGGTATCTCTATGTTTGGGATGGAAGTAGCCTTGTTCGTCCTTCACCAAGCAAGCAGAAATTATGTGTCCTGTATCAATCCTCATTGTCTATCTCCTTTCTGTACGGGTTTCGTTTTTGAAAATACCTCACCAACGTTCAACTCCAGCCCTACCTCCTCAGCATTAAATCTACTTGCCACTATCCTGTTGGTTGGGAAGCTTATAAACGCTATGATATTATTGTCCACTACAATGTCAAACACTCCATCGTAGGGAAATCTCTCAACTAGATCTATTGTTCTCTTTTCCTCTTTTATTTCCATGATCTTCCTCCCTATATATTTTTTTTATTGTTTCACACTTCCCATTTTTGTAATAGGTACACTTCCTATAACATACCTCTGTGTCCTTTAGTCCTTTACACTTTAGATGTGGACAGGGTATGTAGTGTCGTTCTGATCTCTCTATTGTTATACTCATATTGTGCCTTCCTTTTAGTTGCACAGTGCAGGTGTCCCACCCGCCATACCCTGCCCCACAATGAACCGTGTGCAACAATGAATCTTACATGAAATTATAGACTACCTTGTTAAAAGCCAAACGGGACACTGTGGAAAGGTTGATCATACGATACTGTGTTGCTATTGTTCTACACTGACCTAGCTTGTTTCGCCTGATGCGGTTCTCTTTAATGCGAAACTTACCCTGACTAACAAGGTGTGCAGCCGTTGGTATCATCATGCCATTAATGGTGCGGAGGCTCCCATCCTTCTTTGTGAAGTCAACAGTTACCATCCTGTTTTTGGTGTTACATAAAAAGTCACACACTGCCCTGATGGAGGACACACTTCTCAATACTCCCATAGTTTGTTTTGTTTTTTTAATGTTCATTTTTGTCTCTCCTTCCCCGTTGTTTGTATTAAAGTTGCTGCGCCACTTTGTACCATGTTTATAAATTCCTTTTTATTGTAATATTGGTTGAACCTTCTAGCGTAAAATAATAGGGTGTTATCATCTTCCTCTTTCAATAATAATCGTTCACCTTTAACATCAAATAAATCACCTACGTGATACATTTTAGATGCCCTCCAAATGTTTCCAGTAATGTCCACAAATAATATTTGAAATATATACTTTGTGTACACCAAATCCACAGCAATCGTATTTTTTGTCGTAGTAAGGACAGCCTTCTTCACAATTCGTTAAAGAACAATTCATTTTCCTTTACCCCTTACTAAGTGGAGTTTAACTGTTAACTACCTTGTTTTGCTAGTGTTTTATATCCAGGGGAGGCAGGGATTTGTGCGATGGTCACTCACCCTGAAAGGTCTGGCTTCACCATCACCGACCAGCTTAACTACCGCTCTTCCCTGTATCATTGTTTAGCCTATGTCACCCTGTGGTTACTTTGCAAGAACTATGTTACCCTTTAGTATATCATGTAGCAGGTATCTGATGCCAATAGACATTAATTTTTCATCTTTATCTACCAAGGTAAGCGTATAATCTTCGATGCTTTTTACTTTATATACACTCCCGTCCTTCACTGTTAAGCTTTTATACTTCTCTATGTTGATATCTGTGTCAGTCATTATGTTCACTCCTTGTTTTTAATTCTGAACTGTCTTTTGATAGCTTCGGAGGTATCGTCTGCTAAGTAATCGCTAATCATCTGGGGATGCAGCACTAGACCTCTTCCTAGAAAATCCTTTTTTACTGTTCTACTGCTAAGTGTTTCAAGCACTGTACCATCATCCTCTAATATTAATACTATCATTGTGTACCTCCTTTAGTGAGGTTACTTAACTAGCCCTGTTTGACTAGCTCTGTATTGTTACACTTTGTGCACTGGAAACGATCAAAGCCATCATGACACCTGTGCATCACTGTAGTATGATCACACTCACGCATTTTAATCCACTTAATTAAATTATTCTTTGTTGTAACTCTATGTTTAACCTTCTCAAGATAATCAGCTTTGTCAAAGTGTTCTTTTAGAAAGTTCATGTTGATCTCCTTTGTGTAGATTTTTATTTGTCTCCTACTTAGTGGAGTTAAAATGCTAACTACCTGATTTTGCAAGCGTTCCCGTTCTTTATTTCATTTTCTCTATACTCTTCTGGAATTTATTTTCATTTAAATCAAAATAAATAAGAACTTTCAGCCATGTCATACGTTTATATAGCTATAAGCTATGTAGCTTAGCTATGTTTAGTCTAAACTTTACAACATTGTTAGCCTTGTATAACATGGCTTTGTTTAACACTGTCCACATGTCACTGTTGGCTATGTTTGTTCAACATGTTTCCTGTTGTTCAACTCTGTTTCACTGTGTGAGCTTTGTTTAACAAATAAAGCCTAGAAGTGTATAAGTAGTCTAAGTTTAACCTTGTTAGCTTTGTTAAGTAAACTTTGTTAGACAAGTAATCCTTGTTAAACAATAGACTTTGTTAGTATAACAGTGTTATGGAGGTCTATGTTATAGATTGTTTTATTAACCTCTGTTGATACACTCTAGCGCCACAGCCTCACCACTGATATCAATGTCATTGGGAAGTGGCTTTGTGTCTACTCTGACCAGCCTATCACACACCTTACAGGAGGTTATAGCTCTGTGGCTATCCATAGTCTTAAACCTTCTCATATTGTGACCACGAAATTCGCAACACTCCCGTGCTTCTTTTTTTAACCTGTTCATTTTTGTCATGGTATGCTCCTTATACAATTGTTTTAGTTTTATCTGCAAAAGAGTAATATTCGCCATGTCCAATGATAACATGATCTAATACTGATATGTTAAACAGTTTGCAAGCCTCTCTTAAATCTGCGGTTAACCGATTGTCCTCTTTTGAGTATTCACAATCGCCAGACGGATGGTTATGTATCAGCACTATAGAGGAGGCATTGCTCATAATTGCACTTTTAACAACCTCACGTGGAGTTATCGTACATTGCGATACACTCCCCATACCTATTATGTCAAAACATACCACTCGATTTTTAACATCTAAGCAGACTACAATAAACTTTTCCTTCTCTGAATTTTCTAAGTGTTTAAACCAACCGTAGACATCCTGGGAGCTTGACATTTGTTTGCTATGAAATTCAGATACTTCCTCTCTGACTAGCTTATACTCAATTTTCCTTAGATACTTCATTCGATCACCTCCTTATAGAGAGGGGTTAAAACTCTAACTACCTGTTATTTCTACTGTTCATCACAACACGGGCATATTAACTGTTCCTCTAAATTTGTTCCATCCAAATCAATAATTCTCATTTCCATTGTTTCACCGCACTTAGGGCAAATATCTTTTGACATGATCTTTATCCTTTTTTTTGTGGTTTACTGTTATTCGTCTTAGCCCCTACTTAGTGGAACTAAATTGCTAACTACCTATTTTTGCACGTAATCTGCTGCTTTTTGTGCTGCTCCTGCTGCTAAAATGACCATTTTAGGATCATTTTCCAGGGTTTGAAACCATTTTTGAATATAGGCCATGGTGTTATTGAAGACGTTTTCCTTTATACCTGCAATCTCACAAAGGAAAATAGCGCCTATCTCAGCGGTTAACTCTTCTTCACCCTTATAGTGCTCGACTTCTACAAGGGTTTTTCTGTTTAACCTTTCTTTGTGGCCGGTACTGTGTATCAGTTCATGAAACAAGGTATGATAGTAGCTCTCTGCAGTGTTAAAAGCCTCTATCTCAGGTATGTCCACATAATCTGAATTTGGATAATAACATGCAAAATTGTTTTCGTTGATTGCCGGTTTACCAGAGAAGTTTTCTACTATTTGTGTACACCTTTTGATACTTTCGTTATTGTTTTCAGGTATTTCACATTTTTGTTTTACTCCGTGGTTATTCCATGGCCTGCGCCAGGGGTGTCTCACGTCCTCCAATCTTTTGATAATCTGTTCTGTTATCTCCTGGTAAGTGTCTGTTTTCATAGTGACTCCCCCTATAAAGATACTTGCTTAAGCGTATAACCTCCCCTATTGCTGATACCATAAAGAGTGGATGATAAGGAATAAACTAAATGAAAACACATGTCCATACCACAACCTTTCATACCTATTCCCCAGTGTGTGTCATTATGTTTCCAATTCAAGGCACGAGCAACTATACAGGATATGTTTATTGGTTTATTCTTTCTCATTATGAACACATCAACTACTCTAAACATTCCCGATTGGCTAACATGTTTGACTGTCGTGTATAATTCTTTATTTCTCTTGAGGGTTTTCCTCAAATTAGTTATCGCTTGCTTCTGTTTTTCTTTCATAGCTGTTCTCCTTTTTTGGGGTTATATTTCCATATACTCAGCCTTGCGCGAAAGCCTACCAGGCTTATGTGTGCTGTTGTATGCCTTGCACATAATTCTTGCGTCCTCTTGTGTTTTTACTTCCCCGATTGTAGTCTTGCGAGCGCCTCCATCGGGTTCAAGACTGTTAGGCCATTGAGGGTTATTTTGCCACCAGTTACGAACAAATACCTTGTACATGATTGTTCTCCTATGTTTGGGTTAGTGTTAGTCTTGGTCTATTTTGGTTACATCTCCGTGTGCAGGGATACAGACACACTCATCGTCTTGCCTGGGGGTGAATGTTAAAAACCTGTTGTGGACAATCTCCGTAATGGTAACTACTTTGTTTGTTTTGTTGAAAATAACCTTTTCTCCTGGGTGAAATTCTTTTGCTGAATATGTTGTCATAGTTAATCCTCCTATTTGTGTTTTGTTGTTAGCCTTCAATTAGTGGAGTTTAACCCGTAACTACTTGAAAAGTTTGACGTTTTTCGCTTGGAGTATAGCGATTTAGTCTGTATACGTTGGGGCATAATACCCCACAAAGCGTCAAAACATTGACACAATCACTCAATAAACCCTTACATACACTCAATATACCTCTCAATACACAGTCCAATAACACAGTTAGCACCTATACAGACATAGTTTACCAACAAAGTGTATACTATTGGGTAAAGAAGTTGCACTATTGTGCACACACAAGGCCATGTTGTTGTAAGTACGTAGTTATCCTTGATAACATAGTGTATACTATATCATACATTGTTCTTTTGTGTACCCACCGGAAGCTGTGTCAGTGTGACAATGTGGTACACAGTGTGGTGTGGGAAGGGGGGGACGAAGGGTTTATCCTCTATGTATAATAAATATGTACCATAGTTACGGTATATAGATAAATTGTATTTTTAGACTGGCAGAAAAAAATTTAGATCTTCAAACATGGTCGTACGTTAATAGTCTCATAATCAACCAAACACAGGAGGAACGAATATGTCAAATAGGTTAATCTCACTTCAGACCCTTAGGAGTATTTGTCGTTATCATCAAGGGTTTAACAACTGTGCCCGAGGAAGTCGTTGTGACAATATACACTGTCCACTCTGGAAAATGCTCAAGAAGCCAACAAAGAGACGTTGTCAACGGCACACTCAGCCATAGAAAACATGACCGGTATCATTGAAGTATAAACTGTTTCCAAAATGGAAATGGTTCCTCCCAGTACTTAGTACCCTATAGTAATAATAAGACATAAGACATAGAATATGTTTATAGACTTAAATCTATGAGTATGTGTCTAACATTGTTTACTAACATTGTTTATAAACATTGTTTACCAACACTGTTGATTAACATTGTTTATAAACCTAAGTACAACCAGAAGACTATGTATAACAAGTAATATAAGAACAACGGTTTATAAACTATGTGGGGCAAAGCAAAACCTATCTGATAGGACCTTTCCTTTCAGGGATGGTTTGCGTCATATTTGTGTCAGGCTTAACCGGTAAGTAATCGGTAATCGAAAAGGTGTAATGGCCCTTATGTGGCCCTTGTAAAAAAAATGAATAATCGATAGATAAAAAAGAACTTTTGATAGATTCATACGTTTATAGTATTATATGCGGAAGGTTCGCCATATTCTTTATCTGCCCATTGAGTGTGGCGAATCTTCTTTTATTGCGGAGTCGTCTAGTGGTCAAGACATCTGCCTCATAAGCAGAACATGGTGGGTCCGATTCCCACATCCGCTACCAGGGACCGTAGCCTGGGGAGGCAAACAGACTCCAAATCTGTAGAAGAGCGTCCGACTCGTTCACGGTTCGCCAGCCGGATTAGTTCAATGGCAGAATAATGCACCTGTAATGCGTAGATGGTGGTTCGATTCCGACCATCCGGCTCCATCAATATCCCCCTGGGAAGTTACAATGATTATTTGTGAGTTCACATGCTCTAAATGTATAGAAATTAACTGTAAGTTACGACAATGCTACCTGGACAAGGGCTATAGAATCAATATATGTGTGGGAGAAATTGTATGTTTAAAGATACTGAGAAACGAAGAGAGTATGCAAAAAAATATTATCAGGAACATAGAGAGGAACGAAAAGAACAGGATAAAAAATATCACCAAAGACACAGAGAAGCGATAAATGGGCGTAGTATGGAATACTACAAACAACACAAGGAACAATTAAAAGAGTATAGTCAAAAGAGACACAAGAAACTTAGGGAACAAATATTAACGTGGAATCAAAAAAAATATAAACTTATCAAAGAATGGTATAATAAAAATTTGGATGCATTATGTTGTTCTGATTGTGGAATAAAGTTTAAAAATTTCCTCCCGGGCTTTGCTGATTTTCATCACGAAATCAAGGGGAACAGGATAAGGCTAACTGGCTGTACCTATAATTCTCTTGCAAAAGAGCTTGAAAACGGTGTCTTTTTATGTCCCAACTGTCATCGGATAAGTCACCTGGGGCAGAGAGGAGGATAATTATGTGTAAAATCGATTCAGCTACGTGTACGTATCCAAATACTTCAGCTTGCAATACATGCCAGAGCATAGCATGTCAGTGTTGTGAGCACAATGATGAGGAAGATTTGTTTGAGTATCATCTTACGGGTGATGTTAAGCTGATTCTATTGGATAAGGAAAATATTATTGGTTCTGGCCTGTGTTCGGCAAAGCAGATTACATGTTATGACATCACAACTGTTACTATTACCCCTAGTGACACTATCTTAGACAAGATTCAGGGTGGTTTTCTGTTCGTATGTGCATTATTTGCACTTTCCTTTAACAGGGCGATAGACTTTGTGCTCGATGGATTTCAGAAAGCATTCAGGAGTGGAAGATTATGAGGGAAAAACCGCTATGGTTGCAGTTAATAGTTGCTGTTGCAGCAATATTTATAACGATGATGTTGCTTTTATATATAATTGCATTTATTGACCATATCATCACAGAACCGGAACCAACAAGAGAAGTTTGTGGGTTCGCGTCTCAGGTAGAGTATGAGAATTTCAAGCGTTTACATCGCTTTCACGGCACACTGTCTTCTTTTGACATAGATGGCAACTGTGTGTACATGAGAGACGGACAACTATGTTCACTTTGGGATCCATTAGTGAGGACTGACAGATGAATAAAGTTGTACATTGCAAGAAACAAGCTTATGATGTTTATATCGGTAGGCCATCCAAGTGGGGCAATCCATTTTCTGTTGGTAAAGATGGTACCAGGGAACAGGTTATTGATAAGTATAGGGAGTGGATATTGGATCCAGAACAAGTTAATCTAATCGAGAGCTTACATGAGATAAGGGGTAAAGTGTTGGGATGTTGGTGTGCTCCCAAACCTTGTCATGGAGAAATTTTAGTTGAACTATCTACATGGGGAGAACAACATGAAAGTAAAGATTAAGATGTTTACGGGTGCATGGGAAATGATATCTGATGTCATATATCTTCCGGACCAGACTCGTCCCGAGATTCGATTATCATTGCCATCACCAGTTACTTCATTGGCAACGTCATGGCCACCAGATGAAAAGAATACTACATACCAGGAGGTAAGATGTGAGTTTGTGTGGTGTGGTCAATATGAGGACGATGTGAGAGTCTACGTACTTAATAGAATATGTGGTGGAACAGAGTTCTAATGTATAACAACTTAACAAAGATGTATATGTGGTGCGGTGGACACAGTTTTGAACTTGTCTACTACAGTGCTGGTGGAGATTACACAAAGGTTTATGCAGAATATAACCGCTTAATAAACAAGGAAGAACTTGTTTGTGTAGGAGTTAAACTATGAGCAGATTAACAAGGCTATGGCTATGGTGTAGTGGCCACGAATGCGATATATCTTATAGGGAGCAGTGCGGTAATTTTGGTTATTATACGTACAAAGCTGAACTGGATTATAATGATAATCCAAATGAATCTATTAATCTAGGAGGTATCTAACATGGCACAAACAAAGCCGGACCAAACAGAGTTACTGGTTGCCATCATACAAGAGGGTATGGAGAACACGGTCACCAACATAGTGAATCAATATGTAGAAGATGCCAAGAAGAAGCTTGAGGCTGCTGTACCGGAGATAATTTCTACACTGTGTTTGCAGATATGGAAGTCTGTAAGTCTGGAGAGATTTGGTCACGACCTAAGAATAACAGTTAGCCTGGATGGAAGAAACAACTTAAAGGGGGGTGATAAAGATGTTGACACCTAAGTCTGTAATATTATTAGTGCCTTTTTTTATTCTAGGATTTGCGTTGGGGAATATTATTTTTGACGTACCAGAAAAGGAGTCAGTTCAGTATGACTTCGTAATAATCATACATGATGATAATTGGGGTGGGGGTGATACCATTTACTACTCCGATGATCCACCCATGTATGGTTCTAATTGCGTGATGTTCACTGACGCTGTTACCGGATTGCTAATGGTTGAGATAGCTCCCAGAATTACTGCAAGGTCCACATTGCCCCAACCCATAGAGAAGAAGAAAAAGAATAAACTAAAGAGGTATCTCATATGCAAAAGATAAAGAAAGCCCCAGAGAGGGTTATAGGTTTTGTGAATGGCAAGAGGGTCAAGACCACAGCAAAGAAGTGGCATAAAATAATGGAGAACCCAAAAAACAAAGTAGTGTTTAAGGAAGATAATAACATAGAACAAGAGGTAGAAACAAGGGGTTATACGGAAGAGGAAATAAAAAAATCCACAGAGGAGGATACCGCATGAAGAAAATTGATGTAACAATATTGTGTGATAGATGTGGTACAAAAATGCCACATGGAGTTTATAATACCGAAGAAAATGTGTCAATAGAGTATTACGATATGGATCTTAGTAGATTTGAAAGAGTTGAATATAACATGTGTTCTACTTGTGTTAGAGAGCTAGAAGAGATGTTGGCTGAATTTATGAAAAACAAATACCATATGGAGGATAACAATGAAAAAGACCAAGAAGTGCCACAGAACAATGACTGGGGATAATTTTGATCCAACCAACTGCATAGAGGAACAGTGTTCAGCCTGGATGAAGGCTGAAGCAATCTCTGGTTGTTCATTCGTTCTTAATGCGATGATGTCTACCGTCAAAATGATGACGGACATGATAGAACAGGAGAGAAAGAAAAATGTCAAACATAATAACTGTGAGAGCAAGTCACAAAGTGAAACAGGGAGACCTGATGGTCCTAAAGAAGGTGGGAAACAAGATGATAGTGGCAGTACCGTTCAAAAAGATACCAAAAAGGCTACGGAAGGTGAGGGTGAAAGATATATAGGGAAGGGGGAAAAACCATGAAAGCACAATTAATTGCCGAACCGGCAGTTTACTGGCATGGTGATCTTCCCCTTTTACATAACATGATCACCTGTGCTGCCCATGCCCAGTCCGACTACTTCAAGTTACAGCTATTCAACACAAAGTACCTTACTGGTAAATTTAGAGACAAAAAGAAATTCTATGAATCGTGTCAATTAGATGACGGTGATCTATTATTGGTGAAGGAGCGTGTGGAAAAATTTGGTCTAAAGTTACTTTGTACCGTAATGACACCCGATCAATTAGATCGTTTGGTCAACATGAACGTTAATAGTATTAAAATCGCAAGTGGACAATTGGGCCCAACTCTCATCAAAGCAATTAATTCCTACGATTGGGATGAAGTATTTGTCTCTACTGGAATGATAAACGTTGTGGAGAAGTTAGAAGCAATCAGGAGCATAGAGTGTAACAGGGTTAACGTTCTACACTGTGTGTCACTGTATCCACAATATGATTCAGAGTGCAACATACTAAGGATGGAATCTCTAAGAAAACTATTGGGTGATAAATATCACTACGGATATAGTGATCACTCAATGGACGATCTGGCATGTATGGCAGCTGTGTCAATGGGTGCCGAGTACATAGAGAGACATTTTAAAATTGAAGGTTGCTTTGGACCAACTTCCCAGGTAGCCAGTGAACCCGGTGAGCTCTGTACTCTTGGAGCTATGTTGAGGAGAATCAATACAATACTTGGTGATGGTGACCTGCTCATGCAACCACGCGAACAGGCTAGCTATGAACATTACAAGAATCGTTTCCTATTCTAATACCAAGGTACAAATAGATGGCGAAGGACAAAAACGATGATAAGGGCAACAAAAAACCCAAGCCAGTACCTGAGCCCATACCACAACAGTCAACCATCGATGGTTTTTCATATGTGGAAGATAGTAGGAATGTAGGATTTCGCAGGAAGCTAGGTGTTGAAATTAGAAGGTTGCACATTGATGGTTGCAGTGTGTTACACATAGATGTTCGTGGACCATGTTTGAACTATGATAGGTGGACAGCATTTATTTACTATAACCAACAAACAGAATAGGAGACAATGTATGGGCAGACAAAGAATGAAAAGAACAGCAATTGTGATACCAGATACGCATGCACCACTCCAAAACAAAGCAGCAATGAATTGTTTATATAAGGCTATCAAGTTGGTAAGGCCCGACATGTTGATACATATCGGTGATGTTGGGGAGTGGGATTCAGTTAGTTCATGGAAGTACGCCAAAAAAAAGCGTCCGCCTCTTGAGTATATATTGGCAGATCTTGAGAGGGATAAGAAGTGTGTAAACAAAATGCTTGACGAGATAGACCATGCTGCAAAGTTGGCTGGTGTACGAGAAAAGTTAATGCTAACAGGTAACCATGAGATATGGTTAGACAACTTTGTAGAAGAGCACGATAGGGACGAGTTGTTCTTGAGTCAGTATAAACCAGAGAACATAATGAATCTAAATAAGAGGGGATGGAATTTATCTCCATACGGTGAGTACATAACAATAGGTAATTTATCAATGTACCACGGAGGCCATCATGTTGGTATTAATCACGCCCGAATGCATTGTCTTAATCTTGGTGCCAATGTAATGTACGGACATAATCACTCGGTCCAAGTTGCAAGTGTACCAAATCTTAATGGGGTTCATGCTGCATGGTGTATTGGTTGCCTAAAAGACTGTCAAGGTGAAAATAATAAATGGTTGAAGGGTAGGAGGGTGAATTGGTCACATTGTTTTTCGGTGGTCTATTGGAATGTAGACGGTACGTTCCGTGTAGAACTGGTAGATATTACTGGAGGAACAACACATCTCTGGGGAAAATACATTGACGGAAACTGAGTTAGAAAAGCGTAGAGATTACCGTAGGAAGTATTACGTAAACAATAAGGAACGGGTACTTTTTAATAATAGGAACTCCTATGCGAGACACAGGTCTAAAAATAGAGAGCGCAACAGGTTATACGGATTGAATCACAGTGATGAATTGTGCGACAAGAGAAACAAAAGGAGATGCGCAATAAGGGATTGGTATGCGTCATGTGTACGCCTCATATGTTGTAGTGACTGTGGTTATGAGTGGGGAGAAATGACAAGCCTTGCTGAGTTTCACCATGAGGACAAGATAAACCACATGCAAATAAATAAAGCCCTGTTACGAGGATATGAAACATTTTAAAAAGAGTGTGAGAAGGGTATATATCTTTGTCCAACATGTCATGGAATTAGACATATGATGGAGAATAGATGAAAACACATGATCTCAGTGATAGTATGTGGTTGTGGATTTCCCTACCACGTGCAACGTTCGCTATACACTTAAATAATGGCGAGGTAGATAAAGCCCCACCTATAGGCAGGTGGAGTATTGGCATGAAGGGTGAAGATGTTATTGAAAAGCTATTGGAAATCAAAGACTCTCGAATCATAAGGACAGAAGACTATGGCCAAGAAAGAAAAAGCTAAAGATGTTCTGAATGATATATTTGACAAAGAAGTTACTCTTTGTTATATAGAATTTTATGATCTTGCCTACAGTCCTGGGTGGAATCTTAAATATGGATATCCCACCAAGAATGACGCTCTTCAGGTTGGTTGTGGAATACTTATTGGTGAAGACAAAGATACATATACAATAGCAATGGCAAAGGGAAAAAATGTTGGTAGAGACGATGTATTGAATCCATTGCTAATTTTCAAATCATTGATTATGGAAATGGTAACTTTCACCAAGACTGCCTTTGGTGATGATAAAACAAAGAAGGGTAAACTATGTGCGAAAAAAATATATCCAAGGAAGTAGAAAAATTTACAGAGGTATTACATCGACGTTTAAATATCTTTGCCAAAAAGAATAGTGACTATGGATCCAGCTTTAGGATTGATGGATTAGTTGGTATTGTGCTGAGATTAGGCGACAAGCTAATGAGGCTCAAACAAACATCTAAGGATGGCCATGTTATCCAGGTAAAGGATGAGGGATTGGGTGAACTGTTTTTAGATATGGGCAATTATTGTGACATGGGCTTAATTCTATTGGAGGAAAGCTGTGAAGAAAAAGATTCTAGTATCGGTGACGAATCGCTCGAGTTATAACAAGGTTCGGACTATTGTATCTAACTTACCACAAGACGTTGAGCCTACATTCTTGCTGAGCAATAGTATTAACATATACAGGTTTGGTAGTGTAAGTGGATTGATAAAATCTAACTTTCCGGAAGTAAGGTGCTTGAATGCACACATTGCAGTTGAGGGTGATGATATCAATAAGATGTCAAAGAGTGTTGGCCTGGGGATTATAGAGGTTGCAACACTGTTGGCAAACGAAAAGTTTGATGCAGTTCTTACCGTAGCAGATAGATATGAAACTATGGCAATAGCTATTGCTGCGTCTTATGCAAACATACCACTCATACATCTTCAGGGTGGAGAGATCACTGGAACAATTGACAATAAGGTTAGGAATGCCATTACCCAATTGGCAGATATGCATTTCCCAGCTACGGAGGGTGCGCAGAAAAGGGTACAGGAAATGTTGGGTTATGGTTTAGAACTGTGTGGCGATGATGTGTACCATACCGAGCCACCCCCCAACATATGGAACTACGGTTGTCCATCTATGGATTTATTTTGTGGTGGAAGTGGAATCCTGGGTAAGCTTAGGTCTAGCCCGGATGATGCTATGTGTTTCGGTGATATGCTAGACGATGCTGAAAGCACAGTTAATAATACTGGAACTGGTGACACCATTAACATTGAGAAACCATACCTGATAGTGATGCTACACGCAGATACAACCGATAAATTATTTCACGAAAAGATATTCCATCTTAGGGATGCCCTAAACCACATAGGTATGCAGGAGGTTGTCTTTTGGAACAACATAGATCCAGGTGGTGATAGCATATCTAAGATGTGGAGGGATAGACAGCATGTTCTCTCTGGCAAGACAACAAGGATTAGGTATATTAGACATTTACAACCAGAAGATTTTGGTGCTGCTTTATATTTGAGTTCTTGCATAGTTGGCAATAGCTCAGCAGGAATAAGGGAGGCTAGTTTCCTCGGAACACCATCTGTTAATATTGGTGATAGGCAGCTTGGTAGGGAGCGTGGTCCAAATTGTATTGATGTTCAGTTTGACAAAACAGCCATAGCCGATGCTATCGGACAGAGTGTTGAACGCGGAATGTATAAACCGTCAGACCTGTATGGAAGTGGACATGCAGGACGTGACATAGCACGGAGGATTAGTGATGTATTGTGGGACAGATAGAAACGGATGGGAAAGTTTTTGGGCTAAGAGAGAACACGGCTTAACACCACATCAACTAACACCGTTTTATAACAACTTTGCGTGTATGATGGGTATCATTCAAGACTGTGGTTTGGCAACTGGGGTAGAAAACATTCGTGGTATTTGTTTTGGCGATAGGGTGATTAATAAATCTACTCTTGAAATTGGTGCGGGCAGGGGCACAATTAGTGAGCTTTTTCACCAGAAGGGATTTAAAACGTTTGCCACCGACCTTGAGGACAGGACAAGTTATCCTAGGTTCCCAAATGGTGCTTCATTTGTCAAGAATGATATATTGGAAAGTATGCCATTTGCCAAAGAACAGTTTGACATAGTATTTTCTTATGGTTTGTTGGAACACTTTGATTGTGTGGATAGGTCTATAATTATGGAAAGATGTTTAGACATGACTAAGCCAGGTGGAGTGGTTATGCACTATGTTGTTCCCAGGAAATGGACAAACATTAGAGAGGACAACTCTGTATATAGGGATAAATGCGCTGATCTGAAGAATTTTAAGCAGTGTGGAATAAAATACGTTTATCCTATTTGGGGCGATGGTTGGGAGTGCAGTAAGTTTATGTCGAAGGGATTTATACTTTGGATTAAAAAATACACTACCCTTGATCAGTATGTTGTTGACAGTGTATTACCCACCATGGAAAATAAAATAAAACAAGCTATGGAGAAGCTATAACAATGAAGAAGATATTAGCCCTAGTCACAGCAAAGACACAAAGCACACGGATTCCCCATAAGAACAAAGTAGTTCTTTATGGTAAACCGCTATACAAGTGGACTACAGATTTTCTTAATGCTAACAGAGATTTCTTTAGTTCGCTGGTATTCTCCAGTGACTACCCACACAGCTTCAACACTGGTGATGGTTGGCTGAAACTAGTAAGACCACCAGAGTTATTAAAGGACAGTTCACCACACATACAATCTGTTATACAATGTTTGGGTAAGGCAGAGCAGATAAACAATGTGGAGTATGATGCAATTTTTCTGTTTCAGCCAACCAATCCTTTTAGGAATGTTAAGATGCTGTATCATGCTGTGGCAATGCTGGAGCACCACAAGGATACCCAGAAACCCTATAGGTCAAGATGTATATACGAAGACCACAATTTATGTAAATCCTACATGCATGGTGTAGAGTACCCAAACAACAATGGAAGTCCCATGGTCCTTTCGGGTGGTCTATATGTGTATAACAGGGCTTCTCTTGTTTGTGATAGTAACAAGAGGGACGACTATGTTATGCACATGGTGATTCCGAAAACTTTTGCCTATAATATTAATGATGAAATGGACATTAAAATTGTTGAGACATTCATGCGTGAATCTGGCGTACCGTACGGAGGTAGCTTGTAATGGCTTTCGATAAAAAAGAATATGATCGTAAATATAATCAAGCTCACAAAAAAGAATACAATGAGTGGAGACGCAAATACAGGAAGGAACACAAGACTGAATTAGCTGAACAAAGAAAGAAATATAGACAGAAAAATAAAAAGAAGATAGCAAAACAGAGATACGGGTACAACTTGAAACACAAAGAAGAAATAGCTAAATATTGTCGTGAGAGATATGTGAAAATATCTAATTGGTACTATAATAATATAAAAGAGCTTTCCTGTTTTGATTGTGGTTATTCTTTTTGGGATAAGCCATACATGGCTGATTTTCACCACCTACATGGAAAAGATGGTAGGAGTGGTATGTTGGGGTTCATAACACATTGTAGCTATGATAGGGTGATTGAAGAGTTGAGTGGTGGTGTTTATATATGCCCAAATTGTCACAGGGAAAGACACCCTGAAAGATGGAGGAGCTTATGTCGGTAACTACTAATTTTATATCGCCAAATTCTGTTGTGGAAATAGATTTACTAGACAAAATATTGGACATAAATGTTCCAGACGATAAACACATTATATTGTTGTCAGAAGATGTTACCAGGCCGGGTTTTATCGTTCCACACATGGTACTCGATCATCTAATAGAGTGTCGTGGATGGAGAAATGTCACCCTTGTGGTGGCTAATGGGATGCACAGAGCATTCTCCATGAGTGAGCTTTCCAATAAGTTCGGTCCTAACGTGTCCAAGATAAGGATATTATTTAATAACCCACAAAACAACAATGATTGGCTCAGGGATTTTAAAAACAAAAATGATGCATATGTAATATCTCTTTCAACTACAGTTCCACATATGCATGTTTTTATGTCGGGAGGAAATAAACTTGTAGTTCCTGGTTGCGCACATTGGACAACCACACGAGGGTTTCATAGGTCTGACAGGAGAAAAGCTCACCTCATAATGGAAGAATGGAGTAGGGGAATAATAGATTATTATGTTTGTATGGTAATAAATTGGCAATGTTGTTGTATTGATCTTTTTTGTGGTGATAGCCATTATTATTTGGCTGAATTTAAGCAGAATGCAAAGAAATATTTTGAGGTATGCATTCCAAGGGAATTACCAGATGCAGTAATTCTTGAACCCACCATTAAGACGTTTGATTTTCAGCAAAGCATGAATGCATTTAATATGCTTAGGGTCGAAGAGTCTAGTAAACAGTTAGTGAGATCGGGCGGCATTATCGGAATCTTGGCAAACCCAGTGGATGGTATGGGGGTTCATTATTTATTTCAGGCCACCAATGGTATTTCTCCTGTTTTTTATGACGAACTTTATGCCAGGGAATTAAAGGATAGACATTTGGTAATTATCAGTGAAAATTTGGCCGAGAATGTTATTCAAGATTTTTTCAAAACAAAAATTATGGTGTTTAAAACAGAAGATAAATTCAAAGCATTTTTGGAAACCAAATTTGACAATCCAACAATAAATCACTACATTGGTTGTGACGTAGCAATAGGAGTGTAAAGCATGTCTATATACAAGACAAACATGGAAGTATTACAACAGAGCAATCCATTGCTGGCAGAAAGGCTAAGATTACTTAAAGATGATTTAACTGTTAAGATTATACCAAACTCATCAGCACCATCCGTGACTGTTGCAGATCCTTCTGGTAAGGTTTGGTTGATACACGACAAAAAGTGCCCAACGCAGGAGGCAGCTTCCTTTGTTAATATTGAGGTAGGTAGTGGGGTAGAGAAAGCTCACATAATACTGATTTTCGGTTTAGGTCTTGGATACGAGTTTGAAGCTCTGTTCAATAAATACATGGGTCCAATGACTCAGTTTATTGTGATTGAAAATAATATTCAATTATTCAAAAAATTCATATCAACTAAGGTTGTAACATATTCAGAAAAAAGCGGAGCTGCCCAGGGAAATATTCTTAATTGTCCAAATGTCCACTTCCTAATTGATGTTCCTATTGGTCAAATATATAATATAATGTTTGACTTGTTACACCATAGTAGTGGAAGCTGTTTTACAACGTTTAACATTGTTGAGCATCCAGTTTTAATTAGGTTTAACAAGTCATATTACAAGCCAATCGTTGCCGAAGTAGCCAGGGCATGTTATGATATCAAGAGTTCTTTTGGTAATGACCCCGAGGATAGCTGGTTGGGGATGGATCACATGTTGCAGAACACTGATATGATAGCAAGTAATCCTGGTATTATACCACTCAAGGATAAATTCAAAGGTATACCAGCTATGATAGTAGCAACTGGACCATCGCTCAACAAGAACATACACCTTATAAATGCCATGGCTGAGCATTGTGTTTTCTTTGCTGCAGATGCCTCCGTTAACACATTCGTTAAACAAGATGTTCCCATCATACCTGACATGGTATGTTCCCTGGAACGTAGTCCAACAACCAAAAAACATTTCACGCAGATACCAGAAGACAAGTGGAAATTATTAAAGAACACATTCCTATGTGCATGTCCAGTAGTTAGGCCTGGGGTATACAACGCTTGGAAGGGTAAGTACCTCAATATGTACAGGGACTTTGCTCACTTCCGTTGGCTACATACAGACAGGGGAACCTTGCACACAGGTAAGTCAGTTACTAATTTGGCATGGAAGGTAGCAGAGTATATGGGTTGTAATCCCATAATAATGGTTGGACAGGATTTGGCATTTGCAAGAGATGGACAGACTCACGTTAAGGGAGCAGATCATGCAAGTAACGGATTGAAAAATTCCCCACTAATACAAGCAAAGCTAAAGTGTATGGGTTATGATGGAAAAGAAATAGAAACCCTAGATACCTGGGTCGGTATGCGCAAGAGGTTTGAGTATGACATAGCCAAGAACCCAAACATCATATGCATTAATGCTACGGAAGGTGGTGCCAATATAGCCGGGACATTCCAAATGACATTACAGGAGTGCCTAGATTTGTTATCGGAAAAAGTGGAATCTAGGAAAAAATTGGATTTGCTGTTACCGCTCCCCACAGAGGAACAGATAGAGGAAGACACTAAAACCATGTCTAAACACATAGATGGTGGCTACCAGTACCTGTGCCGGGCCATAACAGTAATAGACAACATACTTGAATATATCAGAGAGTTCATGGGTACATTAGCAGAGGGGGGGGTGAGTAGTGGTGAGTTTATGCTGTGGACTACACACGTTGACAAAATGAAAAACGAGTTACTCAATGACCAGTACTCCTGGTTTACAATGATGCACGTGATTCAATCCTGGCTTATGGGAAGAGATAACGTTCTCAGGACTATACCATCACTCTATAGTGGTGATGAAGAACGCGCTTGTAGAACCCTCAGGTTGTACGAAATGTTCGTTGGTTTAAAGATATTGTATAAGTTAGTGTTTAATGGTACCAAGGAGAATTACTATGACAGAGGAAAAACGATGCCGGAAATGCAGGACTCCATTGGGAAAAAACAATTGGAACAAGGGAAGCAAGTCGAGAAATGACAACATATGTAAGGTCTGCAAGAATACAGAGCTAAGGAATATAGAGGTCAAGGAGTCAGTAGAGGAAAAGGAAGGGCACACCATCACTAGGATTGGTTCCAAAGCTCCAGTTGTAACTGCTAATCCTGGCAAGAAATTATCTCTCAACGAAATGATTAAGGATACAGAGTTGTTTCGCATAGGAGAAGTTATTAATTTCCTTTCTCCCGGGAATGAGGACAAGGACAGAAAGGTTGCCGTTGACTACCTCTTGAAGGTGAGGGACCTACTGACCGATTCACAAAAGGTTCAGGTAGTTAACCTTGCCAATAGTATGATTATGCAAGCAGGTGTAGAGAACAGCTTCAAATTGAGGGTGGCGATAGCTCTTAGAAACTTTGTGTCTGCCAAGGATGGTAAGAAGGAGAAGAAATTATCCTACGAGGAAATAATGGCGAAGGGTGCAGGAGAAATAACCATAGGAGAAGATGATGAAGTTTGATTTATCCAAGATTAGAGACTATCATTACTACTCAACCAAGTTGTTAAAAATACAGACAGAAATGGGGTTGGAATCTTTTGATTACACAACAAGGTATGTACAAAAACAGATAGACACTGAGTGGAAGAAGTGCATAGCCAACAATGAGCCGGTTAAGTTTATTATTCTAAAGGCTAGGAGACATGGTGTATCTACCTATGTTCAGTCTCGCATGTTTCATGGTTGTCATACAAATTCTCACAGACAGGCCATAACCATAGCTGCAGATGATGATGGGTGTGAGTATATCCATGGTATGTCTCAGGTCTACTATGATTATCTACCACCAGAGTTACAGCCAGCACTAAAGCAAAAGAATATTTCCAAGATGGTATTTGATTATCCTAAAACAAAAACACAAAAAGAGGGTGTTAACTATGGATTAAAGAGTACACTTAAAACCGTGTCTTGTAACAACAGGGCTGGCCTGGGAACTGGTAATCACTTTATACATTTCTCAGAGTATGCCATGTACAGAGACGCAGAAGGAGTGCGCAAGAGTGTTATGCCTACCTCATTTGATGTTCCGGGTACGTTTGTTATTATTGAATCAACTGCAAATGGAATGGTTGGAAATGGTGAGGCCTTCCACACTGAGTGGACGAATGCCAAGCAGGGAAAGAGTATATTTAAACCGTTGTTTTATTCTTGGTTGAAGCACGAACACTACAGGAGGCCAAGGGTTGGAACCATACTCAAAAAAGACAAGGAGAAAATATTAGATAGTATTACCCTGGAAGAACGTAATCTAATGGACGTTCACAAGGTTACTCTTGAGCAGCTTAACTGGAGAAGATATACAATCATCGGACTGGGAGATCAGGGTGGAGCAGACAAGGATGGATTACAGGGTTTCCATGAACAATATCCCACCACTGATACCGAGGCTTTTATAGTTACCGGAAGAAGTGTCTTTAATGGTGAAATACTTAAGCTATACAAAAACCAGGTTAAGCCTCCCATAGAAAAGGCAGATATAGTAAGTGGTAAAATAAGAAAAAACTGTGATGGTGAATTGTGGATATGGAAACAACCCGTAAAGGGTGCTGAGTATGTTGCTTCTATAGATCCTGCAAGTGGTGAACCGGGAGCTACAGACTTTGGATGCGTTGAAGTATTCAGGGTTGGAGAGATATCTAAGGGTGACTACGGTGAGCAGGTTGCAGAGTGGCATGGAAAGACTGATTCCGATGAATTAGCTAAGATTGCAATTACAATCGGTAATTATTATAACCATGCATTGTTGGCACCGGAAATATTCGGATATGGCCACGCTGTTTTGGGTGGATTATTAAGGGGGGATTATCCCAATATACTCAGGAGGACACAGTTAGATGCTATCACAAAGACATATCTAAAGAAGCATGGTTGGAAGACTGACCCGACAACAAAGCCAGCCATGTTGACATTGGGGCGATACATTGTAAACAATAAGATGGTAAGGATTTACAGTGAACCGTTAATCGACGAAATGATAATGTTCACAAGAGATGCAGGTGGAAGCGGTGCGAGTGCCTATGGACGCGGTAAAGACGACAGGTGTATGGCCTTCCTTATTGTTCTTAAGGCTATAGAGCAAGAATTTGCAGACACGGATATGAATGCCGTTGGAGTTGAACAACCAAAGGACCAGGAACATACCACCGCAGAAAAGAGAGACAAACTACACTATGATAGCTTCTGGGATGATAATCCCGGTGGAAGACCAAGGTCTAAGAGTTGGTTGGATTTATAGGGGTGGCGAGTGCCGTATAGGGTGAAAGCAGATCGTTTAGGCGATCACTAGCAATTGAAAAATGTGCTATCGGGTCAAGTCCGTAAAACCTAAGTACGGCCAGAGCTACCCTCACACAAAATAGGAGATAACTATGAAGTACAACTTAGATAAGCGCACATGTGACATATGTGGTGGAACAGAGTTTAAGAACCTATACACTCAGCGTCCACATTCTGGCTGTGTTATGATTAAAAATGAAGATGGTAAATTCGTGCATAATGAGAATGTTATGTGTATGGATTGTGGCCTGGTAATGAAGCCGATAACAATGAGCAGGGAATCGCTGAAACTGTTTTATATTAATGAATACAATAAGTTATACAAGGGATCTAATGTTGATTCTATATCAAGGCACGAAGTTGTTGATACTGCTTATAACGCTGTATATGTGTGTGATTGGTTGAATAAAATTGGAATCAACCTAGATGGGAAGAAAACCCTGGATATCGGATCGGGCGATGGTATGTTTGTCAGGGCCCTACGTGGCCTTGGAGCAGATGCATATGGTATGGAAATATCTAAAGATGCCCAAAAAGTGTGTAATAAGATACATGGATTCGATACGGTAATGGGCGACATCATGGAAGGTGTTGTAATCCCTACACATTTTGATTTGGTTATCATAAGGAATGTACTTGAGCACGTTTATTCCGCTAAAGAGTTTTTGATTAGGGCAATGGAAATTGTTAGTGAAAACGGTAACTTACTGATTGAGGTACCATCAGCAGATAGGCCATATGGAGGATGTCCGGTAGATTCTTTCCTCTCTGCAGCACACATATACACATACACCATGGACTCCTTCCGGAGGTTGGCAGATTCGTGTGGTTTACATATAGATAGCTATAGCTATAGTGGGCATAAATCATGTATGCTAATATTGCTAAAGAAAGGCAAAGCAAACCAAATGCAGAGTGTTAATCATGCACGCACATATAGCAAACTAAAGGAAATATATGCTGAGCAGGATGAAACTTTTTTTAATATTTCTAAAAAAATAAAAGAACTTTCAGAGAAGTCATACGTTAATAGTATTATAAAGGAGATTAACGAGTATAAACATACTTCAAATTTAATTGTTTTTACTTTAGTTACCTTTCTTTTTCAAAATACAGGAAATCGTGATACCATCGCTGAGATTCTCGACTCTTATAAGTGGAAGAACGATCAGTCTGAGGATATAAATTGTTGCGAAGCTGGATATGAATTTTGTAGGGGTCTAATGTATATCGAACTAGGAGATTTTAGAACTGCAAAAGAAATTTTCAAGAAGGCAAGTGGCATGTATCCACAGATAATGGAATACAACTTTATTAAAGAACTAAGGCTGGATGGTGTTTTGTCAGATACAGTACTCAATGAATCCATGTGGTTTAATTGCTCAAGGCATATTAAGTCACTTGGATAAAATGGAGATTATTTTATGGCAGTTAAAGCAAGAAAGCGAATTAAGCATGTTAAAGAAGAAGACATTACCAATCCTCCAGAACCTATGTCCGGCATGTGTTCTACCCAAAAGTCTACTGCTACGATTATAGCAGAACGAAAATCCGAGGCAAAGGAAGCATTCAACAGCCAATCAGATTCTAATGAGCCCACAGGTACAAGCAATGATACTCCAGATGGCAGTGTCGGGGGTAAAGTGGTTGTGGAAAAAACTAAAGAAGAAAAAAGGCGTGACGAGTTCTCCAAGCAAAAGCTCCAAGAAATCAATAAAGGTGCCGAAGCGATCCTAAGCTGTCTCGAGCCACAGGTTGCCCACGAATATAGGATAGCTTGTGCAGAGTATAAGTGTAAGGATATCGGCATATATATACTAGCCACCCTCAACAGGCTCGGTAAGGAAAGTGACTACTATAATCCTGACTTTGAACCGGAGTGGGCAAAGGGTACCATTGGTATTCACGATGAACTTCGTTGTCGGTATTGTGACAAGCTGATAGAGAACCCCACCAAGGTGAGGCAAATATTCTGTAGTAATCTTTGTGCAAAATACGAAAGAGAGAAGAATGAGACCGGCCTTGTGTTTCCGGACCAGACAACCGAGAACCAAACAGTAGAGGAACAAGAACAGGAAGCCCATCTTGCTGAACAAAAACGTGTTGGAGAATAGCATGGCAGATAACCAAAAAGAGTATGCTCGTAAATATAAACTAGAGCACGTAGTAGAAGGTAAGAAGTACAATCACGAATGGTATTTAAAAAATAAGGCTCACTCTAATGCAAAGAGTAAGAGATACCATCGAGAGCATAGAGAAGAGCGCAACGGAAGATTGCGAGATAGATATTCTGCCATAGGAAGATGGTTTTATTTGAACGTAAACGCGTTAGACTGTCCAGACTGTGGTTTATCTTTTAGGGAGGTTCTTCCAGGTTTTGCTCAGTTTCATCATGTTAACAATGATGGTACAGAACGTAGCGTGTTGGCTATTGCAAAAACCACTACATATAACAGGGCTACAGAAGAACTAAACAAGGGTATATTTTTATGTCCTAATTGCCATGTAATTGAACACCTACACCTAAAGGAGGGAGTCAATTGCCGGAACTCGGAACTGAAGAAAAGAAAATAATCACCACTCTTAGCGACATGGATCGCGAGATGGATGACTACAAGAAAAGATACATAAGTAAGGGGTGGGATAAGATTCCAGATTTCTACAGAGGTGATTTGCACTGGTCGGCTGATCGCCCCTCCCATAAGGTCTCGCCTGTTCTTAATTTTTTGCGTAAAGCGATAGAACAGAAAACATCCCAGATGACGGACACGCGTCCATTCCTTGATATCTTACCTTTTTACGACCCCCTGACACGCGTTGCTGATGCCCTCCAAGAGATCATCGCTTCTAAGTGGTCGGAGCAATCACTTGATATGTCTCTTACCGATGGAATCTTTTTTGCCGAACTCTTTGGAGGCTGTGGCTTCAACACAACTTTCAACAAAGAACTGATGCATGGAAAAGGTGACAGCACCTTTGAGGTGGTAGATCCAAGAAATCTCAATTTCGATCCAGCGTGTACGGCTGCACACTATGTTGACAGATGTGAATATGTAAGAATAGAAGTTATCAAGCCTACATCATTCCTCAAGTATACTTATCAAGATTCTGCAAATTTAATCAAAGATGATGCCCCAATAGATTTTTATACTCCCGAACGTAAAAATTTCGATAGACGTGGAAGAATGATCAAGAGAGTCATAGGCAAAGTAGCAAACAAGAAAGCTGCCATAGGACGCTCTATAGTCAAAGAATATTGGATACAAGATCGCGAGCTAGAGAATGGATCGCTCAAGTACAAGGGTGGTAGACACATCATTATAGCTGGTGGTGCTATGGTGAAGGATGAAGCCAATCCTTACTGGGACAAAAAGTTTCCCGTAGATTTCTTAGATTGGCACAAGAATCCAGACTCAGCCTGGGGTGACAGTGAGTTAAAGGACCTAAAGGAGCTGCAGATAGTTTTAAATAAGCTTGTTGCTGTCATTGTAGAAAATGGAATCATGATGTCCAATGCTATATGGATTGGTGACACCAACGCATTGAAGCCTGACGAATGGAAGGAATTAGATAATGTTCCGGGACTAAAGGTTAAAAAGAAACCTGGTAGTGATCTCAAAAGGGTGTCAGGTGAATCTGTTTCACCTACAGTGTTTAGCACATTGCAATACATAGAATCAGCTATTGGGAAGCTTTCTGGTAATGTTGAAG
>SDBT01000404.1_pt1 | contig 67605 bp, 60 predicted proteins | sample 2277101 | NCBI WGS metagenome assembly SDBT01 (sample SAMN10404973, study PRJNA504765) | marine sediment metagenome | isolation source: marine sediment core GS10_PC15, 103 cmbsf | place: Arctic Ocean: Southern Knipovich Ridge | collected 2010 | reverse complement strand
CTATTACGTCCTGGATCCCAAGGCCCAGATCAAGATCGACAAGATTGTCGACGCTCACATGCTCCTGGACTCGCGGCATGCCGGCGGGCGGAAAGCGCACGCTTTTTGGTCCGCGCAGACCTGTGCCGAAATCCGCGAGCATTTCCTGATGGAAATCACGGAGGACTTCTACAGGCGGAATTTCACGGGGTTTCTCGAATCCGCTGAAGGCCCCGGCCATATTCCCGACTATCGAGGCGGGACCGAGATCGGTTACGGAGGCGGGCTGCCCATGATCTATCTCTGGAACAAGCAGATGGGCCTCGCTTTGGGAACCGTGGAACGCGATTATGTTCTCTGCTCGCTTCCGGTTCGCACTAACCGCGAGGGGCTGGTAGAAATCAACTTTGAACACGAGCCGAGGCACTGCCTATCGATCACGTCTCCGATTTCTTCCCCGCAACTGATGATCGGGGCGTTCCAGGGCGACTATTTCGCTCCTTATCAGGAATACTCCTCGTTCCTCGGCGCCCAGGGGCTTACCTTTCCCAAGGGCGTCAAGGAAGCCTTCGAACCGAGCTGGTGCACTTACGGATACGAATCGGACTTCACGATGGACGACGTCCGCGGATGCCTTCCCGTGCTCAAGGAAATGGGCATAAAGTGGGTGGTTGTGGACGATCGCTGGTTCGACAACGACGGGGATTGGATGCCACGCAAAGACCACTTCCCCGGCAATTCGCTGAAGAACTTCGTTAAGGAACTCCACGACGAGGGATTTAAGGTCATGCTCTGGTTCATCCCCGGTATCTACACCGGGTCCTACGATTACAACACGTGGGTCAAAGAGCACCCCAGGGTGCTTAAGGAGATCTACAAGCATCCGTGGATCAAGTACTCCCGCATCGCCAAGCAGCATCCGGAGTGGGCGATTCGCGACCGCAATGGGAAGATCGAAAAGTCGAAGCGCGCCAACGAATACATCTGCGGAGCCTTACCCGAAGTCTTAGAGTATTGCCGCGAAATGATCCGCCGCTTCTTCGAGGACTACGACGTCGACGGGCTCAAGATGGACGCCCTCTACACCGTTCCCCCGTGCTACGCCCCCGAGCATCAGCACAAGGATCCGATGGAATCCCTTAAGGGCATCGAGAACATCATGCGCGTCATCTACGATGAGTCCCTCCGCATCAAGCCGGGTGCTGTTCTCATGTTTTGTCCGTGCGGGACGCCCACCACCCACACACTCATGGCCTATCAGAACCAGGCCGTCACCGCCGATCCCGACAGCCCATGGAAGTGCCGCTCCTATCACAAACTCATGTACGCCATGATCGGGCCGGGCGCAGCGATCTTCGGCGATCATATCGAACAGATCAGTTGTTACGACAATTTCGCTTCACATATTGCGATGGGTTCGGTTCCTGGAACGCGGTTCCACCCCGACGGCCGCGACAAGGAGCGCGAGCAGGGTTACGGGCTCTACTACGTGGCCCCATTCGACCAGAAGCGCGTGGGCATCTACAAGAAGTGGATGAGCATTTACAAAAAGCACATGATCTCCAAGGGCGATTACGTCAACTGCTACGACATCCAGCACACCTGGCCCGAGTCGCACCTGGTCGTCAAAGGCGAAAAGCGGTACTACTCCTTCTTCCACGACGAGAAGGCCAGCCGGGGCCACCCCTTGCGCTTTAGCGGACAGGTGGAGTTTCGCTGCCTGGACAAAGGCCAGCGCTATCGCGTGTATGACTACGTCAATAGCGTGGAAATGGGCACCGTCGAAGGCCCCGCGGGCAGAATGAGGGTCGAGTTCGACGACGACCTGCTGGTGGTGCTCACGCCGCTCAGGCAAAAGCGAAGGAGAACGTAAACGGGCGCCCCCGGTCGTTGAAGGACCCGGCGCTTCACGGGGGACACAGCACCTCACGGAATCTGTCCACCAACCGCTCGAACCGGAAGGGCTTTTGAATGAACCCGGCCAGGCCTTTCTCGACAAAGCCAGTGGCGGTGTCTTCCTCGCCGTCCAGGCTTCTCCGCCGAGCGTGCACCCTGCCGCGCGAGTTGGTACACTCAAGATACTCCGGCGAATGTATCTCAAAGCAAGAGTGGACCGAGAGGATGGTTCCATACTTATTGTCGGTGTCGTTTATTGAGCTGTACGCACACCTGCTGATCGCCGTGCCGATCGTGGTGGCAGTTATACTCGTGGCGATCCTGATCGTGGTGATGGCGATAAAGTGGCAGTTGTGGAGCGCCCGGATGCGGCGGGCGAGGCGCGCTGCTCGGGCAATCAAGTTTCGCCCGGACGGCCAGCCCTACCCGCCTTCAGGGCGAGGAATGTGCGACATCTGCGAACAGCCGCACGAAAAGATCTACTACCTCAGCGACGGCCAACGCCTCTGTCCACAATGTTACGCAACGCTTGAAATGAGCCCCGAGGGGCAGAATTCCTCACTGCCTCCAAAGGAGTCGCCATGAGCGAAAGGCCGAGCGTCGAGACCAAGGTGTACGCCGTTGATAACGGCAAGAAGCTCAGCATGAAGGACATGCTGGACAAGTTCACCAAACACGGGCCGATGCGGGTGTCCGACCTTCATCTGAAGGTCAATTGTCCGCCGATATACCGCGTCGACGGCAAGCTCAGAAAAATGAACGCCCCCGACCTCGATGCCGAGACACTCGAAGTGCTGGCCCAGAGCCTGCTCAGCGAGGAGGAGATGAACCGGCTCAAAGCTGATCGGGCCGTAGATAGTTCATACTTTACGGAGGAACTTCAGTTCCGCCTTAGCTGCTTTCACGACACTGACGGTCTCGCCCTGGCCATCCGGGCGCTGGAACGCACGATTCCGCCCGTGGAGGAAATCGGCTTTCCAAACAATGTCTGGAAGGACATTATGAATAAGCAGCAGGGGCTGGTGCTGCTGACCGGCATTACGGGCGCCGGCAAATCTACTACCATAGCCTCGCTGATCGACCGGCTCGCCGCGACACGCCCCTGCCGCATCATCACGCTGGAAGATCCGATCGAGTATCGCCTGACGAGCCAGAAGGCGATCATCTCACAGCGGGAAGTCGGCCGTGATGTGCCCACCTTCGAGCGCGGCCTGCGCGACTGCCTTCGCGAGGATCCCGATATCATCTTCGTCGGAGAGATGCGCGACAGGGAGTCCACCCGCTGGACGCTAACCGCCGCCGAAACCGGGCACCTGGTGTTTTCCACTCTTCATACCCGAGACGCCCGCGGTACGATCACGCGGCTGCTGGATGTCTTCCCGGCCGACCAGCAGGACGAAATTGCCACGCAACTTTCGCTTGGGTTGAGGTACGTCATCGCTCAAAAGCTCATTCCCCGCGCCGACGGTAAAGGGCGCGTGGTGGCCATGGAAATCCTCAACTGCACGTACGCGCTCAGTAACTTAATCCGCCTGCGGAAAATGGAGCAGGTTTACACTCACCTGCAAACCCGGACCAAAGATACAGCCGACGAGCGCATGACAACGATGGAGCGAAGCCTAGCCCGCCTGGTAGCCGAGGGAAAGGTCGCCCCGCTGGAAGCGGAGAAATGGGCCGACGATCGTAACGCCTTTGTCGACGAAATGTCCCGCGTCGGCCAGGACCTCAAAGCTGCCAAGCCCGACCACGAAACCCCCAACCAGCAAAGCTCCCGGCAAGAGACCTAGCCAACGGCAGCAACCATCGCTGAGATTAGCAATTTCAAGCTTGGCGGCGGCGGCCGGGCGCGTAAAATCGCAGGCATGAGCGATGAGGCTAGTAGACTCCGTCAAGCTGCAAGACAGTTGATCGAAACGGACAATCTCTTCGGCGGGCTGTTCATGCCCGCCCAGCGAAACCCTCTGCCGGAGATCGACTTTCAGCAAAGCCCAGATGGCATGACGAAAGAACAAAAGGCCGCGGCCCTGCACGATATGGACGTCAATGAAGTTAGCAACTGCCAGCTTTGTCAGCTGGCCGAGACACGCAGGAATACGGTCTTCGGCGAAGGCAGCCCCGACGCGGATTTGGTCTTTGTCGGCGAGGCCCCGGGCGCGGATGAAGACGCCACAGGCCGGCCCTTCGTCGGCCGGGCCGGCGAACTGCTGACCAAGATGATCCACGCCATGGGCCTGAAGCGCCAGGACGTGTACATCTGCAACGTGATCAAGTGCCGCCCGCCCGGCAACCGCAGCCCAAACCCCCAAGAGCGTGAGTGCTGCTGGAATTTCCTGATCCGGCAACTCCAGATCATCCGGCCGAAGGTTATCGTCACGCTGGGCAACCCCGCCACGCAAGGCCTGCTGAATACGAAGATCGGCATCACGCGCCTGCGCGGCCAGTGGCAAAAGCTTCCACCCATCGGCGAAGGCCTGGAGGGCATCGACGTGATGCCGACCTTCCACTCGGCCTACCTGCTTCGCCAGTACACGCCCGAGAACCGCAAGAAGGTCTGGTCCGATCTCCTGGAGGTGTTGAAACAGCTCGGCCTCAAACCGCCCAAAGAATGACGGCATAACATCTCAGGGGGCACCGACTACATCGCGAGATCAGACCAAACAGAGACTTGACAAATCCGCCCAAAAAGAAGAAACTTCTCAGTGGTCATTTCCGCGGGAATCGTATTTGAGCAACCGTTTCAACTTCACGAGTCCTTGGGGTGATAGTTCTGGGGCCCTGTTTGAGAGAGGTTGCGCTGATGATCGTTTTCAAGTGTTCATCCTGCGGCGCCACGCTGAGAGTTTCGACCGAGAAGGCCGGCAAGAGAGGCAAGTGCCCAAGCTGTGCCGCTGTGATCGCCGTGCCCCCCGCGAGTGTGGCAAGAGAAGAGGGTCGATCAAGTGACGGCCTAGCGGCTCAGGGCATGAGGCACGAAAACGGTTTGCCCTCGTCTTCGGAATCCCCCGGCGTAGGGGTAGGCAACGTCGCCGGCACGCCAATCGAGCAAGACCGACAGACCCGGCAACACGAATCCGGATCAGAACCGCGATATCGGTGCAAGGCGTGCAAGACCCCCATAGAGAGCGGGGCACCATCTTGTCCCGGTTGCGGCAGTCCGGTCCGGTGGGCCGCGAAGGCGCCCGGCATGCCGGCTGCACCCGCCGCGATGCTTGCCGACGGCAGGCAATCTGGAGGGCACGGTCCGACCTGCCCGAGCTGCCAGGAAGTGTTGGCCGACCAGGCGAAAGTCTGCGTCAACTGCGGAATCCACGTCCCCAGCGGGCGCCCACTTCTTACGGTTCGCGGTGTCGATGAGGATGAAATGCAGATCCGGGCGGAGAAGGTCATACGACCAATCAGTTGGCTGGTGCCCTTCGGGCTCTATCCCATTTACTCCGAGGCGATGGGCAGAAACCGCCCTTATGCTACATGGACCATCGCAGTCGTGACGATTCTGGCCAGCACGCTGTTCTGGGCTTTCGAATGGTCCGGCTCGCCAAAGATGCAGTCTCTGAAGAACCTGATGCTCTGGACCGGCGAAGGTAAGCCTAACCCGCTGATAATAGGATTCTATTATGCGACCACTAGCTATGGCGACCGGGATGCCTTTTTTGCCAAGAGAAGGCAGCTGCGGGGCAAGGTTCCTGACCGGGAATTGGATTGGGCGGCCCACGAGGCACTGACCCCTCGCCAGCAATGCTTTGGACAATATCATTGGAGCCAACTGATCAGCCACATTTTCCTTCATGGCGGTCTGTTGCATCTGGCCGGCAATCTGGTGTTTCTGTTCATTTTCTGCTCTCGGGTCAACGCCGCGGCCGGAAACATTGCAACGTTCATTCTCTACCCGGCGCTGGGGGTGGCGGCGGCGCTGGTCCACAAGGAGATGTCCGTCTCCGGGGTTCCGATGCCAATGGTCGGCGCGTCCGGGGCAATCATGGGAATGGTCGGGGCGTATCTACTGATGTTCCCGGCGCAGAAGATACACATGGTGATCTGGCTTCGGTGGGGGCTGATCGGCTTTTTCCGGCTGTCACGCAAGTTCTTCGCAACGCGCGGTATAGTGGTAGTACTCTTCTACATCGCCTTCGACGTGCTGTACACTGCAATCGGGATCAAATCAAACGTCGCGCATTGGGCTCATCTGGGCGGGTTTGTCGCCGGCGCAGCTGCAATAACCGTCTTGATGATGACCCGACTCGTGCATGCCGGTGGCAATCTCCTCTCGCTGACCATGGGGAAGTACGCTTGGCCACTGATAGGTTCACCGAGCCGCCACACAAACCGCAATTCGAGACTGTCAATTTTCCCAAGCCGGAGGCAAAACAGCCCGGAATGAGTCGAGGCCTTGGCCCACTGGAGACGAGTTTAGAGGCAAAATTATGGGAGGGGTCCAACACAGACTGCACCGCGTCGATATTCCAGAGATCGTTGAAATCCCCTGTCTCCAGGCTCATCAATCCACGAGGACGCGTTGGGCGCGGGGGCCGATGCGGGAGACGATCTCGTAGGAAATCGTCCCGGCCAGGCGGGCAAGGTTTTCCGCGCTGTGCGGGGCAGTGGGGTCCGCTGAGATGATCTCCACCACGTCGCCGGGCTTGGCCTCCGTGACGTCTGTCAGGTCAATGATGATCTGATCCATCGACACCCGTCCGCGGATAGGTACGTCCCGGCTGCGGACGCGCATCGTAGCCTTGTTGGACAGACACCTGAGATACCCATCGGCATAGCCCATCGGCACGAGCCCAACACGGCTGTCGCGCTGGAAGGTGTACGTCAAGCCATAACCGCAACGACTGCGGGCTGCGACGTCCTTGACCTGCATCAACCTGCCCCAGAGCCTCATCGCCGGTTGGAGCGGCAGTTTCGTCCGCATCTGGTCGGACGGCTGGAGGCCGTAGACCGCGATGCCCGGCCGGATCATGTCCAGGTGCGTCTCTGGTAGATCGATCACCGCTGCGGAGTTGGCGGCGTGCAGCGTCAGGCCGCTGCGCCCGCCGACGGCCTCCACCGTCGCCAGGAAGCGCTTCAACTGCTGCCGCGTGAAGTCCTTGTCGGCCTCGTCGGCCGTGGCGAAGTGCGTGTAAAGGCCGGCCAGCCGAACGCCCTCAACGGAGCGTATCTTCTCGATCAGCGCCGGCGCCCGATCGGCCGGCGTGCCGCCACGTGTCATGCCGGTGTCGATCTTGACGTGGACCTCGGCGCTGCGGCCGACCCGGCCGGCGGCGATCGAGACGGCATCGACCTCCTGCGGCGAAACGATCGTCAGTGTGATCTGCTTAGCGATCAGTTCGGCCAGCAGGCCGCACAACGATTCTTCCTGACCGTAGCTGCTGGGCGGAAAAAACGTCAAGACTCCGTCCTCATAGCCCAGTCGGCGAAGCTCAAGCGCCTCGCCAGCCGTGGTCACCGCCAGGCAGTCAGCCATTTCGGATATCACACCGAGCAGCATGGCAAGTCCGTGCCCGTAGCAGTTGGCCTTGACCACGGCGCAGAGCTTGGTTGAAGGCGCCAGCAGGCGCCGCAGCAACTCAAGGTTGGTCCGGATCGCCGAGGCGGAGATCTCGGCTGTGAGCTGGTCGCCGCCCGAGCTGCCTTTCTGCTCAATCGGCCCCATCCACGGTCCCTTCGCGCCGAGAGAATTTCTGTCTAACTAATATCTTACAGTCAAAGGCCTTTTCCGGCCATGGCGGATGCAAGATGCGCCATCGGGAAGACTCCCCGCCAGCTTAGCCTTCCGCCCGCGAGGGAGAGGCCTTGGTTGGGCAAGTTTACAGGCCCAGATGGATGGCCACGCCGCAGAGGAAGACGGCCGCGCCTGCCAGAGCATGGCTGTAACGTTCGAGCCGGGCGGTCGGAAGCAGGTTCAGGCCGAAGGTGGCGACCATCACCACTGCCAGCATCGTCAAAATCGTCACCGCACCGAAGATGGCGGCCACCAGTGCCGTCGCCCAGAGGCTCTCAGCCGCGGCGGGGTACATCAGAATCGGAATCAGCGGCTCGCACGGGCCGAAGACGAAGATGGTAAAGAGCACCCACGGTGTCATGCTGGCCTTATGAGATTCGGCATGCGGATGCACGTGGCCGCTGTGGTGGGCGTGCTGGTGAGCATGAACCCCACCATCCAGATGGGCATGGGGATGGGTATGAGGTCTGTTGCGGATCGCGCGGCGCAGGCCCCAAACCAAGTAAACCAGTCCAAAAGCCGTCAGCAGCCAGGCGGCAATCTCGCCTCGGTAGGATTCGGCAATCTCCAGCTTCGCCACGGCCGTGCCCAGCGCAACGCCGATCGCCCCCAGAGCGACCGAACCGCCCACGTGGCCAAGCCCGCAAAGAAACGTGAGAGATGCCGTTCGCATCAGCGACCACTTCCTGGCCTTGGCCATCACGATGAACGGCACGTAATGGTCCGGCCCCAAGAGGGTGTGAAGCAGGCCGATCGATGCCGCTGTGATGACAAGGGCCAGAAGCTGCGGCGACATCGTTGCATTCTCCAGTTCGCTTGGGGTACGCCAACCGGCTCGGCAGGCGGTGATACCTTTCTTCGAATTTGTAATACCACATCATAGTCCGGCGCAAAAGAAAAAACGCCCCGCGGAGGGGTTTCCCACTTGGGACCCGTTGGGCGGTCCCCGGGGCAACCTATTGACCTTATCCAAGCGGGCCTATATATCAATCCTTCGACGGAGAGTACTAGAGAGCCCGGTCAGGGTAGTTCATGAGTAAGGATCGATCATGATCGTCGGAATACCTTGTGAGATCAAAGCGGATGAGTATCGGGTGGCGCTGCTGCCGGTTGGCGCCGAACTGCTGAGTCAGGACGGCCATACCGTGCTCGTCCAGTGCGAGGCCGGACAGGGCAGCGGCTTTGACGATCAGGCCTACGCCGACGCCGGGGCCCAGCTCGTCGAGACGCCCGAGGAAATCCTCGCACGGGCCGATCTGATCGTGAAAGTCAAGGAGCCCCAGGTGGAAGAAATCTCCAGGCTTCGGGATGGTCAGCTTGTCTTCTGTTACTTCCACTTCGCCTCGTCGCGAGAGCTGACCAGCGGCTGTCTGCAGGCCGGAATCGCCGCGATCGCTTACGAAACACTCTCGGACAGCCACGGCCGGCTGCCACTGCTGACGCCGATGAGCGAGGTGGCCGGGAAGATGTCCGTCCAGGAGGGCGCGAAGTATCTGGAAAGGCCCATGGGACGGGGAATTCTGCTCGGCGGCGTGGCGGGAGTCGAGCCGGCCAATGTCCTGATCCTCGGCGGCGGGGTCGTGGGCGCCAGCGCCGCCGGCACCGCAGCCGGGCTTGGCGCTAACGTCGTGGTCATGGATATTGACCTCGACCGCCTGCGCTACCTGGCAGACGTGATGCCCGCCAACGTAACCACAATCTATTGCGACCCGCACGCCGTCCAGCAGCACGCCAGAGAAGCGGATTTGATCATCGGGGCTGTGCTGATCCCTGGCGGGCGAGCGCCAATACTCTTGCAGCGCAAGACGCTCGCCGAGATGAAAACCGGAGCGGTCATCGTCGACGTGAGCGTCGACCAGGGCGGCTGCATCGAGAGCGCCCGACCCACGAGCCATCATGATCCGGTCTACGTCGTGGACGGCGTGGTCCACTATTGCGTGGCCAATATACCCGGAGCCGTAAGCAGGACCTCCAGCCAGGCGCTCTGTAATGCCACGCTGCCGTACGTCCGCTCGCTGGCCCGGCTCGGCCTGGATGAATTCGCCGCCGTCGACGCCGGTCACGCCGCAGCCGTCAACATGCAAGACGGAAAGCTCACCAACGCCGCAGTCATCACCGCATTCCCGGACCTGCCGCACGTCTGAGCAACCAAGCAGGCGGGCGGGCTGTCTCCTGCGACTTCCAGATTATAACCTCTGAATTGAGCGCTGCTTGCCGTCGGACACTCCTGCGACAATCCCTGATTACATTGGCACGTGGGTCAAACGTAACCGATATTTCCTATGAAGGGCCGGCTCCTAAACGCCGACCGCAGGCAGGGCCAAGGAGGCCGTGCTGCCAGACAAACCAACTTCGGTCTGTCGCGGAAGCAGACAAATGCGAGAAAAGAAAGCAATTATGCAGAAAACAACCAGGGGGCGAAGCGGGCAAGGCTTCACGATCGTCGAGATCCTCATTGTCGTGGTAATCCTTGGCATATTGGCGGCGGCTGTAATCCCGAAGTTCGCCGGCGCCAGCGATGACACCGCGCGGTCGGCGTTCGTCACCAACATGCAGACTTACGCACAGGCCGCCAGGCTCTACATGTTCAAAACCGGCGAGTATCTGGAAGACTCCTCTTCGGGAGCTTGTCCCAGCGGATGGGAAAGTTACATCAACGTGAATGAGTGGGTCGCCGGGACGCCGATCGGCGGAGTATGGGATTTTGAGCTGGATTCCTTTGAGATCAAGGCTGGCTTCGGCGTGCATTTCTGGGGCGGCAACACGCCGTACCGTGACGACGCCTTTATGCAGAAGGTAGATGAGTTGATCGACGACGGCGATCTTTCCACGGGCGTCTTCCGGAAAATCGCAGCCGATCGATATTACTACATCCTGGCCGATAGTTGATCCACGACAGTCCGCAGGATGCAGGGGCCAGACAGCGCAGTCACTCGAGGGCAGCAGGAATCTGTTGGCCGGGGCTTTGGGCAAGTCCAGACGTTGCCCGCCCGGCCTGCTCCCTGGCCGAAGTTATCAACTCAGCATTTACCCCGGGAAAATCGCTTTTGTCGCGTGGATGGCCCTGATAGCATACTTGGTTCCCTGGTGCGTGTGGACCTGGGGCAGAGAACTGCGAAGGTGAAAGAATGGCCAGGCGCGTAGCCATCATGGGCGCAACCGGCGTGGTGGGTGGGGAGTTCCTCAAGCTCCTGGAGGAGCGGAGCTTCGAGCTGGACAGCCTTAAGCTGCTGGCCTCCAGCCGCTCGGCCGGCAAGAAGCTGCCCTTCCGCGGCGAAGAGCTAATCGTGGAGGAACTCACCGAGGAGAGCTTCGCCGAGGTGGATCTGGTGCTGGCCTCGGCTGGTGGAAGCATCTCCAAGCGCCTTGCCCCCGCAGCCGTCGAGGCCGGCGCGACCGTAGTGGATAACACCTCGGCGTTTCGCATGGACCCGCAAGTGCCGCTGGTCGTGCCCGAGGTCAACGCCGAGGACATCGCCTCCCACAAGGGCATCATCGCCAACCCGAACTGCTCGACGATCATCATGAACGTTCCGGTCTGGCCGTTGCACAAGGTCAATCACATCCGGCGGATCGTCGTTAGCACCTATCAGGCAGCCAGCGGCGCCGGGGCGCAGGCCATGACCGAACTGGAGGAAGGCGCAAGGGCGTTCCTGGAAGGCAAGGCCTTCACCCCGAAGGTCCTGCCCCACCCGGCCGCGTTCAACGTCTTCAGCCACGACAGCGAAATCGGCGAAGACGGCTACAACCTCGAAGAACGCAAGATGATTCTCGAGACGCAAAAGATCTTTCACGCACCGGAGATTCTGATCTCGGCCACCTGCGTCCGCGTGCCGGTCATGCGGGCACACAGCGAGTCGATCAACCTACAGTTCAGCAATCCGATTCGCCCGGACGAGGTCCGCAAGATACTTTCCGGTGCGCCGGGCATTCGCATCGTCGATGATCGCAAGAAGAACTACTTCCCGATGCCGCTGGACGCCTCGGGGCAGGACGACATTCTCGTCGGGCGGATACGCCAGGACCTCTCGGAGCCTCACGGCTGCGGCATCGAGATGTTCGTCAGCGGCGATCAGCTCCGAAAAGGCGCAGCCCTGAACGCACTGCAAATCGCCGAACTGCTCTAAGCCAGCGAGGCGGTTGCGACCGACATCTCGTACCTGTCTTTTCCTCGTCGTATAATAGCCCCTGTCAGGCAATCTCGAACTGAACCATGATCGAAGAAAGCTCAAATCGTTTTGCCGTTGCGTGCGGCGCGGCCGTTTTGATCGCTGCGGCGCTCGGGACGGGCATGGCTTTTGCGCGGGAAGAGCAGAGAGCGGAAGAGAAGTTGGTAGAAGAGATGTTCGGCCGCCAGATCACCGCGGCAAGAGCGACGGCCTCGGCCGGCGACGACGTGCAGATGGCCAAGCAGTTGATGATCGCGGCCTATGACGGGGCGTTTTCGGAGAAGCTGCGGCTGGCCCTGGCCCGCGCGTCGATGAACGTAGCAACGGCTGCGGGCAGCAAAGAAGGCGAAGAGATCGCCAGGCGGGCCCTTGCGCTGATCGACAAGCTCCAGCCGCACGATCCTGCGCGCAAGGCCGCCCTGCGGCGAGACCTGGCCGTCGGCGAGCTCAACCAAGCCCGACGCAAGGGCGCGCGTCGCAATAAGCTCGAACCGCTGGCACGAAGGGCCATCCAGGCACACCTGGAGTTCGTCAGGACTGTCCTGGACGATACCAAGCAGACCGGCCAAGCAGAGAAATCCATTCGGACGGCCAAGCTCCTGGCCAGAACCTATCGTCTAAGCGAGCTCAAGGCGCTGATCAGAAAGACTGAGAGGCAACTCCGCCGTGCCAAGGCAAAGGCGATCAGGCTCACCGAGGTAATGGAAAGGCTCAAGGCCGCCAGGCTATCCCAAGACGCCACTGCCATCCGCGCCGCCAGGATTGCCGCGGCCCAGACGCATTTGGAATACGACGGCGACGTGCAATCGGCGGCGGAATACCTCCACGGTACCGCCGATTGGCGGGAGGCGGCAGTGGCGGCCGCGGCGGCCTTCTTGAAAGACGCCAAGATCGACCGGGCCGGATCTATGGAGACCCTCGAAGCGCTAATCAAGCTCGCCCAAGATCTCGCGCCACCGGCCAGGCAGAGAATCGCTCAGACCGCGAAATCGATGTGCCAGGCATACCTAGCCATCAGGCCGCCCGAACCCGCGGCCGAGAGAGCAAAGCTCCTGCTGGGCCAGTTGCAGATACTGCTCGGCCAGAGGACCGCCAGGATCAGTCGCGAGCAGCTTGCCATAGCCTACGGCCGGCTGAACTGCATGCTGAAGGTCCTGGACGACCAGAACGTTCGGGTGGTCTACGATTTTGACGACGCCCGGCAGCTCAATGACTGGACAGCCCACAGCGGCGCCTGGAACGTGAGCAAAGAGGTCTTGGTATGCAGGACGGGAAGGCGCAGGTTCGGCCGCTGCCGCCACAAACTGCACTTTCGGGCCGACCGGCCGCTGAAGCTTGCCTTCGACAGCAGGGCCAAGAACAGCCTGGCGGCCCAACTGCTGTTCTACACGTGGGGCTCAACAGAAGTCGCCAGGACTGATGAGTTCTCCATTGACTCAGTATCGGCCGCCGTTAGGGCCTTGGGTCTCAGCAGCAGCGACAAGCGCCACCGGCTAACCGAGACAAAGCTGCGTCACTTCGAAATCGTCACCGACGGCAAGGGCGGCTTCGCCTGGTCGATAGACGGGATATTGATTCACAAGCACACGCCGGATGCAGCAAAGGCGGTTAGTTTAGGCGGGTCCTTCGTGGTGGAACTGCGCAGCCGCCGGTCGGATCGCATCCCGACGACCTTCGACAACGTGGTGATAGAGGCCGCAGTGCTGCCTGATCCGGTGTGGGTCCCGCCGGAGGAAAAACCGGCACACATAGGCTCTGTTGGCAATGATGAGTGAGACGTCTGCGAGAAGGAATATCAAGCTTGTGATAGCCTACAACGGTGCAGACTATCATGGCTGGCAGCGTCAGGGCGACGGCATTGACACGATCCAGCAGCGTGTGGAGACCGTAGCGGCCGGCGTGGTGCGCCATCCGGTGACGATCTTCGGGGCCGGGCGAACCGATGCCGGCGTGCATGCAGCCGGACAGGTAGCCAACTTCCATACGTCCAACCCCTCCATCCCGCTTCGAGGCCTGCGAAGGGCGATGAACGCCCGCCTGCCGGCAGATATCGCGATTCGTTCGGCCGCCGAGGTTCCGCCTGACTTCCACTCCTCGCGATCGGCCGTGGGCAAGACGTATCGCTACCGCATTTACGTCGCGCCGCAACGGCCGGTGGAGTTGGCCGGGCAGGTTTACCACTGTTGGTGGCCGCTGAACGTCGAGCGGATGCAGGCCGCGGCTGAAAAACTGCTCGGCGAACACGACTTTGCCGGCCTTGCCACCTCCGCCGAGACCCGCGAAAACACAACCCGGACGATCCACCGCTGCGAAGCGGTCCGCTTGGACTTCGAGGTGATCGTTACGACAACCGGCAACGGCTTTCTCTACAACATGGTACGCAACATCGTCGGTACGCTAATCGAGATCGGTCGAGGGCGCTGGGGGCCGGAGCGTATCGACAGAATTCTCCAAACCTGCGACCGCCGCGAGGCCGGGCCGACCGCCCCGCCTGACGGCCTGTCACTGCTGTGCGTGCACTACCGCCCGGAAGACTTGCTCGGCCGAATGCATGCAGGTTAGGATGCGGGGCGCCAGAAGTCCCCCACGCAATTGAAAGGAAACGAACAATGAAATGCCGTTATTGGATCTATCTCGTTCTGGCGATTCTGTTGTGCAGCCAAGCCGGCGCAGCCGAAGACGAAACAGTCTATTACGCCGTGTTTGCCGACGGCAAGAAAATCGGCCACGGTACGCATGTGCGCCAGGTCACCAAGAGCAAGGTCGTCACCACCGAAACAATGAACCTCACCATGGTTCGTGCGGGCGTCCCCATGACGGTCAGCACGTCGGAGACCTGCATCGAGACGCCGGATGGCAAGCCGCTGGGGTTCGAGTTTGGGCAGCTCCTCGGAGCGATGGGCCAGCAGGCAAAAGGCACCATAACGCCCGACGGCAAGGTCCACGTAACGGTTTCAGCCCTTGGTCAAGAAACGACGCAAATACTCGACTTGCCCGAGGGGGCCGTAATGACCGAGGGGGCCCGCCTGCTTGCCCTCAAGAAGGGACTGAAGGAAGGAACGCAGTTCAGCGTCAAGCTGTTCGTTCCTTCTTTCCTACAGAGCCTGGAATGCAAGGTGACCGTCGGACCAACGCAGAAGGTGGACCTCCTCGGTCGCGTTGTGACATTGACCGAGACCACAATGACCCTCCAGGGGCCAACCGGCGAGGTCACCGCCATCAATTACGTCGATGAACAATACATTCCACTCAAAATGATCCTATCTGCTGTAGGGAGTCAAATGGAGGCCATAGCCTGCGACAAGGCCTTTGCGCTGAGCAAGAACGACGTCGTGGACTTCCTGGACAAAACCCTATTGAAAAGCCCCATCCCGCTGGAGGGTCTCGCGGCGGCCAAGTCCGCTACCTACACGCTCCAGCCTGCAGGCGCGCAAAAGATCGGCCACATCGTCACCACGGACAGCCAGACCGTCCGGCCGGGCAAAGGTGGCGAGGTGATCGTGACGGTTCGCGCCCTCAAGGCGCCGAGGGGCGCTACGTTTCCCTATAGGGGCAAAGACAAGGCTGCACTGGAGGCCCTGAAATCCACGCGTTACCTGCAATGCGACCACCGCGAGATCGTCAACCTGGCCAAAAAGGCCGTCCGCGGGACAAAGGACGCCGCCGAGGCAGCCAAGCGGATCGAATCCTTCGTGGACAATTACGTCAAGACCAAGAGTCTCTCGGTTGGCTACGCCACAGCCGTCGAGGTCGCCGCCAGCCGGGAGGGCGATTGCAGCGAACATGCCGTGCTGGCTGCGGCTATGTGCCGGGCCGTCGGCATCCCTGCCCGCATCGTCATGGGCTATGTCTACGTCTCGGAGTTCGGCCAGCACACCAACGTCTTTGGCGGCCACGCGTGGGTGGAGGCCTACGTCGGCGGCAAATGGGTTTACCTGGACGCCACGAAGAGCAATACTGGTCCCGGCCACATCGCACAGTCGGTCGGCAACGGTGATCCGACGGACTTCTTCAATCTGATTACCGCCATCGGCAGCTTCAAGATTGCCAAGGTGACTCTCGAAAAGTAGCGCGGCAGCCCATCAGAACTGATCCCATACGTTCAGCATCGGGTGCTGCTCGGGAAATAGTACATCGATCAGTGCCGCGGCCTGGCCGCTGAGCCTAATTCGGCCGGCCTCAACCACTTCCGCAGGCGGGTTTGTGCCGATTAGCAGTTGGGCGATCTCATCGCCGCCGCGAATCACGTGTTTGGGTCTGCGGCCGCGGCGGATCGGATCAATCACGCGCACGTGCGAGCGATTGATCTCGAGCGTCACTCTATCCCGCGGATCGGCAATAAGAAGCTCACCCCGCCATGAGGCTAACTGCGAATGCTTCAAGCGCTGCGAAAGTTCCCCAGCCATCTTCGCCAGGGTCGATCGCAGATTCACCATGCGCACCATTGGCCCGCCGCTCTTCTGGAAGTTCATCTCGAGGCGGCAGTCGCCGCTTCGCAGCCACCTGGCCAGCTCGCTATCGTAATGTATGGAGGACAAATGCACCTCGGCGGCACCGCGCCGCCTTGCGAGCCGGCCCAGCACGCGGAGAACCACCTCAGGCTTGCCGCCTGATTCGATGTGCCGGAATTTCTCGTCCCTGTCGCCCACGATGAGATAGCCGCGCGTCCGGCCTCGCTTGTCCTTCCACAGGTATCCCTGCCAATGCTCTACATGTTTCCGCAGAAACGTAGGACGAACGGCCGTGCCGGTCAGGGCTGCGTTGGCGCGGTTATAGATCGCGTCAATGTCCGGCCGCGCCCTGAGCGCGAACCGCCGAACCGTCACGCCGGCCGGCTCGGCCGGCAGCTTCAAGGTGCTGACGACGTAGCTGGTCCCCGGCCAGGCCAGGACGTAGCCGAAGCGGTGGTAGAACTCCTTGATGCCGAAGAGGACCGACATGTCGTATCCCGCTTGGCGCATCGCGCTTAGGCTGATTTGTGCGGTCTTGGCCATCAAACCGCGCTTGCGAAACTCTCCGTGCGTGGTCACGGCCCCGATCCCGCCGACCCGCACGCGCGCCGAGCCGATCCGCATCTGGTAGTCCCAAACACCCCAGTGGGTGACGATTCTCTCGCCAACCAGGCCAATTCGCGAGGCTCCCCAATCGTAGTGACTGCGGCCGATATACGCCTTGCGGCAGGTCTCCAGCCACCGCAAGTACCGTTCCCGCGAAAAGCTCTTGCCCGTCAGGCCGTAGATCGCCTCGGCATGCTTTCGCTTGCTCGGGGCGATGATCGCCAGCTCCAGGTCCATATCAGATTCTCTCCGAGCGGATGCTATCGTTCCATGCGCGATGTACTTTGCCATAGGTCGGCGTTCGTACCGGCGTAGACCTTGAGGTTCTCCGTGGCCGCCGTGAGCTATTCGTCGCGGTACAGGCGGACGAAGTACTGTGTGTAGCCGGGCGGACCGGGGTAGCGGTCGCAATACCGCGCCTTCGGGGGGAAGTCGTCCTTTCCCCCGCTTCGCAGCCAATGCATCACAAGCGGGTCGGTGCCGCGACGATCAATTTCGTCCATCGCCTCGGTGTGCAGGCCGGCCACGACGTCCGCATGCTTGGCGGCAACATCTTTCTGTGAGCCCTTTTTCATCAGCCGGCACTGCTCGGCCTTGGCGGCCACCTCAAGGCACCACTGGCCGTCGAAGGCTGTAAAGAGACACGCGCCTTCGCCGCGGTCCCACAGATGTGGGGGCTGTCCGGCAACGGCCAGCTTCCTCGGCGACTGGCGCTGCTGGCGGGCAACGGCCAGTACGTCGTGGGAATCCAACTCGCCGGGCGCCTTTCCTCCGGCCAGGCCCATAACCGTCGCGAAGAGGTCCTGCGGCTGGACGATTGCCTCGCATCTGCCGCTGCCACCGTCGGGAACGTAGATCATCAGCGGCGCGTGGGCCAGATCCTCGTGAATAGGCTGATGCCCCTTGCCGAACCGCGCGCGTGATTCGCCGGTGGGCCTGCTGCCGTCGTTCGTGCCGTGATCGGAGGTAAGAATGACCGCGGTGTTTTTCCCCAGGCCAGTTCGCTCCAGCGCGTCGAGGAATTCTCCCAGCCAGCGGTCCACCCAACTGACCTTGGCGGCGTAGGCTGCCGCGATGCGCTTCTGGCCAGCTTTGGAGAGTTTCGGGCTGTTTCGGCATATGAAGCTGCGCGGATCGATGCGCCCGTCATAGGTAGGCGTCTGGTCATACATCTTCACGAACTCAGGCGGGGCGTCCCAGGGCTCGTGCGGGTCGAAGCAGTCCAGCCAGAGGAAAAAGTTCTCGCGTTTGGCGTTGTCGGCCAGGAACCGGCAGGCTCTCAGGAACAGCTTGGCGCAGTTCCAGTCCTCGTACGCCTTGCGATTGCGATTGGCCCGGGCGTACGTAGCCACCATACGCGGGTTTTCTATTACGTCATCGGCGACGTCATCGAAGATCGGATCGGCAGCCCAGTTGTCGGGCCAGTCAATCTCGTCGGTCAGGTAGGGCCTATCTACCTCAGCGCCGCGGATGAAGGTCCAGGCGTGGAAGGGCCAGTCGAAATTGTGCCCGCCGTTGACCAGGTGCGGCGTGTCGTGGATGAGCTGCGTTGCGTAGCCCATCTGGCGCAGCACCCCCGGCAGCGTGGGCAGGTCGAACGGCAGCGGATACCAGGCGTGAAACGGCCCGCCATGCCGGCCGGTAAAGGCGTCCGTGCGGTGCGGGATCGTCGGAAAACTGGCCGTGTAGCAGTTCTCGAACACCCAGGACTCCGCGGCCAGGCGGTCCATGTTCGGCGTGCGAATCCAATCGTTGCCGTGCGCTCCAACGTAGTCATAGCGCAGCGTGTCGATCACGATCACGACGATATTCATGCAATCTCTCCTATTGTTCGGCGCGGTCCGACGACAGGCCGGCACCTTTATTCACCTTGCGACCTCTGGCGATCATTACCACGGCAATCAGCACGCCCGCAAGCCCTACGGGGAGAAACTTCATCTCCATCGGCATTTGATCGACGGCCCAACCCAGCAGTGGCGCCAGCGCCGCGGCGAAGATCGACTTGCCCTGTGACTCCATGCTCAAGACGGTCGCGTGCTTGGCCGGGTCGGCCTGGCCGGCGAGTCGGCTGATCAACATCGGGCGCCAGAGATTCTGAACCAGCCCCAGCAGGACAAATGCGGGGATGCAAGCCGCAACTCGGCCCAAGCCGCTGGTCACGGCGATCGCCGCAAAGACTCCCAGATACGCCCACCAAAGCCAGAAAGCTCCCTTTTCTTCCGAGCCGGCCCTTCGGGCAAAGACGTGGGCATGGCGGGAGGCCCAACCGGCCAGCAGGAACAGCAGCAGGTAGATTGGTGCGGCCAGCGCAGCCGTCCGCTGCTCAAGCTTATATGCCGCAAGCAGCGGAAGGCCCAAGGCCGCAGCCTTGATGACCGTCTGGAGGTAGTCCTTGCAGACCTTATACGTTCCCTCGAAGCACATGGACTCGCCAAGAAGGCGTCGCAGGCGACGGCTGCCGACGGTATCGCGAAAGGCTGCAAAAAGCATGCGAGCAACATTGCCCAAACTGGGCTTCTGCCCGCGCGGGCCGTCCAGATACGGCGGGTAGGTCAGTAAATTGACGATATTGGCCACATAGGGAACGATGCAAAACAGAAAGACGCTGGAAAACCTTCCCGTGGCGAATACCAGCACACCGGCGACAACGGCACTGAGGGCAGAGCCGATCTTGCTCCATGAGCGTGTAAAACCGTAGACCTTCGTCTTCTCGTCGGAGCGGCCTTGGCGGGCGAGCCAGTCGAAGATCATGGCCTTGTGCGTTCCGGTCCGAAATGCCTCGCCAACGCTAAAGATTGCCATCGCCGCAAAGAGCATCCAGATTTCCTGCGACAATCCGAAAATCAGGAACGATCCCATATAGGCCGCCAGCGAGAAGACCATCGAGCGGCGCCGGCCGACAACGTCGGCAATCGCGCCGGTGGGAATCTCCATGACGTTGATGCAGATCTCGCGAAAGCCGATCAGCAGGCCAATCTGAGTAAACGACAGACCCTTCTCAAGAAAGGCCAAAAGCAAGAACGGCTCATAGTACTGCTGGTTCTTCAGAAACCCGTATAGGCTGAAGCGAAATAGCATGAGGTTCTTGGAAAGCCTTAAGGACCGCGCCACACGGAAACGGCGGGGCCAGCCTCGCCGTCCTTTTCATTTTTGCTTGCCTGAGAGGGCATTACAAGCATAACCACCCCCTGTTGTCTTTTGTCTGAAGGGGTTGGCCCCGGTCCGGCACATGGTGCAAAACGCCGGAGAAATCAAAGCACGCGAGATACCATGGGGCAATATCTCGGACCATTGGCGCGGCTGGTTAACCGACGGCTCAGCACGGCGAAGAATTGCCCATTGCCCCCTTGCAAGGCTGTCTGGCTGGACGTATAACCTTTCCGAAGTGAACGGTGCGAGAGGACGCCCGGCCCCTGGCGGTGTCTTCTCCGGTTGGAGTGAGTTTTCTCAAGAAGGAAGGCGCAAACCATGAAAGTGATCGCTCAGACCGCGGCGCTTCAGGAGGCCTTGGCGCTGACCAGCAGCGTCGTTGCGACACGCACACCCAAGCCCGTTCTGCAGTGCATCAAGATGATCGCAGGCGAGGGGGTTTTGACGCTCCTGGCAACGGACCTGGAGGCAGGCTGCAGATATCAGATCACGGCCGTCGAAATCAAGGAAGAGGGCGAGGTGCTGATCCCGGCCGATCGGCTTACCGGCATCGTGCGCGAATCTGCCGGCGACGAGAGCCTTACCATCGAGACGGAAAAGCAGGCTGCACACGTCCGCGGGGCCGGCAGCCACTTCAAGATCTTCGGCTACGATCCGGGCGAATACCCAGCCGTGGCAGAGTTCACCGAGGAGGCGGACTTTCAGATCGCTGCGGCGCCGCTGGCAAAGATGATCACCAAGACGCTGTTCGCCACGGCCAAGGCCCACAGCCACTACGCCATTTCCGGCGTGTTGTGGGAGGCCTCCGGCAAGAAGGTGCAGCTCGTGGCCACCGACGGCCATCGCCTGGCACAGGTAACAGGCACGGCAAGCAAGCCGGCTGCCAAGGAAGTCACCGCGATCGTGCCTGCCAAGCTGATGAGCCTGATCCAACGAATCGCAAGCGACGGTGAGGAAAAACTGGACGTGAAGATCCAGGAAAACCAGATCCTCCTCCGCACCTCGCGGGCCGTGCTGGTCAGCTCGCTGGTCCAGGGCAACTTCCCGAAGTACACCGACGTGATCCCGAAAGAGATCACCCAAAAGGCCACCATCAAGACCGCACAGTTCGAACACCGCATCCGCCAGGCGGCCCTGCTGACCAACGAGGAATCCAAGGGCATTCGGCTGAAGTTCCAGGCCGACCAGGTAACGCTCTCCAGCCGGGCGCCGGAAACCGGCGAGGCCGAGGTGACCTGCCCGGTTAAGTACGAAGGCGAACCAATGGAAATCGCCTTCAATCCCGTTTTCCTGACCGACGCGCTTCGCGTGGCCGAGACCGACGAGATTACCTTCGGGATGAACGCAACCAACAAGCCAGCGCTCATGAAGGCCGGCAGCGACTTCCTCTACGTGATTATGCCGGTAGACCTGGGGTAAACTGACAACTTTGGGCCTCGGCGCTTGGCCGCCGGGAGGCCATAGGCTCTTGGCCAGGCGGCCAGGAAGAAAAACCAACCTTGCTGGAGTTTTTCCGTTGATTCAGGCGATGAAGGTGTTAGGCTGCCAAGCCAAAATGCGGTGCGGCGCAGACACATCGGTATCGCCCAAGCGCACCTGCCAGGACAGACGGAGATAAGCTAAAGACATTCCAGGAGCCTTCGGTCATGGACGATGCGAGGCTGCAAACCATCTGGCAACAGCGGCAGTTTGCTAATCGCTCCGCTCACCTCAGCGAACCCTTGACCTTTCTGATGAAGCACACCTTGGCCAAGAAGGTGCGGCAAGTGAGCGAGCTGGCCAAGATCTGGGACGAAGTGGTTCCGGCCGATCTCGCCGAACACACTGCCTTGGAGAGCTTCTCGCGCGGCGTGCTGACCGTGCTGGTGGATTCGGCCGCCCATCGCTTCCAACTGCAAACTCTACTTTCGGGCGGCCTGATGAAGATCATCCAGAACCGCTTCAGCGGCGCCATCCAAAGAACCCGCCTTCTGCCCGGACAGTTCTGCTCAGTCGACTTAGCCGGCAAGTCACGATACGAGTTTTAGACCAGTTATGTGAATTGACGTGCGCTCGGTACCGGAGGCCATTTAACCAGTCATTGACTATCTCACAGTGAAATCGGCCGATTAAATGGAGGGTTTTAGCCCCTTGAACCTTGAAGTGCCCCGGTCATCCTTTCATAATGCCGCCGTGAACATTCCCCTATTGCCCCCTGCCGGACGTGCCCCGAAACACAGCGGAACAGTCAGATGTCAACAACGATAGCCTGCATCACCGGCGAAGAAGTGCATCGTCAGTGGGACACCGGACGGATCACCGGCGAAAAGCTCACCCCGCGGCAGACGCCCTTCGGGCAAAGCGGCGAACTTTTCCTCATCGAGGCCAACGGGCAGCGGTTCTATCTGCTGGGCAGATACGGCCAAGGCATGGACAAGACCGCGCCGCGGAAGATCAACGACCGCGCCAACATGTACGCGCTGAAGGACCTCGGCGTCCAGTACGTGCTGGGTTGGGGCCCGGGCGGCGCGATCACGCACAACATCGCCGTCGGCGAGCTGATGGTCCTCAGCGACGTGATCGACTACACCTATCTGCGGAACAAGACGTTCTTCGAGGATTCTCCGCTGGGGTTCCTGCGGCAGTTTCCCGTCTTCTGCCCGACGCTTCGCAGGGCGATCGGCCAAGTGCTCGATGAGCTAAGGCTTCTGCATCACGACGGCGGTACGGCCGCGGTCCGAGAAGGCCCTCGCCTGGAAACACCCGCGGAGGTGCGGACGCTCGCTGCCACCGGAGCGGAAGTCGTCACCCACACCTTCGTGCCGGAGGTCTTCCTGGCCAAGGAACTGGAGCTTTGCTACGCCGGGATCTGCTACGTGGTCAACTACGCCGAAACCGGCAGCCGACATAGGCCCTTCGCCACCGGCGAGCTCTTCGGCAACCTGCGGGAAAACTCCGAAGCCCAGCGCCTCGCCGGCGCCGCAGCCTCGATCAGCCAGATCGTCGCACGCCTCGCCGAAGCACTCCAAAACGCACCAAAGGTCTGTGAATGCGACCAGACCATGGCCTATCATCGAGAGCAATACCACCTGCCTGACGACTGGCGGAAGTGGTTTGCGTGAGCCGGCAGCCGGCGTGTATCAGGTGATTTGCTCAGACCGACGATAGAGCGGCACGAGGGGCTTGCAATGGAGAACGGGGTTTGTCTGGGTCTCGATGGCCCTTTGGTACGCATCGACCAACTCCCTGAGCTGCTTGTATGTCTTCCGTCCGCCCTCCATGGCGAAGCGTGTGCGGGACTTGCCCATCCGAACCTCAAAACCCCAGGAGCCGGACTTTATTCTTGTGATCTCCTTGAGCGGGTAGAAGAACAACTGTTGGGCCCGCTGGAGAATCCCGCGGAAGTCTTCGGCGGGATTGAGGATTTCCCGCTCGCCCTCGGCGTAAGCTTCCTGTCGCTTGGCCTTGGCCTTGCTTTCGGCGATGGCGGCTCCGATCAGGCCGAATAGCGCAGCCCAGCTCAGATTGGCCTTGAGTACTTCTGCAATTTGCACGAAACAGACGCCCTTGTCCATGAACGCGAGAATCCCAAGCACCAAGCTGCGGCCTTTGGGCTTGTCGGGGTCCAACGTGCGAATCCCACCAGCGGTGAAGATGTCTTCAGGATCGCCGCCCTGGCAAAGTTCCGAGAGCACGCGCTGCCGGCGCTGCTGGCGGTATTGCACGGCGCAGGGCTCGCAGAAGCGATGAGAGTCCAGCGTGGGCCACTTCGAATAAACGCGCAAGCCCAGATATTTGTTGCATGTATAGCAGTGCGCCATGTTTGCTACGTCCCTTCCCTGCCGGCCAGGCTTGTCGATCAAAAGCTCGCCCAGACAAACCATGCTCGGCACGATCTTGCTCACTACACTCTGAGATCTTGAAGTTTAAGATAGGATCGACTCGCTATTCTGAGAAATTTTTGGAACAGATCAACGAAGCGGGCAATTGGTTCTGGAAGTCGCGCCTCGAGGCTCGGTCCGGCCAAATCCACAATCCGCAATCCGCAATCCGAAATCGTCAGAGATTGTCGAGCATGTGGCCGAGCTTGTCCTTTTTGGTCTGGAGATAATCGCGGTTGTGTTCGTCTGCGGGTATCTCCAGCGGCACGCGTTCGACGATTCTAAGCCCAAAGCCCTCCAGGCCGTAAATCTTTCGCGGGTTGTTGGTCATGATCCGCAGCTTGGTAAGGCCGAGGTCGCGGAGGATCTGGTTGCCGATGCCGTAGTCGCGTCGGTCGACCTCGAGGCCCAGGTGCAGGTTGGCCTCGACGGTATCCATGCCCTGTTCGATCTGGAGTTTGTAGGCCTGGAGCTTGTTGACCAGGCCGATGCCGCGGCCCTCCTGGCGGACGTAGACCAAGGCGCCTTTGCCTTCCTTGGCGATGCGTTCCAGCGCGCAGCTCAGTTGCGCCCCGCAGTCGCAGCGCAGCGAGCCGAACACGTCCCCGGTGAGGCATTCGCTGTGAACTCGCACCAAGACCGGCTCCTTATGGACGATAGGCGTACCGTCCTGGCCGAGCCGGCCCACGCCGCCCACGCACAGGGCGATGTGCGGCTCGGGGTCTACCACGGACGTATAGGCGATCAAATCGAACGTGCCGATCTTCAGCTTCAGTGGGATCTCCACCGCCCGCTCGATGAGCCGCTCCGAGCGAAGACGGTAACGGATGATGTCGGCCACGGAGCACATCTTCAGCTTGTGCTTGGCGCAGAATGCCTCCAGATCGTCGCGGCGGGCCATCGTGCCATCTTCGTTCATGATCTCGCAGAGGACGGCCATGGGCTTAAGTCCGGCAAGACGTGCCAGGTCCACCGTGCCTTCTGTCTGTCCGGCCCGCACGAGCGCGCCGCCGTCGCGTGCCCGCAGCGGAAAGACGTGTCCCGGCCGAACCAGGTCGGACGGACGGGCGTTGTCGCGGCAGGCCACCTCGATCGTGCGAGCCCTATCGCCGGCCGAAATGCCGGTGGTGATGCCGGTGGCGGCGTCGATCGAGACCGTAAAGGCCGTGCCGAACCGGGAGGTGTTGTCGCTCACCTGCGGATGCAGGGCCAATTGGTCGGCCCGGGCGCCGGACATCGGAAAGCAGATCAACCCGCGTCCGTGCGTGGCCATGAAGTTGATCGTCTCAGCCGTGACATACTCGGCCGCACAGACTAGGTCGCCTTCATTTTCGCGCGACTCATCGTCGACCAGGACGATCATCCGCCCAGCCCGCAGCTCGTCGAGGATTGCCTCAATTTTTTTGATCGGATTCATTTGTCTGCGATTGGTTGCCGCTGCTTGCCTCCAGCGGCTTCTGTCCTTCAGCAACAAAGCTCAAACCCAGCCGGGTGTAGCTGACCATTGCCGCGATCGACAGGGCCGCGACGATCCAGCTGACCGCCATGGCCAGGTGCGAGCCAACCAGCCGCCAAAGGCGGTTGACGTCCGGGGCCAGCAGAACCAGACCGACCATCACCACCTGGGCGAACGTGGCGGCCTTGCCCGCCAGCGTCGGGTGAACGCGAAACCTATCTGTGACCAAGTATATCACGATAAAGCCAACAATGACCCATAAGTCCTTGCCGACGATCAGCACGACGATCCAATTGCTGATTCGCGCCTGCGGCACGGCCGAGCCTTCCAGCGAGAGCAGCACCACCGAGCAGATGATCAGGACCTTATCGGCCAGCGGGTCAAGGATCGCGCCGAGCCGAGTTCTCTGGCTTAGCCGCCTGGCCAGCACGCCGTCGAGCAGGTCGGAGACGGCCATCACCACGAAAATCGCCAGCGCCGCGTGCCTGGCAGGTTCGCCCCAATCGCCGTGATTGATCAGCAGCACGATGAACGGCACCACCAGCAGCAGGCGAAGCATGCTGACGCGGTTCGGCCAACTTAGCGACCGCCATGGCTTGACGTCTTTAGCTCTCAAGAGTGCCTGCCCTACATGCCCTTCGCCCACGCCGGCCGTGCCAATCGGCAGCAATTACTTCTTCGCCCGCTTGAGCTGCCGCCTAAACATCCAGGCCCCGACCAGGAGGATCGCGCCTAGCGGAAACGCCGCCAGCACCAGGTACTTGCTGAACGGCTGAAACAGCAGACTGCGGTTTCCGATGGCACGAGCATGCTCAATCTCCGCCGGCGAGGGCAGACGAAAGGCCGTAAGCGTTCCAAGAACCAGCAACATCGCCCCGACGATCACCAGCAACGGGATCATCAGGTGTTTGAACTGCTGGCCGTAAACATCCTGGGATCGCACAGCGGGCCGGCGGGGCTGCTCTTCGCCCGTCAAGGCCACGAGGCCGCTGTAGGTATCTTCAGGTTGACCAGCCGGCTGCTCGCCGTCAGCGGCGCCCGCCAGGGGCGTCAGTGGCTCAACGCTAGGTTTGGGTTTCTCGGCGTTTTCCGTCATGACCTACCGCGCGGGACGAGATATAATTCAGCGGCGATGATACACGAACTAAAGAGCTAGAACTACGCTTTTTCATCTCCAGGGGTGGCATCATGAATATACGACAGCCGCTGCGGGCAGGAAGCTTCTACGAGGCGTCGCCGTCGTCCTGCCGGCACCACGCGACGAAGTTGCTCGACTCGGCCGAGATCCCGAAAGACGCACCTTCCGAACTTTGCGGCGGACTTCTCCCGCACGCCGGGTGGATGTATTCCGGCCGCCTTGCAGCCAGGACACTCAAGACGCTCCACGCCGCCAAGCCGCTTCAGACGATAGTGCTGCTGGGCGCCGACCACACCGGCGCGGTGGCCAAGGGCGAAGTGTTCGACTCCGGCGTCTGGCGGACGCCGCTGGGCGAAGCGCAGGTTGACCAGGAGGTGGCGGCGGCGTTGCTGGCTGCAAGCGACGGCCTGCGCGCCAAACCGGAGGCCCACGCACATGAACATTCCATCGAAGTGCAAATCCCAATCCTTCAAATGCTCAGCCCGGAATCGAAGATCGTTCCGATCGGCGTGCCGCCGGTGGAGGTGGCCGTCGAGATCGGCCGAGCGATCGGAAAGACGCTAGCTGAGAAGTTCCCGGACGCCCGTGTGGTCGGCAGCACGGACCTGACGCATCACGGCGGGCATTTCCCCGCACCTGGCGGCCGGGGCGAGCAGGGCGTAAAGTGGACGGTCGCCAACGACCGCCGGCTGCTGGACTTGATCGAGCAGATGGCCGCGGAAGAGATTATTTCCGAGGCGGCGGCCCACGGCAACGCCTGCGGGGCCGGCGCCGTCGCCGCTGCGATCGCCGCCTGCCGCGAGATGGGCGCCACGCGAGGCCACTGCATCGAATATACCAACAGTTACCAGGTCATCCACGCCCTCTATCCCAGCGACCCCGATGACACCACCGTGGGCTATGCCTCGGTCGTGTTCGGGCGGTGAGTTAAGGGCATGACCTTAAGGAGCTTCTGGTGTATAACATCCCCCTGCCTCCAGACGAGGAGATACGTCCATGATGAAACTGGCGTTGATCGGATCGTACGGCGGACACGTGAACCTGACTCTGGGCAGCGGCGCGATGTCCGAGCTGAGCCTGGCCGCTGTGGCCCGCTGGGGCAAGGACGACCCGCTGGGCTACTTCGAGCAGTTTCCCGACGCAACGAAGGACGTGAAAGTTTACGACGACTACCGCGAGATGCTCAAGGAAGTCAAACCCGACGTGGTCGGTGTGTTCATGCCGCTCTATCGCATGGCCGAGGCGTCGCTGGCGGCGATCCAGGCCGGCTGCCACGTCGTTACTGAAAAGCCGCTGGCCACTACGCTGGAAGACCTATCCGCACTTCGCAAGGCAGTCGATCAGAGCGGAAAGAAGCTCGTTGGGCTCTTTGCCATGCGGACCGAGCCGGCCTTTGCCGCCGTCCACGATCTCGTTCGGCAGGGGCGCATCGGCGAGCCGGTGCTGGCCTGCGCGCAGAAGTCCTACCCGTTCGCCCAGCGCGACGACTACTACAAGAAGCGCCAGACCTACGGCGGGTCGATACCATGGCAGGCGATCCACGCCATAGACTTCGTCAGCTACTGCACCGGCAAGGACTACGCCCGCGCAACTGGGATGAACTCCAACGTCGCCCACCCCAGCCATGCTGAGATGGAGGACAACGGTGCGGTTCTCTTTGAGTTCGCCGGCGGCGGGCACGCGGTCATCTGGTTCGATTACCTCCGGCCATGGGGCAAGGCCGAGCGCAAATGGGGCGACGACCGCCTGCGAATCGCCGGCACGGAGGCGATAGTCGAGGTCGTCGAGGAGGGCACGCGCGTGAAATTGACGACGCCCGATGCAATCGAGGACGTCCCACTGCCGGCCAAGGGGGACCTATTCGCCGAGTTTCTCGCCTCGATCCGCGGCGCCGGCAAGGGGCTGGTGACGACGGCGGAATCCTTCCGCATCACCGAGGTAGCCCTCAAGACCCGCCAGGCCGCCGACACCGGACGCATCGTCGATCTGTAATTCGCCGAACCTTGCAGAGCAGACCCCCCAGGGCGTATACTGATCTGTCACCAGATCCAACGAGGAGCGCGAAACAATGAAAGAATATCAGGGCAAGCTAATCGCGCCGGCTGAGGCGAAATTCGCAATCGTTGCCAGCCGGTTTAACAAATTTATCACCGACAAGCTGCTGGATGGCTGCGTGGATAGCCTGGTCCGACACGGCGTCGCCGACGACGACGTGGAGGTCTTCTGGTCGCCTGGCAGTTTTGAGATCCCGCTTCTGGCCGGGAAGCTGGCCGCCAGCGGCCGCTACGCAGCCGTCATCTGCATCGGGGCAGTCATTCGCGGCGGGACGGATCACTATCGCTACATCGCCTCAGAGGTAGCCAAGGGCATCGCGCAGGCAGCCTCGCGCACCGGCGTGCCCTGCATCTTCGGCGTGCTGACGTGCGAGACGATTGAGCAGGCTATCGAGCGGGCCGGGGCCAAGGCCGGCAACAAAGGCGCCGGGGCCGCCGAGGCCGCCCTCGAAGCGGCCAACCTTCTCAGCCAACTGCCTCCTGCCAAAAAGGCCTAAGAACAGGACGGCCCCTGCCGTGAGCCTCCGTCATCGCGCAAGAAGGCCCGCACTGCAAGGGCTCTGCTGCCTCGACGTGCAGGGGCCAGAGGCCATGGAGAAGGTCGAGGCCTTCCTGAACGACAGCAGAGAAAGCCCGCAGACCATCGCCGCCGCCCAGTACCTGCTAAAAGAAACCTTCGCCGCTGGCCAGGAGATCGACAAGTTGCTGGCCCGTCATGCGCGCCACTGGGAGCTGAACCGCCTGGCCTTAGTCGATCGCAACATCCTGCGCCTGGCCACATATGAGCTGCGAAGTGGCATGACGCCCGTTAAGGTAGCTATCACCGAGGCCTTGCGGCTGGCGCAGGAATTCTCCACGGCCGAGAGCCCCCGGTTCATCAACGGCGTGCTCGACGCCATCGCCAAAGAACTAAGCAAGGATACAAAGGATACACGGGATAAGAACAGTGGAAGAAAGAAGTGAGGATGGAGGTGCCTGGAAAAGGTATATGAGAATGCCCTCGCCGTGGAGTTGAAATTACAATCGTTGACCAGCCAATCTACATTGCTCAGACGTTGAATTATCTCAAGGCGACAAAACTCCCAGTGGCGTTGCTGCTTAACTTTGGAAAGCCCAGGCTCCATTATCGACGCCTCACACTGCGCAACAGCGACGGGCCGAAGAATTGACTCTGACCGAACTTTCTCGTTATCTTATGCATCCCCTGTATCCCTGCTAATGTTTTAAGAGAAAATGGCCTTATTCGGGAAGACATTTGAGAAGCTCGCAGTCGGCTTGAGCCGGACGCGGGAGAAGTTCGTCGGTTCGCTCAAGTCGATGCTGGCCGGGCGAAGCCTCGACGAGCAGCTGCTCGGCGAACTTGAGGCCAAACTCATCGAGGCCGACATGGGCGTTAAGACGGCCACGCATATCTGCGAGGATCTCCAAAAAGCCTATCAAGAAAAGCAAATCGCCCGCGGCGAGGACGTCATCGAGTTCCTCAAGGCTGAGCTGAAGAAATACTGGCCGGCCTGCGACCGGGCTGTACACTTCGCGCAAGAGCCACCGACTGTGATTCTCGTAGCCGGCATCAACGGCTCGGGCAAAACTACTTCGGTGGCCAAGCTGGCATATCTGTTTCAACAGCAGGGCAGGAAGGTATGCCTGGCCGCAGCCGATACGTTTCGCGCCGCAGCCGTCGAGCAGCTTACCATCTGGGCTCAGCGTCTCGACGTGGACATCATCAAGGGCTCCGGCAGCGATCCCGGTGCGGTGGTCTTCGACGCCTGCGACGCCGCGCGGTCGCGCAAGGCCGACGTGCTGCTGGTGGACACAGCCGGCCGACTGCATACCCAAGACCACCTCATGCGCGAGCTGACCAAGATCCGCGACGTGGTGGCCAAGAAGATCCCCGGCGCCCCGCACGAGGTGCTGCTGGTGCTCGACGCCACGACGGGCCAGAACGCCATCAACCAGGCCAAGGCCTTCCAGGAGGCCATCGACGTCAGCGGCATCTTCCTGGCCAAGCTCGATGGCACCGCAAGGGGCGGCATCGTCGTGGCGATCCGCAACGAGGTCAACCTGCCCGTGAAGTTCGTCGGAATCGGCGAGACATACCAGGACGTCGAGCCATTCGATCCGGAGAAGTTCGTCGAGGCCCTGTTCGCCTGAGCTGAACCGCACGCTGCCCGGGAAAAACACTTCTCAAATTCGTCTGAACTTGCCGATTGCGCAGAAAAGGACTAGTAGGGGCTTGCAAGCCCGTCTGCCCGGCACGGCCGGAAGGAGCTTTCATCATGGGACACATCATTTCCTTGGCGATTGCGATCCTGATGATAGTGGGAATATGGAGGATCTTCACCAAGGCCGGCCAACCCGGCTGGGGCAGCATCATCCCCGTCTACAACCTCTACTTAATGCTCGTCGTTGCCCAAAAGCCCGTCTGGTGGATTATTCTGTTCTTCATCCCTTTTGTGAACATCATCGTCTCGCTATTGCTGTGGCTGACCGTGGCTGAACGGTTCGGTAAAAGCGCAGGATTCGGCATCGGACTGTGGCTGGTACCATTCATCTTCGCGCCTATCCTGGGCTTGGGCAGCGCTCAATATGCCCCGGCCATTCCGGCCCCTCCAGTTGCGCCTCCGGCGCCGCCTGCCGAACCAGTCAGCCCAAGAGAACCGCCCGTTCAGTGACGATTTGACGAGACCTGGATTACCTGATCGGGTCTTGACATCAGGGATGATCCCAACTGTGGCCTGGTCGCCACGCTGGCCAGGCCGCGTTTTCCCGTGATCTGGCTCGTTGGCTGGACGCGCCGCCTCCGGCCGGTAGAATGTTGGCGAGACATTCACCGAAAGCCGCCCAGAAGGGAGGACGCTCATGAACCAATGGTATTGCTATGTCGGTTCCCAGCGGTACGGGCCTGCGGACGAAAACACCCTTCGTCAGTGGATCGCCCAAGGGCGCGTCGGCCCCACCAACATTGTCTGGCGGCAAGGGATGCCAGAATGGGTGGAGATTCGGTTGGTTCCGGAACTGATGAGTTATCATGTTCTCAGTCCGGATTCGCTGGTCCCGGCGCCTTCGCCGGGCGCCCGCCAAGGACGCTCCGGTGCCTGGGAGCTGATCTCGGAGTCCTGGAACTCTTTGGGCAATCGATGGGGTTTGGCCATCGGTTTTGGGGTGCTGATGTTCCTGATCCACGTGGGGGTGAACATCGTGAGCAAAGCCATCCCCTTAATTGGCGGAATCGCCTCGTTGGTTGTCTCCGGGCCGCTTCTTCTGGGCGCAGTGGTGTTCTACCTTACCTACAGCCGTCGGGGACCGGCGTCACTGGACATGCTCTTTGCCGGCTTCAAGAACTTCGGTCATGCACTGGCAGCCTTCCTGCTCGTGGCGATCTTTGTCCTCCTCTGGACGCTTCTGTTTGGGATACCCGCCATCGTTATCGGCATTGCCGTAGCCGTGAGCGAGGGAAGTCTGTCCTCGGGCGCAAGGATGCCCGGCGCAGTCTACGCCTTGGGCTACATCGCGCTGATTCCCCCGGTCGTGGCAGGCGCCGTGGCGCAACTGATGTATTCCCAGACTTTCTACTTTCTGGCCGAAGATCGCACCTTGGGCGCCCTTGAGGCGATCAGAAGAAGCCGGGGGATAATGCGCGGCCACAAGGTCAGGCTGTCCTACATGTTGTTATTCTTCGGCCTGTTTTCGATTCCGTGCATCTTCACCCTCGGCATTGGTTTCTTGTGGGTGACGCCACTGATGGGCATGAGCCTCGCGCGGTTCTACGACGACCTCAAGCCGCACGCCGAAACCGCCGCACAACCATCCCCGCAACCAACACAGGATGAGTTCGGCCCTTCGATCTACTCACCCATGTGATACAATTCTCGCGTGAAGGCCCCCGGCAGGGATTTCGACGTAGTGATCATCGGCGGCGGGCACGCCGGCGTCGAGGCGGCCCGGGCCGCTGCGCGTCTGGGCGCAAGGGCCTGCCTGATCACGTTGCTGCGCGAGACGATCGCGCAGATGTCATGCAATCCCGCCATCGGGGGAGTGGGCAAGGGGCAGATCGTCCGCGAGATCGACGCATTGGGCGGGCTGATGGGCCTGGCCGCCGACGCCAACGGCATGCAATTCCGCATGCTCAATCGCTCCAAGGGCCCGGCCGTCTGGGGTCCGCGATGCCAGGTAGACCGCCACGCCTACGCCGCTTGGGTCCAGGATGTCCTGGCCGGCCAGAAGAATCTCACGATCCTTGAAGGCGAGGCCACGGAAATCCTCACCGAAGCCGGCCACGTCGTGGGCGTGCAGGTCGCGCCCACCGAAGACAAACCCACGAGCCGCGACCGCAAGGGAGCGGAGCATTTCACAATCTCCTGCCGCGCCGTGATCGTCACGACCGGGACATTTCTAAATGGCCTGATGCACCTGGGCGAGAAGATGTGGCCGGGCGGCAGGTACGGCGAGCCGGCGGCGAGAAATCTAAGCGAGTCGCTGCGACGTTGCGGGCTTACACTTGGGCGCCTCAAGACCGGCACATGTCCGCGTCTGGCGGCTGAGACGGTCGATTACAGCAAATGCACCCGACAGGACGGCGACGAGCCGCCAACGCCGTTTAGCTTCCTCAGCGATTCCCTCGATCTGGAGCAGATCCCCTGTTACCTGACGGCCACCACGCCGGCCGTCCACGAGGCCGTCAGGGCAAATCTCCACCGCGCGCCGCTGTACACCGGACAGATTCAGGCCACCGGACCGCGATACTGCCCGTCGCTCGAGACCAAGGTCGTCCGCTTCGCCGAGAAACGATCGCATCAGATCTTCCTCGAACCGGAAGGCCGCTCCACCAACTGGCTCTACGTCAACGGCCTGGCCACATCCCTGCCCGTGGACCTGCAGGAGTTCATGGTGCACAACATACCCGGCCTGGAATCGGCTAAGGTGCTTCGCTGGGGATACGCGATTGAATACGACTACGCACCGCCGACGCAGCTGAAGGCGACGCTGGAGACCAAAGCCGTCCGCTGCCTGTACCTGGCCGGTCAGATTATCGGCACAACCGGCTACGAGGAGGCGGCCGGGCTCGGCCTGATGGCAGGCATCAACGCGGCTTTGAAGCTTTCCGGGCGCCAGAACGCAGAGCGGCTGATCCTGCGGCGAGATCAAGCCTACATCGGCGTGATGATCGACGACCTGGTGACCAAAGGCGTCACCGAACCGTACCGCATGTTCACCAGCCGGGCCGAACACAGGATCAGCCTCCGCGCCGACAACGCCGACCGCAGGCTCACGCCCATCGGACGCCAGATTCACCTGGTAGACCAGACGCGGTGGGATAGACACGCCGCAGCTCAGCAAGCTGCCCGCGAGGCCCAACGCCTCCTGCAAACCATCCGGATTGGACAAAAGTCCATCTGGGAGCTTCTGCGCCGGCCGGAAAACACACTGGCCGGGCTGATCCCCTCGACTCCGCAACCGGCGGCCGAACGCCTGGCGGCGCTGCTTAGCCGTCATCCACGCACGCTGGAATCACTTGCCGTTGACTGTCGCTACGAGGGGTACCGCGCCCGCCAGGAGGCGGCGCTCCGGCACATGCAGCAGCTCGAAGCCAAACGCATACCGGCCGAACTGGATTACACCGCCATCCGGCAACTCAGACACGAAGCCCGCGAGAAACTCACCATGGTCCGTCCTCACTCGCTCGGCCAGGCGCTCCGGGTCAGCGGAATCACCCCGACTGACGTGACCATACTTGCGATCCATCTGACCGCCGGACGCCATTAACCACCTCATAAGCAAAACGCGCCGCCAGGCTGCGGCGCAAGCAGCTGTGTTAAGCTAGGCAAACTGAGAAGCGCAGCGAAGCTTTCAGCCAGGACAAGTCCCAGAAAAAATCGCCGTTACGACGACCTCAAGCAGCTAATTGCGGTAACACCTGCTCAAATAAGGCATTAGAGAAACTTGCGGTTTGGACGATTTCTCAAGGCCGCCAAACGATTCGGCCGATACGGCCTATGCAGGGAAGCAATCGACCCGTCTGCAACGGGTTTAGACGGTCGGGTCTATTAGGCAGTTGATTGAGCTTATGCACGTTTGGCGTAGGCACTGCCGGGCAGCGATCATGGACGACCCTCCCGACAACCGACCTGGAAGTTCGCCGCCAGTTTGTCTGCGGCAGGTTATTCAAAGAGCAGACCATGATCGATATTCAGGGCGTGCAACCTCCAACTGTACCCGAGCCCCTCCGTGCGACTACATCCGCAGCCGGCGGCGGCAAGAAGGCCCAGCCGACGGAAGACGTTGAGCGGGTCGAAACCTCTGAAGTGGCCAAGCTGGCTGCCAAGGTCCGGCAGATCCCGCCAGTTCGCGAAGAACTCATCGAACAGATCAAGGCGGAGATTGACGCCGGGAACTATGAAAACCCTCACCGAATAGAAGTTGCTGTTGAAAGGCTCATGGATGAGCTTTTCCCTGAATTGTGAGTTAGTTTCTTCGTTAGCAGTAGCGGATCAGGCACGGACGGAACCGTGCCTGCTCCTTTTTAGGGCAAGGCAACTTGTGACTCGGCCGTTCCTGCAAATTCCCACCTAGCAACGCCGCCCGTGCACCTCGACACACGGTAGAAGCCCCCGCCTCCAGGTCCTCCTGAAGTAGCCAGTTTTTTTCCGTGACGGACAAACTCGCCCTTGTTAAGATGCGCAGGATTGGCAAAGTGTGCCGTCTGGATAACTTAAGCTCCCTGGGATTATGGACGATTCTTCCACTAGACGGCTGCTCCGAAGCGTGAACTCTGCCATCGGGAGCAAGCCGCCCTGACTGCCCAATCCGGCTTCCACGCGGATGGACAGAGGCAAACAGGAGGCAGGACAGTGCGACACAAGGCTGTATACACCACCGGCGAAGCGGCAACGATCTGCAAGCTTTCTCAGCAGACGATCATTCGTTGTTTCGACAGCGGCCAGCTCAAGGGCTTTCGCGTCCCGGGCAGCAAGTTCCGCCGGATCCCGCGCGAGTCGTTGATTCAGTTCATGAAGGAAAACAATATTCCCCTCCAAGGCTTCGCCGACGACAAGATCCGCGTCCTCGTCGTTGACGACGATCCGGACATTGTGGAAGTTTTCGTCGACGCACTGGAGACCGACAAGCGCTTCGAGGTCGCCACCGCCCGAACCGGCTACGACGCAGGAGTTCTCACCCAGCAGTTGAATCCCGACATCGTCGTGCTGGACTACCTGCTGCCGGACATCAACGGCAACGTCGTCTGCAAGACCATCCGAGAGAACCCCGAACTGGCGCACATTAAGATCCTCATTATCTCCGGAATGGTCGATTCAGCGGAGGTCGATCGGCTCGTGGAGGCAGGGGCCGACGACTTTATCAAAAAGCCGTTCAACATCGACAGCGTCATCGAACGTATCGTGGAGCTGGTGCGGACCTGATTCCACGCAGCGGACCTCTCATAGTGGGTGAACTTCTCGAACATGCCGGCCCCGCCGGAGGGCAGATTTCCCTACAACAGCTTGATGGGCTATTGCGCGAATTGGAGAGCCTGCCCACACCGCCGGCCCTGGCTAGACACCTGCTGGAACTGATCGCTCAAACGGACGAAGCACGCCTGTCGGTCGAACTGCGCGACTCGGACGCAATCGGCCCCCTGCTCGCCTCGGGGCCCGCGCTTGCCGGGCGGCTCTTGCGCCTGGCCAATTACGCCGAGGGCAAACCGGTACACACTGTTCGCGAGGCCGTCGGGAAGATCGGCTTCCAGGCTGTGCGCTCGGCCATACTTTCCGCGAAGCTTGCCGAGCACGCCGATAGCGAGGGCCACCTGGACCTGCTGGAGTTTCGCAAGCATTGCCTGGCGGTGGCTCTGGCCACGGAGATGCTGGCCGAGAAGTTGCCCTTGTCCGTCGATGCCGAGACGGCCTACACCTGCGGGCTGCTGCACGACCTGGGCAAGCTGGCCCTGGCGGAGATGTTCCCCAAGAGTTACAGCCGCGTCTTGGCCGCCGCCAAGGCCCACAGCGGCAACCTTCTCGACTTTGAGCGAAAGATCCTCGGTCTCGATCACACCGTCGCCGGGCGGCGCCTGGCCGAACACTGGCGGCTTGGCAAGGCGATAGAACAGGTTATCTGGATGCACCACCAGCCCTTCGAAGGCATTCCCCAGCAGCTTGCGGATCGCAAACTGCTCGCTGCCGTCTCGCTGGCCGATACGATCGCCCTCGAGCAGCGGCTTGGATTCTCGGGCAACTACGCCTCGGTCCTATCCTCTCACCAGCAGGCCGCTCAACTGGAGTTGCCCGACCAGCAGCTAGAGGAGATCGTCGCAGCCCTCGGCGAACGGATCGAGAACTACGGGACCTCACTCGAACGGAGCGAAGTTGGCGACGACGCCCTCTACCGTCAGGCGCTGGCCGAGGCCAACGTCGAACTGGCCCGTCTGAACGAACGGCTTCGACATCGCGTGGAGCAGTTGGACCGCCAGGCGCGGGCATTTCGGCACCTTCAGGATTTTAGCTCCAGGCTAACGAGTAGCTCTGCGGTTTCCGATGCACTGATTGGAATCGCCCAGCTGCTGGCCTCGGCGACTGAAGCTGAGACCAACGAACCGATCGTGGTCTATTCCATCGACGACCAGGTCGGCGAGGTCCTGGCCGTTCGGCACGAGGACGGCGACCATGTCCAATGGCGGACCCTTCAGTCTCTGGAGGGTTTCGATCCGAGCGTTGCGATTGTCTCTTCAGCCTCAGCGGCCGAGGCCCTCGCGGTGCTGCTGGCCGATGATCAGGCCCTCGACGAATGGATCGACGTCTCGGCCTACCGGCACCACGCGCTGCGCTGTGCGGGGCGGTGGATCGGCGGCGTGCTGACCTTCGTCGAAAGCGAGGCCGCCAGGCCGGAGGAATCTCAGGAACTCATCAATGCGCTGGCCGGAACGCTTGCAGCGGCCCTGGCGATCGTGCAGGGTCGCTGCAAAGCCGTTGCGTTCAGCGAGCAGTTGACCGCCGCCTCGCAAGCCCTGACCGAAACGCAGCAGGCGCTGGCTGAGGCCAACACGCTGGCCGCTGCGGGCGAGATGGCCGCCGGGGCAGGCCACGAAATGAACACGCCGCTGGCGGTGATCTCCGGGCGAGCTCAGCTCATGCAGCAACGCGCCGCCACCGAGGCCGAACGACAAGCCTGGCAACTCATCGCAGAGCAGGCCCAGCGGATCAGCGATACGATCTCGGAGTTGATGGAATTCGCCACTCCGCCCCGCCCGCGCCCGGAGAGCTTCGACGTCCGCGAAATGCTCCAGGGGGCGGTAAGTCTTCTCTCCAGGTCAGATCATCCTCAAGCCAAGTCCGCACATGTCGATATAGAAGTAGCCGATGACTTGCCGGCGGCGTGGGCGGATCGCCAGCAGATCCAGACGGCGATCGCCGAACTGATCGCAAACGCCGCCACGGCCACGGAGGCAGCTTCGCCGATTTGCCTTGCCGCCGAGATGGACCACGCAAACGCCACCGTGCGAATCACGGTTAGCGACAGCGGCCCGGGCATGGACGAGCGAACCGCCAGCCAGGCGTTTACGCCGTTCTTCTCACTGCAGAAGGCCGGGCGGCGCAAAGGGCTGGGCCTGCCACGAGTTAAAAGGCACGTAGTCAACAACGGCGGACGCATCTGGATTCGCAGCCGCCTCGGCGAGGGCACGACCGTATACGTGCAGCTGCCTGTAAAGAAGGAAGGGCTGGAGAACGGAGAGGGTGGTGATGACCGATCGGCCTGTGACGAAGATTCTGATCGTGGATGACGAACCGGACTTGCGGGAGATGCTGGTCGACGGGCTTAGCGAGGCAGATATGGAGGTTCGAGCAGTCGCCAGCGGCCAAGAGGCAATCGAACTTGTCCGCAACAGTCGCGTCGACTTCCTCGTGACCGATCTTCGCCTGGGCGACTGCACCGGCCTGGACGTGCTGGACGAACTCCACGCCCAAGCCGGCGATGTGCCGGCGGTGGTCATCACCGGCTATGGCGATGCGACAACGCTCAGCGAGGCGTCCCGCCGCCGTCCGGTTGAATTGATGACCAAACCGCTGGACGTGGACCGACTCCGCTCGACCATCCGCCAGGAGCTTCAGCGCCGCCAAATCGCCGGCAGATGGCAGCGCCGGGCCAGGCGCCTTCGCCGACTGGCGAGGGACGTCAACCGGCAGCGAAAGGCCGCAACCGACCACCTCGAAACCACATGCGCGGACCTCACCGAGGCCTATCGCTCTCTCAGCGAGCAGTTGGGGCTTCAGAAACTGCTGCTGAACTATCAGCGCGATCTGCTGGCAGCCAGGGACGATGACAACGTGTTCCGCACGCTATTTCGGCTATTTGTCCGCTGCTCCGGCCCGCTGTTCGGCGTGGCGATGGTCTGCGACGCAGACGCCGTGCTGCAAATCATCGGCCGCTTCGGCGTGCCGGTACCGGATACCCTCAAGTTCTGCCAGGCGATCAGCTCCCCACTCGTCGAGACCGTGCTGACCAGACCTCAGTGCACGCTGCTGGACGCCACGGATGAGCTGGACCGTTTCGAGGAATCGATTCGAAAGTATCTGGTTGGGGTAAACATCCTGGCCGTGCCGCTGATCCCCTCAGCCGGCGAGATGATCGGCCTGGCTATCCTCTACCGCAAGGGCGAACAGCCGTTCTGCGACGAAGACATTGTACTGGCCGAGGCCATCGCGCTGCCGACCGCGCTGGCAATCCAGAAGAACGACTGAAACCCCGAACCACAAGACCGGCAGCACCCGATAACCGTCCTCCGCGCGCCAGCCAGCCATTCGACAAGATCTTCGGCCCAATCGCAAATCGTCAATCGACGATGGTCAATATCTATAGTGATCGGGTTTGTACGGCCCGTCGACGGGCACGCCGATGTATTCAACCTGCTCGGGCGTCATTTTGGTGAGTTTCACGCCGAGCTTGGCCAGATGCAGCCGGGCAACCTCCTCGTCCAGCTTCTTCGAAAGGGTATATACACCAACCGCCCGCGGGTTGGTCCACAGATCGATCTGCGCCAGCGTCTGGTTCGTAAACGAACTGCTCATCACGAAGCTGGGATGGCCTGTCGCGCAGCCAAGGTTCACCAGCCGGCCTTCAGCCAGCAGATAAATGGAATGGCCGTCGGGGAACGTATACATGTCAACCTGCGGCTTGATCTGCGTGCGCTTGATGCCCGGGTAGGCACCGAGGGCATCGACCTGGATCTCATTATCGAAGTGGCCGATGTTGCAGACGATGGCCTGGTCCTTCATCTTGGACATATGCTCGGCCGTGATCACGTCGCAGTTTCCCGTGGCCGTGACGTAGATGTCCGCATACGGCAGGGCGTCCTCGACGGTCGTGACCTTGTAGCCCGCCATCGCCGCCTGGAGGGCACAGATCGGATCAACTTCCGTGATGCACACCTGGGCCCGATGGTTCCTGAGCGTTTCGGCTGAGCCTTTGCCCACGTCGCCGTAGCCGCAGACCACCGCCGTTTTGCCGGAGATCATCACGTCCGTGGCCCGCTTAATGCCGTCGACGAGCGACTCGCGGCATCCGTAGATGTTGTCGAACTTCGACTTGGTGACCGAATCGTTGACGTTGATCGCCGGCACCAGCAGCTTGCCCGCCTCGAGCCTTTGATATAGCCGGTGGACGCCGGTTGTCGTCTCCTCGGAAACGCCCTTCCAGTTCTGGACAATCCGATGCCAGAACTGAGCGTCCTCCTTGAGCGTGTCCTTGAGCAGTTCGTTCATGATGTTCAGCTCTTTGTTGTCCGTCGGCTCATCGAGGATCTTCGGATCGTTTTCGGCGTCGTAGCCGCGATGGATAAGCAGCGTCGCGTCGCCGCCGTCGTCAACGACCAGGTTGAGCCCCTTGCCGCCGGGAAAGCTCATCGCCCGCTTGGTGAACTGCCAGTATTCTTTCAGCGACTCGCCCTTGTAGGCAAAGACGGGAATGCCCCTGGCGGCGATGGCAGCAGCGGCGTGATCCTGTGTCGAAAAGATATTGCACGACGCCCAGCGCAGCTCCGCCCCCAGCTCGGCGAGCGTCTCGATCAGCACGGCCGTCTGCACCGTCATGTGTAGCGAGCCCATGATCTGCGCGCCCTTGAGCGGCTTTTCCTTGCTGTACTTCTCACGCGTCGCCATCAGCCCGGGCATCTCATGTTCTGCGATGCTGATTTCTTTCCGCCCAAATTCAGCCAGCGCAAGGTCCTTAACCACGTAGTCTGTGAATTCGCTCATCGCCTTTTTCTTCTCCGGTCGAACTGTTTTCGTCTCCGCACTTGACATTCTTGCGTTCCTCTAGGGTTCCAAGGTCTATCTCGGCTGCTCACAGCCAGAACTCGCTGTGAAGCTCATCGCCCTCTCGCGTGGCCCGGATGAAACTCGCGACCTTCCGCAGGTCCTTGACGCCCGGAGCCTTCTCAACGCCGGAGGCTGCGTCCACCGCCCAGGGTTTGACCAGGTCGATGGCCGTCCCGACGCACGAGGCGTCCAGCCCGCCTGCCAATATAATCGGGTCAATCCCGGCCATCGCCCCACCCGCCCGGGCGTCGGCCACCAGGTCCCAGTTGAACTGCTGGCCGGCGCCGCCGCGGACGTCCGGGTTGTAGGCGTCCAGCAGCACGGCTGCGAGATTCGACCTGGCCGAACAGCCATCCAGCCAGGTGCGGACCTCCGCAAGCCAGCCGTCGTCGCGAACCCGAAACGCCCTGATGCATGGCCGGTCGATGGCCCCAACAACGCTCGGCGGCTCATCGCCGTGCAGCTGCACATAGCTAATCCGCGTCCGCTTGATGACGCGATTGATCGTCGCCGCGTCGGCATCGACGAACACGCCGACCGTCGAGATCCACGGCGGCAGGCAATCCACGATCGCCCGCGCCTGCTCCGGCGAGACCCACCGCGGCGACTCGGCGAAGACCAACCCAATCGCGTCAGCGCCCATCTGGGCGATTTGAAGGGCTGTGGTCGGATCGCGCAACCCTTCGATCTTGACCCGAACCTGTTGCATGAAAGGGTTATTCTATCTTTGCCGCCTATCACTTGCAACGTCGCCGGACTCGACTTAACCTTCGCGTTCCGGAGAGCCCCTCAGAGCCAAAAGGAGCCTGACATGAAGAAAGTTCGCTTCGGCGTGGTCGGCCTTGGAGTGATGGGCACTTCCCACGCCCGCTGGATAAAAGGCGATAGCGGCAGGAGCCTTACCCTGACGGCCGTCTGCGATATCCTGCCGGAAAGGAGAAAAATAGCCGACGAGCTTTCCGTAACGTTCTTCGCCGACGCCCAGGAGATGTACGACTCAGGGCTGATCGACGCGGTGCTTATTGCCACGCCGCATTATTGGCATCTGCCGCTGACGTTCCGGGCGGCACGCAAGGGCATCGGCGTGCTGTGCGAAAAGCCGCTGGCCGCCTCTGTCGGGGCGGCCCGGGCGATGATCGCCGAATGCAGGAAACGAAGCGTCAGCCTTGGCGCGATGCTCCAGCAGCGCCTACGCCCCGTCATGGCCAAGATCAAGCAGCTGCTGGACTCCGGCGTCGTTGGCGAGATCTTCCGCATAGAGATGATCTGCTCTGATTGGTTTCGCACGCAGGCCTACTACGACAGCGACGCCTGGCGCGGCACCTGGGACGGCGAAGGCGGCGGCGTGCTGATCAACCAGGCCCCGCACTCGCTCGACCTGTTCCAGTGGCTCGGCATGGGCGCACCGAAGCGAATCATCGCCACGATCGCGACGCGCGAGCATAAAATCGAAACCGAGGACACAGCCAACATCCTCTGCGATTACGGCGACGGCAAGGTCGGCTACATCTATGCCACCACCGCCGAAGAGCCAGGCTCCGAACAACTCACGATCGTCGGCGACAAGGGCACGCTTATCGCCACAGGCGACAAGCTGCGCTTGGGAAGGCTCGCCAGGGGTATCTCCAAACACGTCTACGCCTCGAAGAACGCCACGACCAGCGGCGTCGCCCAGAAGGTTAGCTGGTCCAACGTCAAGATCGCCGGCAGGCGGAGCGAGCACATCAAGCTCACGCGCGCCTTTGCACGCCATCTGCTGAAAGGCACGCCGATGGTCGCAAGCGGACAGGAGGCCCTGATCGAGCTGGAGATCTCCAACGCCGCCTACCTCAGCGGCTACAGCGGCAGCAAGTGCGTTGATCTGCCCGTCGACGCCGCCCAGATGGAGCGCCTGCTGGATAGACTCATCCGCAAGCGCTCGGCGGGCAAGGGCGGCCAACTGCGCAAACTCGCCGCGGCGGACATGAAGAAGCTTCTGGCCGGCTGCAAGTGACCCACCCCAACGGCGTGCTGAAACGTGCGCAAACGTGCGCATCCTTGCGCATCCTTGCGCACCCTTGCGCGCCCTTGCGCATCCTTGCGCGCCCTTGCGCGCCCTTGCGCATTCTTGCGCATTCTTGCGCAAATTTGCGCACCCGATTTCGCCTAAAGGTTTCCGGCAGAGGGACTTACGAATTTCAGGGTCCAAATCCGGCTATTTTTCCGTTTTCAGCCTCCCTGTCCCCCGCGCCGGCCGGGCTACGGGTTACTGGCTACCGGCTCCTGGCCACTGCCTGCTCTATTCACTTGTCAAATAGCGTGTTTCAATCGTCAATCGTCAATCGTCAATGCCTCTCACCTCTAACCTGAGCGGGCGCAGAATGCGACCGCTCCTCACCTTCTCCTGCGACCTACCACTTTTGCGCGCGCAAATGTGTATGTTGGGCAGGTGTGCGAAACGGCAAGCCGCGGCCTGGCCGGGAATAAAAAAATTCCATTTTTCGGGGTCGCTTTCGACGCGCGGATGCAATTTTGCTCGCGCAACTGTGTCACTTGGCCCGGATAGCCCACGGCCTAGCCGGAGGTTGCGACGATTCTCAACCAAAAGGAAAAACGAGGATTTTCGATGAACTCAGGTGTTTACCCGATTGACAGAATCCCGATCTGTGATAAACTCACCTTTGGTGTAGCGCGCTTGGGGAGCGGCGGGACTAAGCCTCACGGGGCAGTGTAAGTTTCGGTCAGTCAGGTCTGGCTGCCTCAGGGCTCGCGGCCGAGTCCCCAAAAGCCGGTGCGGCCACTTCTGTCCATGAACATGCTTGGTGATCGGCGCCTCACTGCCTGTGCTCGGCAGACGTAGCTGCGCAAGCGTCGTTGCCAAGACCTAACGCGGAGAACAAGGAGAAGCGACAATGAGTAAACAACTTGCCGGCAGACAGGCTGCTGCGATACTGGGGGCAGTAGTCCTGGCATGCAGTCTGGCGATGGGTGAATCGCCTTACGCCGTGGCCTGGAAGCGCCAATTGGGGACATGGACCGATGACTATTCCCGTTCCGTTGTCGTTGACGGCGCCGGCAATGCCTTCATCAGCGGGTATACCCGTGGCAGCCTGGGTGGGCCCAATGCGGGATCCTACGATGCATTTCTGACCAAATACGACTTGGACGGGAACCTGCTCTGGACGCGGCAACTCGGGACATCGCAGGCCGATTTCAGCTATTCTGTTGCCGTTGACGGCGCGGGCAATCCCTTTATCAGCGGGTGGACCCGTGGGAGCCTGGGCGGGCCCAATGCGGGAAACGACGATGCATTTCTGACCAAATACGACTCGGACGGGAATCTGCTCTGGACGGAGCAACTGGGGACACCCAACTACGATTACAGCTGTTCTGTTGCTGTTGACGGCGCCGGCAATGCCTTTATCAGCGGCTATACCTCCGGGAGCCTGGGCGGGACCAATGCGGGAAGCACCGATGCATTTGTGACCAAATACGACTCGGACGGGAACCTGCTCTGGACGCAGCAACTCGGGACATCCGGCTCCGATTACAGCTATTCTGTTGGCGTTGACGGCGCGGGCAATGCATTTATCAGCGGCTATACCTCGGGGAGCCTTGGCGGCCCGAAGCCCGGACGTGAGGACGTCTTCCTGAGCAAGTACGATGCCGAGGGCAACGCCCTCTGGACGCGGCTACTTGGAACAACCCGTTATGACTACGGCTTTGGCGTAGCGGTTGAGGGGACCGGCGGTGCGTACATCACCGGGCACACCACTGGCAGCCTGGGCGGGCCGAACGCCGGAAGTTATGACGCCTTCCTGAGCAAGTACGACGCCGAGGGCAACGCGGTCTGGACCCGGCAACTTGGAACAACCACGAATGACTACAGCCTTGGCGTAGCGGTCGACGCCGCCGGCAATGCGTACATCAGCGGGTATACCTGGGGTAGCCTCGGCGGCCCGAACGCCGGAAGTCATGACGCCTTCGTGAGCAAGTACGACACCGAGGGCAACCTCCTCTGGACCCATCAACTCGGCACGGCGAGTTCTGACCGTAGCTTTGGCGTGGCGGTTGACGCCATCGGCGATGTGTACATCAGCGGGTGTACGTGGGGCAGCCTTGGCGGGCCCAATGCCGGATCTGGTGACGCCTTCCTCGTGAAATTTGCCGCGCCTATGCTGTTAGTCAATATAGACATCAAACCCAACAGCGAAGTGAACGCCTTTAACCTGAAATCGAAGGGCGTCGTGCCGGTCGCGGTTCTCGGCGCGGAGGATTTTGATGTAAACCAGATCGATCTTTCGACGGCTACACTCGACGGTGCATCGCCAAGGACGAGGGGCCAGAGCGGAAACGACGGTTCCTTTCAAGATATCAATGGCGATTCGATCGTCGACCTCATCCTCCACTTCGACATGAGGGACATGAACATCGACCCGCTGGCCAGCACGCTGATCTTGACGGGAGAGCTTCTCGACGGCACCGCCTTCGAGGGCAGCGATGTGATAAGAATCGTTCCGCCCGGCGACATGGACGGTGACGGCCTGCTGACCACCGATGATATCAGCTTGTTCGTGCTGGCGCTGGCCGATGGAGATGCTTATCTGGCCTACTGGGGGCTTGACGCGAACATACCGGGCGATTGCGACGGTGACGGCGTGTTGACCGCTGACGACATACACTCGTTCGTGGATCTCCTGACAGGCCGGGCTGGCTCGGCTATCCCTGAACCGGCCATGCTGGCGATGTTTTGCGGCGCAGCCGTCCCGATCCTATCGGGACTGAAGCGAAGGCGGAAATCCTGAGCCACGGCAATCCGGAATCCGAAATCCGCAATCTGCAATGACCCATCCCGCTCGCTGCCGCCCTGCCTGCCGGCAGGCAGGTCGCGACTAGGGCGAAGCGATCCCCATTCTGCAATCCGAAATCCCTGCCTGCCGCCTGCCTGCCGGTAGGCAGGGCAGGCGGGCGCATTCCCGGGCCTGGAACGGGTCTTGGCCTGCGGCCGCGCGTAAGATATACAAGGATATCGCGGATTGCGACCTCGGGCGAAGGAGAGCGAGATGAAGCGCAGAGCGAATATGGCGGTGCTGGCGGCTGTGAGCCTGGCTGCGTTGATGGTGGAGGCAGCCTCCGGCGGCGTCGAGACCGAAACGCTCGTCTACTTCGACGGCGAGGTGGCGCTGGAGGGCTATCTGGCCTACGACGATGACGCCGAGGGCAGGCGGCCGGGCGTGCTGGTTTTTCACGAATGGTGGGGACTGAACGATTATGCCAAGATGCGCGCCCGCCAGCTCGCCGGCATGGGCTACATCGCACTGGCGGCTGATATTTACGGCCGCGGCCGCGTGACCAAGATCGCCGACGAAGCGAGGAAACTCAGCGGGCAGTTCAAGGGCGATCCGGTGCTGTTTCGCAGGCGCGTCCGCGCGGCCTTGCGCGCGCTAAGAGCCCTCGCGCTCACCGACGCGAAGAAGATCGCGGCTATCGGGTACTGCTTCGGCGGCACGGCTGCGCTGGAGCTGGCCCGCAGTGGCGCGGACTTGTCGGCTGTGGTGAGCTTCCATGGCGGCCTGGACACGCCTGCCCCCGCCAGAGCTGGGCAGATCAAGGCTAGAGTGCTGGTTCTCCACGGCGGCGACGACCCGCATGTGCGGCAAATCGACATCCGGGCCTTCCAAAACGAGATGCGCCAGGCCGGCGCGGACTGGCAGATGTGCGTCTATGGCGGTGCCGTGCACTCCTTCAGCAATCCCAGGGCGGGTCAGGCCAAGGTAGAAGGCGTAGCCTACGACGAGCGCGCGGCTGGCAGGGCCTGGGCGGCAATGAAGCTGTTTTTCGCCGAGACGATCTCCCTGCCGAAGGGCAAGGTGGACTCAACCGGCGGCGGGGGGATCGGAAAGTTCGTCAAGCGAAGAATCGCCAAGCCGATCGGTGTGGCGGGCAAGGCGACGGGCAAGGCCGTCAAGAAGGCCGCCACATGGACCGTCGAAAAGCTCAAGGGCAAGGACGACAAGAAGTAGTCGCAGAGATTGCACGGATGGGCCAGCGCGGACGTGGCAGTCCTGCAGTAGCCGGTCGGGATCACAAGTTGCGCACGGCCTTGCCGGGCTGATTTCCCCCGGCTGCGTTTGGCCGGTCGCATGGTCGGAAGCAGCCGACACCGAAACCATTGACCTGCACACCTGAAGGCAATTATGATGTCCCCAACTGTGAGCTCGTCGGGACATTCCGAGCTTGTTCCCTTAACTGCCGAGCCTACGGCCCGCCGCGCGTTTCCGTTGCGTCTGCGCGGGTTGTTGGTGGCCCTGCCTTGCTGGGCGGCGGTGGCTCTGGGGGCTTACCTGACGCCGGCGGCCAGCGGGCACGGCACGCACGAGCAGCTCGGCGGCGCAGCGTGTTCGTTCCTGGCCAGAAGGGGCTGGCCGTGTCCAGGCTGCGGGCTGACCACGTCGTTTTCGGCCATGGCGCGTGGCCGGGTCGGACTGGCCTGGCGCTCACAGCCGTTCGGCGTGGCGTTGTTCCTGGCCGTGATAGCGTTGGGCATCGTCGGCTCGACTGAGCTGATCGCCAACCGCGCCGTGCTGGATCGCTTGCGGCCGAGCTTGTGGTGGGCCTTGGTGCTGGTGGCCGGTTTGCTTTTGCTTGCCGGCTGGGGATGGAAAGCGGCGGCCGGATACCTGCGCGGGGACTATCCGCTACCCTGATCTCCTCGAGGAGCGGCAATGTTGCGAGCGTGGAAGATGGGCCAAGCAAGTGCAGCGTTGGGGCTGCTGCTGATCTGTTCGATGCAGCTTGGCGGCTGCGATTTTGCCGGGTACATGCTGTACCTGGGCGCGCCGGGCGACAAGACCGAAAAGGTGCCGGCGGAGTATGAGGGCCTCGTCGACAAGACGGTGGCAATCGTGATCTTTACCGACCAGGAGGTGCAGTACGAGTATCCTTACGCGCGGCTGAATCTCTCGGCGGCCTTGCGGGCTGAACTGAAAAATCACATCAAAAAAATCAGGGTCATCGACCCGCGGCGTGTGATCAAATACCAGGACGAGAACATACACTGGGAAACGCTGGAGAAGACCAAGCTCGGCCAGGTGTTCGGCGCCGACGCCGTGCTGTACGTGGTGCTGGATGAATACAGGATGCGTGAGCCGGGCAGCGTCAACCTCTATCGCGGCCAGATCAGCGGACAGGCGACCGTCTTCAAGACCGCCAGTCCCGAGCGCGAAGCCCGCGTCTGGCACGGCGACGATTTTCGAGTGCTCTATCCGCCCCACGCCCCGACAGGCCAGCCCGGTCATGACGATTCCCAAATCCGATACAGAACCGAAAAACTTTTCGCGGGATTACTGGTCAAGAAGTTCTACAAGCATGAGGTGCCAAAGAGCGAATGAGACGTAGAAGCCGAGTGCATCTGCCGCTGATTGCCCTTGCGCTGGCGACGATGGTTTTTGTGGCCGGCTGTGGGCCGATGATCGGGTGGTTCGTCAACGCCTTCGCTCCGCCGCAGAAGGTTCGTGCGCTCTACGAGCCGCCGGCAGACAAGAAGCTGCTGGTATTCGTGGACGATATGCTCAATCCGGTCAGCTACGAGCCGGTCAAGGGCGAGCTGACCAAACGGCTCAATCGCCAGCTCACCGAGCACAAAGTCGTCGCCCAGACAGTCACCTACGAGGAGATACTCGATCTGATGGCGGCTACGCCGAGTTTTAACGAATTGACCGTCACCGAGATCGGCCAGAAGCTCAAGGCCGACGTGGTGGTATACGTTTATATCGACGAGTTTACCCTCAAGGAGAGTGAAGCCTCGCCGCTGTGGCGCGGCCGCATGCGCGCCACGGTACGCGTGGTGGACGTTGAGCTTGGCCGACTCTGGCCGGAAGATCGCCCGACAGGCCATTCCGTCAAGCCTGTCGAAACGCCGGGCGTCTCCCACCCGTCACCCACCTACGGAACGGATCTGTCGAAGATCCTGGCCGAGAAGATGGCCGAGAGAATCGCCAAGCTCTTCTACGATCACGAGGTCAGCGCCCAGGAGGCGGCACGGCAGCAGGAGAAGGACTGAGAGCCGGCAGGTCCCAAGCCGCACCCCGCCGCGGCCGGCGCGCGATCAGCCAAACTTGTAGTGCTTCCGCACAGGCGCGCGAACCTCCCAGACGCAATCCAAGCCTTCCGGAAAGACCACAAGGTCGCCGGCGCCGAAACTTACTTTCTCGTCGGCGGCGGTGACAGTTACCTCACCTTCCAGAAGGTAGCAGGTCTCCTGCTGATCGTAATGCCAGTCGAAGCTGGACGCCCCACACGTCCAGATCGGCCAGCTCTTCGCGCCCAGTTCGGCCAGGGCTTCTTCCGATGCCTTGCTCACAACGATTTTGGCCATAGCAACTTCTCCCACTTGCCGGTCAAGCTTCACATTGACAGCGCCAAAAGTATCGCGGATATCCACAGCGCTTTCAACTGGCCGGTTTGGCTCTAGCGGCGGCGTATCGGGCGGCTGCGAAGCGCCAGTTGGCGAGTTTCATGAAGTTGCCGACCCACTTGCCGCGGCGGTTGGCGTATTGCAGGTAGTATGCATGTTCCCAGACGTCACAGACCAGCAGCGGCGCGACGCCCCAGATGGTCAGGTTCTGGTGTTTCTCTGCCTGGAGGATCACCAGTCGTTTGGAGAGTGGTTCGTAGGCCAGTATCCCCCAACCGCTTCCCTCCACGGCTTTGGTTGCGGCTGCGAACTGCTGTTTGGCCGCATCGAGAGAACCGAAGCTGGCGTGCATGGCTCTGGCCAGCTCCGCCGGCACTTCGCTGCCGCCTGGCGTCATCGAATTCCAAAACAGGCAGTGCAGCATGTGCCCGCTGCCATGGAAGGCGAGGTTCCGCGACAGGGCCTTGATGGCGGAATAATCGCCCGACTCACCAGCAGCGCCCAGCCGATCCAGCGTCTTGTTGAGCCCGCGCACGTAGCCGGCGTGATGCTTGCTGTGATGGATCGTGAGCATCTTTGTCTGGTAATGCGGCTGGAGGGCATCATAGGCATAAGGCAGCTTCGGCAGCGTGTAGCGTCCGCCGGCAAAGGCTCCTTTCAAGAGTTCACCGCCGGCGACGGCCGCGGCGGTCTGGAGGTCCTCTGCGCGGCAGTCGTCCGCCACGGCCAGGATCGCCGCCGCACCGCACAGCTTGATCGCTTCTCGGCGTGAGAGCTTGGCTTCCATGGCGATCTCCTTTCCAGCTTTAGGGACTTGCCATTGGCTAACCCTGCGGAAGGCATCTGCGGCAGGAACACACGCCAGGCCGAACATTGTAGTCAGGCGCTGCGGCTATTTCGCTTGCGAGGCCGGCTTGACGAAAGGAACATCCTTGCCGTTAACTCTCAGCGATCTGCCATTGACCACGATCGCGCTGCTGATAGCCCCATCGGAGATTCTCAATGCCACCAGTTCGCCGTCGGATTCCACTCCGGCTGCGTCTATGGGCACTGCGCGGCTTCGGTTGAACAAGACGATGTCCTGGCCGATCTTCGCCCCGATGACGTTGCCCTGGCGAATCTCGGTGATCGTCGGCATGGAGTCTTCTTTTTTCTTGGGATACAGGACGGTGAAGAACAGCCCGCGGACGCGGTCATGCCGGGAGCGCACGCGCAGGTAGTTCAAATACCCCGGATGCGGCGCAAGGGCGACCATATGTTCGGGGTCCTGTGGGGCGATCATGCGGATCTTGAGGTCCACCAGGCCGCTGAATTCAAAGCCGCGCCCCCTGGCCGGCACGCCCTCAAAGGCGAATTGCCCGGAGGCTTCCTTTACGATCTTGTGCTTGTCGTCAGGCTGGAGCAGCCATTCGTAGCGATGTGGCTTGCTGTCCTGGATTACGTCGTCGACGATGACGACGTAGGCGTGACGGTTCGGATGCCGGAAGAACAGAACATAGCGTTTGCCCCGTTTGACCTTGCTGATATTCGGGTTCAGTTCCAGCCCCTCGCCGAAATCCATCGAGACGAAATCGAGCGTCTCGGTGTGGACGAAGCCGTCCACCTCGCCACTGTGCAGGAATCGGTGAGGCCACTCCAGATCCTCAGCCAGTCTGTAGAGCGGGTAGGCCTGGCCGTCGATGGTGACGATACTATGGGCCTCCGGGCCCTTCATCCAATCGAAAAGCGGGTCGCTGCGCTTTCCGATGGTTGCCGGATCCATTACGAGCCTGTCGCCGTAGGCATACAGGAAAAACCCGGACTGATCGGAATGACCGTGCCAGCCGCCCGAGTCGCCGCACTGGGCAGCGAACATGACTTGGTCTTTGTTGCCAAAGCCCGTGCGGAGGAACACGTGTCCCGAGCTCCACTGGCCCATTCCTGTTCCGGTGAAACCCCGATAGGCCTTGGCCAGTGAGAGGCGCTTGGAGACGTCCGGACTTTCGATCGGGACCTCGGGGTCGTAGAACGCCGCGGCCAAGATCGGATCTCCAACGTAAGGCTCGGGGGTGGCGGGGGCGGTGGCCTCGAAAACCCATTGTGCGAGAGGGTCTTTCGTAAGGCCGGCGATTGCGGCGAAGATGGCCGGCGGGTCGCTGCTGACGGCAAACGTGTCGTCGAAGGGAAGCCAGAAATAATGCCAGTCGATCGGGCGGGCGCTTTGATGCTCGTACGGCACGAGCGTGTAGGCCGCAAACTCCACCAGCCGGTTGAAGATATTGTTCCGGTAGGTGAAGTAGTCGCGGCCCTGGCGCCGCTCGGCTGCGGCCAGGATGAGCACATTTTTCATGCCCGTGTCAAGGTATCGGCAGATGGCCTCGGCGGGCGCGCCTTCCGGGTCGAATGTGTTGTACAGGTACTTCAGGCTCGCAACGCGCCCCCGAAGTATCCAGCTATCGGCGTAGCGGTTTTCCTCCTGCAAGGCCAGCCCGGCAATCGCGACCGCGCCCATGCACTGCGGCAGCCAGTAGCCCTGCATGTGCCAGAGCTCTTGAAGGTATATCTCCTGCGCCAACTCATCGACCCGCGAACGAACCGTCTCGCGCTGGTCGGGCGTCATGAAATTGTAAAGCAGGTCGTAGCCCATGGCGATATCGAAGAGATGCCTTCCCTTCCTGAGAACCCCCCTCTGGGGCGTTCTCCAAGCGGAGGTGATCAGTTTCAGTACGGCCTCGTCGGCAAAGCTGGGATCGCCCGTGAGGATGAAGTAAAGGCCGGCGGCGGTCGTGATGCCCCGCTCGGCGTCCCGGCGGAGATGGGCCATGATCGCCGGACCCATGCCCTTCTCCAGACGCTGACGGATCTTCGGGATCTCCTCGGGGTCGAAAAGCACAATCGGATGCCTCGCCCCGGAGGGCTCCATGATCCAGGGTAATTGCTTGCGGTGTGCCGACTCGATGGCCCTCGGTTTCATGTCCGACCATACCCAAGGTCGGCCTTCGGGATATGGTTTTGGGCCGGGTATCTTGGAGACATATACTCTCGGCGCGGCTGGTTGGCCTACCGCCGGGCTGGTCGGCGTTTCGGTCGGCTTGGCTTCGGTGGCCGGCAGAGTCCCCGCCGCGAAGGCTAAAACCGCCGCCAGCACCAAACTATACGCACAGAGTAATCTCACGGAAGGCGGTTCGTTTACCGTCATGTTCAAGCTCCCGCTGACAAACTTCCGCATCTTTCGATGTGCACAGAACATTATCCCGAAAAACAGCTCCGGAGAAAAGAGATAGTTACAGGACAGCACAGGCCACAGACGCTGCCGAAGCCCGCTTCGGGAAGAATCACGGCCCTACGGCAGGCCGATGGAGCCTTACGAGAACCGAAGACTGTATTGACAGGGCCTGGAGACAGGATAAGGTCATCGAAAAGGCCCAGGACGGTCCTGGGCATACGGTCATATGGGAAATGTCGATTAGTAGGCGTCCGGCAGGTTCGTGTGAGCCTGGCGCGGGAGACATCCGATGGTGAACACAAGGAGCAGGAGAACGAACATGAAACGAGCAAAGATCCTTGCGTTGGTCGCCTTGGTCTTGCTGGTCGTTGTCGCATGTCATATTGCAGCGGCAAAGAGTACGAAGGAGAAGAAGTGCAAGAAGCCGGTCTTGCCACCGGCCGCAGCGGCAGCAATCAAGAAGGCCTTCCCTCAGGCCACCGTTGGCGAAATTGAGCGTGAGAAAGAGGGCGTCGTCCTTTATGAAGTTGAGCTCGATCAGAATGGCCAGAAAATTGAAGTCGAAGTCACCACTGCCGGGCAAATCGTGGAGGTGGAGATGGAAGTCGCCCAAGAGGACCTTCCCGAAGCCGTCGCAAAGACCTTGGCGAATCTGGCCGGGGATGCCAAAGTGAAAAAGATCGAGAAGGAGAAGACTCTCGCGGTTATCAAAGTTGTGGTACTCAAGAAGCCACAGGTCGTGTATGAGGCCGAGTTCGTCAAGGACGGCAAGGAGGTCGAGGTCAAGATCGCCGAAGATGGTAAGCTCGTGGGCAAGGAAGTTGCCGACCACGATGATGACGATGACTGACAGCAGGTCGGTCTGCAGGTGGAATACTGCCGCCGGTGGGAACTGAAAAACCGGCAGGGATCAACACAGATAAACTCCGATGCCAACTGCGGCAAAAAGAGAATCGGCGTTCATCCGTGTTTATCTCTGCTATCATCTTTTGAAATAGTCACATAGGGTTTCAACTTACAACCACCCCGCGTTGTCGTGCCAAAAGCAGCCGCTAACCCTCGGCGGCCAATTGCCTCGATTTTTTGGTTGACCGGAGCCAGTTGTGTGATTATATTGTAGCGCAGTAACGCATCCAGGAGCTTTGGCATGCCCTTAACCAATCCAGATAACGACCTCTGCCGCCGCAAGGCCGACGTGCTTGCCGCGGCCGCCCACCCGATCCGCCTGGCGACCATCGAGTTCCTGGCCGGCGGCGAACAGTGTGTCTGCGACATCGCCGCCCACGTCGGTGCAAAGCGCTCAAACGTCTCGCGCCACCTAGCCGTGCTACTGAACGCCGGGATCGTCGGTCAACGCAAGGACGGCCTGCGGATGATCTATTCGCTGCGAACCCCGTGCATCCTGAACTTCCTGAGCTGCGTAACCGAACTGCTCCGCGAACAGCTACAAGGAAACGAGGAGCTGCTTAAACGGCTTAAAATGTGATCTGCTGCGGTAAGTTGGCTGGAGTATTTGATGAGCTGGAAGGCGGAGTTGAAAAAGTTTGCGGCGATTGCGGCGGTCCTTGCCGGCTGCTATTTCCTGCCGCTTACCTCGGCGCGGTTCGGAGGGGCGATCTTAGAGTCGCTGCATCTGCTGAGGGAGTATGCGCGTCAGCACGTGTTGTTGTGTTTGGTTCCGGCGTTGTTCATCGCCGGCGGTATTGCGTCGTTTATCAGCAAGGCCTCGGTGATGAAGTATCTCGGAGCGAAGGCCAACAAGGTTCTGGCCTTCGCCGTTGCGAGCATCTCCGGAAGCGTGCTGGCGGTCTGCTCGTGCACGGTCCTGCCGCTTTTTGCGGGCATCTACCGGATGGGCGCCGGCATCGGCCCGGCTACGACGTTCCTGTATTCCGGCCCGGCAATCAACATATTGGCCATCATCCTGACCGCGCGCGTCTTGGGCTTGGAGCTGGGTATCGCCCGGGCCATCGGGGCGGTGGTCTTCAGCATCGTGATCGGCCTGGCGATGAGCGCGATCTTCCGCAAAGCCGACCAGGCCAAGGCCGCCGCGGCTGCCGTGCCTGACGGCCAGGTCAGCCGCCCACTCTGGAAGACCGCATCGGTATTTGCAGCCATGGTCGCAACACTCATCTTCGCCAACTGGGCCCGCAGCGGGGACGTCCGGGCGGTCTTTTTGTGCTGCCCGGGTGGGCTGGCGGAGAATGAGCTTACCGGAACAATCATCGCCCGCGATGAAAGCGGCGTGACGTTGATGGATGCCGGCGGAAATGAGAGGCACATCCCGGCCGAGCAATTGAAGCAAATCAAAACCGTTCAAAAGAACGCCGTCTACGAGCGGATCTACGCCATCCGGTGGCTCGTCGTCGTCGCGCTGCTGGGCGTGCTGGCGGCCATGATTGTTAGGTGGTTCCAACGCCGCCAGATCGCCGAATGGCTCGAGGCCACGTGGAGCTTTGCCAAGCAGATCTTGCCGCTTCTCTTTGTGGGGGTCGTGGTGGCGGGCTTCCTGCTGGGCCGGCCGGGCGGCGAGGGCATCGTTCCTTCGCGGTGGGTCGAGGTGGCAGTGGGCGGCAACAGCCCTTGGGCGAATTTTTTTGCCGCGGTGGCCGGCTCGATGATGTACTTCGCCACGCTGACCGAAGTGCCGATTCTCCAGGGCTTGATCGGAGCGGGCATGGGCAAGGGCCCGGCCTTGGCGCTGCTTCTGGCCGGGCCGGCCCTGTCGCTGCCGAACATGCTCGTCATCCGGTCTGTAATGGGTACGAGCAAGACGCTGGTGTATATCCTGCTGGTTATCGCGATGGCGACGGCTAGCGGGTTGATCTTTGGTGCGATTATGGGCTAGCGACCGTGGAGGACTCCCCAGATGAGCCAAACCAGAAAGATTCAGATTCTCGGACCCGGTTGCCCCAGGTGCGAGCAGTTGGCGGCCAACGCCGAGGCCGCCGCCAGCCAGCTCGAGGTAGACTACGAGCTGGAAAAGGTCACCGACATCAACGATATCATGAGTTTCGGCGTGATGATGACGCCAGCACTGGTCGTGGACGGGCAGGTCAAGGCCGCGGGCAACGTCCCCTCGGCCGAGGAGATTAAGCAGATGCTCTCCTAGCGGGGCATCGGGAAGCGGCAAGTGCCATGAGCAAAGGTACCAGGATTGCAATTGTAGTGATGCTGGCCGTGGCGGTAGGCGTCGTGATCGCCGTGAAGAATCGTCGATGTGCCAGCACCGAACCATCCGCCAGCACGAAACCATCTACCGAGAGGCCGGCCGCGGGTAGCCAGCCGGCGTCCCGGCCGATTGGGCAGTCGGCAAAACTTATCGAATTCGGCGGCAGCAAGTGCATGGTTTGCAGAAGGATGATGCCGATTCTGGCCGAACTCAAGGCCGAGTACGCCGGCAGGCTGCGCATTGAGACCGTCGACGTTTTTGAGAACAGCTCTCTGGCCGAAGCGCACAACATCCGGGTGATTCCCACGCAGATCTTCTTCGATCAGGCCGGCAGAGAGCTGTATCGCCACGAGGGGTTTTTCTCCAAGGAGCAGATCGTGGCGGCCTGGAAAGCTGCGGGCGTCGACTTGGGCCCACCGGCAAGGGCTCAGTGAGAGGATAGGTTCGTGGGCGAGCTGCTTAATTTACTCTCCCAGGCGGTGGAAAACGCCTGGCCGGTCGCCCTTGGGGCGTCATTCCTCTGGGGCGTTCTGAGCGTCCTGTTGAGCCCTTGCCACCTGGCCAGCATTCCGCTGATCGTGGCCTTCATCGGCGGGCAGGGTCGGACGTCTGCGCGGCGGGCGCTGGGGCTTTCCTGCCTCTTTGCCGCCGGCATCCTACTTACCATCGCCGCAATCGGCGCTATTACCGCCACGGCCGGCAAGCTCCTCGGCGCCGTGGGGGCCTGGGCCAACTACTTTGTCGCAGCGGTGCTCTTCCTGGTCGGCCTGCATCTGCTCGGCGTGCTGCCGTTGCCATTTGCCAAGCCTGCCGGAATGACCTTCCAACGCAAAGGCATGCTCGCGGCGTTGGTGTTGGGATTGGTTTTCGGCTTGGCCCTGGGGCCCTGTACGTTTACCTATATGGCCCCGATGCTCGCAGTGGCGTTTCGTCTCGGCGCGACCCGCTGGGCCTACGCGGGACTTCTGCTGCTGGCGTACGGCCTCGGGCACTGCTCTGTGATCGTCGCGGCCGGCACTTCGACAGAGCTGGTTCAACGATATCTGCATTGGAACGAGAAGTCCCGCGGCTCGGCCATCTTGAGGCGGATCTGCGGCGTGTTGATCCTGCTGGGCGGGTTGTACATGATCTACGCCGCCCCCTGAGCCGATCGGACACTTCTCGAGAAACGAGCTTCTTCAAGGCGTTGCAGGAGTAAGAACTGTGAAGTCTCAAGGAAGTCCAACCAACCGGCCCAAAGGGTTGAGCGTGTTTGAGAAGTACCTGCCGATCTGGGTGGGCCTGTGCATTGTTGGCGGTATCGTGCTGGGAAAACTCGCCCCGGGCTTTGCGAAGTCTCTGGACGCAATTGCGATCCGCGTCAACGGCGCCCCTGTCGTTTCCATCCCGATCGCCGCGTGCCTCTTCTTCATGATGTACCCGATCATGGTGAAGATCGACTTCGCCGAGATCGTCAAGGCCGGCAAGAGCATCAAACCCGTGGCCTTGACTCTCTTCGTGAACTGGGCCATCAAGCCCTTCACCATGTACGCGATTTCAATCTTGTTTCTGGGTGTGCTGTTCTACAATTTCATCGGACCGGCCGCAGTGGACCTAGTCAAGATGCCCTTCGGCCTGGACCTGCCTCTCGGGGCGCAGCACGGGGCGGGGACGGTCGTCCTCGAAAACGGCGTCAAGATGCTCGAGGTTCCTCTCTGGCGAAGCTACCTGGCAGGATGCATCCTGCTGGGAATCGCTCCCTGTACGGCCATGGTCTTGGTCTGGGGCTATCTGGCAAAGGGCAACGACGGCCATACGCTGGTCATGGTGGCGATCAACTCACTGGCGATGCTGCTGCTCTATGGCGTGCTGGGCGGCTATCTACTGGGGGTGGGCCGGTTGCCTGTACCGTGGCAGGCGCTGATGCTGTCGATTGCGATCTACGTGGCCCTGCCGCTGGCAGCGGGATACGCATCCCGCAAATGGCTCATCGCCGTCAAAGGCAAGGAATGGTTCCAACGGAAGTTTCTGCACATGCTCACGCCCGTCACGATCATTGCCTTGCTGGTGACGTTGGTGTTGCTGTTTAGCTTTAAGGGAGAGGTGATACTTTCCAACCCACTGACAATCCTGTGGATAGCCGTACCGCTGTTCCTTCAGACGAACCTGATCTTCTGGCTGACTTACGGCCTGGCCAGACTGCTGAAGCTTAACTATCGCGATGCCGCTCCCTCGGCGATGATCGGCGCGTCAAATCACTTCGAGGTGGCAATCGCCACGGCAACGATACTCTTCGGCCTCTCTTCCGGAGCGGCCTTGGCGACGGTGGTCGGCGTGTTGATTGAAGTTCCCGTGATGCTGATGCTCGTGAAGGTCTGTTTGCGGACGCAAATGTGGTTCCCAGGCGGTAGAATCGCCCAGCCAACATGCCCCACCGGCCAAGAGTGAGAGTCCTGTTCCTCTGTACGGGCAATTCCTGCCGCAGCCAGATGGCTGAGGGCTTCGCCCGCGATCTGAAGGGCGATGCAATCGAGGCGTACTCAGCCGGCATCGAACTACGCCAGCTGGACCGGTTGGCCGTCGAGGTAATGCGCCAGGCCGGTGTGGACATCTCCACCGCCCGATGCAAGTGCGTTGACGAGTTGAAGGACATAGAATTTGACTACGTGGTAACCGTCTGCGATAGCGCCAGCCAGCGCTGTCCGGCCTTCGCCGGCAAGACGAAGGTGCTTCACGTCGGCTTCGACGACCCGCCGAAGCTCGCCGCCGGTGCGAAAAATCTCCAAGAGGCCCTCGCCCACTATCGCCGCGTGCGGGACGAGATCCGCGCGTTCGTGGAAAAGCTGCCGGAAGCGCTTCAGGTCGAATAGACTACGCGTCGCTGGAACGTCGAATTGCCGCTGAACGCTCATAGAAAGGAACGGCACAATGAGCAAACGATCAAAAATCCTTCTGCTGTGCGCGTTGATTACAGGCATTGTCGCAATGCTATCTTTGGCTTATGCCGAAGAGGCAAAACAGCCCGAAGCAAGGGAGTTGCCCAGCCTCCTCAAGGAGACATTGGAGCAGAACCTCGAAGCTTGCGGCAGAGAGAACCTGCAAATGGCTATGCGGGGAATTCATTCCAAGTCTCCTGTCTACGAGCAAAGCCGACAGGCTTCCACGCGAATATTCCAACTCTACGACCTGCGCTACGAGATGCTCTCGTTTGGATACATTGGTACGGATGGTGAATATTCAGTAGCCCGTGTGAAGCAAAAGACTACCAAAATCAAAGGCCCGGCGTTTCGAGACAATATCGTCGACACAATGCAGATTTTCCGCAAGGAAGTAAACCAGTGGAAGGTCTGGCAGACAACTGTGTTGGAGGTCAAATATATTCAGCCCACGACGTCAGCGGTTCGATAAACCGGCATCACTGGCAAATCCCGCCGATCTTGGTTAGCCTAAGATTCCAAGACGGGCATCTGCCGAAAGGACTATCTCAAGCCTTACAGCACTGAACGCCCCTTTCGGAGCAGAGGAATGTCATCCGCGGCAAAGAAATACGGCATCAGCGTCTTCTTCCCGTTCTACAACGAGGCCGAGAACATCGAGCGCACAGTCTCGGAGGCCCTGGCGTTCCTGCCGGAAATCAGCGACGACTACGAGCTGATCCTGGTCAATGACGGCAGCAGCGACCGGACGGGCGAGCTGGCCGACAAGCTGGCGGCCGAACACCCCTTCCTCCGCGCCTGCCACCACGAGGTCAACCGCGGCTACGGTGCGGCCCTGCGGACAGGCTTTTCCGCCGCAAGCAAGGAGCTGGTCTTCTACACCGACGGCGACGGGCAGTTCGACATCCGCCAGCTAGCGCTGCTGCTGGAGCACATCGAGACCCACGACATCGTCAGCGGCTGCCGCGTCAACCGACAGGACTCACCTTTCCGCAAGATCAACGCCTTCTGCTGGTCCAAGCTGGTCACGAGGCTGCTGGGCTTTCGCTGCCGCGACGTGGACAGCGGGTTTAAGCTCTACCGGCGCGAGATTTTCGATCACATCGAGCTGAAATCCACCGGCGCGTTGATCGACGCGGAGGTTCTCGGCCGGGCCGTCTGCGCCGGCTATACGCTGACCGAAGTGCCCGTCCGGCACCGGCCGCGACTGGCCGGGACGCAAACCGGGGCAAACCTCAAGGTGATCGGCCGGGCCTTCAAGGAGCTGCTGAAGCTCCGCAAAGAAATCCGCCGCACGCCGCCCGCGGCCAAGACCGGGAGCTAACCGTGCCCACCGACGCCGATACACCCAAGATCGTAACCATCGCCGAGGGCTTCTACGTCCGGCAGGCCGTGGACAACATGGCCTGGATCGACCTGGGCGAATACGCTGTCGTCGTCGATGCACTGGAACAACCGCACCTGGAGGGCGAGGTCTTCGGCGACATCGCCTCGACGCTGGGCGATAAGCCCATCCGTTGCGTGCTGAACACACACACGCACCACGACCATACGGCCCTCAACGAGGCCTTCCGGCGCCGCTTCGGCGCGGAGATCGTCAACCAGCGGAGCAGGCAAATTGGCCCCGATGGTGAGTGGTTCGAGGGCTCTCGGCGGCGTGTGTTGATGCTGCCTGTACCTGGCTGCCACACCAGCGAGGACTGCTGCGTGTGGGCCCCCGAAGAGAAGGTGCTCTTTACAGGCGACATCTTCGGCTGGGGTCTGATCCCCACTGGCGGGCTGACCGACAAGACGGCCAAGCTATTGCTGGATACTTACGGCCGGCTGATCGAATTCGACGCCGCCGTGGTGGTTCCCGGCCACGGTCCGCTGGCCTCGACGGACCAGCTCAAGCGCTGGGTGGAATACTTCCGCTGGCTCCAACGCGAGGTCGCCAAGGCGCGCGCTGCCGGCCAAAGCGACCGGGAAATCCGCCGCCAACTCACGCCGCCTGATGACATGAAGACCTGGTGGCGCTTCTGCGACTGGAAGCACGAAGATTCCCTGGCCAAGATCCTCGCCGCCACGCGCAGCGGAAGGCTGAAAGCATCGGAGAGCTGACGCCCACAATCCTCGCGCGGTGGGACTCCCGTCCCATCGCAAACACTCTTGCGCGGCGGGCCTCCCGTCCCGCCGCGTATCTCGAAGCCACGATATCAAGCAAACTCACGGTCAGTTTCCTCGCTCATCGTGTTCGGTGTTCCTTTTGTATGACACGTGTGTCGGAGCCAGAATTACCTATAATTTTCATGAGGGAAGCAGCTTGGAGCAACTTTCTGCTTCCAGCCGCGAAGCGGCGGCAGCGTATAGCCGGGGGCGTAAGCCCCCGGAACTGATCGGCCCAAATCTAGAGCCCCGACGGGGCGATAGTGTTATGGGTTGGGACAGTTCACTGCCGCCCTTTCAGGGCTCAATTCTTGTGGAACCCTTATCCGGGGGCTCACGCCCCCGGCTAGACTCTTTTGGCCCTTCGGGCCTCCTCCCCGAGCTGGACAGGAAACCCAACCGGTCTCTGCTCGCTTCTGCTGGGCGGATGCGCCCCTGCCCTAACCCATGAAGGCCGCCACTTCGTCTTCGGGCCAGTTGACGCAGGCGACGGGCTTGTGGTCGGAAAGGTGATCGTAGCAGCCCTTGGAGCATTTCTCGCAAGGTCGAACTTCCGCCAGCCTGCCCTCGCGGACCTTCATCGGCCACTGCGCGTCGGCGATCAGTTGCCGGCCGAGAGCCAGCAGGTCGCAGCGCCCGTCTCGAATTGCCCCGGCGGCCGCGTCGGGATCCTCCATCCCGCCGACAGCGATTACCGGAATGTTCAACTTTTCGTTGAACGGCTCGGCCAGCTCGGCGACGCGGTCGCCCTTGGCCGGCGAGACGTCGAGGATGTCCAGGCCGGCGTCCGCCAGACGCTCAGCCAAAACTAGGCTATCCTCCATCGTGTATGCCTCACCGACGGGCGTGTGGCGATGCAGAATCAGCATCTTATCGCCGGCGGCGCCGCGAAGCTCCTCGACTATCCGCACGGCCAGACGGCAGCGGTTTTCCAGAGACCCGCCGTATTCATCGCTGCGGTGGTTCTTGTCCGGCATGAAGAACTGGTTCAGCAGGTAGCCGTGCGCCCCGTGCGGCTCGACGCCGTCGAATCCGGCTGCCCGGCAGACGGCCACGGCCCGGCCGAACTGCTCGACAATCGCATCGATCTGCTCGCCGGTAAGCTCGTCGGGGTTTCCCGGACCGCCAAGGGGACTTCCAGGCTGGCCCTTGTTGTGCGTGACCAGTTGGATCGCAGCCCTGGCGCCTCCACTGTGGATCGCCTCGACCAGCGGGCGGAGCGTCTCGGCCGTCAGGTCATCCCCGAAGCGCGGTACGCCGGTGGCCTCCACGATCACCAGTCCCGCCCCGCCGGCCGCCAGGCGGGCGTACCAGGCGATGCCCTCTTTCGACGCAATCGGCCGAATCTGCACCATCGGCGGGGCGACCACGCGATTTTTCAGGTCGACCCGCTCGACGCAAAGCTGCCAAAATATTGGCTCATATTTCAGTTGCACCATCGTATTCTCCTGTCAGTCTTCCCAGGTGGCCGGCATCGCCAAACTCTCGCGCCGCGGGACTGCCCGCCCGCCAAACTCTCGCGCGGCGGAACTGCCCGCCCGCCAAACTCTCGCGCGGCGGTCTGGGAAGACCGCCGCGCTATGGTTCAGGGATGCTAACTCCGTTTCTGGAAAGAATCAAGCGACGGGTGGCATCCCGAGCACTCGGGGCTTGCAACCAGTGTTGCCAGGGAAAGGAGGAAACGCAAATGAGAAAGCGCCCGGCCTCCTCGCAGGCGAGCTAGTTGAACTCTCGCGCGGCGGTTTGGGAAAACCGCCGCGCTATGATTCGGTTCGAAATCTACAAAAAAAATGTCTACAATTCGCCCTTGAGTTTTCTCAGCAGGTCCATGGCCTGGACGGGCGTCATGTTTTCCAGGTCGGCGTCTTTGATTTCGCGTGCTGCGCGGCTGGCCGGGTCGGCGAAAAGTTGCATCTGAGCCGCTGCGGCGCGGGCCCTTTGGGCAAGCTCGGGCATGTCGAGGCCTTCGGCAAGGTGGGCCTGGATCTGCGGCAGGATGGTCTTGGCCCGTTCGATAACGTCCTTTGGCACGCCGGCCAGCCGGGCTACGTGCACGCCGTAGCTGCGGTCCGTGCCACCGGGTACGATCTTGTGCAGGAAGATCACCTCGTCCGCCCACTCGCGGACGGCGACGTTTAGGTTCTTCGTGCCGTCCAGCAGGCTCTCCAGCTCGGTCAGCTCGTGGTAGTGCGTGGCGAAGAGCGTGCGGCACTTGATATTCAGCGCGATGTGCTCGCTGATCGCCCAGGCCAGCGCCAAGCCGTCGCAGGTGCTCGTGCCGCGCCCGACCTCGTCCAGTATCACCAGCGAGCGGCGCGTGGCGTTGTTGAGTATGTTCGCCGTCTCGACCATCTCGAGCATGAACGTGCTAAGCCCGCGTGTCAGCTCGTCGGCCGCCCCGACGCGCGTGAAGATCCGGTCGGTCAGGCCGATGGTGGCCTGCTCGGCCGGGATGAAGCTTCCGGCCTGTGCCATCAGCACCAGCAGCGCCACCTGGCGGATGTAGGTGCTCTTGCCGGCCATGTTCGGACCGGTAACGATCAGCAGCCTATCGTCGCCCGAGTGCATCTCCACGTCGTTGGGCACGAACTGCTCGCGGAGCTGCTCGGCCAACACCGGATGCTTCCCGCCGACGATGTGGAGGATGTCTTCCTGCGTGATGGCGGGGCGCGTGTAGCCGCGCTCAACGGCCAGTTGCGCCAGGCCGCACAGCACGTCGAGCGTAGCCAGCGCCTCGGCCGCAGCCTGCAAGGCGGGAATGTGCTCGGTGAGCTCGGCGCGGACCTTCTCGAAGAGCTCCGCCTCGACTGTCCTGATCCGCTGCTCTGCCGTCAGCACCTCGGACTCGTAGCGCTTCAGCTCGTCGGTGATGTATCGCTCGGCGTTCTTGAGCGTCTGCTTGCGGACGTAGTCGGCCGGGACCTTCTCGCGATGGGTGTTGGTGACCTCGATGTAATAGCCGAACACCTTGTTGTAGCCCACCTTCAGCGTCGATATGCCGGTGCGCTTGGTCTGTTCGGCCTGGTACCTCGCCAGCCAGCTCTGACCGTCGGAGCCGATGCGTCGCAGCCGGCCAAGCTCGTCGTCAAAGCCGTCCGCGATAACGCCGCCCTCGCGAAGGACGTTGGGGCAGTCCGGGTCGATGGCCCGGGCGATCAGTTCGGCTGTGGCCTCCAGGCCCTTCAGGCGCGGGGCCAGCTGGATGATCAGATCGGCAGGGCAGTCGTCGATCAGCGCTGAGAGCTTCGGCAGCAGGCGACAGGTGTTGCCCAGCGCCACAAGTTCCCGCGGCCGGACGCGCGCCATGGCGATGCCGGCGGCGATGCGGTCGATCTGAGAGACCTCCGAGAGTATCGCGCGTAGCTCGCCGAGGCGGTTGCGGTCGCCGGCGAGGTCCTCGACGGCGTCGTGGCGGGCGACGATCGCGCTGTAGCCGGTCAGCGGATACGTCAGCCAGCGCTCCAGCAGGCGGGCGCCCATGCCGGTGGAAGTCATGTCGATGCAGCTCAGCAGGCTGCCCGCCCGGCGGTTCGTCCGCAGCGTGCGATGGATCTCCAGGCATCGAAGCGTGTTGCCGTCGATGATCATGTGCTCGCCGCGCTCGAACCTGCGGATCGCGCGGATGTGGGTTAGCATAGTCTTCTGCGTCTCGCGGAGGTACTCGATGATCGCCCCGGCCGCCGAGACCGACGCATCCCACTCGGCGATGCCGAAGCCTTCCAGCGTTGTAGCCTTGAAGTGATCCTTCAGCGCCTCTGTGGCTGCGTGTGCGTCGAAGGCCCACGGCGGCCGGGACGTAACCGCGGCGCGCGTGAGCTGGCGAATCGTCTGGCGGAATTCCTTGTCGTCGAACTGCGAGCCCTCGGCGAAGAGCACCTCGGCCGGGCCGATGCGGATCAGCTCATCGATGACGTGGTCGGCGGGGCTCGTCATCGCCCAAAATGCCCCCGTCGAAAGCTCCACCCAGGCGATTCCCACCTCGTCGGGTGTCTTGGCCTTCGGCGCGAAGACGGCTGCCAGGTAGTTGCCCTCGCGTTGATCGAGCAGTTCCTCTTCGGTGAGCGTTCCGGGCGTGACCAGGCGGACCACCTCGCGTTTGAGAAGGCCCTTGGCCTGCTTGGGATCCTCGACCTGCTCGCAGATAGCCACGCGATGGCCGGCCCTGACCAGGCGAGTAAGGTAGCTGTCCAGCGCGTGATAGGGGATGCCCGCCAGCGGCACGGCCGTTGGGCCCTTCGAGCGCGAAGTCAGCGCCAAGCCCAGCACGCGCGAGGCGAGCCTGGCGTCGTCGTAGAACATCTCGTAGAAGTCGCCCATGCGGAACAGCAGTATGAACTGAGGGTGCTTCTCCTTCAGCGCGCGGTACTGCCGCATGGCCGGCGTGTCGATTTGTGCGGGGCTTTCCCTGGACATTGCTGAATGGAGAATGATAGGCCACCTGCGGCCTTGCAGCAAGGGGAGCTAGGGTGCGGCTGGGCAGCGGCGGCGGCCGCGAGGGCTAAGCGGTTAGCTTCTGGACGATCTGGCCGAAGCGTTCGACCAGCAGCCGCCCCGGCCAGGTGCGACGTAAGCGGTCCTGGTGGCTCTGGAGCCAATGCGGCGCCAGCGGCAGAGCCACCGCCTCCGGAGACCTCTGTTCCATCTCGGCGGCCAGCAGTGACAAGGCGTGGGAGATGTTCAAAGGCACGGACACCACCTCGCCTCGGCCAGGCTGGAAGCCCACGCAGAACCTGGCTGGGGAGGTGACAAAATGCTGCCGGCAGGCGATCGGCCGCTGAGTGTAGATCGCACAAAGCCGGTTGATGAGCAATGGACAATCGACCTCGAGCTTGGCGTACCACTCACCGCTCGCACCGGCGGGACTGCAGTTGATGCCGCCCGCCTCTACGGTGCTGGACTCGGGAATGCTGGGCGGGCCAGCTTCGACGATCCGCTTCATCGTGCTGGCGAACCGCTCGGCGACGGTGCGCGTAAGCTGCGGCGGCATGGCCGCCAGGTCGCTGCCCAGTTGGAACAGCTCCGGCACCGATAGCGGCACGAGGTATTTGCAGCAGGCCGCACAACCCTTGCGACAGGTGATCCGTTTGCCTTCGGCCCGCAAGCGGCGCGCGACCTTTTGAGCGATTTTCTCGGCCAGTCGGCCGGCAAGGGGCATGACGACGGCTAGGTTGGCCGGACCGTCAGGGACGCGAACACGGAGGCGAAGCGGCTGGCCGTAAACCTTCAGCTCAACGGCCGTCTCTATGTGGCCGGCGCAGTGGCCGATTGTGGCACAGATTGCACCCACGCGCTAAACCTGCTCGTTCTCCCCACGAGCCCGATCCGCGCGCCTTCTATCGGATGGCCGGAGGGGGCACTTTAGCAATGCCAAGTTGGAAGGGTGCTTATTCGCGGAAGTTACATCTTGCTGGCGTGGTCGCCGACAAGGGGATATTCTGGACCACGCAGCGATGGATAGGGCCACAGCCGAACAACTCGTTAAAGCCCAACTGGGCGGGGATGATTGGCGGATAGGCCCGTTCGGGGCCGGGAAGTTCTCGAGCGTCTTTTCCGTCGATTCGCCTGGCGGCCGGTACGTGCTACGCGTGGCGCCGCCGGATTCGCTGCGGCAGCTCTTTTACGAATACCGCATGATGCGCCAGGAGCCGGCCATCCACGCCCGGCTGCTCGCCGAGACCTCCGTCCCGGTCGCTCAGATCGTCGCCCACGACTTTACCAGGAAGCTCATCGACCGCGACTACCTGATCATGCCTCGCCTGGAGGGCACGCCGCTGATTGACGCTCAGCCCTCACCGGAGGCCATGCGGCGCGCCCTGGGTGAGGTCGGCCAGTACGTCGCCCAGATCCACAGCCTCACCGACCCGGACAACCGCTTCGGCTACCTCGGCGAGCATCGCTGCATGGCCCCGCAGGCGAGCTGGCGGGAGGCCTTCGCGGCGATGTACGAAAAGGAGCTGCGCGACATCGTCGATTGCGGCGTTTACGACGGGCAAATCGCCAAGGAGGCGATGAAGATGCTGGCCGATCACCTCGATGCCTTCGAACAGTGCGATACGTCGCGGCTGCTTCACGGCGACCTCTGGTCGGCGAACTTTCTCGTGCAAGACGATGGGGAGATTACCGCCGTGCTCGATTTCGACAGGGCCTGCTGGGGCGACGTCGAGTGGGACCTGGCCATCGTTGAATACTGCGGGCTGGATACCGAGGAGTTCTGGGCCGGCTACGGCCGGCGCGTCGAGACGCACTCAGGCGACGCGGCCATCAGGCGGATGTTCTACCTGCTCTACGAGCATCAGAAGTACATCGTCATTTCGATAAGCGACCGGCATAACAATCCGGCCAGGGCCGCCAGGTACGCCAAGGACTCCCTGGGCGCGATGAATCGTTTCCGCAAGACGGGCAAGCCGGAATTCTGACGCGATTGGGTGAAAAAGATTCTGAAGATCCTGCGCGGCGTGGCTCCTGTCCCGCCGCGCGGAGTGCGACCTGGCTGCCGGTATATTTGCGCGGCGGGGCTCCCGTCCCGCCGCGAATATGAAACAGCGCGCAGCGCGAGTTGCCCATTTCCAATTTGGAATTGCGCTCCATGGAGGAGCTGCTGGTAGGCTGGGTCAAGCCCGCAGGGCGACGACCCACCTTTTCCCTCTCCGCCGGATGACCATAAACCCGCCGACCGCCAGCACCGTTAGCGCCGCCGGTTCGGGAATCGCAGGGGCGCCGCCTGTAATCAGCGCGACAAACGGATTGATGTCGTCTGTGTCGAGCTTCCCGGATGAGTCGCAGTCGCCGATCAGGTTCGGATCGAGACCGTAGAGGGCGAGGTATGCGTTCGGGTCGGTCAGCGCCAGGACGAACGGGTTGATGTCGTCAAGATCCACCTTTCCGCTTCTGTCTATGTCCCCAATGATCAGCACTTCGGAATAGAGCTTTACGTCCCAATCGATGGACATCTCAAGTTTGTCCAGATCGCGCCGCACCCAGTCG
>SDBT01000403.1_pt1 | contig 67642 bp, 52 predicted proteins | sample 2277101 | NCBI WGS metagenome assembly SDBT01 (sample SAMN10404973, study PRJNA504765) | marine sediment metagenome | isolation source: marine sediment core GS10_PC15, 103 cmbsf | place: Arctic Ocean: Southern Knipovich Ridge | collected 2010 | reverse complement strand
AAAATTACGTCAGAAATGTGGACACACTATCCCTATCATAGACACAATAACTATCATGACTGCGACAGGTCAATTAGCTGCCTTAGCCAGTTCCCATCTTTGGCACAAGAAAATGGGGTCTCAGATGATAACTCATCTATCAGCCCACCGCGTAAGCCATAAATCATGAACTCATCAGTTATTTGATCCACTGCCAGTTCTATGCTCTCTACCTCTCCTTGCTTCAGGCTCTCAAGAACTTTACTGGGATTCCGTTTTAGTATCTGTATCTCATTCATACTCTAATCAACGTTCTCCAAACGACGCCGGTTTATTACCTTTCCGAATTGCAGTTCCACGTTCTCTCCAGGAGCTAGCTATCGGCTATCTGACGAGCCAGAGCGATGTAGTCGGACAGCAGGCGCACGTTTCTGTTGAATGTGGAACACGAGATTTTTCCGCCGCTGACCCATCTGCCCTGAGTGTCCTGATTTGCTATCGCATCGCGGACGCGGGATTCAAGATCAGCCAGCCGATTGCGGCGGGATTCGTCTGTCAACGGCGCATCGCGCTCCGCCAGATATTTCTCCCGTCCCATGCTCTTGACTTTTTCGTATAATCTGATAGCGCTTGAGGCATAGTTCGCTTTCCAGCTATACCCGGGCCGGATGTTGACGAACTCGTAGACAACCTCCTTATCCAAATTGACGTATAAGGGCTTATTAGTGCCAAGCTCGTAGAACCGCGCCCATCTGCCGTCCTCCATTTTCGACCGTTCCAGCCAGTCAATTGCCGCCGGTATAGGCTTCAGGTATTTCTCGTCGCCAATCTCAAGGTAGAGGTTGATCAGCGTTCGTATATTTCTCGGAGTAACGGCTCCGTTTACGCCAGCAGGCTCGAACCAACGGGCTGATGCTGGCTTTAAATCGTGATCATATTGCTGCGCCCATCCTGCCTGCGGTTCGGCCAACTGCGAGGCAATGAAGAAATCGCCGCAACGCTTCACCGACTCCATATACTTTTCGTCACCGTAGATGTGATAGGCGTCCAGCATCACGCTGATGCAATCGTTGATGGTGTTGTCGTTGAAGGTATACCAACGGCTGTATCCGCCGGATGCCAGCGGGTATCTCTGAGGCCATGCGCCGTTCTCGAACTGGCTTTTCAGCATGAAATCAAGACCATAATTCACAGCGGAAAGGTACTTTTCATCCTGAGTAGCTTTATGCACAGCCATGATGAATCTGAGCGCGCTCTGGCTGTTGTTATCGTCCAGTGTAGAAGTATTGCGTCGCCTACCGGGATTAGTTTTGCCCTTATCGTGTCGATAGTACCATCTCTGGCTACCTTCAGGGTCGAAATCGACTTTATAATCCCATCCGCCGGACTCCAGTTGTCCCCATACCAGCGCATCAGCCGCGGCTTTTGCCGCTTCCAGATAGAGATCGTCGCCAGTAGCCTCGTAAGCCCTCAGATATGCGAATCCTACCGACGGCGTTCCCGGCGGCTGAATCCATATCTGCGTTTCGGTAGCCTTGCCTTCGCCCTCCCTTTGCTTCAGATCCTCCGAATACCACCACAGATACCCACCGTTAGTCGAAATCGTCCCTCGAAAATACTGAACAGCCTTTTTCAGAGCGGCTTCCGCATCTTTTGCCAGGTCTGAAGTTTCAGCAGATACAGGGCCTGCCTTCAATATCACCATGAAGCTGATAAGCCAGAAGATTACCAATCTATGCTTTCTCATTGTATCACAAAATCCCTTTCTCAAAATATCATTCCACGTTTATCAGACAGATCTGCGCTCTCTCAGAAGCCTGTCTATCTCGCTCTTTATTTCTTTTAACTGCTCATCCGAACACGAACTGAGATATTGGGCAAGGTTCTTAGGCCCCGGAGATTCCGACTGTTTTTTCTCGTTCATAAGTTCCTTGACCTGGGAGGATGCAGAGCGGAAGAATTTTTTGATACCTCTTTCTACGGACTCACATATCTCCTGGAACGTATCTGCGGTTTTTTCAGGCTTCTTCTTTTTTGACTCCATATTGTCGAAGATCTCGTCAACCCGATCCAGTCGGTCACGTATGCTTTTCTCCCGTTCATGGAATCCATCTGGCTTTTCCGGCGTCTTCTTCGATTTATCCGCACCATCGGACTTTTCCATAACAGTTTCCTCATTCCTGATCTACCTACAGCGATGTCTTGAGAGATCCCCAGGTACTTGCTATACTACTGGCAGGATGCACTTTTGCTATTGTCTCAAGTGTTTCCAATGCCTCTACCATCTCCAGAGGCCTGTACCCTCCAGGACCTTTATCTCCCTTATACATTATCTTGCCATTTTTGTCCACGATATACAAACGATCCGGCCATGCCTTATAATCATCATTGGTCTTATTGTCAATTCCATCAATGATTACCGGTATGGAGATATCCATGTCAGCGACAAAGGCTTTGGCTATTGCTATGCGCTCCTCTATCGTCATCGGCTGATCTACTACGAAACCTTCTTCTATATTGGCGTCGACTTGCCAGCCATCATCAGGGTGAGCCTCTAGTATATAGACTATATACCATTGTGCTCTATTTTTGTATTGCTCGTATAGCTCCCCTATGGTCTCAACCTGAGACCTGAAAGGCGGTCACGTACAGCTACCGAATATGAGAACTACAGGCGCTATATTCTGTAGATGGGAAAGCGTGACCTCATTTCCATCCAATCCTATCAACGTGAAATCTGGAGCATCTTCCCCGACTTCAGGGCCATCTTCGGCCATCTGGTGGCTGTGGCTATTTACACATATGCTGAAGACGATTGCCAGTAATATTGCAATTATGGGTTTCATTCTACCTGTCCTCCCAAATCCGTCCAGTCGAAACTAACTGTCCGATAGTTCAAAGAGCAATTTTTCGTCAACCTCGATACCCAGACCTGGACCCTGCGGAACATCCATACACCCATCCTCGATTTTCAATGGCGTCTCAAGAATAGGTGTCCTATCCCTCAATGGATGCGGTTCGATGTTGTATTCCTGTGGATAAAGGCAATTCTGACACGCAGCCCAGAAATGCAGATGAGCTGCCGTGCCGATAGTTGGTTGTGTATTGTGTACGGTGATGGGTTTATTGTAGGTCTGCGCCAGAGCTGCGATCTTCATCATCTCAGTGAATCCGCCGGATTTGACGACATCGGGTTGTAGAATATCAACCTGCGCTATGGTGATCAGGTCGCGGAACTGCCACCGCGTATATTCCTGCTCACCAGCGGCGATGGGAATGTCCAGCGATGCCTGCAACCGACTGTATCCATCGTAGTCATAGGCAGGTATCGGCTCCTCAAAGTGAAATACGTTCAGGTCTTCCAGTTGCCGTCCTATCTCCACAGCATGGTGAACCGTATAAGCATTATTCACATCCACCAGCAAAGTCATTTTGTCACCCAGGCGATCGCGGATAGCTTTTACCACGTCGATGGTCTGATCGCGCTCGTTGTCATATCCCCACTGAACGGCGCTGTGTTGTTTGTACCAGGTGTATCCTTGATCATGGAGTTTCTCCACGCGTTCAGCTTCCTCTTCCGGCGTCATATCCCGGCGCATGGAACTGGCGTAAATAGGGATTTTGAGACGGAACGCGCCCCCCAGAAGGTTATAGATGGGAGTGTTGAGCGCCTTTCCTTTAATATCATAGAGGGCAATATCAATGCCTGCCATCGCTTCCAGTTGTGCTCCCATAGGTCCCAATTTGTGCCCTCTGGTGAACATCCGCATCCACAGAGCCTCGATGTTGAATGGGTCCTGATCAACGATCATACGTCCCAGGTGCCGAACCGCGTTAGCCACCACCGACGCGCCCATCGGGCTGGCCTCCCCGTATCCCACGATACCTTCATCCGTCTCAATTCGCACAATAATATAGTTCCCATGTAATACGTGAGCCTGAACTTCCTTGATCTTCATGTCTTTTCTCCCCATCTGAGCATCTTATTTTTCTAAACGAGTCTGCTGCATATTCGCCTATTGTATACTCACTATATCATAAGCAGACTCAAACGTCAACGGCGTTTTTGGTCACATGATTTCTGTTGATCTTCCCACTGAGTCATGCTAAAGTGTTGTGTCAAAGTTATGATTTTATGGAAATGGTATTACACCTTAAAAATGCCGATTTTTTGTCTAGACATTGGGAATTTTAGGTATAGCCATGAAAATTGATTTTACTAATTTCTTGCAATTCCTATAAGCAGGTGCTAAAATATTGGATGAGGCAATTTCGCCATTTACATGCACGAACAGGAGAACGCTATGGGCAACGCTATCTGTTATTTTATCCCTGATACCAACATTTTTCTGCACTACCAGATCTTTACAGATATTAACTGGCTCAAGGAATTGGAAGCAAAGGAAGCTGTTCTGCTTGTGTGTCATCCAGTGATGCGGGAATTGGACGATAAAAAATTCACTGCTTTCGATGACAGGATCAAGGAAAGGGCTCACAAGGTTGTTGCTAAACTGGGTGAAGTAAGCGAAAGCGATCAGGATTTCAGAGAGAGTGTCCGCCTGGAACTTATCCCAAGAGAGCCAAACATAGATTGGGCTTCTGAAGGACTAAACCGTGATGTTCAGGATGATTGGATCATTGCAACAATCCTTTGTGAAAAAGATAATTACCCTAACCTGGTGTTGGTGACTGCGGATACAGGGATCAAGATGAAAGCCAAACTTCGGGGTATAGAGACTAAGAAGCTCTCGGACAAACTGTTTCTTAAATCAGGAAAAGACCAGAAACAAAAGGAAATTGACCAGCTCAAAAAGCAGTTACTTGAGTTTCAGAACAGAATGCCGGAACTTCATCTTCTGTTGTTGTCTAATGAGCAATACGGAAAAGTTGCCGAATTCGAAATAATCCAACCAACAGAATTGTCACCAGAAGAGGTGGAAAAACGACTTGCCGAGGTACGAGAAAAACTCACATACCTACCACCCAGGAAAAAATCATACCCACTCATGCCATTTTATGGTCCGCCATCTGAAGAAGAAATCCAGCGTTTCAAAGATGATGTTGAAAAATATATAGAGAGACTGAGGGGTTTCTTTGAAGAAAAGCACAATTACGATGATTTGATTCCCAGAACGATCAAACTTCAGTTTTTGCTTTTGAACGCAGGCAATGCACCGGCAGATGATATAGATGTTTTCCTGCATTTTCCGGATGGATTCGAGATGTGTGAGGAAAAGGAACTGCCAAAAGAACCCAGAGAACCTGCTGAGCCTGTCCCTCCACGGGACCAGAAAGAATTGCTGTCAAGCTCTTTTGGGATTGGACAATTCAGGATGCCTAATATTCTGCCCGAAGGTCTTAACCTGTCGTCAATCAGGCTACTTAATACACCGCCAAATTTCGATGGAAAACCTTTCATCAAAAAGACCAACAGCTATGAGGTTCGGTATCAGTTGGGGCAACTTAAACACAGTATGGAACGTTCGTTTGATCCTGTGTATATTACTTTTCCATCATTTGAGAAGGTCAAATCTTTTCATATTGATGTGCTCATTGTGCCTTCAAATCATCCGAAAATACAGGACAAAATTCACATAAAAATCAAGAAGTAGTGTTGGAGTTTGGAGATCAGTAGCCCTTGAAATGGCTCAACAGCTACAGAGAAAGTAATTATGCTGATTCTCATGGATGCTATACAATATGCTCCGGTTAGTCAGGTTAGACAGTCTTCTTTCTATCAGAGGCGCTCAAAGACCAGCTTCACAGCAACGAATGGCATAAACTATCAACTGGCGAGTTAGACATCCATTTAGCCCCCGGATTTCATGGCGAGATGTTAAAGGAACCCCATGTTCAGGTAGTAGCAGAGAAACTGAAACCCTATCTGGATTAAGTTTCCTATAGGACAATAGTGAATATGACACCTAATTGACCACTAATCCGGTATGTCGTTTATCATGAATCTATCTCACACAGATCTAGAAGTTCTTCTGAAACAACATTTCGGTCGGGATGAACTCGATCCTGATCAGGAAGAGATCATAACCAGCATCTTGTCTGGCAGGGATGTATTGGCCGTCACAAATGGACGATTTGATCAGTCCGTATGCTATAAGCTCCCCGCTCTGGTTCTCGATGGTCTAACGCTGGTTGTGTCCCGCTCCAGGCGGACTGTGGAAGCGGAAAGCATAGATCTCCTGCCTTCGGTGCATATCAACAGCTCCCTTCATACCGGTCATCTGCAAAATTGGATCTGGAGTATAGCGCAGGGCAAGTATAAACTGGTCTATGCGGGGCCAGAGCAGTTCCGAAACAGAGCTTTCCTGCTCGCTCTCACAAAAATCCCCGTATCGCTATTGGTTATCCAGGATGCCCACTGCATATCCCGCTGGGGACACGATTTTCGGCCGGATTATCTTGACATCAGTAAAGCCATAATGGAGATGAACAATCAACCTCGCATAATGGCTCTGGCCGGCGCATGTACGCAGCGAACCCGCGATGACATACGGTATCAGCTTCAGATCGACGATGCCAAAACTGTCCTGACGGATCTAGCCCGACCTGACCTGTCGCTGGAAGTGGTGTCCGCACTTTCCACCGAAGATAAATATGATACCCTGGGATCGCTTGTCCGAAAGCTGAGAGGCTCAGGGATTATCTATACCAACTCACGCCGCCAGACCATGGAAATATGCGAATTTCTGAAGGAGTTTGAGTCAAAAGTAGCAGCCTATCACGCCGGCCTGGAGCGAAAAAGGCGTATCCAGATAGAAAGAGCTTTTGCGGAGGGGCAACTGCACACCATTGTTGCGACTAATGCCTTCAGAGCGACACTGAATAAGCCTGACATCAAGTACATAATATATTTCGACATGCCCGACCGATTAGAAAGGTATTACCAGCAGATCAGCAGCGCAGGGGGTGATGGAGAATCAGCGCGGTGTGTCCTGATATACTCCCCGTCCGATCGCGATTTCCACCGTAGATCCATAGAAATGAACGCCATGCCACTGGCAGAGGTCTGGCGCATAAGCGATGTCCTGAATCGCCATGCAAAGGACGAACCTGTCGTGCCATCAATTGGGAGCATAGAGCGATGGGAACAGATGTCCTTCAACAGAGCATTGAATAAGTGGCTGCGTGAGCATTTTCTGAGTCTTCCGCCTGAGAAGCAAAAGGAGTTGAGCGGCCTAAAGGATAGTTACGAGGAACTGGACGGCTGGGACAAAAATCCCTATACCTCTGATAAATATGATAAATATTTGGAAGCCGGCCACTGGAGAGAATTCAGTAAGCTAATGCGTGCCGAACATGAGCAGTGTCAGATCTGCGGGCGCGAATCCAGATATGTTCACCACTTGCACTACAGGACGCTGACAAAGGAACAGCCCGAGGACGTGGCGGCTCTATGCACCAGATGTCACTGCTATATTCATCCATATAGCCCTATGGCGAGGAAAATATTCGAGGAAATACGCGAATCCGAGAAAAATCAACCCAAATTGCTTGATGCACCAAAGCTGAATATCGGCCCGTTGGTGGTTTTCCCCTACGGGCAGATGGAGCTTGAGGCGGCGGTAGATCGCTATAAACTTCATGCTATACTCAGAGAGATGGAGGTGGCTGGCGCGGTGAGTATTCTGCCGGATTGCTCCATACAGGCGCAGGTGAATATTCTCGTCCCGCGAGACGAACTGAAAACATACGCAGAGGACGAAACGGGGCAGTTGATCGCCAAATGGCTGCTGGAAAACTCAGAATCCGATCCTCAGGGAGAGATTTACGTCGATCTCGTTACTCTGAAGAATGAGCTATCCTGTCAGCACGACGTTCTGGAGGACTCGCTTTTGGCCTTACACTATGCAGAGGCCATCTCCTACAGGCCATCCCGGAGAGGTATGGCGCTGCGCCTGATAGACACAGATTTTTCGCCCACGGAAGACGCATTTGAGCGGCTGAAAGAGTCGCGATACCAGGCGCTCCGGGCAATGGAAGAATATGTAAATACGCGGGAATGTCGGCAGCGGTTTTTATGCAATCATCTGGGCTACGATATAGGAGAGAACTGCGGCAAATGCGATAACTGCATGAACGCAGCGGATGTGGACACCATAGGGGAACGGAGTGCCGTGCCCCACTATGCCCGCGCGGCTCTGGAACTTGTGAACAGGTCTGAAGGCAGGCTGGATAAGAACGCACTGGTCAGAATACTGGCAGGCGGGAAGCAGCGGACGACGCGGTTCGATAAGTGGAAAGAGTATGGTGTGCTGTCCATGTTCACTCCGGAGGACATTCTGAGGATGCTGGACTTCCTCATCGGGCATGGATTCCTGAAAGAGGAGTCCGGATCTCGCCCGCCGGTAAGTCTCACAGGAAGGGGATTCAGGGCGTTGGAGGGAGAATTCGAGATCGATGACGAGAAATCCATAGCATCCCTCGCGGAGGACATGAAGCGAATAGCGCAATCGACAAAGCCGCAGGGCGCCATCTCAGCAGAGAGCACGGAGGCTAATTCAGAGCAGGATCAGGTATTGATCACCATCCTTCGCTGCGCGGGAAAAACTGACGGGCAGGTAGGCAGATCCGGGCTGATGAAACTCCTCCGGGGGCAGAAGTCAAAGAAGCTGGCGAAGTATGGATTCGATCACATGGAAGAATACGGTTCCCTGTCGGACATGCCGAAGAAAGTCGTGTTGGAAAACATAGACAGTATGCTGGAACGCGGCTGCCTGGCCGTCACCAGCTTCTTCTTCCCCATGCTCAGGCTGACAGAGTTGGGGCAAAAGCGATTGGAGAGAATAAAGCAAGTCTAAAAAGGTCTTTGCATTTTGTCCGGGAGGGCGAAGCTCCCGTTGAGCAGTTGCAGCAAACGGTTCGCCGGGAGGCTCACCATCCCACATGCTGACTAGACCCATCAGCCACATTGCGCCGGGCAAAACTCCTCAGCCAAAAGAAATTGTTGCTGACAAATACGACCGATTCTGGTAGAATGTATAGACGAATGAGTATTGAGTTCTCCACCCTTTACTCATCACTCTTCACTCATTTTATAGAAGGAGGCTCGTTACATGAGTCCGATTTGGGGACATAGGTTGGAAAGCGAACCGGAGGAACTGAGTATCTCATACTGCGCGGGAAGGGACGTGAGGACTATCCCTATGGCGGACGAGATACTGATCCCGTTCGACATCTGGAACACTGAAGCTCACAATATAATGCTCCACCGGCAGGGGATAATCAGCAGGGACGAATTGAAAGTGATACTCTCGGCTCTGCTTCAGGTGAGAGAATTGCACGATCTGGGTCAATTCAAACTTGACCCTCAGAAAGAAGACGTGCATATGAACATAGAGAGCTTCATCACGGAACAATGCGATCAGGAGATCGGCCAAAAAGTCCACACAGGACGGAGCAGAAACGACCAGATCGTCACCGATATGAAGATATGCCTCCGGGAGAAGTGCCTCCAGATAACTGACAACCTGATCCAGCTTATCAAAACTATATTGGACGTGGCTGGAAATCATCTGGAGACGGTCATGCCGGGCTTTACGCACTATCAGCACGCCACCATCTCAACGTTCGCGCATCTTCTGGTCTCTTATGCTCAAGCGCTTGAGCGGGATCTGGAGCGATTCAGGTTCGCCTATTCTATCATAAATAGAAATCCTCTGGGAGCGGCGGCTGGATACGGTACTTCGTGGGACATCGACCGGGAACTTACAACTCAGCTTCTGGGCTTTGATGAAGTGCAGGATAACAGCATCGACTGCGTATCATCCAGATGGGAGGCGGAGGCGGAGCTTGCGTCGGCGATATGCTTCATGATGAACCATCTCAGCATACTATCTCAGGATTTCGTCTTCATGACGACTTCCGAAGCCAATATGCTTAGACTGCACGACAGCTTCGTCCTGGGAAGCTCAATCATGCCCCAAAAACGGAATCCGGGGCCTCTGGAAGTCACCAGGGCTAAGACGGCAATGGCACACGGTACGCTGCAATCTTTATTCGGAATCTCCAAAGCCAGCCTGTCAGGATATAACCGGGACGGACAGTTTACCAAATACCTGATCTTCGATCTCATCTCAGAGTGTGAACTCGCGCCAGTGGTGCTGAGGGAAGTCATCAGGACAGTGCAGGTGAACAAGGAAGTTATGCGGAAGCTTGCAGTCGTGGGATTTCTTAACGCTGTAGACGTGGCTGATCATATAACGCGCGAATTCGACGTTCCGTTCAGGCAATCGTATCACATAGTCGCGGAGGCGGTGAAGCTGTCCGACGAAGAGGGCGAAATAACGCTCTACGCCATCAACAGCGCGCTGAAAAACGCCGGGATCAACAGAACATTAGATGCCGAAACACTCCATCAGCTCAACACGCCTGAAAGCAACGTCCGGCTCAAAAAACACACCGGCGGGCCAGCCCCGGAAGCCGTGTTGAAAACGATAGACGCAATCTCCGCAAAAATCGAGACTCACAGAGAATGGCTCACCAGCACGATGGGCAGGATTGAAAAAGCCAGAGAAGAGTTAGAGAAGATCAAAAGCGATATTCTCTGAAAATCCTTTTAACCACACGCTGTAGCCCAAGATTCTATCTTGGCTGGTGATCGAAAGCCAACTTAGAAAGTTGGACTACAAAGTTGTTTCCTTATAGCCTCTAAAGCCCCAATCCGTCGTTTATTTCCCTCTGATACTCTTCGATCTTGCAGTTTTCGATGTCGCTGATAGACACGGGCTGATTCAGCGCGGCTGACTCGAAAATGGCCATGCAGATCGCCTGATCTTTCAGCCCTTCGATACCATCAACTTCGGGCGTGCTTCCGGTGAGAAGCGCATCTGCGAAGTCCTTGAGTTCGATGGCGATAGTATCAGTTATTCCGCTGGGGAACAGCTTTTCCTTTTCCTCGTCGCTGATGCTCTCCCTGAACTTCTTTTGCAGCTCTTCGCTGCTGATACCATCTTTCCGGTACGATATATTGCCACCCAAATCTATAGAGCCTTCGCTGCCATGTATGACGTGCCCGCCGAATCCCTTGCCCGGCGCGGCGCGACACGTTGTCCACTGCACGATAATGTCGTCGTCGAACTTGATAATGGCAAAAGTGGTGTCCTCAACAGTGACGTCCACGCGCCCTTCCATAGCTTCAGCATTCTGGTATCTATACGGCATGTAGGCCTTTGATAGCGCGAATACTTCCTGAGCTTCGGTTCCCAGATGATACCTGAAGAGGTCGGTGAAGTGTACCCCGCCATCCAGCACCCATCCGCCGCCAGCCTGATCCTTGAAATCACGCCATCCCCAGGTTCCCAGGTGTTCGCCCACATCCTGCCAGAGGAAAAGCTGCATCTTGCCGATCATGCCCTGTCTGAGTGCCCAATTTACCATTCTATGCGCCGGAGAGCGTCTGTAATTCTCCGCCACCGCCAGCACTTTGCCGTTTCGCTCTGCCGCGTCCGTGATCAGGCGACAGGTTCTCATGGTAATGGCCAGGGGCTTCTCAATGATAACGTGCTTTCCCGCGTCCAGACACGGCACAGCCAGCGAATGATGCGCTCTATGGAGTGAGCAGATGGTCACCGCGTCAAGATCGGGTTCCTTTTCCAGCATGGCTTCCACGTTATTATACACTCGTGGAGCCGTGCCCTGAAATTCTTCAGCTTCCTTTGATCTGCGTAAGGCTTTTTCCTCGATGATGTCGCACGTCGCCACCAGATCAAATACTTTTATATCCTTTTCCCAGAGAACTCTCAAACCGCGCATGTGCGCACCTGATATTCCGCCGCAGCCAAGCATTCCCAGCTTTATTCTCTCGGCCATCTGATTGCCTCCTCAAGTAAGTCGTATAGTCTTCTGCCACTGTTTTTCCAATTTGAAACGCTGTTGATTATACCTCGGTCGTATCATCAGATCAACGATTAAAAATCCATATTGGACATCGGTTCCTAACGCGGGCTAATCGCCTCGCCAATGAGCATGTACGACCGTCTGTTGCACATGAGAGACTGTGAAGCGTCATAGTTTTCCTCCGCGTGGACAGCCACCACATCTCCTATGAACCACATCCGTTCTTCCAGCTTCAGTTGTTCCACTACCTTACATTCGATACTCACCGGGCATTCCGCTATCATGGAGGATTTTACCATCTTCCCCGGCACTTTCGTGAAACCGGTTTCCTGAAATTTGTCCACATCCCGCCCGGACAGCCTGCCGCAGAGCTTCACCTGCTCCAGATGTTCAGAAGTAGGAATATTGACGATGAATTCCTTTTCCTCTTCGATGAGTTTATACGAATGTCGCCGGTAAGAAATGCCGATCCCCAGCATGAAAGGGTTATAGGAAAACCTGTGTACCAGCGCCACCGTTATAATATTGTCTCTGGTAGTAACCAGCGCCACCGGGAAGCCGGGGAATGCTCTGACTCCTTCTGCCAGAGTAGTTTCTCTCTTCATAATCTATCACCAAATTGTTATCAATATCTACCCAAAAACCGTCGGTTGAGTGGGCGTAGCCTGTATCGAAACCAGGTTTTCAGGTGGATTGTTTATTCAAATACATCAAAGCCGCTCTGGACAGCATGGCCGCGCCTGTGGACAATGCTCTGGGACTCACATCGAAGGTCGGTCGATGGAGTGGCGAGATAAATCCAGCTTCCTCGTCCCGGACACCCAGACGGAATATAGCGCCGGGTACAACTCGCGAGAAGTATGTGAAATCCTCCCCGCCCATAGTCGCATCGATCCTCAGAACGTTCTCACTCCCAAGAAGCTCCGTCCCAGCCCGCTCTATAATCTCTATCATCCCCGGGTCGTTAATCACAGGCGGGCATCCGTCCATGTAGTTAAATTCGCACTCCACACCCATCGCCACGCCAATGCCCTGCAAAATCTCTTTCACCTTCTTAATGGCTTTTGCCCTGACATCTTCGTCCAGCGTCCTTGCAGTACCCACCATCTTCACCTCTCTGGGGATGATATTGAACGCGTGCCCGCCATGTATCATGCACACCGAGAATACTATAGGCTGTATCGGTTCAATCGAACGGCTGGCAATTGTTTGCAGGGAGTTTATGATCTGGGCGGCGGCCACTATTGGATCGCTGGTCAGGTGCGGCATAGCTCCGTGACCGCCGGGACCTCGGACAGTAATCTCAAACTTGTCCATAGCAGCCCAGGCAGGGCCGGATTTCACACCGATAGTGCCAACATCTGAGTCCGGCCAAGCGTGCAGACCGATGATGGCATCAATCTTCGGGGGCGATTCCAGCACACCGTCCCTCACCATTATCTTCGCGCCGCCGGCGATCTCTTCAGCCGGCTGGAAAATGAATTTCACATTTCCACTGATCTTATCCCTCATTTCACTCAGGATCATGGCCGCGCCCAGTAATGCTGTGATATGAACATCGTGCCCGCAGGCGTGCATCACCCCGTCGTTCTGCGATCTGTATGGGACGTCGTTTTCCTCCTGGATGGGCAGAGCATCAATATCTGCCCTCAGAGCAATAGTTTTTCCCGGCGCTCCACCGCGAAGCAAGCCAACGACGCCTGTTTTTGCTATGCCGGTATGGATTTCATCCAGTCCCAACTCCCGCATAATTTCCGCTATTCTCCGTGACGTCCGTTCCTCCTGAAACGAAAGCTCCGGGTGCCTGTGAAAATCCTCTCTGATCTCCGTCAATTTATCCCTTATTCTATCCGCTTTCTCGATTATCACCATAATACCGACTCTCCCGCATATATGTCACATACCTGATAGACCCCATAGACCTATGGACTTATAGACTTATAAACCTACACACAGAGTATATGCTCTGTCACTCAAAAAGTCAACAAAATCTCCGCTTTCTGCTTGACTGCGGCATAGGGCTGTGTTACCTTTAGGTGGATTGAGGTTCTCCTTACTTTAAGTCCTGAATTTGGAGCAACGAAATGTCAAACATAAGATCAAAGTGCGAGGAGATAAGAAAGAGCATACCCCAGGACGTAACTCTGGTAGCTGCCACCAAGGAGCGAACGGTGGCAGAGATACAGGAAGCTATTGCCGCAGGCATTGAGATTGTCGGTGAGAACTACGTACAGGAAGCTGTCAGAAAACACAGGGAAATCGGCGATAATGTAAAATGGCACATGATAGGCCATTTACAGCGAAACAAGGTGAGGGATGCGCTTAGTGTTTCCAGTCTAATCCAGAGCGTCGATTCGCTTCGGCTGGCGCGGGAGATCGACAGGCAGTGTGGAAGATCGGGCAAGATTATGCCGGTTCTGATGGAGATCAATATAGCCGGAGAGGAAACTAAATACGGCATCAATCCCGATGAGGCTCCCGATATGCTCCGCCAGATAGCTTCTTTTCCGAACCTGCGAGTGGAAGGCCTGATGACTATGGAGCCATATTTAGATAACCCCGAAGACTCAAGGCCGTATTTCAAGCGCATGAAGCGGCTATTCGACGAGATAAAATCGTATGACATCCCCAATGCAGAGATGAGAATACTGTCTATGGGCATGAGCAACAGCTACGAGGTCGCTATAGAGGAAGGAAGCAATATGGTAAGAATAGGCACCAAGCTGTTCGGGCCAAGGAAACACTAATGATTTATTCGCAATTTGCACGGACTGAAAGCTGCGTTTGAGATAGGGAAATCGGACGTTAAGAGGTAGATATGGAGGCGGAATCCTATGAGCAAAATAACACGAAGAGAGTTTTTGGAGCGCACGACATTGACAATGGCAGCATTTTCCTTATCCGGCAGGTCTGGATTCACTGCTGCGAACGCACTGCCAGCAAATCCCAATGTTGTTTTTATAGCCATTGAGGATTTCAGTCCACAGCGTCTGGGCTGTTACGGTGGCCCTGTCAAATCTCCGAATATGGATCGGTTGGCAGGCGAAGGTGTTCTCTTCGAGATGGCATACGCCATGTCGCCGGTCTGCAACGCATCGCGGACATCACTATTCACCGGACTGAGATCGGATACGACAGGAGTGTTCGGCAACAGCCACGACTGGCGCAAGATGCTTCCCGACATTACAACCATGCCGATGCACTTGCAGAAACATGGATATGATACCATCCGCATCGGAAAGATGTATCACGGCAAATGGGAGCATGATGAAAGCTGGACGCAAATCCTCCCGCAGTTGTATGACCGTGAAGCTGCTAAGGCGAAGAAGAAAGCGATGGCACCCAAGAAGACGAGCAAGGGAGATAATATGCGGTGGGGTCCCACCGGCAATGATCCACATAAAGACAGGGATGGGCAGATCGCTGAACAAGTAAGCCGTTTCCTGGAAAAGAAGCACGATAAACCGTTTTTCTTAGGCGTCGGATTCCATGCCCCGCATCTGGCATTCCGCGCCCCGGACAGATTCCACGATCTGTATCCGCCGGAAGAAGTCAAGCTACCTCAGAATCGGAGGAATGACCTGGACGATACCCCGCTTCGAGGCCCCAGTAACGATTATAAGCGGCTTACCACCGATGAATGGCGCGAGATAGTTTCGTCGCACTATGCCACCATTTCGTATGCTGACTGGTGCGTTGGAAGAGTCCTTGATGCGCTCAAGCGAACCGACAGGGAAAAGGACACCATAGTCATCGTTTGGAGTGACCACGGATTTATGCTGGGAGAGCATTACCTCTGGCGCAAGGTGAATCTCTATGAGGAATCGGCTCGTGTCGCATTTATCTGGAGAGTTCCCGGCGTCACACCCAACGGCGCGCGCTGTAGCCGTCCAGTGGAGACGATTGATATGTTCCCCACTCTCTTCGATCTGTGCAACATTCCTCAGCCAGAACGCATTGAGGGTATCAGCATGATAAATCTCCTGAAAGATCCATCGATCTCATGGAAAAAGGGCGCTATTACATGGAAATCGGGCAAGGGTGAACTGGTTGCGATTCAGACAGAGCGATACCGCCTGAACAAGCGAATATCAGATGGTTTCCTTGAGCTGTATGATCACCATACGGACCCGGGGGAGTTCACAAACGTTGCGAAGGTAACCGAATACAGGGATGTTGTGGCAGAACTGACAAAACTCCTGGACGGCGGCTGGAAAGCGTGCCTGCCGGATCAGATTTGAGCAGAAATAAGGGCATTTCTGAGTTCAAATACGACATAAACTCAAATCGGAGCGGGACAGGAATGTCCCGCCTATGGATTTGTGGATTACAGACTTACAGACCTATAGACCTATAGACTGGACATTCCTGTCCAGTTCCTAATGACAGATTTCAATTCAGAAATGGCATAAGTAGCTGTATCCTAGCCGAGAGGATTTATCAATGTCAATGCAACTTGAGAAGTGGAATTCTGGCGGAATCTTACTGACCTACTGGTGCAATGCCGCATGCGCGGATTGCTATGAAAACAGCAGTCCGCGGAAGAACAGCGTTATGCCGCTTGAGGATGCCAGAGAGTATCTGGAGGAGTTGAAGCTGCTGGGATGTAATGGATCCGGGTTTCACTTCGCTGGCGGGGAGCCGTTTTACAACTATGAGCATCTGATAGACTGTTTCAAGGCGGCGAAGGAGGCAGGAATGCTGCCGCTGAGAAAACTGGAAACTAACGCGTTCTGGTGTACGGATGACGAATTAGTCAGAGAGCGACTTACAGAGATCAAGGTTCTGGGGTTGGGTGAACTGCTGGTAAGCTGCGATGTATTTCATCAGGAGTTTGTTCCCATACAGAATGTCCAGCGGGCGGTACGAGTTGGCAGAGAGGTACTGGGCGAAAAGGGCGTTCGGGTGAGATTCTGGGAATTTTTCCATGACCCCATTGACATCATGAGTCTGACAGAGGAACAGAAACTCCAGGTCTTTCGCGAGGAACTAAAACAGCGCCCGGAACGAATAGTCGGACGGGCGGCAAAGGCTTTATCGCGTTTTGTTAATAGGTATCCCGTAGATAAATTCGCCGACAATGGCTGCGCCGGGCCAATTCTGCGGAGCAGGCATATTCACATCGATCCGTATGGCAACATCTTCCCTACTGGCTGCTCAGGGCTTATCCTTGCCAACGCCAAAAAGCAGAAGCTGTCTGAAATCCACAAAGATTTTGAGTATCATGACCAACCTGTATTAAAAATGTTGATCGAACACGGCCCTGTTCCGCTGTTGGAGGAAGCCAACAAACATGGATTCCAGGTTGATAGCGAGGGATATGCCTCCAAATGCCATCTCTGCTTCGAGGTGCGGACGTTTCTGTGGGAACAGGGGTTATACCCCGACGAAATCGGGCCGGGTGAGATATATACCGATTAAGAATCTATCCGACTTTGATGGATCAGGGCACTAAACTGCGCAAGTAATGGTGTTTGCTCACAATGGGAAGGATACGATGAAATCAGACAAACAGTTTCCTGTCATCAGTATTGTAGTGGACAAATCAGCGGGCACTGCTGCTGGACATGGGCTGGACAAGATAAAAATAGCATTACAGGAGAAGGGAATACAGTTTGAGATCACTGAAACACTGATGGCGGCAAGCAGGGATATTCTAATCATTGCGGGATTTGGTGGAGGATCGGGCGATGCTGCAAAGATGCTTGAATCTCTGGATGTTTCCATGCCGGAGGAAGCGGAATCGCTGTTGATCCAGCATATTGAATGGAACGGCAAGCCGTCCTTGTTGGTATGTGGAAGCGATAACCGAGGTTTGATGTATGCGTTGCTGGACGTGGCAGATCGCATCGGCTGGGCACCCGATCCCGGAAATCCGCTGAGTGAGGTTAAGGATACTGTGGAAAAACCGGCGGTAACGGAACGGGCGCTTTCTATCTACACCATGAGCAGATCCCATTTCGAGAGCTTCTTCCATAATGAGGATTACTGGAGCAGGTACCTGGATATGCTGGCGGAAAATCGGTTCAACACATTCGCGTTATTGTTCGCTTACGAATCCTCCGGATATTTCGCGCCGCCCTATCCATACTTTTTCAACGTAGATGGATTTCCAGATGTCCACGTAGTAGGGCTTACTCAGGAACATCAACAGCGCAATTTGGATTCTCTCAACAGGTTGATTGAGATGACGCACGAGTGGGGGCTGGATTTTACTCTGGGGATATGGGATCACATCTACCGAGGGGGCGTTCAGCGAGGGGCGGAGCAGGAGGCGGATGGAGCCTTGCGCTGGCGCGTATCGGGTGTGACGGCGGACAACCTCGTGGAATATACCAAAGCAGCGTTGGCGAAACTCCTTCGTGTCGTTCCCAATCTGGATGCCATCCAGTTCCGAATGCACGGCGAATCGGGACTGAAAAAAGATGAGATGGACACCTTCTGGGCGGACATATACGATATAATGAAAGAACACGGCGAGGGAATACGGTTTGATGCCCGGACTAAGGGCTTTCCCGATCGCTTGATCGATCTGGCGCTGGAGAAGGGGATCAATATCAGGATATGCACCAAATACTGGATGGAGCAGATGGGGCTTCCATTCCATCCCACGCATATTCATCCCAATAACCAGAAGGATCGGCGACACGGCTACGCGGATCTGCTGCGCTATCCCCAGAGATACAAAATGCACTGGCGACTCTGGAACGGCGGAACATCGCGTATCCTGCTGTGGGGCGATCCGGACTACGCACGACGCTTCGCCGGGAGCACCCACCTGTATGACGGCGAAGGCTTCGATGTGAACGAGCCGCTGGCAACGAAGATGGCGGGACACGATCACGATATGGAGCCATTCGGGCTGCTTAACCCGGAATACCGCTATTACGACTGGGAATTTGAGCGATACTGGCACTTCTTTCAGGTATTCGGACGACTGGGGTATAATCCTGATACTCCATCAGAAGTCTGGGAGCGTGAATTTGAGAGACGTTTCGGTGAAGATGCTGCTCCGCACGTGATGATAGGTCTCCATCTGGCCAGCCGGATTCTGCCGCGGATTGTGGCATACAGCTACCCGTATAACCGTTTTCCGACGACAAGAGGATGGGCTGAAAGACAGCGTATGGCGGATCTGCCAAAATATGCGGAAGCCCTTCCCAGCGATACTCAACAGTTCCTGAGTATTGAGAAAGCGGCGACGAATCTGATGGAGGGCAGGGAATCAGCAAAGATTCATCCTGAGACTTCCAGCGAATGGTTCGCTCAGATAGCCGAGGATGTTTTATGGGAAGTGGATCAAGCTGAAAAACTGATTGGTGAGAAGAAAAACAAGGAATTTGTCTCTACTCTGGTGGATCTGAAGATTCTGACAAATCTGGCATTGTATCATTCCCGGAGAGCACGCGCCGGACTCAGTTGGGCGTTATTTAAACACTCGCAGGACATAAACATGCTGGATGATGCCATACATTATGAAGGACAGGCTATCGAAGCATGGGAGGGAATTGTCGAGGCCGCCGGAGACGTTTATCATCACAACCTGGCAATGGGACGCGCAAGCGCAAGCCTCGCCGGTCATTGGAGGAATGAACTGATCGTCCTGAAAAACGGATTAAAGGAACTTCGGGAGCAGCGAAAGAACTTCCAGCCAACTGTCAGCGAAGGAAAGCCACTGATAGCTCATGTGCCAATTCGTAAAACAGCGCCGGGCGAGGATTTGATCGTTCGGGTTACAGTTAGTGGGCAGAAACCTATTATCCACGTCCGATTGGGCTATAGTGACTCCTCTGGCGAATTCAGCTACACAAACATGGAACAGACGGAGCCATCTCTCTATCACGCGGTTATCCCCGGCTCAGAGATAACCGAAAGTCTGAACTATTTCATCGAAGCTGTTGATGGAACCGGCCAGCGGACCACATATCCGCGAGGAGAACGCGCGCATCCAATTGCTGTGATAGTCGCAAATGATAAGATACCACCTTTAGTATTGCACACTCCCATAACCAGCGCACCGGCGGGGAAACCTCTGCGGATCGTCGCAGAGGTGCGCGATCTATCTGGCGTCAAATGGGTTCGGCTGCGTTACCGTAGTGTCACTCAGTTCCAGGATTTTCAGGCGCTAGAGATGCTTCCCACTGACGAAGATGGTGAATATCAGGCCGTAGTTCCCGGCGAGCATCTTGATCCGAAGTGGGATTTCATGTATCTTATTGAGGCGATGGACAACAGCGGAAACGGGAATATATATCCAGACCTGGGAAAAGAGACTCCTTACATAATAGTCCGGCTACAAAGGGATTTGCCACAGTGATAGCTTGACTTTATCACATTTACCTGAGCAACAAGATTCTATCCTGGTCTCCTGCATCAGATTCCCAGAATGCCAACTTAGAAAATTGGGCTAATTAACTTCTCCATTTTACGTCAGAATGTTGTGACACGTTCTGTTATAGATCATAGTTATTGGCAACGGAAAATCCCCCCAGCCCCCTTTTCAAGGGGGAGCAAAAGACTCAGTCTCCACGGCACTTTGGGGTTTTATGAATAATCCCTTGTGTAGAACAAGCCTCATACTCCCCCTTGAAAAGGGGGCTGGGGGGATTTTCCGAACTGTTATTTGAGATGGGAAAGTTAATTAATCAGGAATCCTAAATGCTCAAGTAATGTCAGATTCCCAGAATGTCCTGAGCGGCTGCGAACGTTTCTTCGGCCTCGTATTCGTGCCCAATACCCACCACGATCCCGTCCACGTCCGGCAGTCGGCAGACGTAGGCCATGCCCTCCTGTGGAGCGATGCGTCCCATCGCTAAAGGCTTCATTGCAATAACAGTCTTCCCGGTTTTCCGGATAGCGTTGAGCACCATCTCTTCACAGGGGCACATGCGCCACATAATCTTGTTAATTGGCGTATTGACAGCCACCGCGTCGAATGATTCTGCTGCCGGAAGTACCTCGCCCGCGTTGTGGGTGGACATGGCCGGCACAAAGCCTTCGTCTCGTATCCGTTTTAGCATCTGGGCAAACTCCGGCTGCATCGTTCGCTCCGATTTGATGAAAAGCGCGTCCGTGATCTGGCCGTGAATGAGCATGACCTGGCAGTTCAGCTCACGGTACGCCTCCACATTGTCCTCGAAACCCCGGCTGATGATCATGATCGTCGGCAGCAGAACACCCGTCTTATCAGCCGCCCCCAACAGCGCTTCCCTGAGAAGTTCCGTGAACCCGTCGCGGATACTCGCCATCATCCCTCTCACCCCCATCTCGATGGACTTAACGATAATGCGTTCCATCGCCTTAGGATCGGTGAACGTTTCTTCATACAACCGGGCCCGCGCCCGGCTCATGTAGCAGTAACCGAGAAACGGATTGTGGCCGAGGATTAGCTTTGAGAAGGTTCGTCCCTCAATGTCAAATGTCGGGAAAGTAGATGAATTAGCCATGATATGTCCTTTTTTCGGGAAAGTAACGAGTGACAAGTGATGAGTGATGAGTAAAGAGTGATGAGTGTGGTGAGTTTCTTTTTGATCTCTCACAGTACCATTTCTAAAGTTAGGAATCAGTATTCCCTCTTGTCAACAGGTAGACCTGTCCGGTAGAGCAATACCCCGGGTTCGTATCCATCATCCGGACGCGGACGTGTCGGGCCACCCCAGCCCATACGTCGCTCTTTTCGCCACGGTCGGCGTTCCCAAATAGCTCCACGCAATGGGTCGCGAGTGCGGTTTAGCCAATTGAGCAATTGATCGTGCAGTCCATCCCTGATCTCTGCGTGATCTACGGAGTCGATGAGATTCCACATCTCGCCTGGGTCTTCATGCAGATCATAAAGCTCATCTGTGGTGTGTAAGTTGATAACCAGTTTGTGGCGACCGTCGAAGATACAGCGAATCGGCTGGAAGCCGCCCATACTATCATGGTCTAGCTCAAATCGGTTGAACTCCATAAATATCGCGTCCTGCGACTTATGGCCTGGGTCGCGGAAAGTCTCCAGCAAACTCGTACCCTCAAGATAGGGCGGAACGTCCAAACCCGCTGCTGCGAGGACGGTGGGCACTATATCCACGTGAGATATAGGATGGGAACACACCGCGTTCTCGGGCGACTGACCCGGCCAGCGCACAATGAACGGTATACGCACAATCTCCTCATACATGGTAGGGCCTTTGCCCTGAAGCCGATGAGCAGAATCATGATGTCCGTGGTCGGATGTGTAGATGACCAGCGCATCAGGCGCATATTGCGTCACAGCATCCAGCACGCGCCCAATCTCATAGTCTACGAAGGCATTGCAGCCGAAATACATGGGACGCTTGAATGATTTCATGTTCGGATTTCCACGGCGTTGCCCCGCCCATTCCCGTTGATGCTCAGGCTTCCCTGAGAGGGTATCGCGAACGTTGTCACCCACGGCATACTCGAAATCCACAAACATATCGCAGAAGGGCGGTGGACAGGTACATGGCCCGTGAGGCTCATCGTAGGAGACTGAGAGGAAGAATGGTTCTTCCGCGTGCTTGCCCAGGAAGTCGATGGCACGGTTGGAGCACCGGTGAGCATAGGTATCCTCTTCGGTGATGCCATATTTGTGAATCGCTTCCCGGGAGCCGAGTTCCTGACGCCACCGCACACGTTCCTCTGGCGTCAACTCCTCCAGATAGTTCCGTATGTCATACCAGTAATCCGAATCCCAGCCAGGAGGGCAGATGCCGTTGCCAAAGTAATCGGTTCCGTCCAGATGCCATTTGCCCATGTAGGCGGTATGGAAGCCGTTATCCGCAAAACGCTGACCGATAGTACGGATGTTGTCTCCTTTGGGTGAGCAATTCCCTAACACGCCATTGGTGTGAGGATAAGTACCGGTAAAAATGGCAGCACGCGCTGGCCCACACACAGGTTGAGCAGTGTAGGCGCGGTCGAAGCGGATGCCTTGATCGGCGAGTTTGTCCAGGCAGGGAGTTTTAAGTTCAGGCCGGCCATAGCAGCCCACCTTATCCGCTCCTTGCGAATCCGTCATTATAAATACAATCTTGTTAGCGGTCATTATGGAGTTTTCCCTCTTTATGATGGATTTTTTTATGACGTCCACCAACGTTAAAGTCCAGATACATGGTAATTCCCGTTGCCATTCTCAAACCTCTTTGCCAAATACTAACACATTTCATTATGTAGGTCAAACAAAGATTCCCGCATCCATGCATAAATTCTCCGTCCATCGTTGGAAGAATAGAACGCGGATGACGCGGATTCTGCGGATCTGCGCGGATGGAGGTTGAAAAATGTTGTGTGATCTTATTCCTTATGGTAAACTGTCTGCATGGCGCTCAAATGAATTATAGAATTTAAGGAGAACAGGGATGGGCTTTTCGATTGATGTATATGACAGGCAATATCTGGAAGGTATGACAACGCTCTACAATGCAGAAACAGACTTCGAGCCGCATATTGCTCCGCTTACTCCCGACCGATTTGTGGAACTCGTAGAGAAGAAATCATATTTTGATCCAGCAGGGCTTTTTGTCGCCGTTGAGTCAGGTCAGATAGTCGGGTGGATCCACGCCTGCGTGGCGGCAGGTTCCGAGGGTCATCACGATCCAGAGAACAAGGTACCAAGAATCAGGATGCTGATTTATCCGCGTAACCTGCTGAAAGTCGGCGGCGCTCTCGTCGCCGAAGCAACTAAATGGCTCAAGGGATCAGGGCAAAATATATTCTTAGCTATGCACGCCCAGGTGGGCTATCCCTTCTACAGGGGCTTGTGGCTTGGTGGCGAACCCATGTGTCCGGCGGCGCTGCCTCACGTTCATATCGCCTTTGAAATCGGTGGCTACAAGACAACGCAGGAGTCCATATTCATGGCAATTGAGATGGATCGGCCTCCGAAAGAAACCAGAGCGGATGTGACTCTCGAATTTGTCGAATCCGAGGCAAATATGGCACATGATCCCATGCGGGAATCGTGGATAGGCTTCAAGCCTATGAGGACTCAGGCGCTCATGGGAGATGAAGGCGTGGGCAGCATCGCGTGGGTAATACTGCCGCACGTTGCCGACCGACTCGGCGCTCCCTGCGTGAATATCTGGGGTATGGGTGTTCAGGAAAAGCACCGCAGGAAGGGGATCGCAACTGCTCTCGTCTCGCGCATAATGTTACGGAGTTATGGGCTTGGCGCGAGATTCGCCTCCGTGGGCACGCAGTTGTGGAACGCACCAGCACACGCGACATACGCGAAACTTGGCTTCAGACCCCGTCAGATCGTCATGGGGAGAAGCCTCGATATTGAAGACCAATAATGGCAGAGAAAGCCGGAGGAAGGGAGGTACAAGCAATATGAAATCATACAAGGAATGGTACTCATGTGATGGATTGATCACTGACAGGCATAGTGGAATGGAGATGGAAGGACATCCCATGGCAAGCGCTGGATACGTCTCGGTGCTAAATCCGAATTCTGAGGAAACTGCCGACGTTACCATCACGTTCTATCATCAAAACGTGGAGCCAACTTACCACAAACTGAATGTGCCACCACAGCAAACGGAAGTTGTGGAAGTGCATAATGTGGAGGCATCTGGCGGGCGCAACAGATACTATGGGCTGAAAGTGGAAGCCGATATTCCCGTTATTGCTCAACATACTACGCATGAATACAAGGCATGGGATAGAGTGCCTGAGGGGATGATTAGCGTTGTTATGTATTCTGGGCCGCTGAAGGACGAAACGGAATGGTATTTCCCTGATTCGTGGATGGGCGGCGGAGGCAAGATGTCTTGGTATGAGCGGGAAACCATGACCATATTGAATCCCAATCCGACGGATGCAGAAGTCGCCGTTACCTTTTATCTGGATGGCAAAACAGGTACCGAGAAATTCACCATACACGGTCAGCGCGTGTATCCGCTCTGGCTGTTCAACGTGGAGCACCTGGGACTGGCAAACGGCAAGCGCAGCATGTCTCAATCTTCCATGCGAGTCACGTCCGATCTCCCAATCGTAGCGCAAAAAACTCGCAAGGCATATCTACAGTTTGATCCCACGACACAGGGAATGTGGACGTCCATCGGAATCCCGGCGCATCCTGAAAACTCGGCAGGGGAGACGTATACAGAATGGTGGTATCCGGGCGGCTACGTTCAGGATGTTGGCAATTATCCCAAAGATGACGACGATCAGTTGGGATGGGATCTTTACTTTATGTTCAATCCAAGCGCCGATAAGGTGGCTAACGTGGATACCACTTTCTACTACGAATCTGCTGACCCCAAACATCTGGAAGTGAAAGTGGAGCCATTGAAACATTCGCTTTTGTGGCTGCATCGCGAGCAATACAGGGAATATACTGGACGAAATCAGCCTTATGGCGTCAGAATTTCCAGCGATATTCCCGTATTCCCACACTGGACGCGGGGTGAGTATGAATCCTGGGGTGAGCATTGTCCTACGGCCATGTTCGGTGTCGTTCCCTATCGCGGGCCGCTTAAAGATGAAACAAAATGGTATTACGCGGACGGATTTGTTCAGGATGACGAAACCCATCCTCTGATCCAGACTGAGTGGATTTCTATTCTGAACCCCAATGACAAAAGGTCGGATGTCACGCTCATTATTTATACCCAATCTGGACTTGTTGATCACCAAACCGAGGTGGATTCTCAGAGCGTGAAGCTCATCAAATTGGAGGAACTGGAGATCGTCCCCAAGGGCCAGAGATATGGCGTTTGTGTGGAAAGTACGCTGCCGGTTGTTGTGCAGCAGACACGCCGCAGCCTTGTGAAAGGCGGAACGCCCAGCAGCAAAAGCACTTTCGCTACGATGGCTGTTCCAGTGATCAGTGATTGAGTATCCAATGAAAGATTCGGGAGGTTATTCCTATGGACCAATTGAACACTAACGGATTTAAACATCGCTGCCTGGTGGGTTGGATCAGCGAATTCAGTTCGCGTCCATTGCATGAACCCTGGCCGGTCATCACGTTGGATGATCAGATGATGGCCGATTTCCGCGAAATCTTTGACCTGTGTAAGCAAGTTGGCTTTGATAAGATGGTGATATGGGGGCTATTCGTAGAGCGGCGCTGGCCTGTCCCAATAGAAGAAGCTATAGATGAAAAAAGACGAAAGCAAATCCAGAAGCTTCTTGATGCCGCCCATGAGCGCGGCATCAAGATTCTCAGCGGCTTGGGCGTTTATAGCTGGGGATTCGAGGAGATAATCGAGACATTCCCAAAACTCAGCAGAGATAACCCGCGAGCCATGTGCGCTTCCGAATCAGAATCGGAAAAATGGATGCAGCGAGTTGTGGATTTTGTGTTTTCCGACTTCGACCTAGACGGTGTGCAAATACAGTCGGCGGATCAGGGTCGCTGCAAGTGCAAAGACTGTCAGAAATGGGGCGACGTGGAATATCACGCAATGCTGAACGACAATACCGCTCAATACATCCGCTCTAAATGGCAGGACAAGGTTATTGCAATAAACAATTGGGGGCTGTCGTTTGCCAATCCTGATGATATACCCCATCTACAGCGGATGACCAGAGCGGTGGATATTCTGGTAGATTACAATAACTCCGCCGGCGCTCATCGCAAGCAGTTAATAGATAGTCTGGATTGCGCCTTTGGCACATTGGCAGGAGTCTCTGTCGGCCCGCCGCAGAGGTGGGAGCGCACCAAGTGGTTTCTTCCCACAACCACCATCAATTCTCAATACCTGCGGGAATTACACAATGATGGTGGCAGAGCAGTGGAGCAGTTCACAGTGGCAACGTCAAATCCCGGCGGGGAAGTAACACTGCGATTCATGGGCAAAATGCTCTCCGATCTCAGCCGCTCGCAAGATGCAGTTTTGCGCGAAGCCATCGAGGAGTGCTTTGAGCCAAAAGATTCGGCAACTACAGACGGTTTAATGGCGGTGTTTCAGCTTGCTGAGAACGGATATTTTACGTCGGCAGGACAGACACACGGCCCGGCCGCTTTGTTCTACATAGACGGTGGTCTGTTCCCCGGGCCAGATGGCGACCGGGAGAGGTATCTGCTAAGAATGTCAAAAGATGAATTGAAGAACTATGAGAACGAAATCCGATCAGCCTCCAGTCTGCTGGAGCAACTCAAAGCGGGGGTTGGAAGGCTGAACAAATGGGAACTCGTTGGGAAAAGCCTGAATACAGTTTTATCAGACATCCAATACGTGGTGCTGTCCCTGTAGACTGCGGATAAATCCAAAAGCCCATATAACACAGCATAAACACCCCAGATCGCTAGCTGAACCAGATGGGGAATAGAGGAGACAAATGACGGGAAAACTATCAACAGGACTGGTCGCTGTCGCGACGGCAGCGGTCTTTATCGCTTGTCCCTATGGGAAGGACATAAACTCACACCGGCCAGGTGAGCTATTCGATATGCAAGGGTTAATCGACAGCAAACTGGCGGCGGGAAACAAGGAAATTATTATCCCGCCCGGAAGCTATCGGGTGAAGCCGAAGCGGCGTCAGCATCTGGTACTGAAAGACCTGAACGGCGTCCAGATTATCGCCAACGGCGTGGAGATGATCTGCACTGAGACTACCCGCGCGCTCACCATTGACAACTGCCGCGACGTGACGGTGCGCGGGTTGACTATCGACTATGACCCACTGCCCTACACTCAGGGTCGCATTGTCAGTATGTCGGAAGACAAGATGGCGCATGAGATAGAGCTTTTCGACGGCTATCCCTCGTCAGAAGAAGTCCAGCCCTTTAAGTACGAGATATTCAGGCCGGACACCAGGACGTTGCGCTTCGGAAGCTATCATGATTTCCAGGTTGAGAGCCTGGATCCAAAGCACATCCGCGTGACCAAAGGTACAGGCTACCGCAACAACTCCCTCAAGCCGGAGGAAGTGGGCGACATTATAGCCATTGGAACCGCACACGCGCCAGGCGGCAGTATTCCGCACGCCGTCTACATCAATCAATGCGCTAATCTGAGGCTGGAAGACGTCACTCTATACGCGTCCAACTGCTTTGGATTCCTGGAGACCAACTGCGACGGCACTACTTACCTGCGCTGTAAGATCGACCGGCGCGCTCCTGAGACTGATCTAAAAAAACGCGCTGACGCCCGCATTCGCTCTCTCAACGCCGACGCTTTTCACAGCAAGCACGCTATCAAAGGCCCCGCCGTTATCGGCTGTATCGCACGTTTTCAGGGTGATGACGGCATCAATATCTGCGGCGACTATCACATGGTCACCGCCTGCGATGGAAAAGAACTGCGCGTTCTGGCCAAGCATGGTATGAACATAGAAGTGGGCGACCCGGTGGAACTGTTGACATACCTGGGCGAACGCTTGCCCGACGCCCAGGTAGTGAAGATTGTCCCGGACGATAGCATCAACGACGCGGAGAAGGAGTTTCTTTCGAGTCAGAGCATGAATAACGATCTGAAGACCAACCGGAACAGATCCCTGACCAGAGCGTTCAGAATCACGCTGGACAGAGAAGTGGAACTGCCTATAGGCTCAGTCATCTGTTCCACGCGGCGCACTGGCAACGGTTTTGTCGTTAAAGACTGCGATTTCGGGTACAATCGTTCGCGAGGCATTCTCATCAAGGCCAGCGACGGCGAAGTCTCCGGCAACACCCTGACGGAGAATTGGGGTGAGGCCATCAAAGTGGCGCCGGAATACTGGTGGCTGGAATCCGGCAGCTCAAACAACGTTGAGATCAGGGGCAATGTCATCCGCAATTGTCGCTCCCTCGCTATTGCCGTATACTCGTTTGGCGGACCGCGTAATCTAGCTCCCGCCGGAGCGCACGGCAATATTACGGTTGCCGGTAATACCATCACTGATTGCCCACTCCCAAATATCCTGGTTACCTCCACAAAGGGATTGAGAATCGAAAAGAACACCTGCGAACCGTCGAAGACCCGCGATCTGCCTCCGTGGGAGCTTAGAAGGTTTGAGCTTGATCCCGCAAATCTTGAGTCGGTGATGACTGTGAACTGCGAGGACTACAACATAGAAAACCATCAGACTGAATAGCCCGGCTTGCCCATTGGAAGTGATATGGTGGCAAGTGCCTGCAAAATGGCTCATCCAGCAGCGATTCAAGGGAGTTGGAAGGTTAAAATATGAAATTGCGTGCGGGTAGTGCCAAAGTCAACATAACACCGCCGTTTTCTATCCCCTATCTGGGATATGTCCCCCGTCAGGCGAGGTTCAGCGGGATACACGATCCGCTGTTTGCGCGAGCGATTGTGCTGGATAATGGTGATAAGAAACTAGCCATCATCTCGGCTGACTCACTGGGCTTTGGGAACGATATATTGGGCGCAGGCCGAAATTTTACAGCGGCGGTGCGTCAGAAGATCAACAACCGCACCGGCATCGAACCTCATAACATCATGCTTGCCTGCACACACGCCCATGCCGCGCCGGAAACCATGGGAATAACCCGGCTGTCTGACGTGCCGGAAATCGCACCGTGGCTTGAGGTACTCATAGAGCAACTGGCATCTGTAGTTGAGATAGCATCAAATAACCTTGCTCCGACGCGCCTGAAGCTGGGCATGGGGCAAGTTGATTCCATTAGCCATAACAGGAGAGCGAGGGGAATTCCTGTAGAAGATCAGATAGCGCATGGCCTTCTTGATACACAGGTAGGCGTTCTGTTATGCGAGGGATTGGAAAACAATGAATCCTCTATCATCGTGAACTTCGCCTGCCATCCTGTGACTGTTCAGGTGCAGCCTTTGGTATCAGCCGGTTATCCGGGCGTTACGACGGATCTGCTGGAGCGGATTGTGGAGGGATGCGGTAACTGTCTCTTCCTCCAGGGGGCAGCGGGTAATATCAACCCTATACGCGATGACACGCGTGATTTCGCCGATGTGACACGTTATGGGATGACTCTGGCCGGGGAAGTGCTGAAGATAATTGGCAATCTTCAATCACCTGAAGCGCCGGTTATGGTACCAAATCTGTCAGCAATAACGGAGACAATTCATCTTCCAGTCCGGGATCTGCCTGACTCAAGGCCTATAAAGGAAGCCTACCAGCAAGCGATGAGGTCTCTTGAGGATGTAAAGACAGAAGAGGAGAAATATAAAGCTCTGCAAAAGGCCAGAGAATACAAGGAATCGCTGGATTTCATAGAACATGCTACCGAACCTGTTTCTGCAGAGGTGCAGGTTATGCGCATCGGTGATCTGGCACTGGCAGCTACGCCAGGCGAAATGTTCGTCCAGCTAGGCCTGGAGATCAAGCGAAGATCCGCCGCCCCAAATACGTTCGTTGTGGAACTGGCAAACGGCTGGGTCGGCTATCTCCTGAACCCGGGGGGTTTTGCAGAAGGTGGGTACGAATCACTGCCCGGCCCGTGGACGAAAGTAAGCGAAGAAGCTGGGCGGATGTTGGTGGATAAGTCAGTAGAGATTACGAAAATTCTGTGGCAGGGAGAAAAGAAAACAAAGAAGTGGAACGAATAGTCCGCTTTTCTCTGTATTTCCATTTTTACACTTTAGATTTCCTGGACAAAAACAATAGGGACAACCAATTGAGTTGTCCCTATACATAAAAACATATCAGGCTTATGATTTTGCTGGTAGGGTGCCTAAGCGATACCCATAAGCTCTTTGGCTTTATCAGCGGCACTGGCAGCGTCCCTCGCGTAGCCATCAGCGCCAATTTCATCAGCGTAGTTCTGCGTTACCGGCGCACCACCAATCATAATCTTAATCTTATCTTTCACTCCGGCTTCTTCCAGAGCGTCCAGCGTGGTTTTCATAGCAGTCATGGTAGTTGTGAGGAGAGCGGACATAGCGATAACATCGCCTCCCGCTTTCACTGCTTCGACAAATTTCTCCGGCGGAACATCGATCCCCAGATCGATAACCTCAAATCCGGCTCCCTCCAGCATCATAGCAACCAGATTCTTGCCAATATCGTGAAGATCACCTTTTACCGTCCCCAGGAGCACCCTTCCTATAGGCTTAACACCCGATTCCGCAAGAGCAGGCTTAAGGATATCCATGCCAGCGTGCATTGCTCTGGCGGCTATAAGCACTTCTGGAACGTAGAATTCGTTGTTTTTAAATCTCTCACCTACAACGCCCATTCCCTTAATCAAACCGCCATTAAGTATCTCACCGGGTGGAACGCCGTCGTCCAGCGCTTTCCGAGTTAGTTCCGCCACCTCCTGAGCTTTACCGTTTATCAAGTTTTCCGCAAGGGCTGATATATCTGCCATTCAAACATCCTCCTGAAATAGTGTTTCACGGTGGTTTAGTTTAATATCCGATTAAGAGTCTATCCGACAACCTGTATCGAATCAGGTTCTCGGATAGACTCCAAAACACCGTTGGATTAATCTTGCTAAGGTCTTAGCTTATTCAAAGCCTTGGCCGTTTCATCCTTCAACAACGGGTTGGTAGCTTCCTGCCATACTTTATCCAGTGGTTTATCTGCGCGTTTATCACCTATATTGCCAAGTATCTGCACAATCCTGATGGTAAGCCCCATATCCTGCGTGCCTTCAAGTAGCTTTATGAGCGCATCAACGGCCGGTTTGCCTATTTTCTCCAGAGATGCTGTAACTGATGTTTTGACTTCACTGCTTTCATCCTCTTTGAGCATTTTCACCAGCGGTTGAACAGCTTGTGGATTGCGCGTTTTTCCGACAGCCCGGGCTGCATAATCTCTTACAAGGGAGTCATTATCTTCCATCGCTTTCAGCAGTGGCCTCAGCGGAGGGTTATCTATAATCTCCCATGTGGCCTTAGCTGCTGCGCGCCTGGCCTCGAGATTCTCATCTCCCAAAGCATCGATTATCACATCTGTCGGATTCATCTGTCCCATGCCATGCAGACCGGCAGCTACCGTTACCTGAATAAGTTTATTAGGATCATTCAGCCTTTGCTTTAGTGGCTCGATTGCTCTTTTGTCACCTATCTTACTCAATGCCTCAATTGCCATACTGCGAGTATAGACACTGCGATCATTCAGAGTTTCGATAAGAGCTTCCACAGCCGGTGTACCTATTTCTATTAGCACATTCTGAGCGTACTTACTGAGCCGCGGGTTGGGACCTTTCAGTTCTTTCATCAGAGGACCTACTGACAATTCTCTCGCTTGCACCAGTGTATCGCCTATTGTATTTCCGAGCCGATCTCCTATTTTCTTGCTATCCATTAATTCTAGCACAGCAATCGTACCTGATTCTCCCATCTCCCGAATTTCCTGCATTTTTCTCTCGAAATGCGGCTTTCTCGTGTCATCATCGTGATACATCACAACGAGCATAGCATGGGCTTCGGCATTGAAGCCCATCAGATTATCAGCATCTTCCTGCAGCCACGTTTCTAACCTGATCATAGATCTTTTATAACTACTTGCCTGGAAAAACTCCTTTCCTAATTCGAAATTGGTCTTGGGTTCTTCTCTAGTACATCCAAGAATCAAAAACAGTAAAATCACAGCTAAGGTAACACAAGCACCTATTCTGGCTATCATTTGATACCTCTCCTATATTTCCACAAGTCTGTTTCACTCCCCAAAATATTCGTATGTAGCGATAGTTTACATGATATTAAACTTGCTGTCAAGCCAAATTTACGGCCAATCCTGCCGAAGCTACTTGTGCCTGACCCTGAGCTGACCACATGCCGCCGAAATATCCGCTCCTCTGCTGACTCGCACAGGTGCGACAAAGTGGGAGTCAGCCAGTATTTGCCGAAATTCCTCGATCCGCTCCGGAGTTGGTCGCTGAAAAGATGAGCCATCAACAGGATTATATGCGATCAGATTTATCTTACTGGGTATACCATGTAAAACTTTGCACAATCGCCTGGCATCGGCTGGACTATCATTTATGCCTCTTATGAGTATATACTCGACAGTGAGCCATCTGTTGATGGCTAACGCCCATTCCTTACAGGCAAGAAGGGCCTCGTTCATGGGATAACGCCGGTTCACTGGCATCAGTCGGCTCCGCGTCTCATTGGTGGTTGCATTTAGCGAAATAGCCAGCCCCACCTGTGTCCCCTCACGCGTGAATCGGCGTATCTGTGGCGTCAGTCCGGAAGTGGAGACGGTAATTTTTCTGGCAGCGATCATAAGTCCTTCAGGAGCATTCATCAGTCGGATCGCCTTCATCGACTCCTCGTAATTTGCAAATGGTTCGCCCATGCCCATGAGGACGACATTAGTAACGCATTTCACTCCATGCGGACCAAAAGATTGATCTACACCACCTATATCGGCTTCGATAGCCATGATCTGATTGATGATCTCCGAAGCCGTGAGGTCACGTATAAAGCCACTGGAGCCAGTAGCGCAAAAAGCGCAGCCTTGTACACAACCGATTTGTGTAGACACACAGCACGTCACGCGCCCCCGATCATACATCAGAACGCTCTCTATCTTCTCACCATCTTCCAGTTGGAAGAGATATTTTGCTGTGCCATCCGACGGGGATTTTACCTTCCCGATGATCTTGAGATGACTTATATAAGCAAGATCATTCAGCTTACTTCGGAAAAGCTTTGATATATCGGTCATCTCTTCAAAGGAACTGGCTCGCTTATGGTAAATCCAGAGCATCAACTGTCTGGCGCGGTAGCGCTGCTCTCCCCATGACAGCACTATCTCCTCAAGCTCTGGCAGCAGGCAGCCCTTTAAATCCACCTTATTATCGGAGGCGCAGGAGTCTTGCCTGTATTTTTCAATCATCATTAGAATTGCGGCTGGATACCCCGCCTGTGTGAGCGGGGAGAAAAGCCGCCTCCTTTTTTGTTCCTTTCCCGGTGCTCAGACACACTGGATTTTTATAGTAGAACGAGGCTGCCAGCCCGTTGATAAACAAGCCATCGGCATGTTCCACGAATATATCCATAATATTCACTGTGTCTGAATACCAGGATATATCGGCTATCTGGACTAAAAGCAACAGATGTCGCTCTTTTTCCACCATCAAAGATGGCGCGCACCATTTCACATATGGCGCGCACCATTTCACATTATGTTTGGCAAGATATAGATAAGGTAATTTTTACCTCGTGAGCTCCTCCGGGTACGATCACATACAGCCATTTGCGTCCGAAATCCTCGCGGATGCTGTAGTCAGCATTTTGACCGTCACACATTGCCGGAAGTTCCGGTTCCGCCGATCCCATTGGCACTTTGACTATCATCCCGTCATCATATTCACAGTGAGTCGTGAAACTCAGGACAGACTGACCATCCGCAGTTTCTTCGTGAATTACTATATCCGTGATCTGCGAACGTGAGCGTTTATCCCACCACTCCCAGAGTCCATCATTGCCCTTATGGACGGCAACTATGCCCTTGCTTTCTATATACCGCAGAACCTCCTCAATGGCACGTCGGCAGGCGGGATGGTTATGAACGTTAATCGGGTGGTAGAACATATCCATCACCAGATGATAATTCACTGCCATATCAACAGATTTGTATATAATATCAAAATCACTTACATCGCTGCTGCTGTAACCTATTTCATAAGCTGTGATGGGTTCCTCGAGAAAATCTATTCTTCGATTCTCACCGTTATAGTCGTCATAGAAATGGAAAGGGAAGCACGTCCCAAAGACGAAGCCCAGGCGGTTGGCCGGATTCAGCGGTGGCAGTCGGTGATGGATGAAGCTGTTATCCGCTCTGCTGCCTGCTGCATACATCCATTTAGCAGTTTCCGCCCAGCCTGTCCAGCGACACCAGTGGTTTACAGTGCATACGGGGCGGAATCCGTATTCTTTGTAGAATGCCTCTGCCTGCTCCCGCACATCCGCTTCCGTGAACGCTAAAGGATCAAAGTCGTCGATGAAATTATAGTGAAGCGAACATTCGTGACCGTTGGCATGGATGGCTTCAGCTTCCTCCTGCGTCACTGTGAATTTGCCTTCCCTGTTGCGCATAATGTTAATGTGGTAGGGCAGGCCCTTTTCCTTCATCCAGTTGGACGCCCAGAGCTGAGTTCCTGCCGCCGCCTCGTCATCGCCACCCCAGTAGAACATGGCATCCGGAATCTTTTTACCTTTCGGCGGAATGGCGTAGATCATAGGCTGCGGCTTCTGCGCTATCATGTTCTGTATCAGGAACAGGATTTCATCAGCGTAAAGCACTTCGCGCTCATTGTCGCCGATGGCTATCAGATCCCCTGTACGATAATAACCGTCGCCGTCCCGGTCATACGTGATAGGAATGCCCTGATGCAGCACCCAGATCGTCTGCGGAACGTTGAAGGCGAAATAATAGGCGTGTCCGTTGTGATAATCTCTTTTGGTGATGGCAGCACAACCCATGTCAGTTCCATCCAGATTATAGAGGCGAGCCAGTTCTATTGATTCATCTGGATTTATGCCGCGAATTTGAGAGAAGATTATAAGTCTCTGATCAGGGTGCAGGTAAGAGTGTATACCAGTCGTGAGTTCGTCAGACTCTAATGCAAAATAGCCGGATATGTCAAAATCGCTTTCAGCCTGAGGGATAGCTGAATCGCAGGTATTACCGAAAACCTCATCCAGCCCCTCCGCCGCAAAGCCTATCAGGACGCCGCCCTCACGCACCCAGTTATCCAGATTAGTTCTGATAACATCAGTAACGCTTGATGCCGTCAGGTCGCCGATAAACAGGATGCTTATATCATCCAGCCGCGCCGCATCCTCGAGGTAGCTCATGGAAATCTCTTCGGCGCGCAAGCCCAACTGCTCATTTATCTCCCTGATGTACTCATACCAGTAGTTCCTGTCGTCCCGATTCGCCTGGACACGCAGTTCGGCGTCATAGGCGTATGCCGTTACCAATTTCTTCCCATTCTGGCTCATTTCTTACCCCTTATTCATAATCTCGATAGCGGCGTGGATCTTCTCTGCCGCTTCTTTGCCCTCCGCTTCGGTTGATCTCATAGCGCCGCTGTTCACGATGCGCCAGATGGTGTTCTCTGCCACAGGACAATCATCGCTTGAGTATTTCTTCCCCGGATAGGGAGCGTGTCTCTTGAATATTTTACGGGCAGGATGTGTGTGATCAGTCGCTGACTGGAAAACTTCATAATGAGATGCCGGTCTTTGTATGAAGCCAAATCCCAGCGGAGCGCCTGCTTCTTTTGCCACTTCCTTAAATCGGTCATGATCCAGGCCAAATTTATCGCCCTGCCAGAAGCAGCACCAGTTATATCCGGACTGCACAGCATCCTCGTCAACGCGCCGGGGAAGAAGCCATTCGCATCCCTCGATGGCAGCATTTAGATGCTTCAGGCAGGCATTGTATGTATTAATATATCCTCTCACCCGCTCCAGTTGAGCCAACCCAATTGCCGCTGTAACTTCGTTCATCCGGAAATTCATGGTAAAGAACGCGGGTGATTCACCGCCAAAAGCCCATTCATTATACAGCTTGTGATCAAGCTCATCATCGTCCGTCACCATCATTCCGCCGTCGCCGGTGGGAAGGTGCTTGCCCTGCTGGAAGCTAAAAACGCTGATGTGTCCCCATGTGCCGGCGTGTTTCCCTTTCCATAAGCTGCATATATTGTGGGCGCAGTCCTCGATCATGAAGATTTTATGTTCGTCGCAGATTTGCCTGAGTTCATCCAGCCGCGCGCACAATCCCCATAGATTCGTGACTATCAGAGCTTTGGTTTTCTCAGTGATTTTCTGTCGGACAGAATCGGGATCCATTAGTAACGTATCGGACTCGATGTCCGCGAATACAGGCGTCGCGTTCTCGCATAGAGCGGCTATGCCGCCGAAATGCACCACCGGATCGCATATAACCTCAGTATCCCATCCCGCCTCAGAGCAACTCACAGCCTGAGCCAAACCTGTCATAGCAGAATTGCGGGAAATAGCATGTTTGGCTCCCACAAACTCCGCAAAAGCCTTCTCAAACCTGCCGGTCATCCCTTCACGATTCCAGCCCAGACGACCGGATTCCAGAACTTCTCGAACGTAACCGATCTCCTTTTCACCAAAAATGCGCATCGTCCTTCTCCTCTGTTATACCAATTTCATAATATAATTGTGCATTAGTTCTTAAGCTCAACAACGGTCTTCTTGATCACCCCCATCCTAGCCTTCCCCCATCAAGGGGGAAGGAACTGACGGCTCTCTCGATTACTACTTTCTTAATGAGAAACGCATACTTCCCATTAAGCACGAAATCCCTTCCCCCTTGATGGGGGAAGGCTAGGATGGGGGTGATCCGGGGAGGCTAAATTCGCCAACAATCTCAAGGAAGGAAACTATCCCAATCTCCGAACCGCCCGTGCGAATCTCTCAGCGTTTGCTCTGTGTGCTTCTTCCTTCCCAAAGGTATAGACATTGACGGTGCGAGGGATGATCTCCTCCGCGACGGGACAGAGACCATCCGGGTATTTGTTCCCATCTCCACTGTAAGTCGGGCAGTTGAGCGCGTGTGCTGCGCGACTGGTGAAAACAGGATGTTTGTAAGCTGGTATATTGGTATATCCGATGCTGACGTTACATTGTTCCTCGCTGAGAACAGTTTTCAGATCGTCCATTGAGATGCCGAATTTGTCGCCACGGAAAATACTGCCCCAGAGGTGGAAGGTATGAGTTGATTCCTTCGGACCGCGCTGGAGTTCCAACCACTCGCATTCATTCACAACCTCATCGTAGTAACCAGCGATCTTTATCAACTCGTCAATGCAGCCGCGCGAACGCTCCAACTGCCCTATGCCAACAGCCGCGGTTAATTCATTAGTGCGATAATTATAGTGCAGACCGTGAGCTACAGCCGTGAACGTGGGCGCGCCAGCGTGCAGATTCAGTTGCTTCGCCAGTTCATCACTGTCAGTGATCGCCATGCCAGCATCGCCTAATCCAAGCTGCTTGCTCATCTGAAAGCTGAACGATCCAATATCGCCCCATGTGCCGGTACACTTGCCTTTATAGGTGGCGTAGAGCGAGTGAGCGCAGTCCTCGATGACCAGCAGATTATGCTTGTGAGCGATCTGAACTATAGGCTCCATCTCGGCTGCGAGACCCCAGATGTGAGTTACGATCAGAGCCTTTGTCCTTTCGGTGATCTTCTCCTCTATCTTTGTGGGATCCATGTTCCAGGTCTTCGGTTTGATGTCAACGAATACAGGAACAGCATTAGCATAGAGACAGGCTTGGGCGCCAAAAACACAGAATGGATCGCAGATCACCTCATCGCCTGCGCCTGCGTTGGCTACCATAAGCGAGGCATGTAGGACTGACATGGCGCAATTCATAGCAACGCCATTATTGCTCCCCACAGCCGCCGCAAATTCGCGCTCGAAGCGACGGGTCATAGGACCAGCACCCAGAGACGATAAATTCCCCGAATCGAGAACCTCCTTCAGCAAAGAAAGCTCGCGTTCGCCAAATACTCGAACAGGCATGATTTGCCTCCAATGATAGCAGATTTGGAGTTGTATGACTCGGTGAAACTGTGTCTATTTCGAGACCTTTATCCTACCCCAGGTGGAAGCCAGCTTATCAGTAGAACCCTCAACAGCCAGACCTTCTGCAACATCCATCTGCCAGACCAGTGTTGCCAGCACCATCAAGACAAATACCATAACCAAAGTAGCTCTTGCTCTCATTCCACTGCCCTTCCTCCCATTGAAATATTAACATTGGTTATCATAATACAACCTCAACTGCTCTGGCGTCAATGCGCTCTTCCTCAATCATCCCAGTTGCAGAATTCGCCAGACCACGCTTCGTATTCCTCAATTACTCCCTGGTAATTGATACCAGGACTGATCACCAATCGACCACGCGCTGTGTATTCCTTATCTATGGCATATCCGAACTTGAGAACCACAAAATCCCAGGCTGGGTTGGTTTGATGCGTTTCCGGGTTGAAACCGCCGCCTTCTGGAGACATCCAGAATCTGATATCGAGTTCCTCTCCACTATCTAACATGAGGATGAAGGTGTAAATCCCTATACGTCCACATATAAAGGGATAACTGAAACGCGCAGTATCCTGACCTTTGCTAAAATAAGTATCCTCATAGGCAGGCGGACGATCTGTATTCTCTGACGCAATGTTGACGATGGAATGATGGCAACTGCTGCAATATTCTACCCAACGCTTTCTGCTGTCTTTAGTTCGCCGTCCAATAAAATTGATGGATTTGGAATCCGGCTGATATATGTAACAGGGCAGAAACAGACCCATGACCTGACCAGTTCCCACCTTACGCGTGGGTGTGAATCCCAACTGAAAATCCAGAGATCCCGGCCGGTTTCCGGGCGTATATTCGATCCAGCAGGCACAGCCCGTGCGTGGAAGCGGATCATGACTTAGCCTGACACCTTTTTCTGTTCCTTGGAGGTCTATCGGATATTGTCTAGGCTCAAAGAATCCTGGATCATCACGGTTTCCTGAGAATTTCTGATCTTCAGTTATAACATGCTCAAGATTGAGCCAGGAATGGGCAACCAGCCTTGAGGCCAGATTATCATCAAGCTGCCAGATCCTGATGCCATTATGACCTGTCGAGATTGCCGGTTCTGTGGAAGGCTCGTTATCATGAACGGAAACACTGTATCCAGAACCACTCAACTGTATAGATGCCATGATCATATTCCTCCCTTTACTATATCAACAGGTGTATCGCCGTGGTTGTACCAATTCCATAACATAATTGTGCATTAGTTTTTAAGCTCAACAACGGTCTTCTTGATCACCCCCATCCTAACCTTCCCCCATCAAGGGGGAAGGAACTGATGGTTCTCTCGACTACTGCTTTCTGACTGAGAAATGGCTACTATTCACCAAGCCCGAAATCCCTTCCCCCTTGATGGGGGAAGGTTAGGATGGGGGTGATCTGGCGGGGCTGAATTTACCAATAACATCTTTCCAGTCTCGCCTGTAATGCACAGTAATAAAATGGAAATGGCATTACTCTCCACGCCGCAGAGCGCGTCCATAGCCTTTTTCCAAAAAACGCTCATGAGCCACCTCGATGCCACCGTTGACTAACACCCACTCGATGCCCTCCGGATACTGATAACCGTTCTGCCAGGTGGATCGGTCGCGAACGGTCTCAGGATCGAATACAACTATATCCGCATAAGCACCCGGAACCAGTCGTCCGCGCTGCTTGATCCCGAAGTGATCTGCCACGCGCGCAGTCATACGGAATATCATCTGTTCCAGAGGCATTATTTTCTCTTCGCGCACGTATTTTCCCAGTAGGCGGGGATAGGTTCCGTAGTTCCTGGGATGACTCGCGCCAGACCCAAAAACTCGCACATGACTGTCTGTGCCTGCCATGGTATGCTCGGACTTCATGAAAACCTGAACATCCTCCTCCTGCATTGCAAGAAAGAAAGCTGATAGACGCGGACGGGGATCGCGGATATACAGCTCGGTCACAACGGCTTCCGGAGCTACGCCGAGAATTTTCCCTGCCTCACCGATGGTTTTTCCATCCAGAGGGTCAGCCTGTTCGTGGGATGATATGATAAGTCTCTCAGGCCCGCCAAGTAAATCAAGCTGACGACGAACTTCCTCCTCAGCGCCATTTTTCCACGCATCATCGGTTTGCCTTGTACCCTGAAAATCCCACAGGAGACTGAAGAAACCACGATACCCACCGATGTAGGGATATTGATCCGCCGCCATTCTGACACCCTCAGCTTTAGCGCGATCAAAAATCGCTATGACTGGCTCAGTTTTGCCCCAGTTCGGATAGCCCCACAGTTTCAGGTGAGATACCTGCCCCGCCGCTCCACTTTCCCTGGCGATAGTGTAGACTTCCTCAATGGCTTCTATATGCTGATTAGTTTCACCTTCGTCCCGGATGTGTGAGTCGTATACTCCCCCAAATGGCGCTACTGCGCGAGCTGCTTCGACTAATTCTGCCGTTGGGACTTGCTCCTGAGTTCTACCCAGCGGGCCTGTGGTCACCCCATACGCGCCGTTTTCCATCTCTTCACGCAGGAGATCGCGCATTACTGCCCATGCCTCCGGACATGGAGTGGAAACGCCTGCTTGCTTCATGGCTTGACGCCGCGTGCGACTATACGATGCGAGCATGGCGATGTTGGTGGCTGCTCCTACTCCGTCCACAGCTTCCAGGAAAGGCCCTACAGGATAAGTTGAGCCTCCGCAATGGTTGCACATTACCGTGGTAATGCCCTGGCGTATCAGGTTATCAGCCAGAGGATATTCCAGAATTCCACCTTTTATCTCTGAATTGGCATGGTTGTGGGGATCAATAAAGCCGGGAGCTACTACTTTCCCTGCGGCATCGATCTTTTTCGCGTCAGTCACTAAATCCAGACGATCTACTGTGACAATCCTATCTCCCTCAATGAGCACATCGGCGCGAATGCCAGGAGTATTGTTACCGTCAATTACAGTTCCACTATGAATCAGAATTCGGCGTTCCTCGGACATAAATCTATCTCCTTTATCTAATAGCCCTCAGTATCCATAACTATCTCCTCTGTGCATCTCTTGTGAAAAGCTCCAATTTACTGATAGAGCCACTTTCCGCGGGTTCTCGATAGTATACCTCCTCCTGGCTTTCTCGTAAAGCTGAATATTTCAGAGCCAGGCATAAAGCTTATGTCCCAAAGCCGTCGGGACAGGAATGTCCCGACTATCGTGATTGTGGAGAACATCACTACAACCAATAGAGTTTCCACTAATCGATAGTCGGGGTTTTCCAACCCCGACCGAATAGCAATTCCGAATTCGCCAACAGTATCAGGAATGTCCCGACTATCGTGATTGTGGAGAACATCACTACAACCAATAGAGTTCCCACTAACCGATAGTCGGGGTTTTCCAACCCCGACCGAACAGCAATTCCGAATTCGCCAACAGTATCTTTCCAGTCCCGTTTGGCAGAATGAAGTATTCCATCATGCCATTACGCCATATTCTGGACGAAAACTTTCTTGGCCCCCTATTATTGCCTTGACTTTTTTCTCAATATGTGTTAATCTATTAACATTAACGCATTAACAAATCAAAAAGGGGAAGAATATGAAATCCAAAAATCTGATTCTCCACAAGCTGGAACTGCAATTGATGAAGATCGTCTGGGAAAAGGGACGTGCCACGGCGAGGGAAGTAAAGGACGCCATCGACGAAGATCGGCCTCTGGCTGAGAGCACTATCCGAACTATGCTGCGGAGCCTGGAAACGAAGGGATTTCTCACACACGATGTGGATAAAGATAACCGTCATCAACCGTTTGTGTATCGCCCTGTAGTGCAAAGGGATGAGGTGTTCAGAGGGATGCTTCACGATCTGCTGGATCGCCTCTTTGATGGCTCTAAAGAGCTTCTGTTAAACTATCTCTTTGAGGATGAGGACGTGAGTCTTGAAGAGCTTCAACGCCTGCGGGAGAAACTCGCCGAGAAAAAAGAGGAGGTGGATGATGGTGGAGATAGTATTGGCTCTTGAATCTATAGGTAAGGGCGTTTTCCTCGTGTTGGTGAATACCAGTTTACAGGTGACATTGCTCATTTTCCTCGTCTGGTTCATGATCCGGATCTTCCGCCCGAGATCCGCAGTCGCCCGGTATTATCTCTGGTTTCTGGCTGTTTTGGGTATCCTCGCTTTGCCGCTGTTCAGTGCGTTGTTACCGGGAATAAATATCCCTATGATGCGAAGTGCGGAAACCGCCATCAGCCCCATATATGCCCACGACATCGCTGTTGATGAGCCAACTGTCGCGGTAGATATGCCCGGAGAAGCATCCGCTGAAATAGATCAGGAAACGACACAGAAGAAAAACTTCTGGACAAACGTGTTCCGCCCTCTCAGGCAATTTGGTTTAATCAGCATTATTTCCCTGGCCTGGTTTGTGATTGCACTCTCTATGCTTTGCAGGCTGACGGGGAGCTACGTCTGGCTCAGGCGTTTCAAGAAGAAATCACAAAGAGTGGTTGAGGGTTCGGTACTTGAGATAATATCCAGGCTCAGGGAGAGGATGGGTATCACCAGCGAGATCGATGTCTTCACGTCATCAGACATACACAGCCCCACCTCCTTTGGCCTATTTTCCACTACGATAATCCTTCCTGAAAGTCTGGCTAATAGCGGAGATGAAGAATTGGAGATGGTTCTGAGCCACGAGATGGCCCATGCCAAACGTCATGACTCCCTGGTGAACCTTGTCCAAAGGATACTTCAGTCAGTTTTCTTCTTCCATCCGCTTTTCAATATAGCCAATCGCCGGTTGACAAGAGAGCGGGAGCACATCTGCGATGACTGGGTGATTGAGGTAACGGGTAGACGGGATGATTATGCTGAATGCCTCCTCGGATTGGTGGAGAACGCTTATTATCCCAGATCAATAGGTGTGGCGATTATGGAACATCAGCACAACATCTCAAGGAGGGTTGACATGATCATTGACAATAGCAGAGGGACAATCACAAAGATTTCGCGTAAGGCCCGTATATCCATATTCCTTATGGGCTGTATTCTACTGCCCGTGCTGGCGGCGACACAACTGGTCTACACCGTTGAGCCAAAAGAGCCAGTGGAGGCCGTCTCAGGCATTCTGGATACTGAGGAACGCTTTGACATCTCTGATGCTCTGGAAGGAGTTGAGCCGGGCGGAGGTGGGATGGAGAGAACGATAGAGCAAGATAATAAAGTGAAGGTTGCTGGCATCCCAGACCCGAACCTGGCGGCAGCCATCAGAGAAGCCATCGGTAAGCCCGAAGGAGCTATAACTGAGGGTGATCTCCAGAGCATCACCGAACTCGAAGCTCCAGATAATAACATCCGCGATATAACTGGAATAGAGAAATGCGTCAACATGGAAAAACTGATCCTGGGCGGAACTACGAAAATCAATTGGGAAAGTAGTAATGAGATCGAGGACATCAGTCCGTTAAAAGGGCTTACCAGACTGACCCATCTGAATCTTAATAGCAACGAGAAGATAAGCGACATCGGCCCGCTATCTAATCTCACTAATCTGACATCGCTGGCCATCGGCAGTAACCAGATAAGTGACATAACGCCTCTGTCGAATCTCACTAATCTGACAGAGTTGTACTTCGGCAAAAACCAGATAAGTGATGTAACGCCTCTGTCTGATCTCACTAATTTGACATCAATGGTCCTCGCCAATAACCAGATAGGCGACATAACGGCTTTGTCTAATCTCACTAAGCTGAAAGACTTGAACGCCTGGGGTAACCAGATAAGTGACATAACGCCTCTGTCCAATCTCACTAATCTGGCATCGCTGACCATCGGCACTAACCAGATAAGTGATGTAACACCTCTGGCTAATCTCACTAATCTGACATCGCTGGCCATTGGCAGTAACCCGATAAGTGATTTAACGGCTTTGTCGAATCTCACTAATCTGACAGAGTTGCACGCCTGGAAGAACCAGATAAGTGGCATAACGCCTCTGTCGAATCTCACCAATCTGACAACAATGGTCCTCGCCGATAACCAGATAAGCGACATAACGGCTTTGTCGAATCTCACTAATCTGACACAGTTGAACGCCTGGGGTAACCAGATAAGTGACATAACGCCTCTGTCCAATCTCACTAATCTGACAGAGCTGACCATTGGCAGAAACCAGATAAGTGATGTAGCACCTCTGTCCAATCTCACTAATCTGACAGAGCTGACCATCGACAGAAACCAGATAAGTGATGTAACACCGCTGTCCAATCTCACTAATTTGGATAAGTTGTCGCTTAAGTGGAACCAAATAACTGACCCGGCACCTCTGTCCAATCTCATTAATCTGACAGAACTGTCCCTCTGGCGTAACCAGGTAAGTGATATAGCACCTGTGGCTAATCTCACTAATCTGACGAACCTTAGCTTCGCTAATAACCAGGTGAATGATGTAACGCCTTTGTCTACTCTTACTAATCTGACGTATCTGTCTCTCTCTGCTAACCTGATAGATAACGTAGAGCCTCTGGCTAATCTCACTGATCTGAAAGAACTGAAGCTCGCCGACAACCAGATAAGTGATGTAACGCCTTTGTCCGATCTCACTAATCTGACAAAGCTGTACCTGTGGACTAACCAGATAAGTGATATAGTACCTCTAGCTAATCTCACTGATCTGACAGAGCTGACCATCGGCAGAAACCAGATAAGTGATGTAGCACCTCTGTCTAATCTCACTAATCTGACTCGGTTGGAGCTTCAGGTAAACCAGATAGGTGACGTAAAGCCTCTGTCCAATCTCACTAATCTGACAAAGCTGCACCTCGCTGCTAACCAGATAAATGATATAGCATCTCTAGCCAATCTCACCAATCTGACATTTCTGCACCTCGCCGCTAACCAGGTAAGTGACGCATCGCCTCTGGCCAGGCTCACAAAGCTGGAAGAGCTTTATCTGAGCGTCAATTCGATAAGTGATGCAACACCTCTGTCCAATCTCACTAATCTGACTCGATTAGAGCTTTACAGAAACCAGGTAGATGACGTAAAGCCACTGGCTAAGCTTACAAGTCTGGAATTGCTGTGGCTGAGCGGCAATCCGGTAAGTGATATAGCGCCTCTGTCCAATCTTACTAATCTGACTGACTTGGATCTCGGCAGGCTCGGAATAGTCAACGACGACTTGGTTTTTCTCTCTAATCTCACTAATCTGACAGAGTTATGGATCAATGATAACCAGATAACTGACGCATCGCCTCTGTCTAAGCTCACTAATCTGGAAAAGCTGTATCTGGGCGACAATCCGATTAGTGATGTGACATCTCTCTCTGATCTCACTAATCTGACTGTGTTGTATCTCACCGGTAACCAGATAAGTGACCCATCGCCTCTGGCCAACCTCACTAATCTGACTGAATTGTATCTCGCCAAGACAGGAATAATCGACGACCTGGCTTTTCTCTCTAGCCTCACTAACCTGACTCAATTGAATCTCAACGGCAACCAGATAAGCGATATAACACCTCTGGTGGAAAACAAAGGGTTGGGTGAAGGTGATGAGGTGGATCTAGAGGGAAATCCCCTCAATGACGAGGCATACGAGGTTCATATCCCTGCCCTTGAGGAAAGAGGTGTAGAGCTTAAGTTTGACCCAAACCATTGAAAACACTTATGTCGGTGGATAGTGCAAGAGGAGAATTGAGAATGCAATTTGCGTGTTTGGGAGTGTCTGTGTTGTCTCTTGCCAGTATGTTGTCTGCTGTTAGCCCGGCTGAAGAGCTTGTAGCAGCACGAGGAGGCAAACTTCTCATTGGATGGGCTTCAAAGGACATAACGCCAGAAAAGCCAGTCGCGCTGGCAGGACAATTCCACGTAAGGATCTCAAAGTACGTGAATGACCCCTTAACTGCCACAGCTTTGGCGATTGAGTCAGCAGATGAAAATAATGGGAATGAGCAAGCTATCATGGTCTCGTGCGATCTGGTAGGGATTGAGCAGGAGATACAGGACAGGCTGCGGGATATAGTGAAACCAGAACTGCCTGAGTTCGATACCAGAAAGCTGTTTCTTAATGCCACCCATACCCACACAGGGCCGGTGTTGTCAGAGGGTCGCTATCCTGAGCAAGGTGAGGAAGTCATGACACCCACTGAATACGTTGACTTCCTCCTGGGTCGCTTATCGGACGCTGTGGTTGAGGCATGGAAAAGTCGCGAGCACGGCGGCGTAAGTTGGGCGCTAAGTCACGCTGTGGTGGGGCATAACAGAAGAGCAGTATACCTTGATGGCTCCGCCAGGATGTATGGCTCTACGAACGGGGCGGATTTCAGCCATATAGAGGGCTATGAGGATCATAGCCTAAACCTGATTTTCATCTGGAACAAGGAACGCGAACCTACAGGGATAGTTATTAACGTAGCGTGTCCCTCCCAGGTGACTGAAGGGGAGTATTACGTTTCAGCGGATTTCTGGCACGAAGTGAGAACGGAGTTAAGAAAGAGGTACTCAGAAAGCCTGTTTGTTCTACCTCAATGCTCCGCCGCAGGAGACCAGTCGCCGCACTTCCTGCTATTCGGAGAAGCTGAAGAGAAAATGCGAAGTAGAAAGGGTATATCTGAGCGGGAAGAAATAGCTATCAGGATCGCAGATGCTGTGGATTACGTATTTTCGGGAGCCAAAAGCGATATACAAACAGCGATGCCCATGAAGCACGTGGTAGAGAATCTCAGACTCCCGGTAAGGAAAGTTACTGAAGAGGAGTTGGAGCGCGCAAAGTCGGAATATGATAGATTAATGGAAAAGCAGCCGCTTGACGAGAACTCCAGCGATCTTTCGCACCTGCGTCGCAATAAGAGCTTGATAGACAGATACGAACAGCAGGAGAAAGCTCCTTTCCGGCAGATGGAACTCCACGTTATAAGGCTCGGAGATATTGCCATCGCCACGAATCCATTCGAGCTGTTTCTCGACTATGGTATACGCATCAAGGCTCGAAGTAAGGCACTGCAAACCTTCGTCATACAACTGGCATGTTCTTCCGGCGGCTATCTGCCAACAGCCAGGGCGGTTGCAGGGGGAGGCTACGGCGCCGAAGCCGCCAGTAACAGGATAGGACCTGAAGGTGGACAGGCGCTTGTTGATCGCACTGTTGAATTGATTAGCTCGACTTTGACATCAGAATTTCATTGAGATGCCCAGGTATGGTATAACGGGCATGTATACATCCTCATCTTCATACTCAACGAACTCCTGAGCCTCAGTGGAGGTAGATATACTGCCGCTATAGTTGTAGGCATTCAATACGTCCAGATAGATCTCCAATGGACGGCGGCGGATATGGAATGTTCGGGCAAAGCGCAGGTCGAGGCGATGGGAATCTGGCTCTCGCAGATCGCCAATTTCCTCATCGCTGGGCGCAATTGGGGTTCCTGAAGTGTAGTTCCATCGGAGACCCAACTCCCAATTGGGCGTCGGTTTGTAACTCATGGATATTGTGGCTACATGCGTCTGATCGAAAATGTATAGCCTTTCAGGTACGTCCGGATTGTCCTTGCGACGCGATAGTGAGTACGTGTAACTCAGCCATCCCAGAAAACGCTGGGACGGGTTATACTTGAGAAGTATCTCCATGCCCTGAGCGTATCCTGTTCCCTGGTTAAGATAGATGTCCGTGGGATGCTCTGTGATCAAGTCTTTTAAGTCTCTGTAATAGCCTGCCAATTTGATGTTGGCATCGTTACCCAGGACATCCCTCTCAAGCTCCAGAACGTAGTGAGTCGCTCTGCTCGCATTAACATTCGGATTGCCCCACTCTGGTAGAACCTGTACAGGTGTTGGGTTCTGATGGTATATGCCCCAGGCGGCACGGAGTTTCGCGCCATTGGGAATCTGAAATGATAGACTTACCCGGGGATCAACCATAATATCGCCCGTTATATTGAAATGGCTGACACGAGTTCCCAGCTTGAGAGAAATCCGGTCTGTCAGCGTAATACGATCTTGAAAATATCCCTCTGTAAAGGTGAAACGTTCCGATATATCAGACTCGATATTGTCTTCCTCATCATCCCCAAAAGGGCCGTCATATTCTTCTCCTGATTGCTCTCTTTCTGCCATTTCCTCTGCACTGGGCATGCGAGGGAAATAAGAGGCAATACCGAAATTCCCTGCCCCAAACACGCCTCCCAATTGTAATTTGTGTCCTGGGCTGATGGTATACTCCGCGTCCTCACGAAGGATGTAGAAACGAGGTTTCACCCGGAGATAGTAGCTTCCCGAACCAATTTCGAGATCCAGCACATCTCTAATGTGGGAAAATGTGCTCTGTAGCTTGAGACGATCGCTAAACGATGAATCCAGGGCAAGTGACTGCGTATCAAAACCGCCTATGTAGTGGGCGTTGCCTAGAAACTCAGGATCGATTTCCTCATCCTCTTCATCATCCGGCCCAAAATCCTCCGTTATCGTGATTGCCATCAAATCCCTGGCCGAGAAGGCGACAAAGTGCAGTTTTTGTTCAGGACTGAGATCGTAGTCAAAGCCTGTCTGGTAATCCCAGAACATGGGAAACTGGGTAAGTTCCGGAATATCTATAATTCGGGGGATAATCAGATCTGCGTAACTTCGACGTCCCGCAACGTAGAAGGATCCCTTGCTGCCAAGCGAGGATTGTAACATTACCTCAGACATGATCATGTTAATGTCCGAGGTGAGCGAAATTCCCTCCCTTTCAGGTACGGCCGCATGAATGTCGATCACCGCCTGCGCATCGCCAAATTCTGCGCCAAACCCGCCAGCGTGAACATCCACACTCCCGATTGCAGACGAGTTGATGGTGGTGGCCAATCCACCGAAGTGATAGGGGTAGGAGAGAGGTACGCGGTCAAAATAGTAGGAATTGTCGTCAGGGCCGCCTCCCCGAATATACAGCCCGGCAAGAAAACTGTTTGGGGCGACAATGCCGGGGAGTATCTGAAGGGCGCGCAACGGGTCATTGGCCGCGCCCGTTACGCGCAGAATCTCAGAAACCTGCATTGTTTGCTTGCCCGGCGTAGCTTCTACAACCGGATCTCCATAAACAGTCACTTCGCCCAGAGCGAGAACCTCCGCAGAAAAATCAAATGTAAACGGTGTGCGCGCTTCTGAAAGCACGAGTACCGGAATGTGCTTAATCCGCTTTCCATCAGGGTGCAGGATATGAAGCAAACGGTCTCCGGATGGTACGTTTTTCAGGATAAACTTCCCTTCAGCATCCGTTTCAGCGGTTTGATTCTCGAATATTACCGACGCTCCATCCAGTTCCTCACCCGCCTCGTAGATAATGCCATCAATTTCGCCTGCATTTGCCACTGCTGCAAGAATTAGCATAAGATAAGCAGTTGGGTAATATCTCATCAGGTAATATCTCCTGTGGCACCAGTTTTCGGCATTATGCCATTTCCATTATTTATTTGTGCGCTGAAAGGATCCATTGCGCATTCGTACCCCTTCAGATCACCCCCATCCTAGCCTTCCCCCGTCAAGGGGGAAGGGATTTTGGGCTTGTTGAGTAGTAGCCATTTCTCAATCAGAGGCCAGTGATCTGGAGAATCATCAGTTCCTTCCCCCTTGACGGGGGAAGGCTAGGATGGGGGTGATCAAGAATGCCGTTGTTAAGACCAGAAAAAGCAATGCACAATGTATTGTAAAACTGGCACTATGCGATCTTGAAGACCAGATATATGCTCATCTGGACCCTTTTCCGTTCCACATCTTTGGGAAATGGTGGAAATGGGGCGGACCTGCGGATGCTTTCTAAAGCCGCCTTATCCAGAATCGAATGCCCTGACGACTCTATAATCTCAACTATCTCTAATCGCCCATCCTTTAGTATAGTCATTTTGACGCCCACTCGTCCCTCGATCATGGATTTCCGGGCCGCTAAGGGGTATCTCTTCCTGGATTCAATCTTCCTGCGCACATTCTGGGCGAACCTCTTCATGATATTGCTCAGGCTTGGCTTTGCCTGCATTGGCGGTATTTCATTGATGAAGCTGCGTCCACTGGCGATGCGGGGCTGTATCCGCATCTCTGGGGGATGCGTCTCTTTGAGAACTCTTGTACCTATTGGATTGAGTATATATTGCGATTTCTTGATGGGCGGCAGTTGTTTTATAATCTGTCCGCTGAAGCCCTCTCGCTCCACACTCCTGGCGACGGAAAATGCCTGCTCAGGCGCGTCAGTATAAAACACTTCGGACGATCTGTAAGTCGGATGGGCAATCGCCTGATCCGGTGAGCGATTTTGAGGTGACCTGCTGATTGACATCATCGGGCGGATAAGAGCCGAACGTCGCAGGAGCTTTATCTCTTGCCGCTCTACGAATGCAATAGGTATTTGCTCTTTGGCGCTCAGTTCTCCATAATACAAACGCACTGCCGCAAGGATGATAAAAGCGATGATATGGAGGGTAGTTGATACTAATATCGCTGTCCTGGTCTGCCCTGCCATTTTTCTTCATATCCTTTCAGCTACAGGAATTTTATAATTTTTCACCGCAGAGGCGCAGAGATCACAGAGATGGCGGAGAGATGGAAAGAAGAAATAATCACGGAGATACTAACTTGAATTTGCCTGTAGCCCAAGATTCTATCTTGGTTTCCTGCATCGAATTCCCAGAATGCCAACTTAGAAAGTTGGGCTACGACTGGATCGCGATCCAATGTGACAAAGTCAAGTTAAGCAAGAAGCTTCTTTGCAGATGCCGTCTTCTGCTCCAATAAATACTGTCCCGCCGTTACCCCATAATCCTCAGCCACCGAAGCAGCCGCATCAACAAAGCTGCGAGTTTTTTCTATACCATACTTTTCATAGAACTCCGGGAGAGTTTTGAGACCAAAACCAATGACACGAATTCCTATCGTTTCAACCAGCTTAGCGAAGTCCTCAAAATAGATTATTGGGTCTACATCGGATCGCTGCAATCGCTTTGGGAGCGCCTGAGCTGTTGCGTATGCACTACTGCAATTTTCCTCAGCAATCAAGAGAATCAAGTCCAGGGCATGACGCCAGAGCAGCTCCTTGTGTTTGTTGCAAACCTCGCATAATCTGGCAATCTCAGGGATAAGCGCGTATGAATCCTGATCCTCCACTATTTCCTCTGCTGGGAGTATTGCCATCAGGCGTTCAAGGTAATTCGCCTCACCCGATCTCAACGCATCACGCGCTATGCTGGACACCCCAAGGATTATTTCCGCGTCGGTTTCTCCATACGCGGCTATGCTTTGCAGCAATACCTCACAATCCTCATGTGTCATAAGTTCCTTGACCGCACTAAGGATTTGGAGTATCCCTTTCGTCCCCAGTTTCCGTATAGATGGCGCTAATTGTGGCAGCACCTCAAAGAATGAGTCACGAGTCTCAGGGCTAGTCTCCAGCAGCCATTGATAAAAGCCGGAAAACATGATCTTCGCCGCAGGGCGTGAGATGTCAGCGGCGCTAACAACTGCCGTTTTCCATGATGAAGCAACTCTATGGGCGTCCGGCATCCCCAGGCTGATAATGTAATCTACAGCCTGGAGAATCTCTGGATCGAGACGCAGTTCCTGCTGTATAAAGACTTCAGCCAATTGCGAGAATTCTTTACGAAGTGCCGTAACATCCTCAACCGATAGGTTGCTCTGCTCCAGGCGATCAAATATCTGATATATGGGAAATTTCTGTCTCATTTCCTCACAATGCTCTTTGAGAACCTGCTTACTGATCATCCATACCCTCCCACGCCGGCACTGGAATTGCGGCAATATGGAGTGCTGGCACTGGTTTAATCGGTAAATAAGCTGCGTTTTTAAGAAGGGCGGGTTTGGGGTTATCAAGTTGGCGCAAGTTATTCTGGTTACTATAATTCACTGCACCAAACTACCGTTATCAATGTGATAAAACCCGCCCCTACAAAGCCATTGTTACTTGGCGATTGAACCACTTATGCACTCCAAATTATATTACACGTCTTTTTCATACCTGCTGTCACCCACTTCGTCCTGAAGGCGGTGCAGTTCCTTTGTCAATCGCTCCACAACGTCTGAGTATGCTGGATCGCTGTATACATTGTTCAATTCGCACGGATCTTTCTCCAGATCGAAGAGTTCCCATTCAGGTTCGTATGTTTCGTCAACAGCACCGGGCTGTCCCAGAGCATCGGAGTAGTAATAGATGAGCTTGTGTTTGTGGGTACGGATACCGTAGTGGGCATAGACATTATGATGGGCTTTGTGCATCCAGTAGCGGTAATACATAGCCTGTTGCCAGTCTTCTGGCGTATCGCCATTCAGAAGCGGGCGGAAACTTCTGCCCTGAAAATCTTCAGGCTTCTCAATACCAGCCAGATCGAGGAAGAGAGGGGCAAAATCTGTATTAAGGACTATATCCTCATTGATGGTGCCAGCTTTGATCTCCCCGGGATACCGCACAATAAACGGCATACGGAGCGACTCTTCATACATGAATCGCTTATCAAACCAGCCATGATCGCCCAGGAAGAATCCCTGATCAGAGGTATAAACCACCATGGTATTGTCAGACAAACCCGCCGCATAGAGATAGTCAAGAAGGCGTCCCACGTTATCATCAATAGATGCAATGACGCGAAGGTAGTCCTTAATATACCTCTGGTATCTCCAACTCTTCTCTTGAGCCTGTGTCAGACCCTCCGGAATGGGCATTTTCAGGTCACCAGCATTCAGATCCCGCATCCGCATTTTAGCTGCGGCTGCGGCGGATGCGCGGTTGCTGTAATCGTCGTCGAAAGTTTCCGGCTCTGGTATATCTATATCTCTATACATACGAGCGTGTTTCTCATCAGGTACCCAGCTTCGATGGGGGGCTTTGTGGTGGCAGAGAAGGCAGAATGGGCGCTCTTTATCACGATTCCTGAGCCAATCCAGGGACATATCTGTGATCAGATCAGTTACATAACCCTCAAAAACCCTCTTTCCATCTGCATCTATCATTACGGGATTGTGATAAAGTCCCTGACCTGGCAGCACCCTCCAGAAATCGAAGCCGGTTGGTTCGTGTTCAGGCCCTTGACCAAGATGCCATTTGCCCACTATCGCCGTCTGGTATCCGCTTTCCCGGAGCAGCTTGGGGAAAGTCTGTAAGCGGTTGTCCATCTTACTACCAAGCGTCGTCACGTTATTGATATGGTTATAAGTGCCTGTCAGGATAGTCGCTCTGCTTGGTGTGCAGATAGAATTCGTGCAGAAACAGTTGTCAAAGCGCATCCCGCCATTGCTTATCCGGTCAAGATTAGGCGTCTGATTGATTTTGCTTCCATAACAACTCATGGCGTGCGACGCATGATCATCGGACATGATGAACAATATATTCGGACGTTCATCTTTCATTCGTCGTTTTCCTCCTTCTCAAGGTATTATCACAGTTCCTAATTGTATGCAACATCACTTCCTTCTATTATAGCATTATTCGTTCAAAATGTCATGATACATCGAGTGATTTTGGGAAAAGCGGTTGACAAGGAAGACTCAATTTGCTATAAGTTACTCAAACGTTTGTAGCAGGCTGCTTTTCGTAGGAGTAGCATGGATATAGACTGCCATGAACAATCAGGGGCATAGGAGGTGAGTAAAGGGAACTACAGATAATATAGCCTCCCGTGTAATAACTTGACTTTGTTACATTTACCTACCCCTGCGGTTGATCAGTAGTGCCTCGATGATGGGAAGTTATTCTTTTACAACTACTAAGTTGTTAAGTTGTGAGTTGGCTTTTTATCAGCAAACCAAGATAGAATCTTGGGCTACTTCGGCCAAATGACAAAGTAGTATTAATAGACATTATGCTGCCAGCTTGTAACATAAGTACCACATGCCTGCCAGCTTGTATATAGGTAGAACGCGCAGCTTGTTTGTGCTTCTTTTTTTTTGCTCAAGATTTTTCTAAAAGCTTGACTCGTTCGGAATAGAACGCGGGTTGAGCAGATTTTCTCGAATCTCTTTCCATGAAGACCATCATCCGCGCAGAGCCGCAGTACCCGCGCCATCCGCGTTCCATTCCCCTCGCGATGGACGAAAAGTTTATGCTTGGCATCGGGCGCAGGAGGAAGTATAATGCCACAGATAAAAACTTATGGTAGAAGCCCCACTCTGGGTGAGGTTAAGGAATATTATGCTCGGGCGGATGTACTGGCATTTTTAAATTACGCCTGCAAGAAACGCAAGGTGATATTCTCATTCAAAGATGAGCCAAGTCTGAGATCCGAAGCCCATACTTCCCCGCTTGAGCCTCAGAATATAGAGCATCTGCGTCAGATCATCATGGAGGGAGTAGAAGATAAAATGCGAGGCATGGCGGATGATGCACGACCTCATGCGTATCCGTCTTTCCACGGCATGACAGACAAAGATGGCGATACCATCTCCGATTTTGTGATGGAAGCAGACTGTCAGGGCTGGCGGCGATCTTTTGTAGATGTCCGGGGGGCGATAGAGATCCTTAATAATTTTCATGTGCCCTATATAGCAAAATTCAGCGGGCACAGAAGCCTGCACGTGATGATCCCCAGGGAAGCGTTTCCCGAAGAATTCGATGGCGCTCCCATAGATCAATCATGGAAATCTCTGGTCAGCAATTTGAGGAGCTTTTTCGGTGAATACGCTAAGGTACGATACGCGCATGGCACTGGCGGGATACTGCGCCTGCCATACAGCTTGAATGAAAACACGGGAATGGTCAGCCTGCCCATCGGGTACGAAGAACTGGATGATTTTCGCCCCTGGGAGGCGATTATTCATCTGGTAGGAGAAATCAAACCAGACCTGTTCCATGTCTCTGCTGGTGATAGGAACAGCACGTCCCAATTCCTTCATGCCGCCCTGATAGAGAAGCGGATTAAGCCCCTGAAAGGCAAAATGTGGTGCATCCGACCGAAGCGGGATCTGGACAAATACCAGTATTTACTGAACGATCTGTCATCTGAGCAAACACAATTCGCCTCAGATGATCCAATACAGCAGACAGAGGCAGCATTGCGGCTTATGATCAGCGGATCACGCGTTCCGGATGAAGTTTTCATGGGATATGGGAGTGAAAGGAGCGTGGATGCCCGGTGGTTCATTGCCGAAGCGCTGATGGGTGATGAGAGAGCCAGTGAGCTTCTTCATGAAAGTGACGAATATGCCGGTGACGCCATCGGCGACTCTGTGTCACTGAATGCGGGTTCTTTCCTGAAGCATCTCCTGAACAGAGATATGGATTGGAGCAGTTTCTTTGATAGCGCAGTGACTATTCATGGCATACTGGAACGCTCTTCAAGATCACTCAAGGGTGAGATTATCCAGCAAGCAGAGGTAGTGCATGAGGACAAATCGCTGCTGATTCTCAAATGCGCGTCTGCTCTGGGCGGCGCTGATGGTGATTGGGATACGGTGAGCGAAGTTGCCGCTATGCTGGAACGACGCTTTCCCTGGCGGACTGACATCATACCCCAGTATGTGTGTGACAACATCAAGCTTCTGGCAATCCCAGGATGGCAGCGTGAGAGCGAAAAGCGCATGGCCGCGGAAGCATTGATTGCGGCAGGAGAACGCGCAACGGATGCGCTTATGCTTGCTATGGCGAACCCTGATCTCTGGATGCGGAAGGGCATAATGTCAATACTCTGCAAAGTTGGCGATCCAAAAGCTGTTCCCTGTTTGGTCAGCGCTCTCGGTGACCCCGGTGGGAAGGTTCGGCGGATGGCAGTAGGTGGCATTATGAACCTGAAGCAGAAACCAGAAGAATTGAAGCAAATGCTGATTGAGGCAGCGGAAAGCGATAATCCCAGAATGCGGGCAAACGCAATGACGGTTTTGAGATTGATCGACGATACAGCGCTGGATTCTCTGGAGGTAGCTCTGAGATCTCTGGAAGATACTGATCCAAAAGTTCGCAAAGCCGGTGTGAAATCCCTGGGGAAAATAGGTGGATCACGAGCGATAAACGGCCTGCTGCGCGCCCTGGCTGATGAGAATAACGACGTATCCATCACAGCGGCTTTCGCGTTGACTGATGCTGGCGATAAGGGTATGGCCGAGCTTCAGACGGCGATGATCAGCGATAACTTACACATAGCAAGATGCGCTGCTCACGCGCTGGCCAAAGTGGGTGATTTCAGCGGTATCGATCTGGTGATGGACGCTCTCCACGATGATGAATGGCAGGTATGGGGCACTCCGCAGACGCTGGCTGAGTCAGGCGATAAACGTGCTGTGGAAGCTCTCATGAAACTTGTAGAGGATTCGATTTATGCGGAGTCTTTGTCATCAAAGGCTATCAATGCAACAAAGGCACTGGGGCGATGCGCTGACGAGCGCGCGCTGGATATTCTGAAAGCGATGATGTATACCAGGCGTGACCGCAATTCACGGCGGGCGGCTGTTATGGCTTTGCGGGAAATGGGAACGGATGAAGCCCTGAATGTGCTGTTGGAAGCTATGATAAGCAAAGATGGGAACCTCACACAACACGCGGGAAATGCACTGGCGAAGATGGGTACAGAGATACTGCCCCGCCTGAAGGCGCTTGCCGATCAGGCAGAAGGTAAGCAACGCCGCAGGATAGAGAACGTTATGCGCTTGGCGAATGCGAGGGCGGGATAGAAAAAATACAATAAAGGGCGCACCCCAAAGGGATTCAGGTACCCGCATAGCGGGCCTGAATATTTGGGGTAACGCCTTGATGAAATTTACCATAGAAGTCCACATTTGTCAAGGTGTTCGCATCCAGATTGTCATTCCAGCGAAGGCTGGAATCCAGAAAAGGGCATTCTTTTGGTAGACTGGATTCCAGCCTTCGCTGGAATGACAAGCATTCTTATACCGAACTCACGCTAAAATAGTAACCATGCACATTATACTTATCGTTATTGACAGAGAAAAATGTGAATCTGGAGGATAATTAGTTGACGATAGTTCTTGACTGCATAAGAAAAGCGCAGAATCTGGGCGCGGTGATGCGTTTGGTGATGGCGTCCAACGCAAATGTTTATCTTACAGGGGATGCGCTGAAGCATACTCACCATAAGGTGAAAACTCAGATACAGAAATGGGCGCGGCTCCCTGTTTTTGGCGATGTGGAAACTCTTGTGGATGTGAAATACTCGGATACCCTTGAGGAATTGGTGAACGATCTCCGGGCGAAGGGGTATCGCATCATAGGCACAAGTCCGCACGCGGAGGCCATTTACGCGGATTTGGATTACACAAAGGATGATTTTGCCATTGTCTTTGGCTCGGAAGTATCTGGATTAAGCCGCAAGAAGCTTGAGATGATGGATGCGATAGTGACGATTCCCATGCTGGGAACTGTGGATTCATTGAATCTGGCAACTTCGGTTGCTGTGATAATGTACGAAATACTGAGACAACGAGGATTCAAACAGGAGGCTGGTAAAATATAATGGAGTATCGCAAACTGGGAAAGACAGGCGTTGATGTGAGTATGATTGGATTGGGAACGGAGTATCTGACCAAACTGCCGCGTGAAACGGTGGTTTCTGTCATTCGTGAGGCTGTTGATAAAGGCGTGAATTACATCGATCTGTTCTTCGCTCACGCTGAAATCCGTGATAATGTTGGCGTCGCTCTGGAAGGTCGCAGGGATAAAGTGATGATCGCCGGGCATCTAGGGTCCGCAGCCGAAGCGGATGGGCAGTATTACAAAACCAGAGACAGAGAGGTGTGCGAGAAATTCTTTCTGGATCTGGCTCCGCGGCTTCGCACAGATTACATTGATGTTCTCATGCTGCACAACGTGGATACGGAAGAGGAATACCAGGAGATGCTTGAGAAGGCGCTGGACATCGCTCAACGTTATAAAAAAGAGGGTAAGGTGCGCTATATAGCACTTAGCGGGCATAACCCCAAAGTCTCTATGGAAGCTGTAAAAAGCGGTTTGATCGATATTCTGATGTACCCAATTAACTTCCTCGGGGATGCCATGCCGGGGCGAAAGGAGCTTCTAAACACCTGCGTAAGTGAAGGAGTGGGTCTGGTAGCGATGAAGCCTTACGGTGGCGGAAAGCTCCTGCAAAAATCGAGTTCTACTTTCATAGAGCATTATCAGTCCGGGTGGAAGAAATACGAGAGACAGATACCATCTGTAACGCCGGTTCAGTGTATCAGCTACGCACTTTCGCAGATAGGCGTTTCTACCATCGTCCCCGGCGTCAAGAATAACGACGAACTGGAGGCCGCGCTTCACTTTCTGGATGCGACGGACGAGGAAAAGGATTTCTCCGCTGTGATCCCGGAATTCAAGGAATACGTGGAAGGTGAATGCGTATACTGCAATCACTGTCTGCCGTGTCCTTCTGTTATTGATATTGGGAAGAACATCCGCCTGCTGGAGATGGCACAGTATAACATTTCAGATGACATTCGCAATGATTATAGCGCCCTTTCAGCAAAGGCTTCTGACTGCGTCGAATGCGGCTCCTGTACGGAGCGATGCCCTTTCGGTGTGGATGTGATTTCAAAGATGAAACAGGCAGTAGAGCTGTTTGAGGAGGCATAGCTATTCACCTCCTCTCATGCGAGCGTCTCCCATTCATAAGTGTGGCACGCTCAGATTGTCATTCCAGCGAAGGCTGGAATCCAGTCATTTTACCAATTCATCATACAGATATATATACGAAATACAAGCCTGTAACCACTGGATTCCAGCCTTCGCTGGAATGACAAATGACTTATCCGCTTACTGATAACTGACAAAGGTGAATAGTTACGAGGAGGCATAGATTATGGGATCATCAAATGGGAAGGCTGCTAAAATACGGACTCTCCTGAAGGAGAAAAATCTGGATGCTGCTCTTATCTCAACTCAAGCCAATTTCTCATGGCTTTCTGACGGCGGGCGCGGTCACGTCTCCATTGCCTCGGAAGCGAGTGTGGCGTCATTTTTCGTAACGCCGGACGAGGTTTATCTTATTGCAGATAACATTGAGATTCAGAGGCTCCAGGATGAGGAGCCGGGCGGTTTTGAGTGCCTGCCAGAAGAGTATATGTGGTATGATAGCGATGAAAAGGCGGAGATTCTTCAGGAGCTATGCTCTGGGAAGAAAATCGGCGCTGATGTTCCTATGGATGGTATGGTAGACATAGCGGCGGACATTGATAAGCTCCGCTACGAACTTACTGCTCTGGAAGTGGAACGCTATCGGCAGTTGGGACAGCAATGCGGCGAGGCAATTGGAAAAGTATGCAAGTCCATGAAGCCGGGGCTATCGGAATTCGAGATCGCCGGGATAATGTCTGCCGAACTATACAGCCGCGACGTGTGTCCTATCGTCCTTCTGATTGCTGTGGATGATAGAATAAGCAGCTATCGCCATCCACTCCCTACAGATAAGCGCGTCGAGAAATATGGCATGATAGTCGTCTGCGGACGGAAATACGGGTTGATCGCCTCTGTGACGAGATTATTCCACTTTGGCCCAATGAGTAATGCTCTAAAACAGAAGCATCAGGCTGTAGTGGAAATCGACACCGTGTTTAACGCGGAAACTCGTCCGGGAGCTACGGTGAGCGATGTTTTTCTGGCAGGGCAGAAAACCTACGACAAAGGTGAGTATGCAGGCCAGTGGAAATTTCACCATCAGGGCGGCCCGGCGGGATACAAGGCGAGAGATTTCCTCGCGACGCCGGCTAGTTCGCTGGTGATAAAGAAGCCCCAGGCGTTTGCGTGGAATCCGTCCATCACAGGAACAAAGTCAGAGGATACCATTATCACCACCGATGGTAAGCCGGAGATCATCACTGCGACTCCGGATTGGCCTATGATTTCAGTTCCGTATAAGGGCGATACGTGGGAGCGGGCGGATATTCTTGTGATGTAGTGAAAACATAGGATTTATTAGCCACAGATTAACACAGAATTTCACAGAATTACACGGAAAGATTCCGTCGCATCCATCTGGATTCCAGCCTTCGCTGGAATGACAAGAAATACATTATTAAGCGATTAAACCATTTAGCAAGGAGACACTGGACAATGAAAAGGATATTATTAGCGATTTTGATTGGTTCGCTGTTTAGCGTCAACGCTTTTGCCATTGAGGCCGTCGGTATCTGGCTCTTTGACGACGATGAGGGTAGTGTCCTGAAAGATAGTTCTGGAAATGAAAATCATGGACAGATAACCGGAGGGGAATGGGTTGAGGGGAAGATTGGCAGTGCATTAAAACTCGGCAATTCTGCCCACGTGAAGGTTCCCATTTCCGATAGTATGGCGGAGTTTGAGAATGAGATCACTTTCATGGCGTGGATCAGGCCGACACAATGGCCTGACTGGATGAAGATCGCCGGCATGGGCAACTGGACAGATGAGTCGCCAAAGCCGTTTCAGTTTATGCTGGGGTTCGCTGACAATCCCGGGGAGATCAAGTTCTATATTGGAGACAAAACAATATCGGCTGGAGCTGCTGTTATAGAGTTGGATGAATGGCAGCACGTGGCATGTGTCTCGGAGGCGGGGAAAAGAGGGGAACTCTACGTGGATGGGCAACTCATCAAGCAAGATACCGGAACTGCCGTAATGCCCGCTCCTGAAGATGTGCCTCTGTATATTGGCGGCGCGTTCCGCAGGGGGATAGAGACAAACTTCTTCGTGGGCGACATGGATGAGGCTGCTTTATTCAACGTGGCGCTCTCTGCCGATGAAGTGAAGCTATATATGGACGGGCTAAAAGAAATAAGCGAGGCTGTTACGCCGGAAAGCAAATTGGCTGCGACCTGGGGCAGTATTAAAGACAGATGAGTTTGGGAACCTACATAGATCGCTGTCAAATTTTTCACCGCAGAGGCGCAGAGATCGCAGAGAGAAAGCGGGAGATGATTAAAGTGACGTGTGACAAGCGACGAGTAACAGGTTTGCCTGTTGATTGCAATTCTGTATGGCTGCTCCGAAAATAGAAACACGAATGTCACTAATTAACGAATAACACGAATATTATTGGCTCAGCGGGAGCTTCGCCCTCCCGGCGCTGAAACCAAGATAGAATCTTGGGCTACAGGCAAGTAATCACAAGAGCAGTGGAAAGAATAGCTTAGATGCTTTACGCAAACTACAAGCTGGATAGATTTCAGGAGGAAGCGGTTGCGTCCATTGATTTGCATCACACTGTCATAGTCGCCGCGCCTACCGGGGCAGGTAAGACGCTCATAGCGGAGTATGCAGTGGAGAAGTGCATCAATGAAGGTAAACGGGTGATCTATACCGCGCCCATAAAGGTTCTGAGCAACCAGAAATACAGAGATTTCAGCGCGAAATATGGCGATGATAAGGTTGGAATCTCGACAGGTGACGTGTCCATAAATGCCGGCGCGCCTGTCCGGATCATGACTACGGAGATATTCAGGAACAGCATATTTGAGGATGCGGAGGGGCTATCGGGCGTGGAATACGTCATACTGGATGAAATCCACTATATAGATAACGAGGAGCGCGGCACAGTCTGGGAAGAAAGTCTAATCTTTGCCCCGCAGGAGATAAGCTTTATTTGCCTGAGTGCCACTATGCCTAATCTGGAGGAACTGGCCAGTTGGATGAGGACGATCCGACATAGCGAAGTGGACGTCGTCAATGAAGATAAGAGACCTGTGCCTCTGGAACATGCCATCTACACAGATGACTTCGGAGTGGGAAGTCTCAGCGATCTGGAACCGGCGCGGAGAAAATCACCGCTGTCGGCTGAAAATATCAATCCGGAATGGGCTGAGATTGTGGAGAAGATCAGCGAGGCGGATCTCATTGACTATATCGTTGAGCAGAAAAAGCTGCCCTGCCTGTGCTTTTTCAACAGCAGGAAACTATGCGAGGATAGAGCTTTGGATAGCACTGATCGAGACCTGCTGACAGATGAGGAAAGAGGGAAGATTCTCCACTTATACGACCAGATTTGCATTGAGCGCGATATGTCCAATGATAAAGCGGCCGTGTTTATGCGGGAGATGATAGCCCGTGGAGTGGCGTATCATCACGCTGGTATGCTTCCCACCATGAAGGACATGGTGGAGCAGGTGTTTAGCTCCGGTCTTCTGAAACTCCTGTTTACCACGGAAACGTTCGCTGTGGGCGTTAACATGCCTGCACATACCGTAGTTTTCAACAGCCTGGAAAAGTTCGACGGGATAAGGATGCGACCGCTGAAGGCGCGAGAATATCAGCAAATGGCCGGTCGCGCCGGTCGTCGCGGTATTGATGAAAAGGGCTTTGTGTATATGCAGATAGATCCTGGCGAGGTTGATCATGATCTGGCAAAGCGGATCATCGCTGGCGGATCAGAGCGGATCGACAGCAGGTTTAACCTGTCCTATTCCAGCATCATGAATCTCTACAGCCGTCACGGTGAGAATATCCGCGAAGTGTGCGAATTGAGCTATGGACGCTTTCAGGCGGCGAAGAGATTGGAGCGACTCCAAAAGCAGATGGACGAAGTGAAAGAGCAAGCCTCCGAAGCCATGCGCTGCATTCAGAATAACCCTCGGAATATGGGTGAATATAAAAAGCTGGCGCGTGACGTGAAAGAACGCCGATGGTCGTTGAAGCGCCGGATCCGGCAGATCAGAAGCGAGTATAAAGATGATAAAAGGTTGAGAGATCAAAAGCTGCGGCAGGCAACTTTTAGCTTTCAGAAATTGCAGGAGCAGTTAAAGGAAACGGTGTGTCATAACTGTCCTGAGCTGGCTGATTGCGCTCAACGCGAACGCCGGATACGAACAGCGCGGCAAACATACGCAAATCTTGCGGAGGAGATCGGACGGATAGAGAGCTACCAGCCGGAGCAAGTGGAAAGACGGCTGAATCTTCTCCGGAGTCTGGGATACATCGCAAATGGTAAGCTGTCGCCAAAAGGACGCGCTGCGTCGTGGGTCTATGGATACGAACTACAGACAACTGAACTGCTTTTCAGCGGCTTTCTTGATCGTATGGATGAAGACCAGATAAATATCCTCGCAGCAGCAATAATATTCCAGTCGCGGCAAAGAGAATGGTACAAATCCGCATCCAAAAGTCTGCTGGGAGATGTATTCTACAAGGCGGATAAGTGCATTGATCAGCTTCGACAGCGAGAGCAGTCGTTCGGCATAAAGGGCATACAGGTAAAATCGCTGGACGCCAGCTTAACCAGCGCTGTTTATGCCTGGAGCAAAGATCAATGCAAATTTGAGGATCTGGAGAAGCATACCGACGCCTCCGAGGGCGATCTGGTGCGGGCTTTCAGGATGACAATCGACCTCCTCCGGCAGACACAACGGGCAATCGCTGGTCATAATACGCTGCGGGACAAGCTGGAACGGAGCATGAAGAAGATGAATCGCGGTGTGGTGGATGCGGAGAAACAGCTTCGGAGGAATGTCAGCGATGATATGATAAGTGGTGATCAATCAGATTAGTTTTCTGGCTTAACAATAATGACAGAGCCTATCCGAAAAACTTTACTCACGCTGGGTTCGCCGGAACCATATCCCACGCCTCGATGGACTTGACTTTAGCAACACCACCGCGACTGAAAAGAACCACTCCCTGGCTGTCCTTGCGAGTTGGGTAGATACGTCTCATCACCGCCTGACGGTCGTTCGCGAATACCTCAACAACCGACTTATCCACGAAAACGCGAAGCTTCAGGGATTCATCCGGTTTTAGCTCAAATGGCCCGCTCTCCACCGATTTCGGGCCTTCCCCCAGGCTTGATTTCATAGTGTCTATCTTCAGCTTTTTTTCTACCGAGTCGTAGAAGATGACCGTTTGCTCTTCACCATCTGGTGAGCAGCAAACCTTCACACCAAATGTCGGGTCGCCGACTGCGAGGAACGCCTCGATATTCAGTTCCAGACTATTGCCACTCACATCCCTTAGCGGCATTTCGGAGTCGTCCTCGATGGTGAGGCTTTTCATCTTCCTCGGATTGTAGCGGAGTGCCTCAAGCTCCTCAGGTGGACGCATCCGGAGCGTTTTATCCTCGCCCAACCACAGGACGCGCGGCAGACTCATAGTACCTGACCAGCCACTTGCCTTGCTGGTTTCGCCGCTTCGCCCATCAAAGATCCATGCCCACATGATCCGTCTTCCCTTATCATCCAACAGGCTTTCAGGAGCGAAGAACGCGTTATCCTGCCAACTCATTTGCTCGTGGAACTCAGGATAGAATTGCTCATTTTTCCACTCGCCGACGTAGTATCGGCATCCCAGCCGGTGGCTAATGCATACCAGAACATACTTATCTCCCAACCTGAATAAATCAGGGCAGGAGATGTCCTCGCTAATGTCAACACCCGGAGCGGCATGAGCCAGGAGATCGCCAACGTATTCCCATTTGTCGAGTTCGGTTGCTTTGAAAATACTCGGCCTCTTGCCGCCGAAAATGGCGTAGTAAGTGTTATTTTCCAACCAGCCATGAGGGTCCCATGAGCGATATTTTCCGAATTCCGGATCACCTTCTTTTGGGCTTGGGATTATGGGATTGGAAGGCAGCTTAGTCCAGTTTACCAGATCATCCTCTGAACTGGTGGCAATACAATTGCCCACGCCAACTCCGTGATAGAGAATCGTGGCTTCTCCCTGTTTGTTTACAAAGGCGTTGCCGCTGAATATTCCCTGATCAGGGTCGCCTGGTCGCGGCGCAAGTCCTGTAGGATGGTGAGTCCAGTGCACCAGATCAATGCTGGAGACATGACCCCAGCAATGGCCTCCGTGCGGCAGGTCGCGATCCTGAAAGATGTAGAAGAGGTGATATTTGCCTTCCCAATAGATGCAGCCGTTTGGGTCAAAGGGCCTGGCCAGCCCTTCCGGCACAACGAAATGATAGCCCGGCCGATATGGATCTGTCAGAAATTTGGCTCGCAGCTCACGGGAGTGTTTTATTAGTTCATCCATATTCAGATTTTCCATGTTGTCTTCCTTTTACATAGCAAGGTGAAGAGCGCATATTCACATACTGAAAACCTATGAATCATATTGGATTATACAGATTGCGTTGGTCGATGTCAACAGCCTCCTTAGATGTTGACGGGAGAGGCTATATTCGTTAGAATACTTCTGTAGCCCAAGATTCTATCTTGGTTTCCTACATCGGATTTTCGGAATGCCAACTTAGAAAGTTGGGCTACAACTGGAACGCGATCTAATGTGACAACGTTAAGTTAACGTAGAGTCGGAATTGGAGGTAGATATGAAAGGTCATCTTAGAGAGAAGCTGGAGAAGGGCAACCCCGTTATAGGTTCGTTTGTGAAGATCACAGACCCGGCAGTTGTGGAGATCATGGGCAAGGCTGGGCTTGACTTCGCCATCATTGATATGGAACATGGGCCTATAACGGTTGAGACAGCCCAGAACTCAATTCGTGCTGCTGAACTCACTGGCATTTCGCCAATTATCCGGGTTAGCAGAAACGACCCGGTGGAGATACTTCGCTGTCTGGATATCGGCGCGGAAGGGGTGGAAGTGCCTCAAATCCGTGACGCTGAGGATGCCAGAACAATGGCAACGGCAGCCAGATTTCATCCTATGGGAGAAAGGGGTGTCTGTCGCTACGTGAGGGCAGCATCCTATTCATGTATGGATCGCCATGAATACTTCAAGATGGCTAATGAGAGAACCCTCACTATAGCCCATCTGGAGGGTGTTGTGGCAGTGAAGAATCTGGATGAGATCATGGCTGTGGATGGTGTGGATATACTCTTCATCGGACCATACGATCTTTCACAGTCCATCGGCGTTCCCGGAGAGGTAACACATCCTCTAGTATTAAGACAGATGGAGAAAGTCATAGCGGCTGCAAGGGCAGCGGGAAAGCTCGTGGGAACCTTCGCGGACGATATACCATCAGCAAAACGCTGGATGGAAGCCGGGGTAATGTATATCGCAATCTCCGTTGACGTGGGAATATTCTATGATGCGTGCAGAAACATAGTCGACTGCCTCTCGGAATGTTGAGAACAGATTTTTCAGTTATGAGTAGAACGAGGCTGCCAGCCCGTTTCCGTAGAAAACGCTGCCAGCTTACTTCGCTGAACGAGCCGGTGGTATGTTATACAACGGGCTGGCAGCCTCGTTCTACTGGGCAAGTTCCGCCCGTAGCTGAAAAACTCGTATAAGCAACTCAAAATTGCAAGGATGAAAAGGAGGCCTTATCATGACACAGTTGCGAATTGCTGTCATTGGGCTGGGTTGGGCTGGCACTCGTCAGGTAGAGGCGGTGCGGGAACTTGGCCGCAAAGTGATAGTGGATTGTATTGTCGATAGCGATGCTGATTTCCTGAAGATGAAAGCAGAAGAATTTGGTATCTCTAAAACCTACACGGATTTTCGCGAGGCACTGGCTGACCCGGATGTGGATGCTGTGTCTATATGCACGCCACACAAATTACACTGCCCCATGACTCTGGAGGCTGCGGCGGCAAAGAAGCACATCACCTGCCAAAAGCCAATGGCCCTGGCCGTCGAGGATGCGACGCGTATGCTGGAGGCAGCGGAGGCAAATAATGTCAAATTGTACGTGACTGAGGATCAGCCCTATGAATCCACGTCCCGGTTCCTGAGAGAACTTGTCAGGTCGGGTGAGTATACTGGTGAGCTGACATCCGCCACTTTTGCCAACGGATTCAGAGGGCAGAACTTCGACTATCCCGGAAGACGTGCCTGGCTTGCGCTGCCTGAACAGGGCGGAACCGGCACCTGGGCGCTGCATGGAATACATTCAATGGCGCAGTTGCGCTATATTCTGGGCGAAGTTGAGACAGTCTATATGCAGGAGCATCATGCCAGCTCATACGTCAGGACGGATCTGGAAGGTACTATGTCTGGCCTTCTGACTATGGAGAGTGGCATCCACGTCTCGGTAATTCAAACGAGTGAAAGTAAGCTGTATCACAACCTGAGGGGCTATGTGATCCACGGGGAAGAGGGCAGTATTCGCGCTTCCCGCGACGGATGCGAAATATTTACTGATAATACGGAGCCGGGCGCTCCATCCTCGTTTTTGCCCTATCCTGAACAGGGATTATCCTCACACGCGCGAATAGCGGAGGCATTTGCTGACTACGTTGCTGGAATATCTGTGGGGCCAACAACTGGTCAGAGTGAACGACGCAGCCTCGCTATCGTCCAGGCAGGTTATGAATCTGCGAAGAGCGGGCAGCCAGTCAACCTGAAGGAGCGCTTCGGAGAGATATGAGTACCTGACCAGAATTATTTTCATGTTGCTGTAGACCAAGATATTGTTGCCCCAACTGAATTGTATTATCAATTGAGAGGTAATACCTGTTTCAGTTAGAAACGATACCCATTGGCGTTGTAGTGGCGCACCTGTGTGTGCGCCCGGTATCAGGGTTTTGGCGCATACGGACAGACACATAGGTCTGTCACTACAGTCTCAT
>SDBT01000401.1_pt1 | contig 67663 bp, 59 predicted proteins | sample 2277101 | NCBI WGS metagenome assembly SDBT01 (sample SAMN10404973, study PRJNA504765) | marine sediment metagenome | isolation source: marine sediment core GS10_PC15, 103 cmbsf | place: Arctic Ocean: Southern Knipovich Ridge | collected 2010 | reverse complement strand
CTTTTGCCCAAATAGCGCTAAAGCTTCACTTCGTGCCGGCGTCAGACTCAAATTTTAAGCCTCGAAATACTCAATGTATTCCTGCATTTAAAATTTTCGCCTTCCTTGAACTTGAACAAAATTTAACATTTTTCAAAGGTCTCATCTTCTCAAGTTTACTTGTATTCAGCCAATATATTATTTTCATTTTATTCAATAGTAACTATCTTGCTATCAGGCACTCCATTTTCTATAATTTCATTTAAATTTTTCTCTCTTGATTCAATTGTGGTAATAAGGATTCTGTCAAATGAAAGTGAGTTAAGATTAACAGGATCTAAAACTAATTTCCCCAAAAATTGTTTGCCTGCTTTCAAAACATCAACGACTGCAACCATTTCAATGGATGTCTCCTGCAAAGAGATGTATGCGATTTCAGCCAAATCGCTTGCCCCATAAAAAACTATATGTCTGACTCCCTCTGCCTCAAGTCCTTTATAAAGTTTGCGGAGTTTGTGGCGGGCATCCTTGTAAAAATTATAAGAATACTGGATATACTGATATGTCAGCCTTGTTTTTTCAACAGCTCCTTCTGGCATAAGTATATATTTTACCCTATTCTTAGGAATAGTTGTAATCTTGAAGTAACCTTTGTGAGAAAGGCGCTTGACAAATGAATTAACAAGCCCCAGCGAAATATTCAACTTCCTGGCAAGTTCTCTCTGGCTCGGAAAATAGTCTTTCTCGATCTCTTCAAGGAGTTTCAATGTCCTTATGTCTTTATGATCCATAATGGTGACAGATTAAGATTCAATAATGACCGTTAGTAATATCAATTTTGTATTTTTTTGATGTGAATAAAACTTCAGTAATTGTTTATTAAGCATGGGGTGGAGCATAGCTCCGCTTGGCGGGTTACATAAAACCGGTAAGCCTTAACATAAAGATATTTATGGAAATTAATGATCATCTTCAAATGTTCAAATACTGAACGTTCAGTATTTGAACACGCTTATAACTCAATGTCAAGGATAATAATCTATCTAAACTAAACCCTGCATAAAGTATCGAATAGCAAATCCCTCCTTCCTAAACTACCGCTTCATCATCCGACACCGCATACTCAGGTACAATCCCCTTCAATTTGGCTTTAATCCCCTTTGCATCATGCATGTCTGCCAGATTGGTCAATTCTCTTATCTGTTCATCAAGCCTATCTAATTTATTATAATACTCTATGTCACCGCTTAGAGCCTCATCTCGTAATACAAGAATTTTTTCATGGTCGGTCTTTACAATCCCTTCTCCCTCTGTAATCAACTCCTCGTAAAGTTTTTCACCCGGCCTGAGACCTATGAATTTTATCTCAATATCCGTATCAGGTTCTTTGCCGGAAAGACGAATCAGATCTCTGGCCATATCTACTATTTTGACTGGTGTTCCCATTTCAAGGATAAAAATCTCACCGCCGTCGCCCATGGTAAATGCCTGAAGTATAAGTTGTGCAGACTCCTCTATGGTCATAAAAAACCTGGTTATCTCTGGATGCGTAACGGTCACAGGGCCACCTTTTTCGATTTGATGCCGGTAAAGGGGAATTACTGATCCTGAAGAACCGATTACATTCCCAAAACGCACTGCCATGAACTTTGTTGGTCCTAACTTATGAGCATGCACAATTTTTTCAGCAACTCGTTTTGAGGCACCCATTACGTTGGTCGGCCGCACCGCTTTATCCGTGGACACCAAGACAAACCGGTCAACTTTGTGAGCAATCGCAGTCTTGACAAGGATATCCGTTCCGATGATATTAGAATATACTGCCTCCCATGGATTTCTTTCCACTAACGGAACATGTTTATAGGCGGCTGCGTGAAAGACTACATCCGGCTTGTATTTTCGGAAGACCTCCTCAAGCAATGCCTTATCCTGTATCCGACCGAGCACAGCCCGATATTTTATGTAGGTAACCACGTGCTTGAGTTCCATTTGAATCGAATATAGATTACTTTCACCTGCATCGAGCAAAATTACTAGAGACGGCCCATACTTGCAGATCTGCCGGCACAGTTCAGAACCTATCGAACCGCCCGCCCCTGTTATCAGCACGCACTTGTCTTTCAGGAATTCCAAGATCTTATCATTTTCCAATCGAACAGGAGGTCTTCCAAGAAGATCTTTGTATGAAATATCTCGAATTGTTTTGATGCTGACTTTGCCGTCGATAATTTCCCCCATACCCGGCAGAGTTTTATAGGAAATCTTTGTCGAATCACAGATCTCCACAATACGCCGCATCTCTTTTCCCACCGCGGAAGGCATGGCGATCAGAATTTCATCCACACCTTCATTTTTTACAATTTCTTTGAGATCGTCAACATTACCACGAACTTTTATTCCGTGGATCTGTCTGCCAACCTTACTTTTATCGTCATCAACAAAGCCAACGATCTTGTAATTCATCCTTGGGTTATCATAAATCTCACGAACAACTTTTTCCCCTGCGTCACCAGCGCCGATTATGATCATTTTCTTATGTTCGTTGCTGTTGATGCCATTCTTATTAAGAGAAAAGGTAGTAGTAGATAAAAGGAGCCGGATAACAAGCCTGATTCCAGCTATCAATATCAGAGAAAAAACAGCGTCTATGATAAATATGGAGCGCGAAAAACCCTGAAATCTGCTAAGCATGAGAACCACTGTAATAATAATCAAAGAACTCACAAATACTGCCTTGATCACATTAAGCAGATCAATAATGCTTGTATAACGCCACATGCCACGGTAGAGGTTAAAGAAGTAAAACACCGCTAGTTTACATAGGACAATGGGAACAATTGTCTGCTTTATAACCATCAGTTCTTCCACCCCAACCTTAACCTCAAAGCGAACAATATAGGACAAAAAGTAAGAAGCAGCTAATAGAACTATATCGGCCAGAATCAAAACAAACAAATTTTTACTTATCAGTATCTTTTTCATCTATTTTAAAAACATTTTTTTCTCACTCTTGTCCAAAAACGAAATAGAAATAAGCAAATGGACTGGTAATTAAAAAAATCCTCCTTTTTTATCAAGAACATCAATGTTTAATGCCTTTACTGGTAAGGATATTGAAAAAAGTCATTAATATAATTTTCATATCAAATATGAAAGATCGATTTTTAAGATAGTAGTAATCCGAGTCAATTTTTACTGGAATAGGCAACTCGTCTCTACCGTTGATCTGAGCCCATCCAGTAAGGCCTGGAGTAATGCTATGAATTCCTTTTTTTGTCCTTAACTCAATAAGATCATACTGATTAAAAAGTGCTGGCCGAGGACCGACAAAACTCATATCTCCTTTTAAAACGCTGTAAAGCTGAGGCAACTCATCCAGACTGAACTTGCGCAAAAAAGACCCGATCGGAGTAAGATAAGCATCAGGATTTTTCATGAGATGGGTTGCAACAGCAGGGGTATCAATGCGCATCGTCCGAAACTTGGGCATCCTGAATATCTTGTTATTAATCCCCACCCTGTCCGACCAGTATAAAGCCGGCCCACTGGAAGTCAAGCTAACCATCAATCCAACAATAAGAATCGGCACACTTAAAAAACATAATAAAAAACCGGCCATAGCCAGATCAAAGATACGTTTAACAAAAGGAAGACCGGAGGACGGTTTCCTGTCTCCCATAATTGTCTCCAAAGAATGACGAGGCTTGAAACCGATTCCCAGCATTTTTTCATTATCAAAAACCAGATCGGATGACAATTTATCATAACACGAATGAATCCATTCTTTTTTATTGGGCAAAAGCCAACTTGCAATACGTATCGCAAACCAAACAACAGGCAAAGGAACGGAAATCACAGGACTGTTCGGCCGAATGCCAGATTTTTTAAAAACCTTAATAATTGTGTTGAATTCATAAGCCTTGGCATCACAAACATTAAAGATGTTAATTCGCGGATTCCGCCGATCCCTCAGATTGTTTTGTTGTGTTGATTTGTTTGTAACCTGCGATCTGTGTAATTTGTAGATTAGAAATTCAATAAAATCAACGAGATTAGATCTGGCCAATGCCGACATTTTTTGTGAGCCTGAACCGAATCGGATATAGGCTGCTTTCATTGGCGCCAGTACACGACGATCGAGATTAAAGCTCCAGTCTCGATCATAAACCGGAGCCAGGCGCAAAATAACTAAATTATGAAGAATTTCATCATCAGATAAGGCAATAAGCCTTCTCTCAGCATCCAATTTGCTTGTGGCATAATCGCTTGAAGGCCAGCAATCGCTTCCCTCACCAATTGCGTTATCATTATTTATTTTTATTTGCGCCTTTGCGCCTTTGCGTGAGGTATCTTTTTCTTTCTGTGTAATCTGTGGACCTTCGCCATATACAGATACGGAAGATAGAAAGATAAAGTATACATCAGGGTTACACTTGGCAGCAGCCTTCGCAAGATTTTCAGTCGCTTCACTATTGACACGCATATAAGTGGCAGAATCAACCGCTCCAATCTTCTGGTGCGCAATACCAGCACAGTGAATGACCACATCCGGTAAATACTTTTCACAAATTGCAGTTACTGAATTCCAATCGGTCAGATCGACTTTTTCCCAGACAACGTTTACGGGGTGAATAGGTTTTCTTCTATGAAAGACCCCGATCACTTTATTACCGGAGGCTAATCGATTGCTTACAGTGCTTCCAATAAAACCATTGGCTCCGGTTATTAAAATTTTTTTCATCTGTTAATCATAAAAAATGGGAAATTTATATTAATCACAAGAGAACTCTTTTTTAAAAAATATTTTTATATAGTTCTAATGTCTGCTTAACTACAATCTCTTCCGAAAATTCAGCCATAACAATTTCACGACCACTTGCCCCCATTCTCGCCCTGAGCTTTGGATTTTTGATCAGAGCTTTAAGTGCAACGACAAGAGATTTCGAGTCGTATGGAGGAACTAAAAAACCATTTATATTATTCCGAACGATTTCCCTGCATCCCGGCACATCAGTAGCAACAATAGGACGGCCACAGGAAGCTGCTTCAAGCAACACTTTTGGAAGTCCTTCTCTATAAGATGGCAATACCACAATATTAGATCTTGCAAATACATCAGCTATATTACTTCTGTATCCCCACCATTCAACTATACCTTCAGCATCCCAGTTGCGAAGCACATATTCAGGAATAGAAGCAGGATTTTCAGGGTCTGGGATACCCACCAAGACGGTCCGACATTTGACAGCATTATTATGGAGTTGCCTTGTCGCATCCACTAACTCCTTAATTCCCTTGTCCCAGAGCATGCGCGACGCGAGCGTTATAACCGGGATTCCGGCTGGCTCAGGAAGATTAAGAAAATGAGCTGTGTCAACACCAGACCCGCGTATCAAAACAGCTCTATCATTCTTAACAATATGCAAATCAACAAATAATTTTAAATCCTCAGGGTTTTGAAATATCGCGAAAGTTTTTTTAGATAAAAAAGAAAGACGATAAATAAAAACAATTAATTTCCTGATGGCTGATGCTAACCATCCCTTCTTTATAAATATAAAACCTAGACCTGTAACAGCATTTACTACACTAGGAATACCAGTAAGCCATGCTGCAAATGATCCATACAAAATAGGCTTTATTGTTACATGATGAACTATATCGGGTTTTTCCTTGCGATAAATTCGAACTATTTCCAAAATACTATAAATTTCTTTTATTATATTTTTATTTTTCCTCTTCAAACCAATTGGGATTAGTCGAAAGCCTTCTTTTTCAATACGCTCCTTATGTTTGTTTGTTCTTGCAGCTATAAGAACTCCAATGCTTTCATCCCTTGCTTTCCTTGCAATTGGAAGACGATGGGACCAAAAATACCAATCTTCTGTCACAAGAAACAAGATACGACGATTCATATTTTATAGTATTCCTTCCATTGCTGAAACATCAGGATTGCCCAGAGGTCATACTGCCAGTTTCGCTGGCCGGAAAGATGTTCCAACCATTTTCTCCTGATCGCTTCAGGGCGAAAAAAACCTTCCCTTTGTAAACGTCTTTCATTCAGGAGCGCCTCGGCCCAGGGCCGTAATGCGCCTTTCAGAAAGGTTCCGATGGGGATCCCAAACCCCATTTTGGGCCTTTCAATCAATTTTTTGGGAACGTATCGGTTGAGAACCTGTCGCAGGAGCCATTTCCCCTGTCTGTTGCGGACCTTCATGGCAAGGGGAAGCCTCCAGGCAAACTCCACGATATGATGATTGAGAAAGGGTGCGCGGGATTCCAGACTCACACTCATGCTGGCCCGATCCACTTTTACAAGGATGTCATCCGGCAGGTAGGTAACGGCATCTATGAACATCATCCAATTCAGAAATGAGGGCAATGAAGACAATCGGATGTCATCGAAAGAGAGGAAGTCTTGTTCCTGGCTGTTGATAACGATGGATGCAGGATTCTGCCATGTGGATAAAAGACGCCTGTAAAGTTCCTCCGGACTCCTGACAGACAGAATTTCAGCGAGCTTGTATATCTTGTTCCCGGGCATTCTCTGCTTAAGACGATTAGGGATCAGGAAATCCAGCGCTTTAAAAAGACCATCCCAGGTATCCATAGAGAGCGAGTTCAAGGTCTTTGACGCCATTTTCCTCATTCCTTCCGGAATCCATCCGATCCGTCGCCAGATATCAGGACCCCAGAAATACCTCGTGTAGCCACCAAAGACCTCATCACCACCGTCACCGGAAAGGCTGACGGTGACGTGCTTTCGTGTCATTTCGGATACGAGAAAAGTGGGTATCTGGGAAGAATCGGAAAAAGGCTCATCATAGATATAAGGTAGCTTGGGAATTACAGACATGGCTGTTTCTGCCGTGACATAGAGTTCTGTGTGCTCCGTTCCCAAATGCTGCGCTACAGCCTTTGCATTTTTAGCTTCATTGTAGCCTTTTTCGTAAAAACCAATTGTAAAGGTTCTCACAGGACGATTACTCTGGGCCTGCATCAGGGCAACTATAGCTGAAGAGTCCACACCGCCGGATAGGAATGCTCCAAGAGGAACGTCAGCCTCCATCTGTTCTCTAACGACTTTTCGCAACAGGGTATCTAGCTCATCAACAGCTTCTGTATCCGTTCCGCCAAAAGGACTTACCAAGCCCTTTTCTACAATTTCCAGCATATCCCAGTATTTTCTAACTTTATGATTCTTCTCTCCTATCTCCTTTGGCCCGAGTGTTACAAAGCTTCCCGGAGGAAGTTTTCTGATGCCTCTGTAAATAGAGTATGGTGCGGGAATATAATTGTATCGTAAATATAGGCACAGGGCATTCCGGTCTATCTCCCATGGTATTTGACCCGAGAATTCTGTTGCAGAAAAGGCTTTCAGCGCCTTGAGTTCAGAACCGAAAATGAATGTACTTCCCAACCAGCCATAGTAGAGCGGCTTTTCCCCCATTCGATCGCGTGCCAAAGTCAATTCTTTTGTTTCTCGGTCCCAAAGGGCAAATGCAAACATACCCGAAAATTTTTTCAGGGCTGCTTTCACGCCCCAGGTGCCGATGGCCTCTAACATAATTTCTGTGTCCGAATGCCCATTCCAAATATCGACAGATTCAAGTTCTTTTTTAATATCTTTATGGTTGTAAATTTCGCCGTTTAAAACGATGACAAAACGGCCGTTATGGCTGATCATGGGCTGGTGTCCCGTCGGTGTGAGATCTAAAATCGCCAGTCTTTGAAAACCTAAAGCTATTCCACAGGTTGCGTCCACCCATGTACCACTGTCATCAGGTCCGCGATGGCAGAGAGTATCAGCCATCTTCTTTATGGTCTGTTTTAACATGTCGCTGGTTAGGGAACGATTATTATCGATAAATCCGGCAAAGCCGCACATGATTTCATTCTTTCAAGAAGGTGAATTTTACTTTGATTTAGTGTGGGATGAATCAGGCAAAAAATTAGAGTGTCACTTTTTGGTGCCGACTGCCACCCAGTATGGAGGACCTTCGTTAAAACGGATATCTTGCAATCCCGCCTCTTCCATCATCATTTTTATTTCCTCTTTTGTGAACCGTTTTTCAAGGCGGGTGCCGAAACGATCGAGGGCATCGGTCTGCATGACGTATATGCTCCGATTCCGGTAAAAAGAAAGGGGATAATTATCCACGTTGATTCCTATCTTTTCCAGGATACTATTGACTCTGGCCATTGGCCAATAGAACAAAAAGGCAATAACTTTGCCGGCAAGGTACTTGAAAGGATATGGAAGAACAGCAATGAATTTCCGCAATAAATCCGATAGGATCCACAATCTCTTATATATCGTGGGGCGGTTTTCCAAGGCATAGTAGATATAGAGAAGCAGGGGAGCGCCTGGCTTGAGCTTTTTAACACATGACTGAATTCCCTGGAATGCATCTGGAACATGATGGAGTACGCCTAATGAATATGCAAAGTCCGCATAGTTATCCGGTAGAGGAATATTGTCTACACCCGCCTGATGAAATTTGCAGTTCTTAAAAGCGGCAAGATTTTTTCTTGCAATGTTTATAGCATTTAAACTTGGGTCAATACAGTGGAGTTCCGCCACGCGGGGTGCAATCATGGCGGCCCAACGTCCTGTGCCGCAACCAAGATCGAAACCGATGGCGTTTTTATGAAGGTTCCGCCATGGGAAATTCGCAAAATACTCGCTGAATATTTCCTCTCGCTCCCTATGACTTAATTTTGACTGATCAAAGTGTAGCCATTCAAGACCGAAGTCACGCACAACCAAGGGGTCAACATTACGTTGGCTTTCCTCCAGTTCTTCATACAACTGCAGGGTTTCCTTTGCTGTGTTGGTCCAGGAAAATGAACTAAAACGCATTGCCGCCCAATCCAGTGTCTCTTGTCGCAGGGATGGATTTGCCAGATGCTTATGAATAACCGTAGCGATATCATCAGGATCATTGGGATCAAATTGCGCTTCCGGAAAAGCCAATAGTTCTTTGAATACCTCGATGTTTGAAACGACGAAGGGGACCTTATGAAACGAAACCTCTAACAGGGGAATTCCAAACCCTTCATATAAGGAAGGAAACACGAACAGTGCGGCATGTTTATAATACGCGGTTAGCCTGGAATCACTGACCGCACCTGTAAAAATAACTCTTTCCGGCTTCTTGCAGAGGGATTTCAGGCTATCAAAAAAGCTTTGTGATGAGTAGTTTCTGCCGATAATAACGAGGTCATGCTCAAAATCGGGTCGATCGAGGAGCTTATTAAAAGCAAGAATCAGGTTCCGGTGGTTCTTATGGGAAACAATGTGTCCAATGGTCAATATATAGGGCTTGGAATGGAGCCTGGGTATCGAGCCGTCATATGAGATGCGATTGCTGAAGCCATGATAAATCCGGGATACCTTTCCATCACAAAAAGGATAATGGTGTATCAGCCGATTCATTGTAAAGTTCGAAACGGCGATAATGTGGTCTGCACGCCTTAAACTCTTGGACACAAATTTTTTCCGGATTGTATTTTTAATGGGGTTAAATATTTCCTTAAGGTCATTCTCCTTAAAATCATGGACTGTCAACATGACCCTTCCTGTAAATTTTGGGATAGGGAAACTGAAACAGTGCAACACATCAATCCGCGGACGGTGTTTTTCAATAGTATCGTCCAATAAAATAGCCTTTGGGTATCTAATAATGCTTGGAGATGAGGGAATCTTTGTAACAACGCATCTTTCCGGACCAAAAAAACGGAAAGCCTCTTCTCCTGCATCCGAGGGGAGAAAAACAGTGTATTGGTTCTCTTTATCTATTTCAATTAAATGTTTAAAGAGATTGCGGTAATATTCACCGACACCTGAATAATGTTGGTATGGTATGATGACAAAGCCAATATTCATTTAGTTTTCATCCAAAAGAGTGAAAAATTCAAAGGTCTCAATGTATAAAAAACAATATACTCGGCGGATTAGGAATTAAGATGAGCGAGCGGCTTTCGGATTAGATCAGCCACAATAATGAGGGTTAGTATTGCAGAAAGATCCCAACCCAGCATGGCATAACGGAATCGTCCTGCAAAAAAAACAAAGAGCATCAGGCTATGAACGGCCAGAGCAGTCCAGGCTAAAACAAAGATAGCCTCCTGTCTTAGAAAAATTGAACGGAAAGCGACAAAGACCGTTACGGCCAGGGTGACTAATTTAATAGCCATAAATAATTCTGCTATGAGTTTAAGAGATGGATATGGCTCTAAAGGTGGTAGCGTCCAAAGCCAACCTGATAGCTGTTTAATAACCACATTGACGTTTTGACCGTTCCAATTACTGGAGAGAAGATCGTACCCGGCTTGCAAATACGTCAGCGGACTTAAGGTTAGTATATCCTTTGTATCCCGAATGAGAACAAATTGATGTCCATACAAATAATTGTGCAACGGCATCCACAAAGCGAAGGCCAGACCAGCCATGGCGGCAATCATAATTTTGAATGATTTCGCTCGCCAACTGGTAAAAACATATAATAAACCAAGCAATGGAACTGCAATAGCAAAATTCGGTCTTAGAAACATGGAACCAGCCAGGCACATTCCTCCAATAAATGCAAAAAGTCCGTCTTTCTGCCCTCCCCATCGGGGATTAGAACGAAGGAAAAGGTAAAAGCCCAGCATGAAAAACCCAAATCCCGCTGCCTCTGCATAACCTAATTTTGCATTCTGGATATATTGCAGAAAAGACAGGCTGCCCAATGGTGAGAAGAGAAACAAAATAGAACCCGCCACCCCCCACTTGAATCCGGAAAAATGTCTGATAAACAGGAAAACGAACCATGCCAGCAGTGAAACCAAGGCGGTATATCCTATATTGGTATCCCCGAAGAAGATTTTCCCCACAGCTCGAAAGTAACGCATACCTGGTGTAAACCAGTAGATGGATTCTCCACCTCTCAGGGCTTCCTTCCAATTACCTGTCATTAACTCCTGGGCAATATTTCTCCCATGTGATTCATAGAACAAGCCATCGTCTCCTCCTCCAAGGGTGGGATACTCGGGTCCGAGGAATTTTCCATTACTATAGTGAATGAATACGCCGATGATTATCAGGCTGAGCGCTGTGAGACTGATGGCAATTAGATAGGATTTCCAGTTAATCCGTGCCATGAGGCCGATCAACGCAAGTACGCCCAAGAAACTCAAAAGATTTCCTACCGTGCGACTGGCTTTGAGTTTTGGGCTAAGGTCGAGGTGCATCGCCAATTCGCCTAATGGCCGTGTACGGCCGGAATTCCGCGACTGGGACCACTCCTTGTAACCTCCAGCAAAAACTGCCGGCAGATTGAGAGCATAGACTCTTTTCCCTATATCTTCCGCTGTAATAATCCTCCCTGAATCATTTTGGCTGACAATCTTTTCAAAAGATTCAGCATCTTTTTGCCAGAAAACAGTGCCATGCCAATGCAGAGCGCAGCCGACGGATTGCTCAGAAAATTCGTACATGACGAAAAAGGGCAGCTGTACCTGGAAATTGCGCGCAAAGGAAATGGGGTCATTGCTGAAAAAATTATACCTCAAATCGTTGGAAAAACCTCCTCGAAATTCACTCAGATTTTTAAAGGAAATGGTATTTACTTGACGGGAATATCGAGCTTTTTGCCATAGGGCATCAGAGGAATGAGCGTATAATGTCGTTGGGGGCGTCTGTCTCCAGGTTGCATCTGGGCATTGTTCCGGCGGGTATTGTTTTTCAAAAGCTTGACGCCACTCTTTAAATATTTCAGGGGGCAAACCCCGCTGCAACGCGCCACCATCTCCAGTATAAAGAAAAATATTATGGCCTTCATTTATTGATGCATTTGGCAAGAAGTTTTTTATAGCGATCACAAGTATGACAACCGCTATGGACAAGAAAATGCGTCGCTTGTTTAAACGCAAGTCACAGCATGCAAGAGCTAACCAGCTACCGAGGAGTAAAATCATCTTCCAGAGATCAAGAATCGGCAGGCCAAGCTGAACTAAAATAAAAATCGCCAGGATAATTTTTACTGAGACCTGAAAAAACCTGCTTTTCATGGCATAACCTTATTCAATGATTTCAATGAGTAATAGTAAAGGGTGGGGGATAAGGCAAAATGATACTGCCTCTTAACTCTTTATATATCTTTTCTATAGTACTTTCATCCCTGATATCCGCATTATAATTATAATACCTGTAATTCTCTATTTCCCTTTCCAGTCAAATTGTTCTGTTGCCGCCCGCATCACACATAGCTGCGTTCTGCTCTCATTCTTTCTCAAAATAGTTTCGGTCTTCATAATATTTATCGTACCATTCAACAAGTTTTAATACACCTTCACGCAGCCTCCACTTAGGTTCATAGCCAAGACTCCTGAGCTTGTTAATATTTGGGCGCCGGCGTGTAGTGATTGATTGATAGAAAAGCTCGCTGATTAACTTCCCACCAGCACTTGTGATCATGGGAAGCTGAAAGACACTTTTATGGATCGATTCGGAATCGAACTGAAAACCTCTTTCAATCCTCGAAGGACAAAGTCGGTTACAGAAAATCTTCCCGGAGGTTCTCCTTCATAAGTGAAACCTCTTAAATATTGTTTCCGGAATTGACTTGATTATTTTCATAATCAACCACCAAATTGCTGGAACATAGACAACATTTTTTTTACTTTTCGTTAATTTGTAAATTCTTCTTGCAACGTAGCGCGGTGAAACCGCAAACCGCCTATTAACTTTACCGTAGGACATGAGGGTATCCACATATCCCGGCAGTACAGTAATTACATGAATATTATCTTTATACAATTTCATTCTGAGACCCTGCAAATAAGTGGTCAACGCGGACTTCGAGGCGCCATACACAAAATTACTCTGCCGACCGCGTTCTCCCGCAACCGAGCTCAAACAAACTATTGTTCCCCGATTATTAACAACCATACGGCGTGATATTTCATTAAGAACTAAAGCTATACCAACATAGTTTGTCATAGTGGTATTAATTAAAGCCTTTTGATCATAATATTGCGTTTCGTTGGCAGGCACAGTAGCAGCTGTTACGATAACGCAGTTAGGGGCTTTAAAGATCTCATAAATCTCTTTGATAAAATTATTAATCGATGAGAGTTGAGTTAAGTCAACCGGAACCGCATGTGCCTGGCAGTTATACCTTATTTTTAGGTCAGAAACTAAATATCCTAATTCCTCTTCATCACGAGCGCTGCAGATGACATTATGCCCTTCCCGGGAAAAAACATGTGCTACCTCTCTCCCAATTCCTGAGCTGGCACCAACTATTAGAACATTCACCTGTAATTTCCTACGATTTAAGGAATCTGTTAAACATCATTGATGTAAAGCGATCCCTAACGTCATATTTTTCCCTTATAGACTCCCACATATCCAATGAATGTGAGTACATTTTCCTAAAACTCTTTGCGCATAAACGAGCATCCTTTGTAAGATAAACCCTGCCGCCACTTCCTATTACAATTTCATCGAGTTTATTCAAAATCTGCCAAAGGTTCTGGTTATATGCAAAATCAACCGCTAAAGTATAACCATCCATGGGAAATGACATTAAACCCCTGGCTTTAATCAAAGGCTTCACGGCCGCGATAACTGACCCCAACTTTGACCTGGAGATAATTTTAAGAAGCTCAGAAATAGTCTCATAAGCTCCGTCAGATGGTACAACAACCTGATATTCAATAAATCCTTTTTTTCCATAGACCCTGTACCAGTTGGCGAAACCATCCAACGGGTAGAAAAAATCTATCAAATAGAGCCTGCTTTTTTTATTCTTTCTGGCCATTGTGTAATACATACCATTAAAAGCCGCTACTGAAAACCTGTTGACTGTAAAATTCGGCATATAAAACGGCACAGGGATTCTTCTCTTTCCTTTATACTGCAAATCCTCATTAACGCTATGGTTGGCTCGTTGTAAAATCCCCCTCCCCATATCTTTCCCTTCTTTATGGGAGTCCAGCCAGGTAAACAAATATTCGTGCGATTCCATTGTTTCATGTTGGAGGTCAGCCAATTCCTTCAGGTTACTAAACCGTATTGTCTCCACATCAACCCATGACGAACTAACTCTCTTCAATTGAAGATACAGGTCTAAAATAATCCCGGTCATTCCCATACCGCCAAAAGTTGCATAGTATATATCCGAATTCTCATTGTCATCAGAATAGATAATACTCCCATCACTAAGCATTAAACTCAACCCTTTAACAAAATTACAAAATGACCCTGCTTTGAAGTTCTTGCCGTGAGAATCGCAGGCTACGCAACCGCCAACCGTGGCAAGCTGTGTTCCTGGTGTTACATTCAAAAACCATCCTTTTGGGAGAAATGTTTCAATGATATCTTGTAACGTAACCCCCGATTGACAATGTAAAAGTCCATTTTCCGGATCGAAATCATACATTTTATTCAAACGCTTGGTGTTAATATTGATCCCATCATTGTTTAGTGAAGCATCACCATAGCTCGTTGCTGCACCCCTTGCTAAAAAAGTTATATTCTCTCCGCGAAATAATTCAATTAAATCCTCTATACGTTCAGGCCTGGCACATTTTCCGAAAACTCTCGGGTAATTTCCCCATCCCTTTATTAGTTCTGTTCTGAATTGTTTAGTATTCAATTTCATGTAAATATCGTTTAACAGCATCCTCCCAGGTCGGTAAAATGATATCACATTTAGTCCGTAGAATGCTTGAACGAGGCCTATCAATATTGCTGCAAGATTGAGACGACTTGATGGGCTGAACCACAGATTCCACACCCGCAACATCTAATACATAGCGGGCAAACTCATACCAGGAACAACTTCCTTTGTTCGTTATATGGTAAATACCGAACGGTGGCCGTCTTTCTAACAGATTATAAATAGCCTTTGCCAAATCCACAACATAGGTTGGCGCGGTAAATTGATCATTTACAACTCTTATGTCACGCTTTTCACGTGCCAACTTTAAGATACGCTTAACAAAGTTGGGAAATTTTTCGTTTCTCTGTTTACCAAAAAGCGCGCTGGTTCTAACAATGTAAAGACTGCTGCAAGCTATCTTCACAAGTTGCTCCCCAGCAAGCTTGGAGGCCCCATATACGTTCAGGGGGCACGGGCAATCCGTCTCGACATACCAAGACCTAGCATTACCGAAAACATAATCGGTGCTAATTTGAACTAATATTGCCCCAACCTCTTTGGCCGCCTGAGCAACATGATAAGCCCCCAGCGCGTTAACTTCAAATGATCTAAAGGCATCTGTTTCGGCAGACTCTACTTGCGTGTATGCTGCGGCGTTAAATATACAGTGTGGTTTAGACTTACTACACACCTGATCAACTGCCTTTTTATTGGAGATGTCAATATCTAATCCGATAACTTCATGGGTACTTTGAAAGGTATTCAGCAGTCCGGATCCAAGCTGACCCTGATGTCCAAAAAGCAATATTCTCATGATTAGTAATATTGTGATTTTAGCTGTCTGTTATAATGATACTGATAAGCTTTGGCCCGCTTAATCTTTTGCCACCATGTTTTATGGTCAATATACCACTGCAATACCGACCGAATATCCTTGTCAATTGAATGCTTGGCTCGCCATCCAAGTTCTCTTTGAATTTTTTTACAATCCGGAGAATAACGGAGATCCCCACCAGGCCGATCATCAATATATTGAACGCAATGCTGATAATTCTTACCAAGCAACTGACAAATATTTTTTATAATTGTCTTGTTCTGCCTGCACGTACCCGCAACATTATAAATACTTCCACATTCAGCCCTATGCATGGCAAGATCAATTGCACTGCAAAAATCTTCTACATGTAACCAGCTTCTTACCTGCGTTCCGTTCCCATGCATGGGAACGGTCTTACCCTCACATAAATTGGTAATGGCAAGAGGAATAAGCTTTTCAGGATACTGGAAACGCCCAAAGTTGTTGGAGCCACGGACAATTATCGCCGGCAACCCATGTGTTCTCACAAAAGATTGCACCAACAAGTCTGCTGCCGCTTTTGATGCCGCATAAGGGTTAGATGGCTTTAATGGAGCCTTTTCTGTTGAGCTACCACTCAAAATATCACCGTAAACCTCATCAGTTGAAATTTGGACATATAAAGGAACATCGTATTTCTTAACCAGTTCAATCAATGTATGGACACCGGCAATATTCGCTTTAATAAAGTCCTTGGAGTTCATGATTGAACGGTCAACATGACTTTCAGCAGCGAAATTTATTATTGCATCAAAACGAGTTTTCTGCACTATTTTTTCCATTGAAATTACATCGGAAACATCAGCCTTAATAAAATGATACCGTTTAGAAGTGTTGGATCTTTTTTCTATTTCAATAATATTACGTAAATTATCAGAGTTTCCAGCGTAGGTAAGAAGGTCAATGTTGTAAATATTGTAGTGCTTATATTTATTATAAACGTAATGAATATAATTAGAACCAATAAAACCGGCACCACCGGTTACAGCAACATTATGATATTTTCTTGTACTCATTCATTAATTTCCGGTTCAGGCAGCGGTGTTATAAATTCACCGGTATAACCGGCTTTACCGCACCTTTCAATGATTTCACTGCTGAAATTCCATGCCAACAATAATAGGTAGTCAACTTGTTTACTCAATTCTTTGATGCCCGTAATCCTGATGTGTGAACCAGGTGTGTACAATTCCCATTTTTTTGGATTATCATCGATAATGCAATCGACCAGTTCATGCGTGATGCCAAAAAAATTCATTAGGGTGTTGCCCTTGGCACTGGCTCCATATCCCCAGATAACTTTCCCTCCCTGCTTCAACCCGTGAAGCAGCTTCATCAATTCCCTTTTGTTCTGATAAACGCGTGAGGCAAACTCCTCATAAATATGAATATCAGTAACCCCCTCCTCCTTTTCTTTTGTCAAAGCCTCATAAACCCCGCCTGCAACACTCTTTTGGCCCTTATGCCCTATGTAGAAACGAATAGTTCCGCCGTGAATATCGGGAAAATAATCGTGCCGGAAAATGTCCATTTGATGCTTTTCGACAAGGCATTTCATGGCATGCATTCCAAAATAAGATAGATGCTCATGATAGATCGTATCGAATTCATTTCTTTTGATAAAATCAATCAAATAAGGACATTCCAAAATAAAAATCCCTTTTTCGGGCAAAAGCGACCTGACAGCGCTCACAAAGTGGTGGACATCGTGGACATGAGCAATAATGTTCGTACCTGTAATAATGGATGGAATACCATGGTTCTCTCGGATTTTATTAGCCACATCGGAAGACCAGTAAGCATTAATCGTGGGAATGCCCTTGCTGTTAGCCTCCTCGGCTAAATTTTTGGCAGGGTCCACTCCAATCACCCTGCATCCCTGTTGCTTAAATTTGGAAAGTAAGCAGCCGTCATTGCTGGCAATATCTAGGACTAAACATTTATGCGGAGGCTGTAATGACTCTAAGGCGTCAACAGCAAGTTTTTCACAATGCCTATTAAAAGTAGCAGGAGTTGAGCTTACATAAATATAGTGTTCGAACATAACGTCAGGATTAACTACACGTGAAAGCTGGGAATGTGAGCAATTCTTGCAGAATACAACTTTAAGTTCTTCCTTAAATTCCGGATTTTTGAGTTGTTCTTTTCTTAAGTATGAATTGGCAAGAGGTGTTACTCCTAAATCAAGATAAGGCACTAATCCTGTTGAATTGCATATTCTACATTTTGAGACGGACAGCGATTGTGAGATAGGCACCATTCTCTTATTCCTCTTGTTCTACTTTGTTGTTCAAAAAGGTTCGCTTAGTATCTATTACATATACGGGACGGTTAATAATATTTTGATAACTCCTTGCAATATATAAGGAAATCGTGGAAAGGGATATGATAGAGTAATATAGCAAAATCACCATAGACACATTGGCTATTGTTTCGAATCCAATTTCAAATAATATCCATATCAAAGGCAATATAATTGCGATAAAACAACCAAGGTATAATATAAAACGCAATGGAAAGGTTGAACTTGTAAGAAACCCGGCAATAGCAAACATAGCCATCTTATAGAAATTATAGTGTGTTTTACCAAACTTTCTTTTTGCTCGGAAATAGTCAAATCCTTTCCGTTTCAAACCCACAAAAGCCATCTCGCTTCTTAAGAATGAAAAAGTATTTCTTGGTGAGAGGATTGCCAATTTAGTATTATGGGTAAACATGGAAAATTCAGCCATCCACATAACAATTTCATTGTCAGCTATTATCCTGTTGATTTTATAAAACATCTTCCTGCAAAACACGACCCAAGAAGGTTCTTCTCTATTGGATCGAATGCCATATGCTATTTCCGTATCTTCATGTTTAATCGAATGATAAAATTTCTCAAGCAACTCGGGAGGATCTTCACAATCAACATCTATAATGGAATAAAACTTTGCTGTTACTGTTTTTAGACCGGCTATCAATGCATTTTGATACCCAAAAGTCCTTGAAAGGCTAATAATATTGACACGGTTGTCCTGTTTCCTTACTGCCTTTAACTTCTCTAAAGAATTGTCAGTGCTCCCATCATTAACAAAAAACACTTCCCAAGCAGTCAAATCTTCTATCCCGTCTAGCGAGGACTTGAGTCGGGTGTAAAAATAATCAATGCTCTCAGTCTCATTGTGCAAGGGCACGATAACGGCCAGATCTAATTGCTCAGCTCCCATATAAACACCTTTCAGGCATCCTGATTGTTCTTATACATTAGGAGACCTTTGAATAATTGCTGTTTTTGGACGATTGATCTTTGTAACCAACTGTTATTATTGCATGCGGATTTTGAAAAGTGAGAAATTCAAAGGTCTCGTTTTCTTTTAAAAATTCGAATGTTAATTATGCTGACAGTTTGAGCTTATATTCATAACTGATCGCGGATTGACTGAAAATATCTTTCATATGATGTGAATTAGTCGCAAAATACTCTTTGATAATGGGATGACGACAAAGCCAATATTCATTGAGTTTTCTTCAGTTCTTCACGGCTGTTATGCAAAGCATATAGCCATTAGCAGGTAGTAAAGTGCCTAATATGTCTTCAATTCTTCGCACAAAAAAGATAAGAGTCTTTTTCAAAAACCGGGGTAAAATAAAATATGGTATAATAAATCCTGGAATATAACATATACCGCGCTTTGCAACGATTGTAAATCCGCATTTAGTCAAAGCATGTTTAAGCTCATGATAGGTCTTCCATTGATCGTACGGATGTTCCCACTGTCTTCGCAAGATTTTCTCATAAACTATATACCTGTCAAAGCCATACCAGCTTTGCTTATTAGGAGTTGATATGATCAGCTCTCCCTTTGGCTTGAGGACCCTTAGCATCTCAGACAGAGATTTTTTCCAGTCAGGAATATGCTCAATCACTTCGCTGGCTATTACTTTATCAAAATAAGCATCAGGGAACTCTAAATTTGTTGCATCACCAACTCTCAATTCAAACCCTCCGAGAGAGTGATTTTCTAGCTCACGCCGCGCTTCGTCAATCATGCGGGAAGATAGATCCACACCAATGATCCTGCTGCCTTTCTTTAAGATATGTATGAAATCTCTTGCATTACCGCACCCTACATCAAGAATCAACTCACCTATTTGCGGGTTTAAAAAAGAAATAATGCCTTCAAAACGTTTTTCCTGTTCGTATTCCACAATTATATTTTTGGCAATTACACTGTTTCTGTTTTCAGCCATCTTGTCGAAGAAATCAGTTATGTTTGAAGACATCGTTTGTTTCCTTATGGATTATTTTCAATTCATTTCGAGAAATAACGTGCAAAAAGTTTATCGTATTCGTTTCTTTCGTGTTGATTGAGTTTTACGGGATCCATCATTTCAAGTATGGTCTTTCGTGCATTTGTACCCATTCTTTTTGCATACTTCGAATCTTTCAACAATTTTATCACGGAATCGGCCATTGCTTTCCAATCACGATATGTAACCAACTCGCCCGTCTCACCTGTTTTTATCACTTCCGATTGCCAATCTATATCATATGCAACGATAGGAACACCACTCAAACCAGCTTCCGTTAATGCACGCCCCATAAATGGCGAAATGACAATAGTGGCATGGGGCAGAATTGTAGCAAGCCAGTCCTGATTGCGATTGCCGGCAAAAATTATTTTGTCCGAGATTCTTAGATCGGCTGCCATTTCTAATAAGTATTCCTTAATTCGACCATCCCCGACCAAAAGACCAGTCAGGGGGAAACCGTTTTCATTAACATTTGCGATGACGCGCAATACATCATCTACATGCTTCAACACCTCTAGTCTTGATATGGTTATGCTAAATCTCTTTTGCTGAAGTCCCAGCTCTTGCAAAATAGGAAGGACAGATGGTCTTTCGCTGATATCTTTGAAATGGGCGGAGTGAATCAGATTGCCATATCTGAAAACGGTGGATACTTCTTTTCGGGCACCATTGGCTATGGCAAACTTCAAGTTGTCCTGATTGGCTCCTCCCACAAGATCCATTCTTTTTAGTGTAAATCTTTCAATGATCTTTTCCACCCATCTTCTGCGGAACAATCTGGGAAAAGCAAGGTGGCCCGTAGATTTGTAAAAGGCATCGTAATTGATACAAACTCTTATTGCACATGGTATTTTGTAAGTACGTGATATTGCAAGTGCCCATAAACTTAAATAATAAGGTTCACCCGCACGGACCACACAAATCTTCTCCCTTTTAACTAGCCGATTTAAATAAGAATAGACATTCCACTGTGCTAAAAAGAAATTCAGCAAGGGAAGATTTCTCAAAGCCCGATATCTGCCAATCTTACCCTCCGCTATTGTATGTTTTTCTGTTAGGCGCGTTTCGGTGACCTTGCCGTATGTGTCTTCCACATTTTCAGGTGGGATCAGCGTAGCACACGGGTGTACAGACCAGACGTGTTTGAAGTAACCGTTCAAATCCCGGCATGTTACTGATTGATACAGTTGTCTTTCCTTTATCATTTCAAGGGTATAAGAAGTATCCAGAACTAAAAGCTTCCTTTTGGAAAAATTTAATCTTTTACCTGTAAATATGCGGATTAGCACACAGATGAAAAGTGATAGGAATACGAAAGTCGCAGGAATAAAATCAATAATTTTAAAAATGAAATGCATTGATGGAATGGAATATTTTGAAGTCTGTGAGTTAAAACTATTTCTTTCGTGTTAATTCAAGTACAAGAATAGGACATAAACAATCTATGTCTCCAATTTGCACATGACTTATTAGATTTAGTGTATAAAGAATTAAATTTGCTAAGAACTGGGGTAGTACGTTCGACAGGTGAACAAGAAAAGGTGAAAAACGTCCATATGGATAAGCACGTGCATCACTTATTAAATTAGAAGGTGCAAGCCGCATCAAAGCATCGCAACTCATTATATCCAAGTTATGTATTGAAAGATTCATCGGATTCATTCTATACTGAAGTTTACCATAGATACCACCATAGTTTGGGATTGCGATAATAGCTTTTCCACCTGGTTTTAACAAATTTACATGGCAACGTACAATATCAACCGGATTATTGTAATGCTCTATTACACCGTTACTAAATACTATGTCGAATGATCCTGGATGAAACGTAGTTGAAAAAATATCTTCACATCGAATATCACCGTAAATCCCAAGTTCTCCAAATATCCATTTTGATATTTTTACGCCTGTTTTTGAGTAATCTATACCTGAAATATTAGCCTTTAAGGTATGTCGAACCCAAGCGAGGTGCTTTCCAGGAGAACATCCAATTTCAAGAAAATTCATTCCTTGTGCTACATGTTGTTTCAGAAGTCGCTGAATATTGCGTGTGTCAACAAAAAATTTGCTCTTAAAGCGGGGACGCGGTTTTACCGACCATTTATTATCCCAATATTGAGCTGTCGGTTCTTCAATAATTGATGCATTGTTTTTATTAATCATATTAAACTATCATAGATAAGTAGTTGCTTTGAATTATGCGAAAATAATCTTTAGTTCATGTAACGTTATCCTTAAGTACTGCGCCCTCGTATTTGTAAAAGGAATCATTCTAAAACCTTAACCTCGGGAACATAGACGATCCACTTACCTCCAGCTTCCCTGAAGAGCGTCTCCTTGGCCATGATTTCTCTTGCGTGATTCCATGCGAAAAGGAGAGCATAGTCAGGATAACGTTCCTTAAAATCCTCATAAGGCCGTACCGGAATATGGGCTCCTGGGCTGTACCTGCCCTGCTTTGTTGGCGTCGTATCGCTGACAAACTCCACTAAATCCGACGTAATGCCACAGTACACGTTGACGGTAGTACTTTTTGATGTAGCACCGTAACCTACAACTCGCTTTCCCTCTTTACGAACCTTATGCAAGAGGGCAAGGAGCTGTTCCCGCGACAGCTCAACCTTTCTACGAAAACTCTCGAAGGTTTCTCTTTTGTTAAGTCCCCGTGACTGTTCTTCTTGTATTAAAGTCGCCACTCGGGGTGAAACCTCCCGATCCCCCTTATGGGAAATTACGTAGCGCATGGAGCCTCCGTGAACATCTTGCGGAATGACATCAATGACCTCCATACCGTGCATGTTAAAAAGGTATTGGATGGACGAAACAGAAAAGAAAAAAACGTGTTCATCGTAGATCTGATCGTAAGAGGTGTTATCAATAATGTCCCCGAGATAAGGATCTTCAAATATCATGACTCCACCAGGACTAAGTAGCCGACAGACACCTTCTACTACGGAGTGGAGATAGGGAATATGACACATAAGATTCGCTGCTATGATAGCATTTGCCGGTCCTCTTTCCTTAAAGATCTTTTCGGCAATCTCCTGATCGAAGAAGCAGCAGATAGTTTCGATACCCTTGTCCATGGCCGATTGTGCAACATTAGCAGAGGGTTCTATGCCAAGATGTCGGATCCCGGCAGCAACGAAATTCTGTAACATAATCCCATCATTGCTCCCCAGCTCTACTACGAAGGGATCTTCCATGCCAAGATACATACTCATAACACTCTCAGCAAAAGAGCGAAAATGGGTCGTCATTCGTTCTGAAGTCGAAGAGAAATATGCGTAATTATCATGAAACATCATTTCTCTATCTGGTTGCTCAATGAGCTGGACCATGGCACATTTATCGCAGAAGCCAACCTTGAGGGGATAAAAGAACTCGTCATTGAACATCTCCGGCGCCAAGAAGCCATTGGCAATGGGCATCATACCGAAGTCAATGAATTCAGAGTAAACACTATCGCAAATTCTACACTGTGCCACCGTATCCTCCTTTAGTATCTTTTTTCCTTTTGCTTTAGTAGCTTCGATACAATCTCCTTCTGCAATCCCTCTGCTTTTTCAAGGCTCCTATGATTGAAGAGAAGCCACGTGGGTTGTAGCTGTGGATTTAGTTCTTCAATCGGTTTAACTAGTCGAATATTGGGATTATCTATAATTCGAGTGGCATATCTGATGATACACATAGGACAACGCCCTCCCATGAGTGATACCGCAGATCGGAACAAGACCTTTGCGAATACTACTGTCAATGTATGATGAAGTAGTGCACTCCAAAGAAGTCCTTTTAATAAAATTGGCAACGGTGACCTCTGAATGGAACGGGCATTCATCTGCAACACCACTACAAAAGGAAAATAAAAACGAGGTGCGGACTTTCCCCTCACAAGAGTAATGTATTCTTCCTGAGGGGATGGACGCATGTACATCGCTGATATCCAAGAAAGCACCTCCGGAACCTGCAGAAATTCTCCATAAAGTGTAAGTTCTTGTATTCTGACGATATCTGAAGATATGTAGTTCTCAAATAGATTCGTCCTTAATCGACGGAGCATATCGGTTCTAAAGACCCCGTGTATCGTCGAAGCAGGAAGCGTCTTCAGGGCTTCAACAAACCTTTCCCACGGACGATGAATCCCTTCCATTGTATCTTGAGTAATTATCGCCAAAACGTTCTCTGGGTCTCCAAGGAAAACGGCTGAGTAAGTGCTACAGGAAACGGCATTTTCGTTATTCTCCAAGCGTTCCACACATTTCGAAATAAACTGAGGCGCACGGAGATCATCCTGAGAAAACAACGTAAAGTACTTTCCCCTGGCAAGGTTGAAGACACGGTTAGAATTCCATATCTCCCCCCGGTTTTTGTCACCCTGGTAGAATACGACTCGCTTGTCCCGCTGAGCATATTCCCTGCAAATTTCAGGAGTTTCATCAGTTGAAGCATCATCAGAGATGATAAATTCAAAATTAGGATAATCCTGAGCCAAAATAGAATCAACAGCCCTTTTAATAACCTTATCGCCGTTATAAACGGGAAGACCAATGCTCACAAGAGGTAGTTTTTCAGTGCTTGCCATATGACCTCATTCGAAAATCTTTGATTTTTTCTGTCTATCTGCAGGTAAACAACAATTTGTTTTCTAAGACTTTGTCTACTTCAAATCTATCGTTTTCCTCGAGGAATTGCTGCAAAGCCGTTTTAGGATTATTTGACACGGTTTCCCCCAGCAATCTTCAGTAATTTAATTGTTTCCTCGACGTTTTTTTCTACACTTCCCTTGAATTCAAAGCCCTTGCTTTTAAAACGCAGGTTTAAAACTTCATATGATAATTGATTCATGATTTTAGTATCTACATATTGGATATCAAGCTCCGGTATCTGTTGTTTTATGTGTTGAATAATGGAATGTACCGTTAAATTTTCTGTAAGTATGTTATAAACTCTCTGGTCAAAAAGATTATTCCTAATAATTAAAAAAATGGCTGCTATGGCATCTTCTAAAGTTAAATATGGGCGTTTCTGGTGTAAAGCCGTTCGCCAGACAGTGAGTGGCTGATCCATGACCGCCTGCCAGCAAAACTTGTTGACTGCGGTATGAAATCGCATTCCCGGTGAAACTCCGCAAATCGTGCCAAAGCGGCAAATAATAAAACGCAGCCCCCCTGAGCAGCCTAAAGACCCAAGAAATTTTTCCTCTTTCAATTTTGTCTCAGCATAGGGGCTTTGAGGCTGGAGTTCTTCTGGCGAGCAGTCTTCATCAACGACTTCTTCCTGGGTGCCATAGACGCTTGTTGACGAAAGATGGATCATTGAACATTGGGTTTGGTTGCATGCCTCTGCAACTCTTACTGTAGCATTGTAATTAACATGCTCCACTTGTTCTTTGTTCTCAAAACTACCTGCGGCGTTGGTGATCGCCGCCAGATGAATAACGACATTGGCGCCATCGATCAACTTAGATAAATCAGTCTCCAGAACATCCCCTTCTATGAATTGATACTTACACTCTGGTGACAAATTAAAAAGTGATGGGAAGCGCTGAGTTGCCATGTTGTCTATCATGACAATTTCAGCACCGGGAAAAGAGATCGGTATCTCGCGGATTACTTTTGAGCCAATATGCCCAAGAGCACCTGTAATAACAATTTTCATTTTATCACCTTAAATATTTATCCAGACAAGTTTCATAATATTCCTTAGTCTTAACTATGCCTGATTCCAAACTATACTGAGGAAGCCAATTAATATATTTCTTTATTTTCTTATTGCTTATTACTGCATCACCAACATCTATAGCCTTTCTTCCTGCCGGCCAGTCAACATGGTTGACATTGCCTGCCTCAATATATTTAACAGTTTGCTCAGCTATCTGGGCTACGCTGTAATGGGTGTCGCTAACTGCAAAAAAAGTTTCCCCATTCGTTTTATTACTTTGTGAGGCTAAGATGAGAGCATTTACAGCATCATCAACAAACAAAACATTTCTTAATTGTTTTCCATCACCAAAAACGGTAATCGTTTTATTTTGCAATGCAAGGCCAATAAAATAATTATTGAAAGTAAATTCTGGGCTGTGAATACTTGCGCGAGGCCCAAACACATTGGAGAGCCTGATTACACAAAGATTCAAGTTATACGCAGTTGCATATATCAAAGCATATTTTTCCGAAACGCTTTTGTTAGCTGAATATATGTCAGTTGGAAACTCTGGATGGAATTCATCCGCTGGTTGATAGTGCAATTTTCCTAATTGAGTTGATGTGCCTACATGTGCGAACTTAATATCTGGGTTGAAACGGCGAATAGCTTCCAATAAATTGATCATTCCTTTACTATTTACATCCTGGTCAAGCCACGGTTCGCGCATTGAGAAGGAATGCGAGGTGGATGCCGCACAATTAAAGATGATGTCTTTGTTAACAATGTGCTCAGCAATTTGATCAAAGTTTAGAATATCATGAAAACACATTTCAATATGATCCCGTATATCATAAATATTATAGAGATTGCCCCCTGATCGGGGATCAAGACAATCGAAAATTGTAACATCTGCGCCCAGATCAAGACATTTATGGGCTAAATTGCTTCCAATAAATCCTAATCCGCCGGTGATAATAACTTTTTGACCAGAAAGGTCAGGTAATTTGCCATTCATGGGTTCTAATCTTTTAAGTTAATGTTGAATAAAATGAGTGAATCAAATACTATCCAAAATAAAAGATAAATTATTTTACAGGTTTCATTGCTCGCACAAAAATCATCGGGTCTCGGTCGCCTTTCCATAAATAATGAGATATCTCCAGCCCCTTGAAATCCAGACGTTTCAAAATAGCCTTAATTTTTGAAACAGTATAACAATTCTTGTGGAATTGGCCTTCTCCATTTTGAGTACCAAAAATCATTGCGCACAAGTACCCCCATCGGTTTTTTGTGGAGTACGAATATTGTCCAAACCAATGCTGGTGGGCAATAGCTTCGTCATCATTCCTGTAAAAATCCTTCCAACCATCATCAGCGGCCAGCCATAATTTTACTATTTCCTCAAAATCCGTCGTTGAAAACTGGAAAATTCCTCCTGGACTAAGCACTCGCTGTACTTCATAAAAAAATCTCGGTTCCTCGATAAAAGAAAGATGCTCGATCAAAGAATCTGCTCTAACTTCGGAAACACTATCATCAGGGAAAGGAAGATTGAAAATATCATAGTTATAAATCTCAATATCATCAGGAAAATGTTGTTGTGGATAACGGCGCTTCAATGTTTCCAGATCATCAGAATCTATATTAATATACTCTGGCAAAGGACGTCCGCCGCAACCTATATTCAATTTAATAATATCTGTGTTGATATTTTCCTCTTTCATCCTTCACCTTCTCAAGCAGCTATAAGCATGGAAATATCAGCTATAAACCTGTTTGAATAGAGTTTCTAAGGTTTGATCTATTCCGTTTGTTAATGAATGGTGGGCTTTCCAACCTGTTGCCAAGCAAAATTGCTGTGTATCAGCAACAAAATTACGCGTTTCAATCGGAGATTGAGATGAAGGAGGATCAATGTGTTTCACAGGAACACGTTTTCCCGTCTTTAAGGCAACCCGATCTGCAACAAGATTAATTGCCTGAGCAATTGTATGTCCCTCACCGCTTCCAAGGACGAAGTGTTTTCCATTTAACTGCGTTATGTATATAGCTGCATTCAAAAATGCAGAGATCACATCCTCAACATAAATATAATCCCGCAGACAATCTCCCTTTCCATAAACAGTTAATGGTTCATTAGCCAAAGCTTTGCGCATCATCATATTGATTACCGCCCGATCCGTGCTGCTGCTCTTTGGCCCCGGCCCATATACATTCGATAATCGCAAAACTGTTCCATGTACAATTCCCTGCCGGGTATAGTATTTTAAATAATTTTCGGCCATAAGCTTGTGCAAATCATATATCGTGACTGGCTGATCTTTATGAGTTTCATTGACAGGCAATGAAACAGGCATGCCCACTTCTGTAACAGTTCCGGAAAATATGATAGTTGGTCTCTCATCCTTTTTTTTGCATACCTCAAGCAAATTCAACATGGGTAAAACATTGCTTTTAAAATCGCCCACAGGATCCTCTGCCGCCAAATATGCACTAGTCTGAGCTGCGAAATGATATACAATATCTACATTTTGTAGCGCACGGTTCCAAATTTCCTTCCTGCAAATATCTCCGGTGATATCAGCAATATCAGCCATTCCCTTTACAGGTAATAATCTGTTGCTATCTCTGGTCAGGCGGATAATCGTACAGCTAATGTTCTTCAGCGAACAAACTATATTGGTTGCCAGATAGCCGCTGGCACCTGTCACCAGAATTCGTTTTCCTTCAAGATAGGAACTTGTCTCAGGCATCTGTTTTTTTATTATAGTGTTTCCCAAAGAATTTACTTTTACATCTGATAAATGGCTTGAAAATATTCACTAGGTACATAGCACTTTTTATGAATGATTTTTTTCCAATGCCCCTTTATCTCCAAAATAATCGGTGGGATAAATTTTCTTATTTGATCCTTTTTTAACATGATAACACCTATGGCAAATAGGTTTCAGAAAGTTTTAATGCAGACATATCCGGGAACATTACTTGATCGGCGGTCCTGCTAACCAATCAAAGTTTATTTCTGGATCATCGTAAGGAAGACGAATTTCATCATCTGGATTATAAATATGAGAGGTAACATAAAATAAATGAACAGGGCCCTGAACCGTCTGGCAACCGTGAGCCACTCCAGGCGGAATTTTAATAACCTGAGCTGTTTGCAGATCTCCCATCAAAAAATCCATGGTTTGTTTGCATGTTGGCGAATCCTGGCGCAGATCACATAATCCCACGCGGAGCACACCGCTGCAAACGTACCACCAGTCAGTTTGGATACGATGATAATGCCATGCCTTGGTTACCCCATCAAACATCAATGAATGGCTCCACTGACCGAATCCCTCAGCGAAAAAATCATCAGTCACACGAATAATCTCGCGGAAAAATCCTCTTCTATCATTGTAAGTTTCTAATTTTTTAATAATTATTCCATCAATCATATATCGCCCCTGGAAAATAATAAGTTACATGAATTTCTCAAGCGATACTCTTCCGGGAAGTTATCTTGGGGCATTTCCTGTTCCTTACCTAAAAAATTGCCCGTATATGAAGATTTAAACAATAATTTGAAATTCACTGATGACATTATTTTAATTATATCATTTATATTAAAAAACCAACATGGAATCTTTGATTTATAATAATTTTGAGCTGTTACATAAGTCGGTATATCGCCTGCAATAAGATCAGTAAACAAAAAATATTGTGGTCTATACTCTGCCAAGGAATTAATAAGGTCTTTCCAATCCTCAATATATTGAAGCGAAGAGCCCAGATGAATGATATCCAGCGTCAACATTTTCTGAGGAAGTGAGGTATAAAAATGGATTCGTTTATCATTCTTAAAAATACGCTTACCCATTATACAAGTATTTTTGGAGTCCACAATATGATAATCAATAGATTGTTCTTCTGCACAACCGTAAATCACAGGTATATAGGTAAAACCCAGGCCGCCACCAAAATCTAATATACTCACTTTCTTATTTTCTGACTTTTCTAACACTAAAGCGGTCAAAAAGGGTAGTAAACTGGTACGATAGGCGACCACAGAAGATATGGTTTTATTTTCTTTTACCGCATCCAATAACTTGTTTGTTCTATCGAGTGATTGAGAAACCCATGTTTCGCCTTCAAAGCCCTTTCCACACTTTGGACACTCCTTAAAACTGTTGTAGATGCCTTCCCATATATTATAGTTCATGTTGCAAAATCCATTATTACTCTAATTATCATTTGCACATCCGATTCACTTAACTCAGGGTAAATGGGTAATGAAACTATTTCCTTGGCAATCTTTTCTGTTTCCGGTAATTCTTCACAACCATATAAACTCTTATATGCTGGCTGAAGGTGTACAGGCACGGGATAATGAATCGAAGCTCCAATACCTTTTTCTCTTAAAAAAGTCAGCAATTCATTACGCTTTGATGATCGAATTACATATAAATGATATACATGTGTAGAATTTTTTCTTTGTTTCGACAAAACTATATTAGATACACCTAAATCCTTATTATACATCTCTGCAATACGCATCCTTTTCGAATTATCTTCATCCAGATGCTTTAGTTTGACACGTAATATCGCCGCTTGTATTTCATCTAACCTTGTATTCCATCCAGAAAAATGACTCACATATCGTTCAGTCCAGCCATACTCACGCAGCAAGTATGCTCTTTTGGATAGTTCTTTATTACTTGTCACAACCATTCCACCATCGCCCAGTGCTCCAAGGTTTTTCGTTGGATAAAAACTGAAACATCCAATATCGCCTATTGAACCTACGCGATTCCCCTTATACATCGCTCCATGCGCCTGAGCGCAATCTTCAATTACATACAATCGATTCTTTCGAGCAATCTTCAGAATAGGATCCATATCTGCAGGGTGTCCGTAAATATGGACAGGAATAATGGCCTTCGTATGCGAGGTAATAGCTGATTCTATTTTCTCTGGATCTATTGTGTAAAAGTCGGAATCAATATCCACCAGCACAGGGGTTGCGCCAGCCAACTCAATAGCCGCTACAGTTGCAACGGCAGTATGCGCAACAGTAATTACTTCATCGCCGCGCCCTATACCACAAGCGCTCAAAGCCAGGTGAAGTGCCTCAGTGCCACTACCGACACCAATTCCATGTGCTACACTGATGTAGCGGGAAAATTCCTCCTCAAAAGCATCAACTTCTTTCCCGAGGATATACCGCCCGCTGTTCAGCACTCGTGAGAGTACCACATCGATCTCTTCCTTGTATGAAAGGTACTGAGCTTTTGGATTGCCGCACAAAATCAATTTATTAACCCTGAATAAAGACCCCTTGCAGAAAGAATCTTTTTGATTCGATTCGCCATATCTTCTATAGACGTTTTTGTTTATTAATTCCTATAGAATATCTTTTGAGGAAGATATATAATGCGGTTCAACAGCCAATCCCGGACAATAGGCGCTGCAAAAGCCGTCACACTTAATGTAATAAAAGCAACTGCTGTGAGTTCCAAGACGAGGGGCGCAATTGGAATAGTTCCATGGATGAATATTCGTCCAATTCCGACTGAAATCAACGCCGCTATCAACGGTAATCCAACATCATTGATATACCAACGCCGATTTTCTTCAGGAAGAAGATGTCTGTGAATGAATTGCGTGATTGTTACCATGAATAATAAATTAGTTACCATCAGGACTACGGTTGCACCTAGGGCTCCGAAATGATGTGTCATCAGAAATATTCCAGGAATCATAATGATCATCGTTCCCATACTTATATAAAAAACCAGCCGCGTTCTACCATGAGCGTATTGCAAACTCAAGGGAATATGAGCCAGTCCGTTGAACATAGTGCTTATTGCTAAAAACGTAACCAAAAGATGTATGTTTTCGGCAGTTGTCGGGTTCTGGGTCCATAGAAGAATAATTTCTTGAGCAAAAAACGCCATAAAAAAAGCAACAGGTATTATAAGTACGGACATCAATTGACAACCGCCATGATAAGTTTGTTTCAATGTCTCTTTATCCTTCATAGCTACAAGCTGAGTTAGTCGAGGGTATATAGCTATGACCAGGGGTCCCATCAGACGGCTAAAACTTGTTGCTACCACCACCGCAAGGGAGTAATATCCGAACGCTTCTAAGGTCAGCAGTTTACTCAAAATAAGCTTATCTGCCTGAGATATAATCAAACTTATAATTGTAATCCCACCCATACCCGCGGCAAAGCGCCAAACATTACTTAAAAGAAATACTTGAAAGGTAGCTCCCTTTCCGGTTTTGGGAAGATTAGACCAGAGGGCGAAGGCCATTGTCATTGCCTGAAAGGCATAAATGACAATTTGCCATATAAAAAAGGCCTTGATAGTGGGAGAAACTACCCAGAGAATCAGGATAGCGCCGACACATCGTAACGTTGTCATACCGGCTAAGATTACATTAAGAAGAACCTGCTTCTGTAAACCTATCAGGCCACCGGAATAAAAACTGGAAGGCCATTGAAACATCATAGATAGGCCCATTAAGAGTACAGCATAATAAACGGTTTGATGGTCAAGCTTGCCTGGCTGTATCCAGTAAAGTGCAATAGGTTTAGCAAGGAAGAACATTAATATACCGATAGATATAGCGATCATCCAGTTAAGCATCTCCAGAGTACGGACAAGATTTCGCATTTCTTGTGCTTTTTCCTGAAGTGCGGTTAATCTTGCCATTTCACGACTAATTGTTTCCGTGATGCCTATATCCAGAATTGCAAAAAATGCTATGAGCATAATGGAAAACCCAATAAGACCATATGATTCAATACCCAGAAAATGGATATAAAAAGGTATGGTTGCGATAGACAAAAGAGCGCTCCAGCCATTGCCGATTAAATTCGCAATAATGTTACGTTTAAGTGGGTTCATTTCGTTTTTAAGACCCTGGTTCAGCCCGGCTCCATAGCGCCCCGGAATTGCCGATTTTCCCTTAATTCGATGAGTTTTTGGACCGCGAAGGCAAAGCCAATACCTATAATGACCATGTAAAAACCATACCGCATCCTGGAAAGGCTTCCCACGTTGGGGTACACATATGTAAAAACGATGAGTCCAAATGTGCTGTTGAGGGTAATAATCCAGAACTCTAGGCTTTTACGATATTCCCACAGGCTCCAGATGAAAAACGCGAGACATATATAGAAGAATATCATTATACCCCCCATGATTCTTTTGCCGATGGTAGTCGCAGGCGTACTGCCTGTTTTGAACCATTCCGACGGAAAGGGGCTGAGAAAACCGACCTGCAGGACACGGGGGAAATAGCGGATGAAGGCTCCGGCAGAATTTAAAGAGATATGAGGATCAATTACAGTGTTTCCTCCCGTCCTCACCACTCCCTTTCGGTATTGCCAAGCCACATAAAGTTTGTTTTCAACAAAATCAGGCAGAAAAGGTGTTCGCACCCATTCCAATATCGATTCACGCTTTTGTTCAAGCACCATCTGCCATTTTTTTAGTTCTTTCTCCCATTGAAGCAGTACTCGGAGGCGTTCTTCCAACTCTGACCAAGGCAACTGTCCGTAATTTTCTTCAGGCAATCCCCTCTTCTTTACTTTGTATTTTATGGTCATAAGATTGCTTCCAGACGCGAATTGACACAAATTATTATACAAAGCGTCCTGTTTGATTTGCCACTGAGTCAAATCATTATGTATTTTTTCTAGTTTTGCAGCAATAGACTTAGCCATATCAGTAGTCTTAGTTATATCGGTGGCCTTTTTCATGAGTACTATTTCTTTTTCAATTTCAATAAGTGCGAGATTCATCGGCAAATTTGCCGCTTCTTCCTGCCTTTTGATATTTTCTTGACTCTTGATGTCATGTGCGAAGGGAGTATCTGTAAAAGGTAGCTGGACCAGAAGCATGATACAACCAGTTACAACAGCGGCCGTCAACCAACGTAAGGAGAAGGATAATTTCCTGAAATTAAATATCCAGTAGAACAGGATAAGGGCAAAGGATAGGATGCAGGAAACCAAAACCACCTGGTTCCAGTAGGGCCGTGGTGCCCAGATTAAAAAAGAACCGGAGAGAGTCATAATTAATGAATAGAGAATATTCTGCCATTTCTTTTGCATTACACCTTTTATCAGGAGCAGCCAGGCGGTCAAAATCAATAGATTCCCCAGGATATAGGTACCATCCCGATGAATCTGTGCCGTCCATTCCAGGGAAGCCGGATTGATAATGAATAAGGTCGCGCCGCATGCTGCTACAAAGCGGTTCTTCATAAAAGAAGTCAATAAAAAGAATATAAGACACCCTGCCGTGGCGTGAATGGCTGCATTGAAGGGGATCATGGAATAGGGCTCTGGTTTCCATAGATAATAAATGATGGAGGCGACGCCTGCAGGGTATTGCCCACGGGGACGCAATTCCCAAGCCTCCCACCCCTTTTCTGCTATCTCGATGGCTTTCCGGCCGGCGATTTGATGAAATCCGGTGGAATCCGGAACGAATAAACCATCTACCAAGAAAACTTTGGGGAACACCTGGGGCAGGATGAACTGGATAATGATGGCCATGGAGGAAGTATAGATGAAGAATATGATCCAGAGGCCCCACCATGTTGTGAAGAGCCGCCTTATGGTTTTAATATGGATGCGATATTTCATAATAAAGCGTTCACAGGTTCAGAGTTCACCGTTCAGGGTTATCGGACATCAAATCTTCCAGTCTTTAAGGAACTGAAGGAACCTGGGAAAGGGGGCCTGAATAGCAGATCTGTTCTTCCGGTGAAGCTGATCGAAATCAAGTTGTTTAAACTTTTCAAAATACTTTTGATAATCGACGTATTCCTGAATGCTTTCTTCGGTATGATCATACAAATGAAGCTGCCATTTTGACGCTATTATCTCCTGTAATGTTGCCCATTTGTTTGCCTCGTTAATAAACACAGTATTCCGGTAGACGTCGCATACGTGCCAGTAATTATCATAGTAAACTGCAGCGATCCATATATGTTTTTTTATTGAACCTGCGGATCCTTTACAATTCAGAAGAAAAGCCTTCAACCCCGCATAATTGGCAAGGGTAGCGAAGACATCAGATAGTTGATCCTCCTCCCCATAACCGCGGACGATGATATGCCAAGCATGGTCGTCAATCACGGACAATTGGGACGGCTGCTTGGCAATATTACTGACCGTCCATTGAAAAATGGCCTCGGCCTTTTGCTGGTTATCCATTTCATTAGTGATGATCCTGCCTGCAAGCCATCGATAATGGAGATGGCGGTCAAAAAAGCCGAAAAGCTTGAGGTATAAAGGAATGGGAATGGTCTGCACCCTGTCATTGATGCCCTGCCGGGTCGTCGTTTCTATATTGAGGACCCATCCCAAAACAATGATGCAGATAAAGAGAAAAACCGCCTTCCAAAGGGTTTTTCTCTTTATGGATATTCTTTTCTTTTCAGTCATGCTCCCGGCCAGTGCGTTACGTTTTCGGTTAAAGAACTTTCGTTGAAAGGCCACGGCAGCTTATCACTGATAAACTCAGGATGCTGCCGCAAGAATTCTTCCGCCGCTGTTCCCGGGTTATCCCTTATCCAATCGGGATTTCCCCGTGGAACATCATACAGTTCCTTTTGGTTTGGGACGAAATTCGGATTCTTCCCGGAGGCGTGTGCCTAATCCGCCACATAGAATGACAACCTGTAATTCACTACTCATTGCTTATCTCCGATCGAATTCATTGACCGATTGCCACACATGCTCCCAACCACGCCGCTCATCATCGGACACGTCTACCGCACGATGTCGCAACAGTCGATAATTCAACCCCGTACCAATTGCAAGGCAATCTAAGGCACCTCTTAATATATGCCCCGTTACTGCTCGTGCTGCAAGCACAGGACGCTTTTCTCGCCAGAACGCACGTGCGGCCAAATTCGCAAAAATGCAACGTCCAGCAAGATTTTTTTTTAAATTGATCGCTTCCTCACGATAGCCAAGCAAGATTTGCGGCACATTGGCAAATCGGCTAAAGCGATACGCTCGAAAGAGTAACTCCTGATCCTGCGAAATCAACGCCGATGCATTATACCTATACCGGCGGAACCAATCCAACTTACCCATGTACGTTGGATGCGCCATCGGAAAGCCGGCATAAGGCTTGACACAAATTTCGGCATGCGACTCCCCGCCAGTACGCTTACCAATCACTTTTCCTGCTGCATCAAACACAACAACCCATGCGCCCACCAAGTCCACATCAGAGTGCATTTGGAGGTATGCAAGTTGGCGTTCCAGACGTTCCGGATATGCAATATCATCGCCATCCATCCTCGCCAAGTAGGGGCTGATAGCTGAATCAATTATCTGATTTATTCTCGCCGGCAAACCGCGCTGATTTCCATCACTCAATATCTTGATGCGCGAATCGATAAAACTATATGCTACTGAAAGGGTCTCATCAGTCGATCCATCGTCAACCAGAAATAGTTCCCAATCCGAAAACGTCTGCTTCTGTAATGATCGTAAAGTCAGCGCCAAGGTTTTTCCACAGTTTCGAACCGGCATTGCGATCGAGACCAAGGGTATATGGATATTCCTATTCATGCTGTCTGTTCGACTAAATTACGGTAAATTTTGTATTCAGTTTTTACAACATAATCTAAACTATGATGCCTTTGAACATATTTCATTGCTTCTTTACCTAATCGAAGGCATAGTTTTTCATCATTTTTTAAGCAGTTAATTGCCTTGCATATAGAAACACTTGAAGTTTTGCATAGCAACCCATTGATACCATGAGAAATAACCTCCATGATACCATCAACATCAGTACCAATAACAGCCCTGCCGCATGCCATGGCTTCAAGTAATGTTTTGGGATTATTTTCATAGACAGACGGTAAAATGAATATTTTGTACTTATTTATGATTTCGGGCAAGTCGCTGTTTGGATAAATACCAAGGAACTTCACATCAATCATATTATTCTGAACTATATTTTTTACTTCTTCTTTTAACTCCCCGTCACCAATGATATCTAACCCTATTTCTGAACCTTTTATTGCATGACACAAATTATAAAGATTTTTTTGAGCAGACAATCTACCAATAAAAAGAACTCTTTCAGACTGTCCGGGATTGCGCCAACTAAATTGTTTAACATCAATATAGTTACCCAATATGAATATTTTTTCGGATCCAACAAAGAAATTTTTCTTTATAAAATCAGCATCACATTGGCTGCTTATAACAATTCTGTCTGCCAATTTATATGAAAGAAAAGATATTATGAATCCGACAATTTTATATAAAAAATATTTCTTCTCCTTATATTTTCCTCTTATAAATGCATTTCTATACCATTCATAGCCGCATCTTAAGAGCACCTTTTTATTAAATAATAATTTAGCAATAATCGGTACCCATGCGCCAAGCATTTGGTTTGTCTTTAATATGTCAGCTTTTTTTATTATTTTTTTTAAATATAGCGGAATGATGAAAGATTGTATGAATCCGAACAATTTATTTTGGGGCTTTTTCAATAACGAATAGATAGGAATAATTTTAATGTTTGGTATTTGTTCGCCAATTATAAGATCTGCTTCATCACCATATGTAATAAATGTAACGTTAACGCCGAGCTTTACTAGACGCTCATATAATAATATTTCACGATCTAATAATCCCGAATTAGCCCACACTCGAAGAGAAACACCATAGGTAAAAAACAAAACCAAGTTCATATCAGCGAATCATCTTTCAGTTTGACCTCACTCCAAATCTCTCCCCACCGGATTTCTCTATAAACAATCTCAAACCCTGCCTGTTTCATTTCCTCGGCAAAAGATTCCTGAGTATATTCGGTACAGTGAGTCGAATCCAGCCGGTAGTCGATACCTAATTCCTCCATCAATGGAACCCGCCAATCCCGCTCATAGAGGGGCACGCGGATCAGCCAGCATTTTGGGCTCAGCCTCTTTTGCGCGGCATGTAAAAACTCCACCCTGTTCGGCAGATGCTCCAGTACATTTGACATCACGGCGACATCAAAAGATTCATCCGGTAGATCTTTTAACACATCTCCATGCACATAGCGCAAACATTCATGAGTGTATTTCTCTTTTGCTTCCACCAACGATGCTTTGTTCAATTCAATCCCTGTCACCATCGCCCCACCATGCTCAGCCATGTCATACGACAAAGCGCCGTTTCCACATCCTATGTCTATCACAGTTTCACCTGGCGCCAGCCGGTTCACAAAAAAGTCGTGGTATTTCATCAGACGGTGTTTTGGATGCAGCCCATCCCCATAATCGCAGGCAAGCCTTCCTGTAAGCGCATAGATTTGATTATTTAATTTCAAAAGCAGCCTCAGTCCCGCCTTTGGCCCGCGCCCTGCGGCCAACAGCCAGGCTAACGCCGCCAGCATAGAGACGCAAGACCGCTCCGGAAACCATTTCAACAGCTTACCGCATACAGCAAGAATAGGCGTCATGAGTTTCTTTATGTTCATGATTTCAGCAGCCGTGTGAAGACTGTACGGTATCTTGTGGCCATTTTCTCAGTTGAAAAATCATACACAGGGTTCTCATCAAAATTAACGCCCCTTTCCTCTGAAAGGATGAAATTAATACTTTGCTCCCATAATTCCTGATCAAGTTCTTTTATGCTAATAGCATTTAACTCAGTAATTACCTGATTATATGATGGAACAGGACTACATATCACAGGAACATGCTGTGCGAGGAAAACACCAATTTTAAAAAATGAATGGCCCATGACATATTCATTATCAGTAGTTCGTGGAAACACACCAATATTTCCCTTAAGAATATCTTTCGGAAATGATCTATATCTCCATCTGATAAAAGAAAAGTCAAAATCCAGGTCGGGGCTTTTGTCAGAAATTATTGTTACCGGCCATCTATTTAGGCGGATAGCCGGGGCAATAAAGTTTAAATCACCTGCTTTTACACTTACACCAGACCATATAAGTTCCGGCTTGTCGTTGCGCATGGATTCTTCTTTTCGATAACGAAAATGCTTCAAATCGATGGAATCTTCCATGCAAACGGTATGGTATCCCTTTTTTCTGCCAAATTGCTCAGTATACGGGGAAGGGCAAAAAATAAAGTCCGCGATATCAGCAAAGGAAATAAACTGATCCCTTACTCCATCCCTGAAAGGAGGAACATCCTGTGAAGAAAAATAGTTGACTGGAGTATCGAGTATTATCTTTACTCCTTTCCTCTTGAGTTCCTCCGCCAAAGTCTGTTCCTTTACGCCCCAGCGCCGCAAGAAAATTGCAATCTGTGTTTTTTTATCCCAGGTATTAACCTGCGAAACCACGCTTAATGTTGCCAGATAGGGTATCAGTTGCAGACAACGAATCCACGTGGAAGCTAATACCTTGTCATAATTATACCACCTCTGCCACGGCCGTTTCCACACGGGCGGCACAAACCATGCAATATGCATCAAGACAATACTCGTTTGAAGTGTTGAATATATTTATTGAAACGTAAGCTCAAGCTGACTTCAGAAGATTTGCAATGCTATGATGGGGATTTATTTTATTCGATGCCTAAGCCATTCGACCTTTGCATGCATCTTCCACGCCAGGATTACTCTCTTCAATGCAATACGTTGAAAAGCGGAAAGCTGATTTGGTTTATGGTCTCCCATAAGGGCAGGTTCATAAACTGAGGCTATAAAACCGTAATATAATTTTCCGACATCTTCCATATCGGGAAGTCGAATCCCTTGTTGATATCTGGGATAATCCTTCACAACGCGCTCTATTAGTTCCGGGATTTCTTCCACCCGATCAAACAGCACACCGCCGTGGCCAACAATTTCAGGATGACCGCCATCATTAAATGCCACAGCGGGCAGGCCGCAATGCAGACCTTCAATCAGCGCATTTGAACATGGATCTTTTTCAGATGCAGTAATAAAGATTTTATGTTTTTTTAACTCCAGTGACAATTCTTCGCTTTGCAGTGGAGGGATGTGTTTTATATTCTTGAATTGAACCGGAGAATTTCCAATGAAGGTCATTTGGTATCTGTCAAAATTCAGGTGCTCATCCAGCCATTTATAAATTTCAAACCCTTTTTTCCAATTCGAGGACCAGCTCGTTGCAATTAACCGTATTTTGGGGTCAGAATTAGAAAATCTATGCTGCCTATTGAATTTATGGGGATTCGGAGCATTGATAACTACTTTTTCAAAATCTTTTTTTCTTAACCCAAACCTGTGGTTTTCCTGTTTCGACCATTCAGACTGAAAAACCGTCGCATCGGCAATATAAAGATTGGCCGCATAAACTACACTGTCTCTCTTGTCATTCATCTGATTATAAAGACGCATGGGCCCGTCAATCCGATGAACAAAAATCTTATCAGGATATTTTCGCTTACACTTTATGACTTCTTCAATATCCTGATAACTGCTGAACAAAATCACATCAGCTTTTGAAATGTCTTCCTCGTAACAGCCATGCTTCTCAAAATAGTGCTTAAGAACCCTTATAAACTGATGAGACCCGCCATACGGACCGTCAACGAGTTGCAACAATATATTGATTTTCATATTTTGCCAAGGATCATTCTTGATACTTTCTTCATGACTCACTCAGTTTTATTATGGAGAAGCATTTGAACAAATGTTCACGTAATATTTTTAAGCAGAATTTCTCCAATCTTTTGATTATGCATTTCTTTTAGTTCATGATAAAATCTACCGAACAATCTTTCTTTGGACATGCTCAGTCTTTGATTGTTAATCTTAAATGCATTGTAAATAAGCCTAAATGTATCGGACTGGTCCTTTGGAACCATGGTAAAATCACCGTATATTCCTGACACCTTGGTTTTTTCTCCTTCAACCAAATATCCTTGTTCAATAGCCATATTCATCATTTCGGTTTTTGGAAAAGGAGTTGCAATATGAACCTGAGGGATATCGCCGATTTCAAGAGACATCTTCAGACTCTTAACAGCCTGATCTGTTGTCTCTCCGGGCATTCCGATCATCCACTGGCCAAGCATAGGAATACCCACCTCTCTTAATAAAGATGCCGCCTGATAGATTTGAGCATCTTTAACATTTTTATTAAGCATTTTATTACGATAATATTCGTCTCCGGATTCAAACCCTAAAATGATCCTTACGCACTTACTCTTTTTTAACGCTTCAACAACCTTCTCTGTTATATCCGGAACACGTGCGCTGCAAATATAACTTCGGCCGCTAAAGCGAGTGGAAAATTTATCTGCAAATTCAAAAAACCATTTCTTATTCAACAAAAAACTATCATCTTTTATTCGAATAGGCTCTCTGTCATAAACAAAATACCTCCTAAGAGCCTTTAATCTGATAAATAATGATTCCCCGTATAAAAACTTATTTCTTAGATATGCTTTGTTCGACTTGATCGTATTGGCAATATCATCCATTACTAAGTCGACATTTTTATTCCTGAAATACCGTCCCTTTATGCCCAATTTTCTTTTCAAATACGGAGACATGCAAAATGTACAATTTCCGGCACACCCTCGACTGGTATATATTCCATTATAAAAAATCCCTTCTCTATCAAAATCGACTGTATTTATATCAATATATTCTCTCAAAGGGTTTTTGAATATTGTATCTTTTTTTCTGGCCCAGATATTCTGAATAACAGTATCATTTCCATCTGCAACCTTATCAAGCTCATTACACAACTCGAGCATCGGGTATTCACCTTCACCGAGACAAGCGTAGTTTATTGGCGCGGATTTCAGACATTCATCAGGTTCAACAGTCGGATGAACGCCCCCCCAGATAATATTAATCTCAGGATGGTTCCTTTTTATAGCCTTTGAGATTTGAATCGATTCTTCAATGTTTAACGAATCAACACTAAGGCCAATAATATTGATGTTTTTATTCCGTATAAATTCATCCTGCACCGGCTGACGAAAAGGCTCGGCATATTCTCCCATAACCATATCTTTATATCCCCAATATATACCATATGCTTGATGTCCATTTCTTTTAAGCAGCGACATAATAAAATGGGGACCTACTGAAGAAGAACCGATAAATAAAACATTCATATCATTATTTCCTTAAACCGAGATTCCACGGTTTTTCAACAATCATAAATGTATAAAAAACATTAATTTTTAAAGGATAAAGGAAGGGCTGGTTTTGGCTTGTACTGAATTATTTAGAAATTTCCAACAACTACGAAAGCATTCTTTTATCAAAGACAGGTAATACTTTTGTCAGTAACGATTTTTTATTAAAAACAGAGAGATTTACATTTTTACCCGACAATTTTTTTCTCCATTTCCCCATTTCTTCAATAACCCCACGTTGGACAGTCCTGTGAGGCAAATTAACTGCCCGCGTATCACGTGCTTCATTATATCTAAGCCAGAAATAACGGTTGTCGTATAGATCAACACCGGCTAGAACAATATTTTTCCATCCCATTAAATAAGCAATGTTTATGCAAGCCCCAGTCGCCCCTGCAGACCGAGGAATCCCCTCCCGAAACGACTCAGTTGGTAGATATTTTCCACGCCAAGTTCGATACCTGTAAATTTTATACTTATTATCCAAAAGTTGATTACCTATTAGCAAGTTGCTCAAATAGCCATAATAATCCTTTTGCATGAAAAGAACAGCATTATCAAACAATGGATTTGAACTTAACTCTCTTGTGTATTCTCTCACATGCGTTATCAATTTATTCTTGTTGAATTCATTTTCATTATTCTCCATTTCACGAATGAAATGGTATCTGATTGGAATCCACTGTTGACGAATGAAGTAGTTATTTCCAAGGGTATCATGATTTGAGAAAAAATCCCACCACTTGCCAGATATATCATTTAAAGAATATCCGCTTCCAAAAACAAAAATAGTATCAGACTTTTTTGTCTTCAGTAGCTCTGATTCAGATAATTCATAATAGCGTGTTTTTCGATGGGAAATTAATAAAGTCCGCAGTTGAATACTGTTTAGTTTAATGTAATTGATCAACCCTAGTCGAAGAAGCCGGCGACAGTTAATAATTAAATGCCCGCTAATGTTTGATAACTGCTGTAAAACCATTTTTGTGTTCCCGTAAGCAAATTCGCATTTAAATGATTTTTCAATCATTCTTTAAATACTAATAATAGAACTTTTTACACATAAATTAAAGTAACGATCACCTCGTTGAATTTAATATTGCATTAGCTATTTCCAGATCTATTTTTTCATCAATATATATAGATGCAACGTGGATCAAAAGGGAAGGCTATTTGTTCCCAGTCTTTTACAATATTTTCCTTATCAATAAAGCAAAAAGGGCCAAGCGGTATATCATTTCCCGCATTAAAATCCTTGGGAATCGTGCCTAATATAAGTCTCTGCAAATCGATTTCCTTAAAAATCTTTTCTTTCAGCTTTGGTATTTTTTAATTAAATCTCTATCTCAAGGAAACTTAAATCAACCATTAATTTCAAGCCGTTTACAAGTTGGAAGGGGTTGTGTTCGGTCTTTATGGTCCACGTTCGCACAGGATCTGACTTGGGTTCTAATTGAAAGGGGAGCTTGAATTCATGAAATCGATGCGCTCGACAACAACCATCAAGAACTTCTTCGATTGTTTCCTTATTATATATATTCCAACCCTTCTCCCACTCACCCATTTTTCCATCAATTCGTTTTCGATGCGTAATCATCAGATCAACGGGATGGTCATTAAAATGAGCAAAAACATAAACCTTTCCACACTTTTTTGTACAGCGTATGAGGTTTTCAAAAAATAAAGGTACTTCATCTATATCGAATATGGACAGCACCCCAGTCGCCATGACAATGTCAAAACTGCCATGCATATCATCAGGCAGATCAAGTGCGGAAGCCTTTACTAATTTTGCAAAGGGAATAAGCTTCCTTGCCTCATCAATGAGCTCGGGTGCAACATCAATCCCAGTAAATTCAAACTTTTCAAAACGAGTCTTTAAATAATTGATCAGTTCTCCAGCAGCACATCCTACATCAAGTACAGATGACTCCTCATCAGGATGTGACCTTTCAATCAATGAAGCTAGTTTTTTGAAGGACTCCTTGGGCACTTTGTTCCACCCCTCCTTTATATAATGCATATGGTTTTGATAAACCGCTTTATTCATCTGCACCTTCATTATAATACCTCCATGCAAATTCATTTGGATTACCAATGACACATAAACCTTCAAATTGGACACTTTTAATAAGGTTTGGTCCTTTTACATCAAGCATTGCTATTAATCTTATATTTTTCATTTATAACTCGGCAGCCCTTTTGGCAATAAATTCAGCAAGTAACAGATCAAACTCATTGTCAATGTCAATGCTTGCTTCCCAATCCATGAAATATGGCAATGCCTGCTGAACAAAAAAAACATTTTTTGAAAGAAACAGATTGGAAGACATAAGAAAAATGGCTCCATTGGGGCGAAAAATAGTTGGAAGATCTTGTCGTCGTTTTTCCACACTTTCTGCATCAAAAAGAGGCTGTAAAAAACCATTTTGCATTATGAAGTTTTTATGTGGATGATGTTTAGTTTCAGTTACGCTTATAGCACATGCAGCATTGGAATTAAAAAATGCATCTATGCATGATTGAATATGTTCGGCTGTACGTAACGGGGATGTTGGCTGAAGCATAACAAAATATTCAGGAAAGTTATTTTCTTGTAATAGCTTTTCCAGCACATGTTTAACAACCGCATTTGTTTGTGCAGTATCTGTTGCCAGTTCTAAGGGACGGTCAATCACTTCAGCTCCATAGTCTAAACTCACCTGTTTTATTTCTGAATCTTCTGTACTGACAATGCAGCGTCTTATCCCAGGACATTCAATAGTTGCCTCAATACTATATGCAATTAGTGGTTTGCCATATATTTTTCTAATATTTTTTCGCGGTAAACCTTTAGAACCACCACGTGCAGGTATAATTGCATCCACAATATTTTGTTTTTTCATTATATTCGCGCCTGTTATGTTTTTTATAATTCTTAAAGACCGGAAAATAATGTGTTTTTAATATTGTCTGCCGCAATTGCTATTAGAGGCCCGCTCAAATAATACATGAACACTTTTCAACACGCTAACTCATAAAATCGATTACAGTCAAACCTTGGCAACGTAAATGGATTCTTTAAATCGTTGTCATTGATATCTCGATTATCGGTTAAGTCAAAATCAAAAGCACATAATACATTTTTTTTTATCAATATGTCTATTGTATCTTTATTGTATGAAGATGGATTGCCATAGGGATAGGAGAATGTACGCGGGTTTGATATTCCAATGTTTTGTTCTAAAAACTCAAATGCTCTGACAATTTCTTTATTCTGTTCCATAACATCAAGACGGGATAATATATTATGGGAATCCGTATGACCGCCAAACCACATATTGCTATTTTGCATTTTTCTTATTTGATCCTTTGTCAAATAATAACGTTTACATAGATCCTGCTCATCGAATAATTTTTTCATTAATATATTCAGGATTATATCCCGATAATTGTAATTCAAAAAATAATTGAAAAGTCGTTTAACTTTAAAAACAGTATCCAAGTTTTTCTGGTCACCATAAATATACTCATCAAATTTTTCAATGTGATTATTGTCGAGCATGGAGTCATCTATTAAGGAAAGTGATTCTTCAAGGATCATAGAAGGATTAAAAGTCGATAGTAATGCATGGATTCGATGTACACCAAGCAATTGTTGATTATAATATTGCCCTGTTGATATAAAAAAAATACCCCAAAGCCCCCTTTCAAGTAATTCTGGGTAGACCCATTGATAGTGATCATTCAAACCGTCATCAAAAGTTAGAAGAACCCCTGATTCGACAATTTGTTTTTTTTGTAATGATTCTTTAAATGAACGCTGGGATATAAAACCATATTCTTTATTAAAATAATCAAGCTGCTTACGGAAACAGTCCAATGTAATAAATTTTAAATCTGGAAATTCCTTAGAATCTGGCCTTACGTAATGGTATGTAATGACTTTTATCATAATTTTACTTTTGGATAAGCCACGGTTGCCGCAGGATAGGGACTTTATTGTCCCTTACACGACGATTTTGGACATATCGCTTGATCATCCCGTTTTTGATATTGTTATATAGGGCTTTAACCGATTCGCTGTTATAGTCTTCGTTGCGATAAACAAGACCTTTTTCAGCAGTTAAGCTACTCAGGTTAACAATTTTGTTAAAATTAACTGCAATTTGAGCATAGATGTCACTCATTTCCTTTATCAATCTGTTTCCTATTTGATGGGGACCGTCATAAATTTGCATAGAAGGACGTATCTGGTGGATTATTTTCCCTGTGTCAATGCCTTCATCCAAATACATAAAGGTGCATCCTACAAATTCTGGCTCTCCATTAACCAAAGGCCAATAATTAGTGCCAGAGCCTCTGTAATACGGTGATAGTCCTAAATGTGCATTTAGAATACGTTCAGGAAATTTTGAGATTAATGGTTTGCGAATAATACAGCTTCCATAAACTAAAATCAGACCTGGTTCAAGCCGTTCAATTTCATCAATCACTTCGGGATTGTTAGGGGCTTCATACTCAGCCGCAACAGGATTTGAATGGTCTTCAGCAAAGTTAATAAAGTCGCTGAACATGTCAAATTCTATTTGTTTACGATATTCAAGGTGTAATATCTTTATATCATCTGCTTCAGAATTTGATAATGCTTGCGATTCCAGCAGGCTAAATTTATTACCACAGCAATACGTCCGCAGTACTTTCACTTGCGGGCTAATTGCGATTTTCATCCTTACATAATCGTGCCTTAATTCATTTCCAGTTAATATAATAATTTTAACCATAGCTCAAATTTCTGCAATTATCAGTAAGAAATATATTTATAAATTCTCAACCTGATGTTTTAATTCCCATGTAGTATTTACTTTTTCCCAAAGATGTGGGGAGCGAGCATTATCGATAATTTCCCAGAACCTTTCTTCACTAATTCCCATATATTCAAGTATTTCATTAAAATATTTTTGAGGAAACTCTGAATCAAATCGACGAACAAGGGCAACGCCCTCTTCTCTTGTAATTTTCTTGGTTCTTATTTCCTGTGCAGCATCGTAAGTGGCACGGCCAATGCCAAATTTAATGAAAGTAGTATAAAAATTTAAAGGATCTATCCGGTCATCAATTGATACATATTTAGAGTATGAACCTTCGGTACGCTCGGTATTGGGCTGAAAACTTACATTTAGGACAGAATAATAAAAACACTCCTGAGGATCCCATTTTAAATAGTATCCTAAATAATGTACTTCTGTTTTAAGTTTCAAGAGATGCTCTGGTTCAACAGGTAAATATGGGTTAAGGTCATTAATGCTGACATTATAATCCTCAATTAATTGCCTGGCTGGTAAGCCTCCAAAAGTTAATTTGTCAATATTTTTTTCTGTCATAAAAAAAGAAGGATTCATTGTTGGCCGAAAGTTCTCTTTGGGGTTGTTTCCATATTCAGCTTGATTTTCACCATAGAATATGAGCGGTATTCCATAAAGTGCTGAAAAGCGAGGTGCAACAAGCTTTTGCCCGATAATAAACGGTTGAAAAGGGTGACATAAATTTTCAAATGCCAACTTAGTCAACAAACGGTGTAATTTTCCATTAGGTGTATAAAGAAAATTGTCAAGGCCTGAATCTATCCAACTCTGAAAATTTTTCCAACCCACATCAGTAAATCTATGTGGAGCCCAGGTTACAGTTAGTGGATTCATACGATATTTATATTTGAGTATATGAGCAGCAAACGTACTGTCTTTCCCACCACTCCCGGGTACTATACAATCGTAGCGTCCATCTTTGCTTCGATGTTTGTTACATAGTTCTATCAGTTCTTTCTCGCGCGCTTCCCAGTCAATAATTTTTTCTTTCATCTCAGCATATCGGCATGCACTACAAACCCCCTCATCATCAAATTGAATAGTTGGTTTGGGATCCGAAGGTTTATTCCTATATTCAACAACGGAGCTTGGCCTCTGGTTCGAAATCACACATTTAGTGCAATATTTCACCTCTTCTGGAAGGCCGTAGTATGTTTTTTGACTTATTTTCACATTTACTCTCCATTTGTTTAGTTCGACAATATATTATTCGGTTTAAAGCGAAAAGCCATCATCAACTACTATGTTCTGGCCGTTTACATACTTTGAGTGATCTGATAAAAGAAACAAAAGAGTACCATTTATATCATCGCTTGAAAGTAGGCCTTTGCTCAAGCACTGCGCATTGTATTTCCTAACGAATTCCGCTGGTTGATTATCAAACACGCCGCCAGGGCTAAGGCAGTTGACACGGATGTTTTTACCTTTCAGATATTTAGCCAAATATTTTGTAAAATGAATAATCGCAGATTTAGAAATAATGTATTCCACCTCTTTTGTCATTTTAGTCTTATCGTATATCTCAAACTTAGGTGGTATGATTCCATAAATCGAACTTATATTTACAATATTTCCGTATCCCTGGTTAGAAAAAAACCTCATTGCTCTTTGACATACAAGAAAACATCCACCTAAATTAATGTTTATATTTTCACAGAAATCTTCATAAGCAACATCTTCGAATTTTGCTCCCCACATAGAGTTTCTAGGAAATGAACTGTTCACGACAGCATCGATATGCCCATGCTTTTTTGATACTGAGTCAAACAAACTTGCAATAGAATGAATTGAAGTGACGTTTACTCTGGAAAAGTGGATCTTCCTAAGTTCATTTTTAGAAACATCTACAATACTCTTGAACTTTTCTTCGGATGAATGGCGACTTGCTGCGATGGCGATGCCTCCGTTTTGAACAATTGATCTGACGAAGCTGCTGCCCAATAGTCCGCACCCACCTATCACTATAATTACTTTATCATTTAGCATATTCATTATTCAGGAAGCGTTAAGGTAGCTATTAAGTTCTTTCAAATCACAGCGTTCTCTGCATTTATACCCGGTTGGAAAATCACCATTAATGTGCCATTTGCGGAATTGGCGATATTTATCGCTGTTCCAAATTTGCTCCAGCGTCTGTTTGTGGGTATTACCAAACACCATTTCCGTATTGTAGTCCTGAGTGCATGGCACCACAGATCCGTCTGCCATAACCGTCAATGACAGCCATGGAAATTCGCAATACTGCTGTTCATAATGCGACAGGTTTTTCATTTCGCCATCTTCCTCAAAATACCACTTGTTATCCTGACTTTTCACATAGGTAAATGTATCATGCTGTTTCCACAATTCAAGAAACTCTTTTTGCGTAGTCCTAGTTTCATCCGAATCAGCCAAGGATATCATGGTAGTGACGATGAGCGTTTTATACTCCATTTTTTTCTTTAGATCTAAAATTTTTTTTATGACATCGAATGATTTACTAAACTCGTTTTTTTCACCACGTATTTTTTTTTGAAGCTCATCGTTAGTAGCGTCTATTGAAAATTTCAATGCTCCCAATCCGGCTTTCATCAATGCTTCTGCCTTTTCAACAGACACATTTGCAGGTACACAAGAAAAATAAGTCGGCATATTCCTATCGGTACAAGCCTGAACGCGCTCAACAATTTTCTTGTCCAACAGTGGTTCTCCGTACCCATGAAGCGTCAGACATCGGGAAGATATATAAAAATAAAAAGAGTTTTCACTTCTTTCATCCGGTGAAATGTCATATTCATTTTTAATAAATCTCCAAAAAGTTCTTAAATCGGTTCCCGGGTGAGGTTCAATTTGATCCAATACTTCCAAAAACTTTTCATCATCAATAACAGTGTTTTTTCGAGTCATCGAAGTTGTTCTAGGACACATTATACACTTCATGTTGCAATAATTCGTTGTTTCGATATTGAATACAAAAGGCTCCTTTCGACGCATATTTTCAAATTCCTTGAAAATCATATTTACGTCGCCTTTTGATAGCTTCTTTGAAACAATACGGGTTTTAAGTTGTTTTATTTTTCGAAAAAAATTGATATCATACATTATATGTACCTCCGTTATTTTTTCTTTTGAAAATCGCTACCGATGATGTGTTGTCATAAAAAGACCCGATTTATGATAACGCTATTTTGTCACGATCAATTTAACGATTTTCTCAACTGCATTTGTTCTGGAAAGCTTTTGAGTTGCCAAATGATATTTTTTTTCTAAATTATTGTTTCCTGCACACTCAATAAAACCTTTAATGCTTTCTTTTGATTGCGCGATATAACCGATTCCATTTTCTATTAGCGGATTATTTTCAAATCCGTAATTTCTCAGCTTATACCTTTTTATTGTTTCCCCAATAGACAGGTAAACGATGAATCCGATAGGTATATTAGAATAGCTGGATAAATAGGCGTGGTCCATACCTGTCATGGAGGTACATAAAAATATTACGTCAGAAGCTAAATGCAGATTTAAGTTATCCTTTGGGCAGCTCAAAACTTCTGGACTTAATCCCCTTTTTTTTGCATGTGCTAACAATTCTTCTACATGTCCAATACCTTTTGGATGTACTTTTATCTTAAATTCCAATTTAAAATCTTTTATTGCAGATATAACATCTACCAAAGCGGTATAATTTTCATAATATCCTTCTATTTTATATGTTTGTGCAAAAAATGAAACTAAAATGCAACTGCCATCTATTCCATTTTTGCTTCTATATTTATCTCTTTCACGAGCAAAATCTATATTGGGCTTGGTCTGATGGCGAGGTGAACCCACCACATGTATGTTATCTTTTTTAACAAAATTCGACAGCTCTTTGGCTTGTTCATCAACAACAAATAGTTCATCAGCAAATGCGCCTCCAATAGCGTTACCGCCCCCCCAAAAGTCTAAAAAAGTATATGTTGGGATTTTTTTATTTCCAGTTTTGGCTAAATACATGAAGATTTCATCGACGCCATACCCCATAGCCGATTGCCCTGTGATGAGAACATCAGGTTTCAACTCATTGTAAATTCCGCCTGCCTGTTCCATCAAGCTCTGTATATATAAATCTTTGCTTGAAAAGGGATGATCATTTTGGTCGATTTCGCTTTCGATTTCACCACGGAATTGAATCACAGGTATTCTTTCATTTTGGAATATACCTAAAGCCGGTGGGGATGCAACAACATGAATTTTACAACTATCGTTTCCTTGTAAATATTTTACAACAGGAAGAAGCTGGAATGCAGCACCGGTATCACGACTCGTAAACAGAATGGTCCTTTTAAAAATCATACTTTAAAATTCAAGCAGTTTTTTAATATTTTATCCAATCCGAATGCTTCAGATTCTAAATCGATAAATTTATCCATCTCAAATTTATAAAACCAGGATGCATTTTTTTTCATGGCCCAAACAAGTTTTAATGTACTCCTATAAGATAGCAGCCTTAGAACATAGGATGCGTTATCCGCTAATGTAATCCCTTGGGGTGAGGCAAGATGATAATTTTCAAAAAAGCAGCCAACCATATTGTTTAAATCTTTTTCATCTGTTGCAAAATGCAGGATGAATCGTTGAATTATATACATCAAATCAAAAACGATTGGCAGATATGAAAAAACAGAATCTTCAAAATCTAAGAAGTATATATTGGAGTGATCCTCTTGTATCAAAATGTTACCCCTGTTAAGATCGCCATGAATAAGCTGCATTTCATAGCTCAGATCATCAACAGCCCGATAGTCGCTAATCAATCTGTCGACATAATCTCCATTTTTCAATACCCAACTTCCAAGAACGCTCTCTTTCTTGATTTTACGAAGATTTTTTAAATATTCATACGCCATCTGGATATTCTCTTCATTGTTCCTTGTATTTCTTATAATATCGTCAAGCTGTGGGTATTCAGATAATACTGAATGCATCTTCCCGACATTTTTGGCAATTATGTCCAGATGTGACAAATTGCCCTTATAATATACACCATCAATAAAGTTGGAAATCTCGATCAAATATTCGTCATCATGGCAAACAGTTGAAAAAAGCTCGCCTTTGGAATTCTTAATCGGATAAACAGTTTGGAACTTTTTTTCATTTAAATATCGTAAAAGTTTTTTAAGAAGAAAGGTATTATGTGGGTTTGAATAAGTTTTGATTTTCAATAAAAAGCGGTTATTCAAACTGTTGACAAGAAACAGGTTGGAATAATCATTCCGGCCGCACGCCTTAAAAGCCCTACATTCATTCGGGATTATGGATATCTCCGGGTATAATTTATTGATTTTCTTAAAAAGAGGGGAATAAGAGCCGGGCACCTCGTAATTTAACTCGATTGAATGAAAATTGAGACTGATAAAGGTCGGCTGATTAATCAAAATCTATATCCGCCCAACTCATTGGTCGGCCTTTCTCAATAGATTTGTTGATCTTCCGGCCCTTTATCTTTGACCACGCATCTACGGGCACACCTTTACATGGCCAGGAAAATATGAAGTTTTCGGTGTTTATCTTACTTCCATTGTCCAAGTCCTCCCGCGCCACGACCCCCATTCGCTGATCAATATATCTATCTGGAGAATATGCACGGAGAGTTCCATCTCCCAAGGCTTTTGATGTACTTTTCACCTTTTGTACCACCTTTTTGAGGTCTTCAATGTCTACCGAGAATACAGTATCAAGGTCGTCCTTTTCCGGATTGAAGCTGATTGGCTTTTCCAGTATATTTGCACCAACGCCCACAGCCGCATATAGTATTTCATCACCCATGTAGTGGCACGATAAACCTACCGGGACCCTGAAAGTTTGTTTATACGTTTCTATGATTTTCAAGTTATGAACTTCCGCAGCAGCAGGACCGCTGCCAGGGTGATGGTTGATAATTACACCCGAAGCCCCGTATTTCTCTGTCCAATTGATCGCACGGGAAATCTCGCTCATATATATCCTGCCGGTATCAAAAATGATTGGAAGCCCGGATTCACAGGCCGATTGAATCAATGGTTCATGATTTATATTTGAGGATGGAATTTTTATGGCGGCGGCCTGAATATCTGCAAGGAAAGTGACCGATTCTATATCATATACCGATACGACAAATTCAAGTCCAAGGCTCCTGCTATACTCAAACATCTCTCTGTAAAAATCAAGTGAGTTTACTTTCCTCTCAACGATGTCATACCATTTTTCGGTTTTTATTTCTCCCCCAAAACCATACTTGTATGTGAACTCAGTGCCATCATTTAATACAATATCCGTGGATTGTAATATTTCCGCTTTTAAGAAATCGCTTCCCGATTCCGAAGCGGCCTTTATCATCCGTTTTCCCTCATCTATGTCTTTATCAAAAGCCGAATTGACCTCCGCCATAAATACCGCATCGAAACCATCGCCGATCTGTTTGTCCTTTATTGATACTGTTTTCATGATTTTTCTCTTTTCCTATTTTTGCACGTTCACTTCGTTGTGGGACAGTATATCAGCTATCATTCGGCCAGCATTTCCATCTCCATATATGAATTCCGGCTTATATTTTTTATGGTCAAGTTGTTTTCTTATAGCTTTCTCAATCTCATAGCATTCATATGGTACGGTTATTACATTTTTTCCATGTTCCCTATTTTTTTGCCGTGTCCCAATGTTTACGCAAGGTGTGCCGAAATAGCTGGATTCCCGGATGCCGGCACTGGAATTTCCCACGATACATGCCGCGTGCCTGAGCAGGTTAATAAATAAATCAATGGGTATATGTTTATAACAATATATGAAATCTATGTTATTTTTAAGCAAAAATCTTCTAAGCGCCGTAACCATATCGTCTGAGCCGGCATCGAGGTTTGGGTAAATCAATATCGTCTGCATTTCGAATTGCTTCAGAGCTTTCAGTGTCTCAATCATCTGTTCTCCACTGTAATCAGACTCAGTTGTAATGGGGTGCTGGACGAACAGTAGATACTCCTTATCCCAGGACGGTGATGCTTGACCCGACTTTGATGGCAGGGGAGGCTTGCTGAAAAGGACTTTTCTGTCCATTTCCTCTATGTCCAGTATGATATCTATGGTAGGACATCCTGTGACGATCACATTCTCAGGATCTTCACCTATTTGAACAATATAATCCTTCCCTTTCTCAGTGGCGGGAAAATGCAAATGTGCATACTTTGTAACTACATGCCGAATAGCTTCATCTACGGAACCTGTTTTTTCACCCCCCTGTATGTGGGCAATTGGAATGTTAAGGTACAGCGCTGTGATTACTGCGGGCAACATGTCGTATCTATCTCCAACAACTAATAGCAGATCTGGTTTTATTCTTGATAAATATGTAGTAATCTCAATTATCGCCAACCCGGCAGATTTGGCCATAGACTCAAGACTCGTTCCTTCGATAACTGTTTCTATTTTCCCGTTTATTACAAAACCATCATTTTCAATGTCCCTGACAGTCATACCATAACGTTCTAATAGATGAGATCCACCAACTAAAATATTCAATTCTAATCCTTTATGTTTATTAATTTCAGTCATAACAGATTTTAATCTACTATATTCAGAACGGTTACAGGTATAAACACAAACTGTTTTCACTTTCATTGTTGAATATCCTCTATCTTAATTTGTGTATTTAATTGTATATTTGCCCTAGATTTCTTTCCTAAAACGTTATAATAATCTGGTGCTAATATTTCTCCGGTTCCTGGTCTTTTTACCCATATATTATCGCGTGTAAATATTTCTCCTTTTTTAACCGGTTTAATTGTAACTACCGATGCATATGCAAATTTTATTGTAGATCGTTCTTCTTTTAAAACATTTTTATTGCCGCCAAGAGATTCATAAATAGCATTTGTTCCTTTAATCAAATCCATTAATTCATCAGGTGTAATAGATATTGGGATGTCAGGACCTGGCCATTTTTTGTCTGAGGTAATATGTTTCTCAATTATTGAAGCTCCAAGAGCTACAGCCGCAAAGCTAGTATAATTGCCCAGTGAATGATCGCTAAGTCCAACAACAGCCTTTTTAAACCGATCTTGCAATTGCGTAATTGCTCCAAGTCGAGTTTTATTATAGGGTGTTGGATACATAGATGTACAATGCAATAAGGCATATGGAATGTTTTTTTTCCCCATAATTTCGACCGCAATGTTTATGGAATCGATATCATTCATTCCAGTACTTAGAATTATCGGCTTTCCAAAATCAGTAATATGTTCAACCAGGGGATAGTTGTTGCATTCACCGGAACCTATTTTAAAGGCAAATACGCCAATTGAATTTAACCTATCAGCAGCAAGGCGTGAAAATGGAGTGCTTAAAAATATCATCCCTTTCTTTTCAACGTATTCTTTTATGCTCTTTTCCTCATTTTCTGACAGAGTACATCGTTGCATCATATTCCAAATTGATTCATTTGCATTACTCGGAACAATTGCATTAAATATCATTTCTTCTTCAGGGATGTGCGATTGTATTTTTATGCATTCACATCCAGCTTTATATGCGTCTTCTATCATTTGGATAGCTTTTTCATAACTTCCCTCATGATTTATTCCAATTTCTGCGATAACCAAGGGGGTATAATCTTTTCCAATTAATCTACCAGATATATCTATATAATTTTGCATATTTAATCCAAAGTAAAAGGTCTCGCTTTGCTCCAACAATCTACGGTGTTAGCGCTCACTGTTGCAGCTCAAATATTCTTCAGCATAGTATTGCGAATTGTAATATGTGGTGGGCTTTGGGGATCATAGTTCATGAAACAATTAAAATGTTTCTGGTTTTCTTTTTTATACCAAGCTGTTTTTCCTATCTATCATCTATCAACAGCACTCGTAATCGTTATTTATATAAGGGAAGCCTTTCTTGAGCCCCGCCAATTCCTCCGCAATTATACTCCCAAGAGTATTACCTCGAAAATCTTTCTTTTTACCCAAATAGCGACTCTATTTAAAATAGTTTATCCTTTTTGAGCAGCAAACAATACACCTTTTGCTATTAAATCCATTAAGCTGATATTCTGATAGGTATTAAAACATTCGCTCATAATTCCCGGTGTCAAATCAGAAAGTTGTTCTTTCGAAGCGGCATTTTGCTGCCAGAAAAGGATCTTAAAACCTTGATTAACAATATGTTTTTGCATTTGGTTAATTGAAATGCGGTTTAGATCAAATTTAATCCATTTCTTGGATGTATTCGACTCATGTGGTCTTAACTCATCAATATACCCCAGATAGTCCTCTTGATTCATTCTTACGTGTCCCCATGGACAATCCGTTATTCCTAAGGCATGTCCTCCGTTTGGACAGAAAAACGGGTTATAGGAATGGATAATTAATCCTCCCGGTTTTAGAATGCGGTACATTTCTTTAAACGCACTATCCAGATCGTTTACGTGTTCTAAGACACTGGATGAATAAACTATATCGAAATAGTTATCATCAAAATCGGTTTTCTTGGTAATGTCTCCATCAGTAAATTCGGCTGATGAGCCCATTCTATCTTTTATGAAATTGGGTAATGGAACTTCGTAATTTTTTTGTCCGTAAAAATTGTCAATGCCGAATACCTTGAACCCAAATTTTTCGAAGGCAAAAATAGAGTGTCCTCCAGAGCTAAAACCGATCTCAAGAAGTCTTGTTCCCCGTTTGAACCGAACATCGACGCCGAACGATCTAAGTTGTGTGAGAAGTAATTTGTGAGCGTTTTTGAAATGTGATATTTTAGAATTAATCTCTTCTTGAGAAGGTATCATAATAGGATCGAAAGCCGCCTCAAGACTGCTGGGAAAAAATAAATCGTGATGCTTGGAAACAAAAGGTTTTACTGCAAGCTCAATTTCGATAAGCGATTTTTTCAAAGTTCGGTTTCCCCTGGCTTGATGAAGAAAGTCTTTTTCCCGTGATGATGTGCAGCCTTTCTTGTCCATCATATGCAAGGTCAGCAGTGGCCTAAAAAACATCCATCCTGGTTTAATCGAGTAACGATAATGCTCATAGACAGGTAATTCTATCCCGTCTGTTGTTTTAAAATACATAGAAATCGGCCCAAGTTTTCTACTTCTCTCTTCGCCAATATAAAACTCAAGATAGTTATTAGCCTTTTTCGTAACAAGTCCAAGAAGCCTATAGGCATTGCTTCTGAAAAGTCGCACAGCACAATCTTGAAAATAGTTTTTCATTGCTACCAGCCTTGAGTATCAAACCAAGTTCGTGCCAAATTAATCAGACTTCCTTTCATAAGAATCCTCAAAAAACATTATTAACTCAAGTACACTCTTCACGACCAATGAATCCATCAGCTCCAGTAACAAAAATCTTTTTATTTTTTGATTACATACATTATTTCATTATCAAGCAACGCGTCTCAGAAGATCTTTTACTCGGTGGTCATGAGTGTGATTTTCCATAACAAAGTCATACGCAGTATCTACAATTAATTTTCTTTTTACATCATCTTGTATGATTTCGACCACTTCATCTAAATTTGAAAAATCCTTTTTCAATTCAACGTAGTGCTTCCCCGGCTGTAAGATATCATTATAACGTCCTTCAAGTAGGATTTGACAAGTCTTGGTTCCAATCGCGTCAAAAATTCGCGGTGAGATACATTTGCCGGACACGGGATTTTTATATTGTTTGAAAAAACGATTATACACCGTCTCAAAATCCGCGTTCGGATTTTCTTTTAAAAATGCAATTACCGAATTACGTGTATGATCATCTTTTTCCAAAAATGAGGTTCCGGCTTCTGTTGCGATAGTACACTTTGTATTATTTAAAAATGCAGCCCACTCTTTACGGGTTAAGCGCCTGTTTATATCCGAGGATACATCTAAATTAAAAGAATACCGATTTTTCAAAATTTGAATAAACTGTAAAGTCCTATTCCTGTCATTATCACCTAAATACCAAGGGTATTCAGCCGATCGTGTCCCCACCTCGACAGTTCGACTGTAATGAGATACTTCAGGTTTGAAAACGTTCGGATTTAAGGCATGTGGTAATGGTAGAATTTCCGCTTTCGCGATATCTCCATAAATTTTTTTTGCACTATCTAAAGGAAGTTGCGTTGTAATATAATCAACGCCGCATGAATTCGCAAAAGCAACTTTGTCACGAAGAAAACGGTATTCATTTTCCATAAAACATATCTTCTTGCCTGGATTAGCGCGCAGCAACATAACTAAAGGCACTCTCCGCCCTCTTCCTAACCGGTAATACATTGAATACCCGATAACTATTATTTCATAACGTTTACACAATCTACTCATACCACGTACAAAATTATCATTCAGATTCAATATCTCAAATCCATGTCGCTCAAAAGCGTCACGCCAGTCATGATAATATGATAACGGCTTTTTATCTTCAAAAGAACATATATATAGGCTAGACATATACTTTACCTTTGCAATCCCACCAGAAAAGAAATGCAATTAACCGCCAAACCATTTTACTCGTAATCCGCGATTCAGTATATAATGAATAAATTGTATTCCTGATTCTTTGATTTATGAACGGGCAATTCTGCGAAACATCATGGATAAATTCCCATACTTCATTAGATTCGAGCATTTTCCCATAATTAATTGAAAAGCCCCTTTTTTTACTATATGGATTAATAATTCCACGACTTCTTTCTTTTAACATCTGCTTCATTAATGATTTTCCATTTTTTTTCATTAAAACAGAAAATTCGATACGTGAAATAAGATCCGTAATTTCGTTTGACAGGTACGGCACACGAGTCTCAACAGAATGTTGCATGGACGCAGAATCAACTTTAAACAACACATCATTAACCATAAAATTTTCAATCTGATCGCAGGAAATAAAATCAATAATTTTTTCTGATTTATCATTTATTGGCCGAAGGATATCTATAAATTCCTTAGAATTGGAAAACATATCAATTTTCTCTAATGAAAACCGATATTGAATTTTTCTGTATTCCTGAACAAGAGATCTTTCATCATAATGATCTATGAATGGAATCATTAGATTTTTAAAATCGATTTGCTTTAGCATTCTGTATGCAAATTTTAAAAATGGTCTTTTTGATAAAAGTGAATTCCATTGAAATGTCGAAAACTGGGGGTAACCGCCTGCCAGTTCATCAAGGCCGTCTCCGGTCATAATTACCTTTACTCCATGCGAGTGAGCAAGGTTTGAAACCATTGAAGTCGGTATTATGGAAGTGTCAAAAAATGGCTCATCAATTTTTTTGTAGATATTGCGTGCATACTGAAGATCAAAATTTAATATGCCGTCGTCTTCAATTATTTCAACATCAAGATATCGTGCAAGTTTACGTGCATTACGTGTATCTTGGGGATTAGCCTCGGTAGGTATATGAAAAACCCTGTTTATTAACCCTTGCCGAACCAATTCGCATACCAGTAATGATGAATCAACACCACCGCTTAAAAAAGCCGCAACTTCGACATCAGAGCATGTATATCTTTTCACAACACGGGGCAGTGTATCCTTAAACAGATTATATGCCTGATTATAGTCTACAATTTCATTCTTCCGTAAATATTTATAATATTTCTTTTTATCTATCGTATGTTTCAAAATATCATAAATGACTCTTTCACCAGGCATAACTTTATAAGTATCTTTAAAAACAGAATATGGGGCAGGAATATTATCATTAATCCAGCATAACTGAATATGTTTATGCTCAAGTTTCCATTGAACCGATTTCACACAAAGCATGGCTTTTATTTCTGAAGCAAATAAAAATATATTTTTTGAAAAATGAAATAATAGAGGTTTAACTCCGAATCGATCACGAGCTAAAACAACTTTCTGCTCAACGGTGTCATAAAGTGCAATTGCAAACATCCCGTCAAACATTTCAAAACAGGTTTCTCCATACTTCCTGTACGCATATAATATGACCTCGGTATCTGAATGATCAGTCCTGAAAGTATATTTTTTTTCAAGTTCCTTTCTCAATTCATTATGGTTATATATTTGACCATTGAAAATGACAAAAAGAGTGTTGGACTCATCAACCATTGGCTGTTTCCCGCCTTCAATATCAAGAATTGAAAGACGAGTATGTCCTAAATAGGTTCTTTTTTTGAATGATTCCAATAAAACACTGCCGAATTCATCAGGACCACGATGGACTAAAGTCTTTAGTCCACAAGATAGATTTTCCGTAATATCGCAGCCTTTATTAAAAACCGCTCCAATTAATCCACACATAATTTTTATGTTTTATTGGAATTTATTCAGGAGTACGAAAATCGCTGTTAAATCAAGAATCAACAAACGGTGTGCAAGATTTTATCCATTATGGGTAACATGTTCTACTTCTCAAACCTATATATGCGTGGTATGCCGTAAATTTCTTCATTATCAACATATTCACCTTGGTATACTTTCACAAAACTCCTTTCTTTTAGCACTTTTTCAGTATCAAATTTATGCCCACCCCTGTGATTTTGTTCTCCCACATGATATAGGTGGTCCCTTAAATACAGACAACCCCCGGGACGGACGGTTCTGCATACCTGATTAACAAATTCCTTAAAACCAAATTCACCTATCTCCGGCAGCACAAAAACCGCACTTACAACGTCAATTGAACAATCCTCGATGAGGTCCCACTTCCACATCGGAATATGGAAAATATTCTTATTAGCGGCTAAATTAACTGTGAATGCTTTTTTTTCAAATGCATATTCGATATATTCATAAAATCGCTCAGGAAATAAAGAAGACAGCGTCATATTTTGAAGCACATAAGGTAATTCAATGCTATCCATTGCAATGTAATTCTTTACTTTATCGTGATCGCCAAAAATAACCCCCAACCGCCCATATCCAGCTCCGAAATCCAGAAAATTAGCAGTTTCCTGACAATTCTCCAGAATCACAAATGAATCGATTGCATTCCACGTATCGTATCCGGCATGAATTCTTTTATCCTCATCCTTGAAAGTCGAATAGATTCGTTTTAGCATTTTTTGATGTCGTCTACTACTAATTCCGTACAACTCTTCGTATTTGCTATCCCCTTTGAATGGGGAGCCCAAGCGCCAATCTTCTGTCCAAAACCGAAACCAGCTAAGAAGGTCATGCTTACTCCTGTAGTGCTGCATACGTTCGCGGACATCGCGATTGTACACTTCCAGACTTCCCCACGCATATTTTCTCAAATCTAGCGCTGGTAAAAGAGCGAAGTCATGTTCACGGATCATTCGAAAAATAGACACATCTAGCACTTTTAGACTCCTTTCAATTTCCCGTTCTTTCCCAAATATACAAGTCTACTGCCCAACCTATGCTAAATCTCACTCTATTTCTGCACCAAACTATTAAGCCAAATACGTTTCATCTTAACACCATACTATTGAACTGCAAATATTTGACAACTCAGACGACTTCCTAAATAAGTCCGGCATTAATAACCAACATTAGGGGTTACATAAAATTTCTTTTTCAAAACAAAATATGCTGGTTCGAATGGCGGGGAATAAAATGCCCGTGTTTTAACATCAACTTCATCAAAATCAGTCATGTTTTTAATTTCACGTAACCCGTTCAGGGAGTCCTTTCCAAAATAGTTAGCATCTCCTAATTGTTTTGTACGCGGCACGTCTTTATTATTTTTCAAGTATTCAATTAATACAGTAAATATTTCAAGGCCAGCATACTCTGCTTTCTGGTATAGAGAAAATGCGGTCTCATTTAATGAAATCGAAATAGTCTTCTCAAAAGCTATATCTCCTGCATCTGTTGATTCAATCATCCAGTGAATGGTTACACTGTATTCCTTTTCCTTCTTCAATAAAGCATGATTAATACTGAAATAACCACGGTAATCAGGCAATTTCGCCAGATGCAGATTAAAAGCATTATATTTTACTTTTTTTAGAACACTGCCTGGTATAACATTGGGATGTTGTACTGATATCAGTGTGTCTACTCCTGTATCTTCGATAATTTTAATTAAAGCTTCACCACTTGATCTTTCATTAGCTATAAAATGATATGACACATCACGGCAATTCGCTTTTGACGCGATAGCATTAGAATTCCACCATGTATTTTTTGTATTCTCATTAGAACAGGCGGCTACAATTTTAAATCGTTTGTCTTGTGCGTTTTCTAGTAATTCAAACGCACGTTCTCCAACAGGCTTCTGGCCCATGAATAATATTCGGCACATTTTCCTCTTTCTTCTATTTCACACTATTTGGCAGTTCAAGAAATTTAAATGACGGGAATGCAGAGAGATGTTTTACTCATACAGTTTTATACTCTTTGAATCAACACCTATATAAAACGCAGTAACGCTCGGCGAGTAAGTACTTAGTCACATTTTATTCAACATGTAATAGACTGGGCTGAAAATTAGTATCAAACCTTCGGCCTAACTAAGTTTAATATGGAATCAATCAACTGATAGGAATTCCAATTCTCTTTTAATTTTATCAATACTTAGCAGTAGTTTCTCGGTCTGCTTTACAGAAAGACGAGTTGTATTCTCAGAATTATATCCATCCTCAGGGAATTTATCTGCAAACATTTTCTTTCCTTTTAAATAAGGGTTTCCTTAAACCGAATAATTTTCAAATGCAACCTGGTGATATGTATCCTCACCATCTGGATTATGCTGTTCAGATCCATAAGAAATAATCACAGATAGCTTATCGCTTTCATTTACCAACGCATGCGATGTTCCAGGTCCGGCATAGATTATTTTCGGATTTTCAGCAGAAATCTTTTCAGCCAATGTTTTGCCCTTCCCTGTACTTAACAGCACAATGGCTTCACCATATACACATGTAAACCATTCTCTTTTCCTTAAATGGTAATGATCGCCTCTTCTTTTATCAGGCTCAATTGAAAAAACATAAAGCTGGCCATCTCCCGGGATTAAATCATCCTTAAATCTCAAAATCTCAAATAAAAATCCTCTATGATCAACATGCCGGCTTAGTTCATGACAATCAAATGGTTCACGCCAAATCTGCTTAAACTCTTCCTTCATTTTCATTACCCAAAAACACTTTCGTTATTTCTGTTTTTCGATTCTTTTTCAAACAAACTTTTTTTCCGGATCCCCCCATACACGCTCATCTATAACTTTTGTCATTCCCAAAATTATCCTCACTACCTTTCCGGAAACATTTAATGGGGAATATTCATCAGGCATGGGAGAAACTGATGACACAACCGGATCAGAAACAGCAATCTCAATAGACTTTAATACACTCTTGGGATCTAAACCTGTAATTATACAGTGCCCTGCATCAATAGATTCCGCTTTCTCTGTTGATTTTCTTATAGCTACAGCAGGAAAGTTCAGAATGCTGGAATCCTCATGAATTGTTCCACTGTCAGATACAACACAGAATGAATTTACCTGCAAAGTAATATAGTCAACGAGTCCAAACGGCTTGTGCCATATAATGCGTGAATTGCTTATTTTATCCAGCCCCAAAGCTTCAAGACGTATTCTTGTTCTAGGGTGTGTTGAAACAATCACAGGCATATTATACTCTTCAACAAGAGAATTGTAGCATTCAACCATCATTTTAAGACCGTCTTTTTTATCAACATTTTCCTCCCGGTGTATACTTGCCACTATGAATTTGCCCTTTTCTAACTGAAGATCATTTAAGATTTCCGACTGTTTAAATTTCTCCTTCATGTTTTCATATACTTCACGGATAGGACTGCCTAGAACATAAATTTTGTTTGGATGTATTCCCTCACGCAATAAATTTCTGCGACTGTATTCAGTATATGCAAGGTTAATATCCGCTGTATGATCAACAATCCGTCTATTCAATTCTTCCGGAACATTTTCATCAAATGATCTGTCTCCTGCCTCAAGATGGTAAATAGGAATCTTGTACCGTTTGGCATTGATAACAGACAATGCTGAATTAGTATCCCCTAACACAAGCAGTGCATCAGGTCGCTCTTTGTTTATTACATCACCCGTCTGAGTAAGGATATTGCCCAACTGACCGTGCAGTGTATCAGATTTGACTTCAAGAACATAATCAGGATCACGTAGATCAAGATCTTCAAAAAAAACCTTATTTAGTTCATAATCATAATTCTGACCAGTGTGCACAAGAACATGATTGCAGTATATGTCCAGCTTTTTAATAACGGCGGCAAGTCGAATTATCTCGGGCCTGGTTCCAACGATTGTCATCACTTTCATACGCATACCTCCATGATATTTTACCGCAATGTTTTACCATCCACTTCGGATAATACTGCATATCCTTCCAACTTCTTCTTCATCAACCCACCACCCGGAGGGAACGCACATCTCTCTTTGAGAAAAATAATCAACATTTGGCAAGTTGCGCTTAGCCATATCAAACATACTGTATATGTCATTTCGGGGATGAATCTGCCCTGCAGCTATTCCTTCCCCGGCAAGTTTTTCTATCAGACCTTCTCTGTTTTCCACTATTAAACAATACGCCCAGAAAATGGAGTAATCATTCGGATCACGTCTGATCAGACGCACACCCGGAACATTTCTCAAGAGTTCACTATATCTTATACCATTTTTATTACATGCCGAATTTATCTCATCAATGTGCTTAATACATTCAATGCCAATAGTTGCAGAGATATTATTCATATTCATTTTGAATCCCCGTTCCGGAATATCACGAAGCCATGCTTTTCCACCATCGACTTTGTCATGATCCACACCAAACCATTTAAGGCGCTTTGCACGCTGATAATCTTCTTCGTTTTTACAAATCACGGCACCGCCATCGCCGGTTGTAATATTTTTTATTGCTTGAAAAGAAAAACAGCAAAAATCTCCATGATTGCCAATCTTCACTCCCTGATATTTAGCCCCAAAAGCATGAGCACAATCTTCAATAACTTTAAGATCATATTTTTTTGCAATCGCAAGAATCTCATTAAGTCTTGCGGGATCACCTTCTTTATGCAAAACACATATAGCCTTTGTTTTATCATTAATTAATGATTCAATTCCATCAGGATTAAGCATTCCCGTTTCAGGATCTACATCACCCCAAACTATTCTCCCACCAAGTTCCAGTATGGGCATGTTGGTAGCAATGCTAGTAAGCGGTGTTGAAATTACCTCAGTTCCAGAACCAATACCTGCAATACGATAAGCTATAGTCAGAGCTGAAGTTCCTGAATTTACTAATACTACTTGCTTATTCCCAATAAAATCGGAAACCATTTTATTAAATAATGCCACTTGATCTCCTTCAGCAATATAACCGCTGAGAAGTGTCTCTCTTAATGCTTCTATCACGGATTCAGGCATAAATACTTTAAATAAAGGCGTCTTGATCATACTGTGCAAATCCCCTTGCTGTATTAATGAACATATTGTTTCCACCTTAAGTTTTTGCCAAAGAAGTTCTTTTTTCTTTTGATAAATAATAAAAAAAGAAACAAATAAACAGGAAAAAGGCCGACCAGTGAAAAATTATCCGCGAGAAGACTATCCCCTTTATTCCCCATGAGATGAAAAAATTATACATACAGAATAAAAAAATCGGCTGACAGATGGAAAAAATATATACAAATGCTTTTTTCTGCTGTGCCCTCAATATATTTCCTAAATACGTTGCCGGGGCTACTAAAGACAAACTCAGCCACATCCATTTTCCATATGGCACAGCTTCCACATACCTCTCCGAAAATATCATTGGAATAACTATGGGCATCAATATAAATCCCGCAATGCCGGTAAAGCAAAAAAGAATAAAGAGAAGTGCCATTTTGGGCTTCAAGTACTTCCAGGCATCCTTCACTGAATTGGCCTTGTATAGATTCGGCATTAATAATGAGTTAAATATGGAATACAACGCTGTAATCTGCACAGGGAAGATCATTGCAATTGAATACACAGCCACGTCCGTTGCGCTCAGGTGGTGGTTTATGATGATTTTGTCCGTGATGATCAAGGTGCTGAACAATGTCGCCGCTGTCGTGTGATAACCGTATTTGATGGTTTTTTTGTCAACCACCCGGTTTTCCCGACTGCGAAACATATAGAGAACCACGCCGAGAGAAAGCAAGGAAGCCGCGATCATAGTACCTGCAAGAAGCGCAGTGAGTGAAGTCTGTTTTGCAAATATTAGCACTGCCAGTGTTGCAACTGTCAACACAGATGCAGTAATCCGCAAAACGGCCAATAGATTCAATTTTCCGCGTGCATTAATCCAAGAGGGCCAGAATTCACGCAGTTTATACAAGGGAAACAGAATCGCGGCCAAAAAGATCCCCGCAGCCAACCCCGGCTGCATTGATTGATAGTACAAGCCAACTCCGACCAGAGCAAGGCCCGCTACCAGGCTGCCTACAAGACGGATCCTAAGAATCTTCGACAGATTGCCGTCATAGCGCTTTGCCGCAGAGATACTCAAACTCTCGCCAAGTCCCGCAAGACAAAAGACGCCCACGATGCCCATTAGCGATTGAACAACGTTGTATTGTCCAAAAACTTCGGGATCTACATTTCTCGCCCATAGCGCGCTACTCACCAATCCCAGCAAAACAGTAATGATATGCGCACCGGTCAAGCTACTAAGCGAAAGCCACCGGCTCCTGTTCGCGGAGGGTATAATCTGGAATCGCTTAAATGCGTTCGCCACAATCATCTGCTTCCCAACATAATTGTGGCCGCGTCTTGATTAGCACACTTAGCCTGTTATATCTCAAAGAACTCGGAAGAACTCGTGGATGTTCGTGCAAAACGTTCATAACTCTCTCGTAGTCGTCTGTTTGGTGGAAACAGATGATGGAAAAGTGAAAAAATTTTTCATTTTATTCAATAGTAACTATCTTGCTATCGGGCATTCCCTTTTCTATAATATCATCTAAAATTATCTCTCTCGAGTCAATTGAGGTTATTAGAATTCTGTCAAATGAAAGCGAGTTAAGGTTGACAGGATCTAAAACTGAATATCCCAAAAATTGTTTGCCTGCATTTAACATATCTACAACGGCAACCATTTCAATAGATGTTTCCTGTAAAGATATATATGCAATTTCTGCAAGGTCACTCGCGCCATAAAAAACGATTAGACTGACTCCTTCTGCCTCAAGTTTTTGAAAAAGTTTACGGAGTTTGTGGCGGGCATCCTTGTAAAACTTATAAGAATGCTGGATATACTGATATGTCAGTCTTGTTTTTTCAATAGCCCCCTCAGGCGTAAGTATATACTTCACCCTATTCTTAGGAATAGTTGTAATTTTGAAGTAACCTTTATGGGCAAGTCGCTTGATAAAAGAATTGACAAGACCAAGAGAAATATTCAGCTTTTTTGCAAGCTCCCGCTGGCTCTGAACATGGTTTTCCTCAATTTGTTCAAGAAGTTTTAATGTTCGTATGTCTTTGTGATCCATGATAAAATGAAAAATGCTAAGGGGTCTCGAAGCGCATAGCTCCGCTTGGTGGGTTACATAGCGAGACCTTTGCAAAATGTTCAATTTTCAAAGGTCTCAGAGCGCTTATTGAAATTCGCTGAAGAGATTTAATTCGGGTTGTTCAGGAATTGAACAAACCTGCAGATAAATGTCAAGTAAATTCTGAATTATTCTACTAAGTATTCGGTGGGGTCAATGATTCCGGCCTCTTTAAAACCTTGTTTTCTTATAATGCAACTGTCGCACTGCCCGCATGCGATATTGTCTGAGGAAGGATCATAGCAGCTATGGGTTAGAGAATAATCAACACCAAGCTCAACACCTTTTTTAATAATCTGTGCCTTTGTCATATGGATAAGCGGAGTCCTGATCTTCAGTTTTGTTTTGCCTTCTACGCCTGCTTTTGTTGCAAGATTTGCCATTCGTTCAAAAGATTCTATATATTCGGGTCTGCAGTCAGGATAGCCGCTGTAGTCAATAGCATTAACTCCGATAAATATGTCGGATGACTGAAGAACCTCTGCCCAGGCAAGCGCATAAGAAAGAAATATTGTATTTCTTGCCGGCACATATGTTACCGGTATTTCATCTGGCATCCTCTGCATATTCTTATATTTTGGTACATCTATATTATCATCTGTAAGTGCTGAACCGCCAATTTTTTTTAGATCTATATCTAATATAAGATGTTTTTTTACACCCATTGCATCTGCTACTTTTTTGGCTGCTTCTATTTCGAAAAAATGGCGTTGTCCATAAAAAAAACTTAAACTGAAAATTTCAAAACCCTCTTGTTTTGCAATAGCCATAACTGTTGTAGAATCAATTCCCCCGCTT
>SDBT01000400.1_pt1 | contig 67760 bp, 101 predicted proteins | sample 2277101 | NCBI WGS metagenome assembly SDBT01 (sample SAMN10404973, study PRJNA504765) | marine sediment metagenome | isolation source: marine sediment core GS10_PC15, 103 cmbsf | place: Arctic Ocean: Southern Knipovich Ridge | collected 2010 | reverse complement strand
CCGCTGGATACTCCACAAGGTATTTCAGAATGAATATAATTCTCTATGGGATCAGCCCGGTGATCTTCGGAGTGTGGGACTACCTGATCCGATCAACACCGACAGAGATCAGACGACTCCCGTCCAGGGTAGACAACGTGGACGACTTGTCCATCTGTCAGGAGGCAAAATGGTTGATCGGGTTCTGGTTTGTTCATGGTCATGCTTCACCTGCTAAGTCTCCTTCCAAGTGGGTCCGAGATTATGATGATGGCTGGAGTGGTCCTGTTAAGAACTCCATTGCATTCAGATCACAACTCATCAAGCACTGGAAGGTTCACAACCAGTCCTATATCACCTCTCCAAACATAGAGGCAACGTGGTATATTGACGCCCCATATTCAACTAAAGCAGGACGACTCTACAAGAATCAGGTGGAGAGTTATGAAGAGCTTGCGGAGTTTTGTAGGGAGAGGAAGGGTCAGGTGATGGTCTGTGAACAGCACGGTGCAGACTGGTTGCCGTTCCGAGAGTTTCGATACATACAAAGCACACGGGCCCAGTCCAGAGAGGTGATCTGGACAAACGGTCCTCACCCCACGAAAGGCTTCGGACTGATCTGATGGGAAAAGGATTCTTTTTAGGCTCTGAACTTGCCAAGAGTAAACCACCCCTACCACGACTTCCCCAGTGTGGTGCCTGTGGTCTCTACAAAGGATGTCAGTCTCCGAAAATGTCTACATCCGGAAAAGGACGGAAGGACATATTGATTCTTGGAGAGGCGCCTGGAAGAGACGAGGATAGAAAAGGCATCCAATTCGTAGGAAATACAGGACGGGAACTCTCTCATCGACTCAAAAGGTTCGGGATAAACATGCGAGTGGATTGTGTCCTGGACAATGCGATCATCTGCCGACCACCCAACAATGCGACACCGACCACAGATCAGATCAACCACTGCCGTCCGACTCTCGTCAAGACGTTGGAGGACGTTCAGCCTAGGATCATCATCCCGATAGGTGGATCAGCCGTGCGGAGTCTACTGGGACACCTGTGGAGAGATGATGTGGGTGCGATAGGACGGTGGGTGGGGTGGAAGATCCCCTATCAACGGATCAACGCCTGGATCTGTCCAACCTACCATCCCTCCTATCTCCTGAGGTCCAGGGGAACGAACGCATCCCTCCACTTCGACCGTCACATCAGAGAGGCAGTGAAGTTAAAGGGTAGACCGTGGAAGAAGATCCCGTCGTTCAAGGACGAGGTGGAGATCATCCTGAAACCGAAGAGGGCGGCATCGGTGATCCGACAGATGATCCGAAGAGGTAAGGATGGGAGGGTTGCCTTCGACTATGAGACGAACACGATCAAGCCTGAGACCGATGGGGCATCCATCATCAGTTGTTCGGTCAGCTGGGGAGGAGATAAACCTGAACGGACTATCGCCTATCCGTGGCATGGCGACGCAATCACAGCAACCGGAGAACTCCTCCGGTCTAAGATCCCGAAGATGGGACACAATATCAAGTTTGAGGATCGGTGGACGAGGGTGGAGTTCGGTCATCCTGTGAGAAACTGGATCCATTGTTCTCAGATCGCAGCCCACGTACTCGACAACAGACCGGGGATCACCTCTCTGGACTTCCAGTCGTTCGTCCTGTTGGGACAAGAGGAGTATAGCAGCCACATCAAACCATTCCTCAGAGCCAAGAAGTCGGTCAAGGTGAACCGGATCCTGACAGAGGTGGATCTGGAGGACCTCCTTCTCTATAACGGTCTCGACTCACTGTTGACGTTCCACATCTCCACGATCCAGATCGACAAGATCGGAGGCAAACAATGAAGACCCTAGAGCAGATCCAGTCCGACGTGTGCCCTGAGGGTGGTGAACCTGGACACATCCCTCTCCTAGAAATGGGTGTCAAGATCGGAGTCCTACATTCCGGGTTGATGAAAAGGGAACACGTCTATGTCGTGGGAGACATGATTATTCTCCTTGCTCGATATGCCGGTGCCCGTGGGGTCCTCCTCCCGTTCGGGAGACATGCCATCGAAGTCGAGACGGCAGAGGAGTTCGATATTGGCACCGGGATTATGGGTGCCTTCGGAGATCTTTGTCGTGAAGAGTTGGACGAAGGACAGACGAAGAGAACAACAACGGAGTGTCTTGCGTCGTTCCTCGTGTACTTAGAGAAGTACATCAAGGAGTTCTTCCCAGCAACGAACATCCTGGAGATGGGCTACGAAGCCTGGATCAGATGCCGTTCTTCCCAGAGTTAGAACTGAAACGGAAGGCAATGTTCTCCGACTGTCGGACGTGGAGATATACTCTGTTCCGTGAGTGGGACGAATACCTTCCCCAGATCTTGTTCATCCTTCTGAACCCGTCCACCGCGGACGCGAAGAAGGACGACCCCACGAACAAGAGGTGCATGAAGTTTGCGAAGGGGTGGGGGTTCGGTTCCTTGATCTTCGTGAACCTGTTTGCCGTCCGTGGATCCGACACGGAAGTCATCCTTGAGTCCGTGGATCCTGTCGGTCCAGAGAACGATGAGATCATCCTGGCAGCAGCAGGACAGGTGGACAAGATCGTCGTGGGGTGGGGCAATCTTGGGATGTATCAAGACCGACACCTCGAAGTCCTGGAACTACTCCATGACGAGTTCCCCCTGTGGTGCTTCGGTGTCACACAAAAGGGATGTCCACTCCACCCATCGCCACGGAACACAAACCTCCCGAACGAACTGATCCTCTATGAAGTCTAGGATGACCACAACTGATGCGTATTCCCTTCTCCACGAGGGATCCCTCGCACTGTCTGAGGTGGAAGCAACTGGGTTCAGGATCGACGTGGACTATCTGGATAAGACTATCGAGAAGGTAGGGAGGAAGGTCAAGCAATGGGAGAATGAACTCCGTGAGGATGACGTGTTCTTGATGTGGCGAAAGAAGTATGGACAGAAGACAAATCTCGGAAGTCGGGAACAGCTAGGAGATATCCTCTTCAATGAGATGGGACTGCCCTGTGACGAGAGGACGAAGAAGGAAGGCAGACCGAAGATGGACGAGTCAGCTCTGGAGAGAATGGACCTTCCCTTCGTCAGGAAGTTCGTCAAGGTGGAGAAGTTCAAGAAGGTCAGATCGACGTTCCTGATGGGGATCCGGAAGGAAGTTGTGGATGGTCTTCTCCGTGCTTCTTACAATCTCCATATCGCCAAGACATTCCGAAGTACATCCGACAGTCCAAACTTTCAGAATCTCCCGATCAGGGATCCAGTCCTGACAGAGATCGTTCGTCGTTGCTTCATCCCACGAGACGGTCGGGTCATCATTGAGATCGACTATGGAGGCATCGAGATCCACTCTGCGGCATGGTATCACAAGGATCCGCGGATGATGGACTACCTGAACGACAAGTCCAAGGACATGCATAGGGACATGGCCGCACTCTGTTTTCAACTCCCGAAGGAAGAAGTCTCGAAGATAACCCGATATTGTGGCAAGAATATGTTTGTGTTCCCTCAGTTCTATGGGGACTATTATGTGAACAACGCAATGCACCTATGGAATGCCATCGAGAGGTTAAAGTTGAAGACTGAACTCGACGGGATCCCGTTGAAGAAACATCTGGAAACTGTGGGAATAACTGAACGAGGACTCTGTGATCCTGACCGGGACCCACAGAGGGGAACCTTCGAGGCACACATCCGGAAAGTACAGAAGAGATTCTGGAACAAAATGTTTGGCGTATATGGGAGGTGGAAGGACACGTGGTGGAAGACCTATCTCCAGAAGGGTGGGTTCCAAACTCTCACGGGATTCTACATTGAGGGAGTTATGAAGAGGAACGAGGTCATCAACTATCCGGTCCAGGGGGTTGCGTTCCATTGCCTCTTGTGGGCATTGATTCGGATGCTCAAGAAACTCAGGAAGAGGAAGATGAAGACTCTGATCGTCGGACAGATCCATGACTCCATCGTGGCAGATGTCCCGTTGAATGAACTAGAAGACTTCCTCGCACTCGCTATGGAGGTCATGGTCACGGAGTTGAAGAAGGCGTGGAAGTTCATCATCACTCCCATCGAGATCGAAGCAGAGGCGTGTGGTGTGGGTGAGACCTGGCACGACAAATCGGAGATAGAGATATGAGCGAGAAGAAGATGACAGGATTCTATCGGCTAGTGGAGATCTCAGGTCCCTATTCGTTCCGTCCAGCACACGGAACGACAAATATATGGTGCCGGGTGATCGACACACCCCGCGGTCTCAAGTTCGAGTTGAGGATGGGGTGGGAGTTCCCCGGTGATCGACGATACAGTGAGACAGAGAATCCGTTCGATGAGGAGTTCGTGGATAATTATGTGAGAGTGGTGGCCTATCGTCTCCGGGTTGCCTGGAATCTCTTGTCCTTGGAGATGAGTAAGATCGCAAATTCTTATTGGATCTGACTCAAGGAGATCATCATGTCTCAACAAAGTGACAAGTCGGAGGATCAGAAGAAGGCAGAGAAGGAACTCATCAAGAAACAAGGAGAGTTAGATCAGGCACTCGCAATGGTTGCAGATAACTGGCCACCTGTGTGGTTCAGGATCTTCACGAACCTGAAGGAGAGAGGATTCACTGAGGATCAGTCGATGGACCTGTTGAAGACCTACATCATCGCAACACAGGCAACGAATGGAGTCAACTGGAAATGAATCAAGAACTCTACAAGAAGCACAGGCCCACATCCTTCAAAACGATGAAGGGTCAGGATGAGACCGTTGAGATCTTGAAGGGACTCGTCAAGAAGAAGAAGGTCCCACACTGTATCCTGCTGTCAGGACCGTCAGGGTGTGGCAAGACGACACTGGGGAGGATCCTCAAGAAAAAGTTGAACTGTGGAGACGCAGACTTCTATGAGGTGAATGCCGCGGACTTCAAGGGGATCGACACAGTGAGAGATCTGAGGAGTCGGATCAACTTCTCACCCATCGATGGGGACTGCCGCATCTGGTTGATCGACGAGTGTCACGAGTTGACGAAACAGGCACAGAACGCGTTCCTCAAAATGTTGGAGGACACACCCTCCCACGTCTTCTTCATCCTGGCAACGACCCATCCCGACAAACTCCTTCCAACAATCAAGACGAGAGCAACTCACTTTGTTCTTGGAGATATAGACCCTCTCTCCCTCCAAGATCTCATCCAGACGGTTGCCAAGAAGGAAAAGATCCGACTCAGCGAGGAGGTGACTGAGGCACTCGTCGATCATTCGGAGGGATCCGCACGGAAGGCACTCGTCCTTCTTCATCAGATCTCGGAACTCGATGAGGAGGATCGGGTGGATGCCATCGAGAAGGCGGACACGAAACGTGCGGCAATCGAACTCGCACGAGCACTCATCAGCCCGAGGGGGAAGTGGACAGACGTGGCATCCATCATCAAGGACCTGGATGAGGATCCGGAATCACTGAGGTGGATGATCCTCTCCTATTCACAATCCGTCGTTCTAGGTGGGGGGAAACTCGCAAAGAGAGCAGCCTTCCTGCTAGAGATATTCGGGGAGAACTTCTACGATTCTAAGAAGGCAGGACTGACTCTCGCCTGTTGGAACGTGTTCCACGGGGAATAGCACGATAATAGGTTGGGAGAATACCATGAAGAAGAAGAAACGTAAACCGATCACCGAAGAGTTCATCCACATCGACGAGACCCGTCTCGATGAGGAGTGGGTGAATCAGCCGGGACTTCGTTTCAAGTATGGTCGGAAACTCGCCGACGCACGTGAGAGGATGGACGAAGCGAAGGCGGATCTCGACATTACGAAGGCAGAACTGGACCGTGACATCCGATCCGATCCGGAGGAGTATGGTGTCGAGAGGATCTCGGAGGCGGCTATCGCAAACGCAGTCCAACTACAGGAGGAGTTCCACAAGGCGAATGCCGTGTTCAGGATCCGGAGACACGACGTTGCCATCTATGAGGCTGCTGTCTTTGCCATCGACCACAGGAAGAGGGCCCTGGAGAAACTCGTCGAACTGTTTATGGCTGACTACTTTGCGACTCCAAGATCACCGAAGGGATCAGGTGAGGTCATGGATGAAGTGGTCAAGCAAGAAGTCCGAAGACCTAAGAAGAGGAGGCGCAAATGAAGATGACCATCATCATCGTCGTTGCCGTCATTCTTGGGATGGCATTGATCCCGTTCATTGTCTTCCTCTCCGCAAAACTAGGAGTCTACGGTGGACTCATGGGGAGGAAGTTGTTCCAACAATCTCAGGAGACCGATCATGTCGAAGAAGAGCAAAGGAAAGAAGAAGAAGAAGGATCGACAGTCCACGGCAAGGAGAAGGGCCGAGTCGAAGACTGAGGGATTCGAGATCACGAGCATCACCCTTCCAGACAACCTCTCCTTCTGGAACCCGAAGCCGGGGAATCGGAAGATCGACATCATCCCATTCGAGGCGGGAGAGGGGAACCCCTACGCAGACGAAGGGGAACTCCACTATGAGAGGACGTTCTGGGTTCACCGTGGGATTGGCCCGAATCAGGACACCTACACGTGCCCCGCCAAGACCGCAAACAAGAAGTGCCCGATCTGTGAGTTCCGTGCAAAACTCGCAAAGGATCCCGACTCCGATCCGGAACTTGAGAAGGACCTGTGGCCGAAGCAGAGGCAGATGTTCCTCATCTTCGATCACGAGGAAAAGGAGAAGGGGGTCCAGTTGTGGGAGTTCTCATTCCACAACTTCGGGAAGTTGCTCGACAGTCGCATCCGAAATTCCGACGAGGAGGACGGATATGACTACTTCTATCTGCCCGACAGTGATGGGATGACCCTCAAGATCACCATCGAGGAAGAACAGGGTGGAGGGTACACCTACAAAGTCGTCAAAGCAATCGACTTCAAGGGTCGGAAGAAGGGAATCAAGGAGAAGATCCTAGAACATGGGGTGTGCCTGGACGACCTTCCGAAGATCCTGTCCTTCGAGGACCTCAAGAAGATCTTCCTCCAGACCGAAGAGGAGGATGACGACGAGCCCAAGAAGGGCAAGAAGAAGAAGAAGGGGAAGAAGCCCTCCAAGAAGAAGAAGGAAGAACCGGAGGATGACGACGATGAGTGGGATGACGAGGATGAGGACGACGATGACTCGTCAGAAGACGATGACGATGACGATGACGAGGATGAGGACGATGACGATGACTCGTCAGAAGACGATGACGAGTCGTCAGAAGATGACGATGACGACGATGAGTGGGACGACGATGATGACGATGACGATGACGATGACGATGACGAAGCATCGGACGACGAGTCGGATGACGATGATGATCCGGACGACGACGATGACGACGATGACGACTGGGACGACGATGATGACGATGACGATGACGAGGATGAAGAACCTCCGAAGAAGTCCAAGAAGTCAAAGTCAAAAGGCAAATCCAAGAAGAAGGGAGGAAAAGTGTCGGACCACACCAAGAGTTCCCGAACGGGGAAGTCCAAGGGCAAAGGATCCAAGTCGAAGAGTAAGGGATCCAAGTCCAAGGGGAAGGGAAAGAAGGGAAAAAAGTAGTCCAGGGTGTTTGCCCTGATCCGTCTGGGATCTTTGGGGTGAGCACAGACGATCTTGATGCGTGTGTTGACTGTCCCCTGTGGGATCCTTGTGATGAGAAGCAGAACAAGGCAGCAGACGCACGTCTTGACAAGTGAAGATTCGGGAGGGGAGTCGGGCCTTTCGACTCCCCTCCCATTCTAGGAGAAACTGATGAGCACGGAAGACATCAAGAAGTCTCTCAGGAAGAAGAAGAGACGCCGACCTATCAAGACGAAGGATCTCCTCTCCACGGGATCCGCACTTCTGAATCTCGCATGTACGGGACGAGTGGAGGGTGGATTCGTCAAGGGCAGATACCACTTCTTCGTCGGAGACTCCGCATCGGGTAAGACGTGGTTCGTCCTGACTCTTCTGGCGGAGGCGGCGAAGAACAAGCACTTCAAGAACTATCGGTTCATCCACGACGATGCGGAGGGTGGGGCACTGATGGACGTGGAGAAGTTCTTCGGGAAGAGGGTCCTCCAGAGACTCGAACCTCCGGCCACGGATGACGACGGTCCTGTCTATTCCAGAGTCATCGAGGACTTCTACTTCAACGTAGACGATGCGATCAAGGACGGCCGTCCGTTCATCTACATCTTGGACTCGATGGATTCTCTGTCCTCGAAGGCGGAGGGCAAGAAGTTTGACGAGACGAAGAAGGCACACCGATCAGGGAAGGAGGCAAAGGGTGACTATGGTGATGGGAAAGCTAAGAAGAACTCCTCGAATCTTCGGAAACTTCTGACACCACTCCAGAAGTCGAAGTCAATTCTCATCATCATAAATCAGACACGGGACAACCTGGACTTCGGATTCGAGACGAAGACCCGATCAGGTGGACGTGCACTTCGTTTCTATTCGCACTTGGAGATATGGTCGTCCATAGCAAAGAAACTCAAGAAGACCGTCAGAGGCAAGAAGAGAGAGATCGGGATCCAGGCCAAGATCGAAGTGAAGAAGAACAGGTTCACCGGCCGGCTGAGAACCGTGGAAGTCCCTCTCTATCACTCACACGGGATTGACGACATCGGATCCTGTGTGGAGTTCCTGATCTCAGAGAACCACTGGAAGCAGAGGGAACAGTCCATCAATGCATCAGACTTCGAGTTCAAGGGAACGATGGACAAACTCATCCGACACATCGAAGACGAAGAACTCACACCTGTCCTCCACGAGATCGTTGCAGAGGTGTGGAACGACATTGAAGAAGCCTCTGCTGTCAGACGCAAACCTCGATACACTTAGGAGATCGACATGAAGAACTTCTATCTGACTATTCCCTGTCAGGGGAAAGACACCGTGGATGCCTTCGTCCAAGCACGAGACGTTGCCGAAGTCTCTGGAGTTATCGTCCAGATTCACGAGGCTGGATCTCGGAAGATGGTGGGACGGGTCTCTCCAGAAGGGGAGGTCCTTCTGAACAACACGGGAGACGATGTTGGGTCTGGAATCACAAGACCGGGAAAGAAGAAGAAGGAACCAAAATACACACCGAAGCAGAAGAAGGAGAAGAAGCCGAAGAACCCAGTCAATAAGACAAAGGCAAAGAAGAAGTGATCCTGTGAAGACTTGGCTCATCATCGACTCGAATTATCTCTGCTATCGAGCATTCTACTCGATGGGAGATCTCTCACATGAGGGAGTCAAGACCTCTGTGGTCTTCGGGTTCCTCCGTGAGGTGGTTCAACTGATGGAACGGTTCGAGACTGACTATGTGGTGTTCTGCTTCGATCACGGAAAGAGTCTCCGGTGTGTGTCCCATCCTGACTACAAGAGCAAACGCAAACCGAAGGATCCGGAGAAGAGGGAGGTCATTCGCGAGGTCAGGAAGCAGATCAACACACTCCGGAAGACCTACCTCCCAGAGATCGGATTTAAGAACGTATTTTCACAGAGAGGGTATGAAGCAGATGACATCATTGGATCTCTCACGGAGAACCTGGCAAAACATCGGGAGGCTATCATTGTCAGTTCGGATGAGGATTTTTATCAACTGTTGGGTCCGCGGGTCCTCATCTACAATCCGGGCAAGAAGAGACCCATGACCGTGAAGTCGTTCCGTGAAGAGTTTGGGATCAACCCTGACCGATGGGTTGATGTCAAGGCAATGGCAGGATGTTCGACTGATGACATAGACGGGATCGAAGGGATCGGAGAGAAGACTGCCGCCAAGTTCCTGAGAGGGGATCTCGACTCGAAGTCGAAAGCCCACGAGAAAATAGTCAAAGGGAACTCGATATGGAGACGCAACGTGGATCTTGTTAGACTTCCTTGGCCGGGTGTCCGGCCGTTCAAGTTGAAAAGGGACCGCATCTCGAAGGAGGGATGGAGTGCGGTGATGTCGAGTCTAGGCATCAACTCCCTGGAACTTCCTCCCTCCTTGAGGAGATGAGACGATGCGAGAAGGTAAGGTCAAGAAGATTGTGGGGGACAGAGGCTTCGGCTTCATCTCCGTGGACAACGGGGATGACGTGTTCTTCCACCACTCTGAGTGCGATGGTCAGTTCGAGCAACTGGCCGAGGGGGATTCCGTCCAGTTCGAGATCGGTCAAGGTCCAAAGGGACCACGAGCCGAGAGGGTGACGAGGGTCTGATGGCAAAAGGGTCCGAGTTCGAGCGTCTGTTCTCCCGTCGTCTGTCCTTGTGGTGGACGGACGGAAGTCGTGACGACGTGTTCTGGCGGACCTCCAACAGTGGAGGACGAGCCACAGCACGGAGTCACCGCGGGAGGACTACGTTCGGACAGGCGGGAGACATCGGGGCGACTGATCCTGTTGGACTCCCCCTCCTGGACATCGTGACCATCGAACTCAAAAGAGGATATGCGAAGGAGACGATCCACGACCTTTTCGACAGGACGGAACACTTCAAGCAACAGACATTCGAGACGTGGGTGGAGCAAGTTCAGGGATCTCAGATGTTGTCTGGATCGTTTGCTTGGCTCCTCATCACACGACGGGATCGGAGAGAGGATCTGGTCTGGATGCCTCGTGATCTTGTGGACGAGTTGAAGAAGGTGGGATGTCGGATCCATAAGAGGATCCCGTTCATCACTTTCAAGGCAGAAGTGAATGGAGAAGTCCTCCGAATATCAGGCACGACTATAGAGCAGTGGCTCGATGTCGTGGAGCCTGGACACATCAAGAAACTCACACGGAGGATCTAGTCATGGAAGGCACTCACATACTCGTCACCTGGAGGACACGTCTCGGAGGATGGTTTGCCGACTTCCTAGAGTCTGAGAAGGACGCGAACAAGAAGGCAGAGGAACTCTATAGGTCGGACTCCATCATCGAAGTCCGGATCATCGAGGGAAACTGTCTGGCAAGATGGCGGGAGGACGCTCGTCCGAACGGACAATTCAACAGTCACGAGGTTCAAGAGAGCCTCACACCACTCACCTATGACAAAGGAGTCCCACAATGAGACACAAGCAACTCATCGAACGTATCAACTTATGGGTGATGACCCTGTGCATGATTGTGTTTGCCGGGTTGTTTATCCACACGATCTCCCATTCTACGGTCCAAGCGGCAGATCCACCGATTTCCCATTATCAAGTTCGGATCATCAAGGTCCTCGATGGGGACACGGTGAGGGCAGACGTGATCCTGGGCTTCTCCATAGCTCTCTTGAACGAGTCGATCCGACTCCAGGGGTTCGATGCTTGGGAGACCTCTCGTCGAAGGAGGACGGTCACGATCACAGACGAGGAACTCAAGAAGGGTCAAGTCGCCAAGAAGGATCTCATGGACCTCTTGGAGAAGCACAAGGGTAGGGTCTATCTGATGAAGTTCGGAGATGGTCGTGGGGTCTATGGACGACTCACCGGCTTCCTTGTGGTCTATCCCAAAAAGGGGGATCCCATCGAGATCAAGTTGTGGATGCGTGAGAGAGGACATCAACGCAAAGACCCATGATCGAAGAACTCCACATCAGGAACTTTCAGGTCCACCGTCACCTTGACATCCAGTTCGATCCACGGGTGACTACGATCATCGGTCCCAGTGACTCCGGGAAGTCGGCAGTCATCCGGGCACTGAGATGGGTCTGTCTGAACCGACCGAACGGAGACGCCTTCATCCGGGAGGGATCCGGTGGGGTCAAGGTCCGTCTGATCGTGGACGGTCACAAGATCGTCCGGAGACGTGGTGGATCCTTGAACCTCTACTCCCTGGACAAGAAAAACTTCAAGGCATTCGGGAATGAGGTCCCTCCGGAGATCTTGAAACTCGTCAACATCAACGAGATCAACTTCCAGAAGCAACACGACGCAGCCTTTTGGTTCTCGGAGACTCCGGGTCAGGTCAGTCGAGAACTCAATGCCATCGTGGACCTGAGTGTGATCGACTCGTCCCTATACAACATCAATGCAGAACTCCGATTCTCTCAAGGTATTGTCCGGGCTGATCTCGCACGTCTCAAGGGAGCACGGGAGGACCTGGAGAAGTTCAAGTGGGTCCCGGAAATCCACGAGGACCTCTGTCGGTTGGAGAAGGTCAAGGAGACACTGGACGAGAGACGGTCACGGTGGTCCTCCCTGGACAGCCTGTTGACTCGGATCTCCGAGACGACACACACCCGTGCCAAGTACAGAGACGCTGCCACAGGACTCCGTTCCGTGGTCAAACTGGGGAGATCTTGTCGGAAGGTCCATGATCGACGAGATTCACTGACTTATCTGTTCCACGGGATTCAGACCCACAAGAAGATCATGGAGACGGGTGTCCCCGATCTGTCTCCAGTCACGAAAGCACTCAAGAAGTTCCACGCCTTGACGGAGAGACGAGTTCAACTCACCGCAACCATCAAGAGAGCCCAAGTCTCAGAGGAGGAGTCATGTCTAAAAAGACAAAAGGCAAAGGACGCAGACGCCGAACTCAAGAAGAGGATGGACGGGATGTGTCCTCTCTGCGGAAAGAAGCGATAGCCGTTCTCTGTTCTGACATCCACCTGTCTCACAAGTGCCCGGTAGCTCGTTCACCGGAGGACTGGTATGAAGCACAGGGGAGAGCACTGGAACAGTTGGCAACCGTCTCCTATGACTCAGGCGGGATCCCGATCATCTGCGCCGGTGATGTATTCGACAAGTGGAATAGTCCACCCGAACTCATCAACTGGGCACTCGACAATCTTCCGGAGATGTATGCGATCCCTGGACAACACGACCTTCCCCATCACAATCTTGAGGACATCGAGAAGTCTGCCTATTGGACTCTCGTCAAATCGGGAAAGATCATCAACATTCACGACTTCGAGATCATCGAACTCAAGAAAAGGAAGAAGACGGACGGGCATCTGTGGTTGTATGGATACCCGTGGGGTCGTGATCTACAACCTCTGGGTGAATGTGATGGCAGACGTGAGGTCACTCTTGCAGTCGTTCACAAATACGTGTGGAAAAAGGGCAAAAGTTATCCAGGGGCAAAGAAGGAAGACAAGATCAACAACTTCATCTCTACGAAGTTGGAGGGATACGATGCTGCAATCTTCGGAGACAACCACAAGTCGTTCCTGATCGACGGATGGAACGTCTTGAACTGTGGGACATTGATGAGACGCAAAGCAGATGAGTTTGACTATGAACCCCACGTGGGTGTCCTGTTCCGTGATGGTCATATCGAAAGAGTGAAACTCGACACATCAGAGGACAAGTTCATCGACGTGGGTCAAGCCGTGGAACTCGTTGAACGGGCATTAGACATGACACAGTTCATCCAGGAATTAGCTGCTCTAGGACAAGGGAGTCTGGACTTCATCGACGCAGTGAAGAGATTCCTAGATGAGAACAATATAGATCTGCCCGTTCGGAAACTCGTCACGGAGGCAATTGACGGAGGATAGCATGACGCTACCCTGGATGGATCCGGATGGAGGACTGGACAACTTCACAAAACAATTCATCGAGGCACTATATGAGGAGTCATGGGATGTTTATGATACCACCTTGATCAAACACAAGACTGGACAGTTGAAGGAGGACAGAGGGACCTATCTCCCAACACCGCTAGAGATCTACGAACGACTAGAGGATCTCAAGTGGCTGTCGTTCAACGGGTTCCCTTCCCGCTTCATCTGTGGAGTCATGCAACACGAGACTCCAGGGATAGATATCGTCCGGAAACTCACGAAGGTCCACGGCTCGAAGGGGGCATATGAGAGACTCGTTCAGTTCGTTCCTTCAACAGAATATGATCGGGAGGATTCAGGATGGCAATCAACTTGAAGCAATACAACAAGTGGAAGAAACGAGTGGAGGAGTTGCAAACCGAAGCCGACAAGGCAGAGGGCAAACTCGAACAACTGATGACCGAACTCAAGGATGACTTCGAGTGTGAGGATCTCGAAGAAGCCGAGGACCTCTTGGAGGGACTCCGGAAGGATGAGGTCAAGGCACAACACGCCTATGAGAAGGAGTCGGCAAAGTTTGAGAAGGAATGGGAGGAGGTTCTCAATGAGTGATCTGTCCAAGTATCGGAAGAAGGTGGACGAGTCCCTAGCAATGCTCAAGACAGCCAAGGAGATTGTGAAGAGAGAACAAAGGAACTATACGAAGTCAGAGACCCACCTTTTCAACGTGGAGGAAGCTATGGGACTCCTCCAGATCGTGGCCCAACAGATCCAACAACGAGTCCACGATCAGATTGCCGCGGTCGTGTCCCGTTGTCTGGAGGCTGTCTTCGATGACCCCTATGAGTTTCGTCTTTCCTTCGAGCAGAAGAGGGGGAGGACAGAAGCCAAGTTGTCCTTCATCCGTGAGGGGATGGAGATCTCTCCGATGGACGGATCCGGGGGTGGGGTGATCGACGTGGCGTCCTTCGCACTCCGCCTGGCGTGTCTGATGTTGACGAGACCTCCGGGGAGACGACTTGTGATCCTGGACGAGCCGTTCAAGTTTGTCTCTGAGGAGTATCGAGAACGAGTGAAGGTGATGCTAGAAGAACTCGCGGACGAGTTGGGTGTTCAGTTCGTGATGGTCACTCACATCGACGAACTACAGACAGGCACCGTCATCGAGATAGGTTAGCTTTGTGTGGTCAAGCTCCCGGAAAGCTAACATAGAATGCCTCCGCCCTGGATGAACTGTCTGTAGAGGACAGTCTTGATCCCGGAGACCGAAAAGACGGGACTCCAGGGCGGAGGACTTGATTCACAATCCCCTCTCTAACTTTGTAAGACGGAGGAGGTCGGCAAACTTCGCAGTGCCATCTCCGATCTTGGAGAGGAGGGTCTGTATTTCCGTCTCGTCTGCTGAGAGTGTGGGTTGGATGGGGTTCGGGTTTGGGGTCACGGCCGTCACGGTTCCACGAACAACCGTCACAGTAGCATCTCGTTTATACAATAGCAACAACTTCTTCAAGGTTGCGTCTCCGACCTTTGCCTTGAGATAGCCCGCATCAGACCAGACCATGCTCTTAGTCTCGACCTCATACAGAGCCATCACCTGGCTGTCGGCGGGGTTGTACCAAAGGATCATAAGAGTTCTCCTATTACGACGTAATTGTAAACTCTGCCGCTTTTGTTTGGGTCCCCGTTGCCGCTGTTGTCATCCACTGTAAACCCATCAGAATTGATAGAAATTATACGATTATCCTCAAATTTTGAGGTATCTTTGATTGCACCACCATTGGCATTGTCATCTATAATGGCGGACGTAGTCCAGTAGGTGGTTAGGAGGGCGTCCGAAGTTTTTCGTGGGGTTATCATAATAAAATGGGCATCAAGATCTTCAGTCCAGGCTACTATGGCCTGACTTGTCGTGCCGTCTCCGGTGTACGTTCCCGTAAGAATCTTCGCTCCCTTTGGTTCTACAACTTGTGCATCAATGTGACTCCCAACAACAGCCCACAACGCCGTCTCTTGTTCAGAAGTAAGAACGTCCGCCATGAAGATGTGAAGGAACCCCTCATCCGTCAGGATGTGATCGACATCGACAACAACATCAGCGTCATCGTTGATCTCCATAGCAAGACTGCCGATATCGACGTATGTCTGTTGGCTGGGATAATCTGTCACCGGCATTAGGACACCTTCTCGGCAATGATCCTTGCGTTCCGGATCTTAGCGGTATGGGCTGCATTAGACGAGGAGAAGTCAATGTCGAAGTCATGCGAAGCCGCGGTCAAGGTTCGTTTCACAGTCGAACTTATGGAGATGTAGCCTCCTCCATTATTTGGATCCGGCTGAATCGTCCCACCGTTCAAGACCGTCGTGTCATCCTCCTGGAATTGATAGTTCACATCACGGTTTGCTGTGTCCTGAGCGACATCGGCACAGAATGTGATCTTCCAGTCAGATGCCTCCGAAGGTGTGAACGTCAACTTCAACTTCGGCACGAAGACTGTGCTCTGAGTTGTGGTTTCTCCATCGCTGATAGCCGAGAAGGAGGTGGGGATTGCGTCATCACCCACGAGTGCCGTCCCACTTCGTCGGAGATACTTTCCATCGGGCACATCACCGACGAGGAGAGTGGTGGGGCCATCCGTTTCCCTGATGTTTCTGACAGCCGCGTCGATGATGTCCGCAGGAACGAACGGGTCATCGCCACCAGAGATAAGCCCCAGCCGATCGACCACGATGAGATCCCTGTCCGGCATCGAGAGGACGCGAGTCGTAGCCGTTGTGATCGCACCAGCGTCGATCCTCATCTGCTTTGTATTATCTACAGGATCTTGGACTAGACTCACGGTGTCATCTACAGGGAACGCTGGGTTCGCAGTGAGATCCAGCACGGCTCCCGTGTCGTCCTTCTGCTTGAACTTCCCATCTGCCTCATCTACGAAGATGAAGGTGTGACCTAAGGGTGGCGTCGGTGGTTCAAGTCCTTCAATGAATCTGATGTCTGACATATTAAGTCTCCAAGATGAGGGATCCTTCAAGTTCCAAAGAGCCATCAACCGCTAATGAACCGTGGACAATCATCATTCTGTTGGCTGCTATGTTTGCGGTCTCTCCTGCTGCAACTTTGCTATAGCTATATCGGTCCTCTGAAAGGGGATCCGAGTGTGCCTTCCCAGCACAGCAACAGTCACCGAAGGGCCAAGTCCTTCCGTTGTCCTCGTTGAAGAGATAATCCAGATCCTTCCTCTGTCCACCACATGCCCAGAAGCCCAACAGATCCACCGAACCCCCGGAGAATATATCACTCGCATCCGACAATGCCATTACACCGATCCCCAGACTTGAATTCACAGGTGCTTTCCCTGAGAACGAGGCGGTCTTGAGAATCCCATCTGCATAGATAAATAGATTCCCATCACAGTCCACACCAGCGGCGACATTGTGGAAGGATCCGTCATTGAACCCGGAGGCATCGGTCTCAATGGTATGTACTCCGCCTGACCCATCTCCCATCCGAAAGACTATCTTGTGAGTGGGGGTTGTAGTCGGGTCGAGATACAAGGACCACTCATCCGTCGATCCGGGGATCTTGCTGTTGCTCTTTGCTACAATCGGACCTCCGGATGTATTGCTGAACCATAAATCCACAAACCGACCGTCTTGAAGACTCCATCCTCTCTGATGATCGTGGACGAAGTGAGAACCGGAACCCGATATGCGAGCCGTTCCGATCTTACCGGGAACGGATCCATTCGAGAACTGGTCCTTCAAGTTCAGACGACGAGGACCTGAGTCGATAGCATCACCACTCGACTCGTTCATATCATAGAATGCATAGAGGTTCCGGCACGGATCTGGCTGATTCTGTGCTGGAGGTTGATGAACGAGCCATCGTCCATACTTATCTCGTTCGACAACAGTGAACTCTTGAGGGATGTTACCTGACCATACGTTAAAGACTGTGTGCGCCTTGATCTTACTTGTCGGGTTCTCCACGAGGGTGATCGTGTTGGAAGAGGATCCGAGAACGATCTTGTAGATCTGACACTCCGCCTCTCCAGGTGTGGTCCCTGACCGTGCGGGGATACCAGACGCCGAGGTTGGCTTGGCGATGTGGATCTCTGGAGACATCTGTGGATGGACATCATCCTGTTGCCACCGATCATTCACCCGTAGGTTCAGGACTTCAGTGATGAGGTCCTGGATCTTCTTCTTGTCGGCGGGTGTGAGGAAGAGTGCCATGACTTTGCCTTGTTAGATAAACGTGACCACGCTCCAGGAAAGCTAACCTCCCACCCTGTCTCCGGGGATGACGTGGATCCTCAACTTCACGGTGTGCTTCTTAGCACGGACCCACACCCTTGAGGCATCACAGGTGTCTCCAACGAAGAACCGACCGGGGAGAACCTTCCAATGCCCTTTCGTGCTCTTCTTGGGTGTTGCACCCACGAAGATCTCCAGGATCGTCTCCTGGAGTTTCCTCTTCTCGTCTTCGTCAGCCTTCACCTGTTTCCCGGTCGATGTGATGTTCCGAAGGACGAGATGTCCCGGCTGAGTCACCCAGCCTGTGTCCAGGGGTGTCCATTCCCCCTTGATGTCGGCTCGTCGGGAATAGGGCTCGTCCCCACTCACAGGGATGAGGTGGGAGAACGAGACCATGACCTGAGATGGATCCTCCCCTGTGGTCTGATGGGCGAGGTGGAGTTGTGCCGTGAGTCGGTCGTTGTCCTTGAGTTTCTCCCCCTTCGCGGTGACAGGGATGGGATCCTTGTCTACGTCGAACCCCTTCGGTAGTTGTGGTGTGTCTGACATAACGGTCTCCTAGAGAACGAGTGAGATGCCCAGTGTTGTGAAGTCTTCCTCTGGATAGAAGTCGATGTCCGTCTTGAAGACGTTTGCAATATCGTCTATGGGTCTGCCCTTGGAGTCCAGGAAGACTCTCGTGTTCTCCCCATTCTCGTCCTTGTAGATCTCGAACCGTTTCGGGTTCTCCTTGAACGTCTTCGGATCAATGTCGGGATCCACTCCATCGGGATCTAGTGCTGGGTTGATCGAAGATCCGGGGGCGTGACCTTGGAGGGATTTTGACCCTTCGTTGTCGTGTGTGCGGTCGAACGTGTTGAAGTCCACATCGAACTCATAGTCAATCGAATAATAGAACGAGCAAACTCCGAACAACAATCGGGTCCAGGACACGTTCGAGAGTTTCACCTGTCGAGCAGCTAACCCGAACGCCACATCATCGTTCACAGAATCCACGAGGTTTGCGAAGTTTGTCAGGGGAAGGGTCAACTTGTTCGTCCCGATCTTGATTGTCGGTCGGTTGTGATCGAACTCAACGATGGGTCCGCGGACCCTCTCGTGTGCTGTGTTCTTGATGGGGTTTCCGAATCTGTCCTCTGTTGCTTCCTTTGTGTACTTGACGAAGGATCCACTCTGTCGATCAGGTTCCGACAGAGGATCCTCGATGTCCGTGTCCTGGCATCGGGACAGTGGCTTCGTCGTGAAGAGGTTCTCTGCAATCCAGAAGATGTTCTTCTCTCGGATGACGACGGGTGTGACCCGGAGTGTGGGCCAGGCGAGAGCAAACAGATCCGAGTCATTCCCGAAGACCCACCCGGCACCCGTCACGGGAAGCCCGGGTGTGTTCATCACTACCTCCGGTCCATCATCCGGATCGTCGGTCTTGATGAGGAACCGGATCTTGTAATCCCTGTGGCCCTCCTTGTCCCTCTGGAGGTTCCAGTCAATGCGTCCGAGTAAGGTTGCTGCCATTATATGTTCGCCGGTTCGATGACCACGGGGACAGGGTTGTCCGGGTTTCTGGGGTCGGTGTTCGTCTCGATGAGTCCGAGAATCGTCTCCAACGCATCGAGGGTCTCACCCTGATCTTCTTGTTCTTCGGGAAGTTCCTGAGCAGGTCCGAAGTTCACGTCTGGAAGAATGGATTCTCTGATTCTGTCACCTATTCCCTCCAACTTCTCAGCACCGGGGATGGTTCCTACCTGTCCGAGATCCTTGAGGATCGGGACGTTGCTCGTCTTGATTGCTCTACTCTGGAACTCTTCGAGACGTGCGATTGCCTCTGCGGTTCCGGACTCGACAGCCTGGATCCCTTCGACCTTGAACTTCACCGGCTTCACTTTGTCGATCCCTTCCCTTGCCTTCTTGAGTGCACGGTCGAAGGTGTCCACGTTGATGGCACCCGCGTCGAAGAGTTCCTGGAGTTCCTTCTGTCTATCTGCGAACTTCTCCTGTGAGGTCTTGAACTGATCCGTGACCTGTTTTCCCTTCTCCATCAAGGTCTTCTGCTTCTCCATTGCTGTGAGTTGCTGATCTAGGACACGAGTCAGAATTAGAGACTCGTCCTTGACCCCCTTCAACAACAACTTCTGGATCTCCAGTTCTCTCCCAGAGAATCCGAAGAGACTGACCTGCTGTTCGAGGGACTTGTTGAGGGTGTCAACTTGGAGGATGAGTTTCTTCTCCTCTTCCGTGAGACCCGCGAAGGATGGGACCTCGATGTCCTCCGCACCCGCCTGTCCAGCCTTGACTCCCTTGTTGAGTGCCCCTCCGATCTCCTTCCCGGTCTCGAAGATAAACTCAGGAAGGTCTGCAATTGCCGACTCGAATCCCTCGAACGGTGCCTTGAGGTTCGATAGTTCCTCCTTGAGGATTGCTCCGGCCGCCTTTAGGAATCCCTCCTGTCGTCCCACGTCGAAGTCTTCACCGATTCCAGAGATAAACTCGGAGACATCTACCTCTTCACCTGTGAAGATGGATGCCAGGATCTCCGCGGACTTCTTCTGGAATCCCACCATCAAGTTGATCCCCTTGACGATTCCCTGCCCGATGAACTTGACGAACTCGATGGTGAAGATTCTCTCGAACAATGCAATCATCGACCCCTGCCATGCCACGAACAACCGGAAGACTAGACGAGTTCCCACGACTGCGTTCTTCCCCATGTTGACGAGGAAGACCTGGAAGAGACGACCCATGTCGTTGATGATCCCTCTCCAATTGTCTCGGATGAAGTTCGTGAGGATCTCGAAGTTCGCCGAGAAGTTTGAGAAGAACCCGACCACGTTCGTGAAGAAGTTCTTGGCTCGTTCCAGGACAGAATCCCATGCACTCTTCAACGAATCAGCACCCACCAACTTGAAGATAGCAAACCCGATAGCGGTTGCGACGGCAGCGAACTCGGCAGCCATGATAGCAAGTCCGACTGCGATGGCAGCGGCAACGAAAATCACTTCGAGTCCGATTGCCAGGAATCCGGCGATGGCAGCTATGATCCCTCCGACCACTCCCACAACAAGTCCCAAGATCACCAACAGAGGACCGGCTGCGGCAAGGACTCCGGCGATCCCGATGATCCAGAGTTTTGTGTTGTCGTTCAGTTCACTCCAGAACTTGAGACCTCTCTTGATGATGTCGTTCACCCTCAGAATGAACGGTGCGAGAAGACCTCCGATCTCGATGCCCACGAGCCGGACATTGTTGAGGAGGATCGTCATCTGATTGTTGAAGGACTTGAGTTGCTTGTCGGCGATCCGATCAGTCGTCCCTCCGGCCGCCTTGAGTTGTTTCTCCCATTCCTTCATCGCCTTGGACATCCCGACGAGGGGGAGGATTGACTTCTGGGCGAGAGCGGCAAATCCCAGTTGTTCCAACGCGGCAACTCTCTGAGGACCCGTGAGATCCTTGAACGAGTTCTCCAGATCCCCGATCACGTCGATGAAGTTCCTGTATTGTCCGGTCGCCTCATCGACCACCTTGATCCCTCGTCTCTCGAACTCCTTGGCGTTCTCATTGAATGCGTTCGTGGTCAACCGGATGGCACGTCCCAGTAGACTTCCGGCCTCGGCCCCCTTCTTTCCTTGGGAGGCATACGCACTCAGGAGGGCAACCTGAGTTTCGAGTTCGATGCTCATCACCTTGGCGGCAACCGCAGCATCATTCGTCAAGGATTCGGAGAACTGCTGGATGGTGGCGTTCGCGAGTTCGTTTCCACGAGCCAACACGTCACTGATCCGGACGAGACCCCTGAGGTTCCTCTCCGTGTCCTTGGACTGTAAACCCAAGGCAGTCTGCGCATCCGTCAAGAGGTCAGTTGCGGTTGCCATGTCGAACGCACCGGCAACCGCAAACCTTTCCACCTTCCCCAGAGCACCAACAGATTGTTCAGCACTCAGACCGGCAGACGCAAGGAAGAAATAAGACTCGGCGAGATCTTGAGGTGCCGTGATAGATCTTCCGGAGATCGCCTTCGCCACATCCTCCATCTGTCGTCTGATCTGAGGAGTCACCCCCTGCATGATGGAGAGAGATCTCGTCATCGCCTGATCGAACTGACCGAACGACCGAACGGAGAGGGCACCGAACCCCACAATGGGTGCCGTGACGAAGAGAGCCATCCTCCGTCCCATAGAAGTCATCGAGGCCCCAACACTCTGGACTCGATTCCCGACCGTTGCCATTCTCTTGGCGACAACAGCAAACTCCTGTCCGAGTTGTTTCTGGGCACGTCTATAAGTTGCCGTGCTTATCAACCCCAACTTCTGGAGATTGTTTAGTTCCTTCAGTCTCTTTTGATACTGTTGGGTGGGCGTTTTTAGACTTGCGGTGATCTGTCTCGCACGTTGAAGTTCCTGATCGTACTTCTGTTGTGCCGCACGGGCAGCCGGCAACTCGGATCTCGCCTGTTTAATCGCACGATTGTAAGTCCCCTGACTGATCGCACCACGTCTCAGTAGATTCTCGACTTCCTTGACCGTGTTCCCATATCGTTCGGTCGGAGATCGGAGACTCTCCGTGAGTTGTTTTCCAAGTCGGATTGCGTCGTTCTGTTTTTCCTGTGCTTTTCTCACCCTCTCCTGAGCCTGTTGAACTTCTGGGAGTTCCTTACTCAACTCACGGACTGCTCTGTTGTAGGTCTCCTGAGTGACTTTTCCGGTCTTCAACAGTCCACTGAGTTCCTTGACATTCCGTTCATATTTCTCTTGCGGAGTCAGTACGGCCTCCGTGATCTGTCTTGCTCTTAATGTCTCCGCATTCATTCGTGCCTGTGCAGCCTGGACCTCCGGGAGGTTTAGTCTCGCCTCTTGGAGGGCGCGGTTGTAGATGTCCTGACTGATCGCACCGCGTTGGAGAAGGTTGTCCAGATCCCTGACCGTCTCTCCATATACTTCGGTCGAAGTTTTCAGAGCATCAGTGATGGCCGCACCTTCAGCCAGTGCTCTGTTCTGGGCGGAGACGGCCGCCTTGACCTGACTCTCGATGTCCTTGACCGTCTTCTCCGTATCCCTGACGGCCGTCTCCAAGACCTGCTTATAGGACTTACCATCACCGACGAGTCGGATGACTAGGCGTTCGAGTTCTGTTCCTTCGGCCATAGGTCAGTCCCTCATCGTTCTCTTGTCGGGATCCATATCCTTCCTTCGTTTCCCCTTCTTACTTCCTTGCGCGAGTGAGAACCAAAAGGCCTTGGACTTCATCGAGGCGTGTTTCTTCGACTGTGGAGTGGCCTCCTCCCCCTTCGTATCGAACTTGATGAGGAAGTGTTCAGGCTTGATTCTCTTCTTGTGCTTCGCAAGGACACGACGGATCTCACATGCGATCTGTGCGAAGAAGTAATCCTCCCGGTGGAATCCGTTGATCTCCTGCTGCAGGTAGACCCTCCAGTCTACGAACTCCGTGGAGGTCGTTTCCCTCTTGCATCTCTGGACTGACATTTTGAGGTGAGACGCCAACTTCATCCACTCACGAGTCTCACCCCGCCTCAATCGTTTTTTGCGTCGTCCTCCGCACTTTCGTCAAGACCGGAGAGTTCCCGTGCCTTGTTGTAGAGTTGGGTGACAACACTGGATGGCCAGGACTGGATCGTCTTCTCGTCCACCTCCTCTTCTCCGTCGTCCGTGACCTTGACAAGGCACTTCATCACGAGACCGGACTGGATACCCTTGAAGTTCTTGAGTCCAAGGATGGCACCCGTTCTCTCGTTGATCCTCATCTTCGACCCGACCTTGTTGAGATACTCGTCTCGGAACTCTCCGTCGAGTTCCCGGAGCATATACTCTTGATCCTTCTCTGTCTCTGGGTCGATCAACGTGACCGGGATCTCCTTCTTCTTGAGGTTGAACCTCAAACCTTCCTGCTCGTCTTCGATCATTGTGGTGGTCTCGTCCTTCTTCATGGTTCGGTCTCCTTGAAGTAGAGAGAGGTTGAAAAGGAGGGTCCCGTCATCGAGACGGGACCCTCCACGGTCGCTGCTTCGTTCAGTTCACTCAGGCTGCCGGAGTGTGGACGGGTTCGATCTCGTCTCCGTTCTCGTCCTGATTCGATGCCATGATCGTCACGTCCGCGGTCGGCTGCTCACCTTCCACGTTCTCTCCGGGAGTGAAGTCATCCAACCAGCCGAAGAACTCCAACTCATCCCCATCGGGGAACGTGATCGTGATGAGTTGGTTCACGTTCACCATCTCCACGATCTCCGGATAGACGAGAGGATCGTAGGCGACGGTCAGTGAGGACTCGCCCAAGGTGATGAGTTGCTTCGGGTTCTTCGTTCTCCACCTCTCGTTCCGCATCGTGGTGGTGTCTACCTCTCCCCCACCTTCGACACTGGGAGGAGTGACGGTCTTCTCGAAGAACTTGATCGCCGGGTTCGCGGCGAAACTGATGAGTGTCTGATATCCATCATCGAGTCGTTTAGACATGATGCTCTCCTTCTGTTCTGGGTGACTGACTAGGTGTCAGTGGAAACTGTGATGGTTCCGTTCTGTGTGAAGATCTCTCTCCGTTTTGTATCATCGGGATCCGGCCCGATGTCGATGGGTGTTCCAGTTTGGGTTGTGCTTTGCATCGTGTAGGTGGTGGGACCTATCGTGACTTTCGTCCTCAAGATCTCGTCCAGGAACCCTCGTGCCTCGTCGATCTTGGCAGAGACTTCCGAATGGATTCTCCCTCGAACACGAACCTGGAATCCTGGATGGGAGATGGTCTCTCCCGTCCGCATGATCCTCCCATCCCTTGTTCCGGAGGTATCGTAGACGCAGATCGCATTGTCGTTCACTTGAGGGATGTCTGGGAGATGACCGAAGAACACAGCCCACTTTCCTCCCGGACTGGATCCTTGATCCGGTCCTAGACCCTTCGTGATGAAGTAAGTCCTGAGGATCTCTGCGGGTGAGTTGTTCATCTGACGATCTCCTTCTTGATGATGTCTGCCATGGCTCCCGCCTCGTCACGAGCCGGTTGTTCCAGGAACTTTGCCTGTTTCCCCGGTTTGTGTTCGGCTTCAAGATCCTCGTGAACGAAGACCGCGTATTCAGTGCCATAGGAGACGACAACTTCAACATCGAATCCACTCCCTTCCTTCCTCGTGTTTGCGGAGTTCTTCAAGACAGCAAATTCAACGGGAACGATGATCTGACTTTTCCGTTGAAGATGGAGTCCTGCCTTGACGACTCCTCGTTCCATTCCCTTTGCATGTCGTTTCTCTACCTTCCTTAACGCTGCTTTGACCTTGTTGAATCCTCTGACGTTGCCCATCACATCCACGCCGTTCTCAGCGTCTCCCTCACGCGTAGGTTCGGAAGCTCATCGAACTTTTCGATGCGATAGACTCTTGAGTTGTCAAAGGGATCCGCACTTGTCGGGTTCTCCAGTGTTGAGAACTCTCCCTTGCGAAGAAGATCTCCCACCTCCATCACTTGATCCACGAATGCCTTGGCCTTCGCGACCTGTTGATCTCCCGTCGCAGTCAGGAATAGTTCATTCGAGTCTTCCCATCGACAGTCAAACTCCTCCGGGGATCCGAACGTCGGTTGACCGGAACCACCGACTCCGGTCAGCGGCCACCTGACCGCCTTTTGCCGACGCATCGTTGTGATGATCCCCATCAGAACTCCTAGCTGCCGAGCTTGAAGACTCCGACCGTGACCGTAGTCACCGCATCGTAGGTCCAGGCGACCTTCTTCGTTCCGTCGTTGAACGTCCCGGTCGGGAAGGGTCCAATCTTTCGGGTCTCTGTTGCCGGGACAACGACGGCCAGTTCCGCAACGGCCAACCCGTCCACGGTTCTGGGGGTCGTGAATGTGGCGGTGTGAGGGGAGGCGTCGCCGTTGACGATCTCCACATACTCCAGTCCAGTGTTCACGAAGTCGTCACCGGCCACATCGGCCGCGACCAACACAGGAAGAAGTCCGTCACCCGCACGGTCGATTGTCTGAACTGCCAAGGTCGCCATGATGTTCTCCTTTTCTCTTGGGTCAACAGTGAGGAGTCCCAAGCCACGTTGCTGAGACTTTTCGTTGCGTTCCGTCTACTGACTTCTTACTGAGTGCTGCCAGTGCTCCCGACGAGTCGATCACAATAGCTTGTTGACCGTATATCGTCACGAGCAAGGCGAGGTCCACCTTGAACTGTTTCTTCTCCGAGACCGATCCGGCAGACTCCATGTCCACCCTCAGATCTCGGACGGCATAGAAGTGTGCCGCCAACCATCTCTCAACGAGTTCGAGTTCAGCGGCATCTCCTAAGGTTACGGGTTCAACGTGAACGTCCACAAGTTTGCTAGCCACTTCGATGAACGGAGCGAGATCTGTCGAGATGTCGTCCGCGGTCTCGACGATGAGTTTCACTGCGTCGGATGTTGTTCGGATTGCCATCAGGCTCCCACTTTGTAGGCTGCAACGAAGAGGGAGGTAGTCTTAGAATAGGAAATGTTCATCTTCTTGAGGGAGTCGTTGAACGTCTTCTTCTTAAAACGTCCTACTCTCCTCTTTTCCCCAGCCGGGACAACCACGATAAGATCCTGGACCGCCTGGCCGTCCACTGTTCTGTTCGCCTGGAATGTCACAGTGGTGGACGTTCCGTCGTCATTCCGGATCTCCACATACTCCAGTCCAGTGTTCACATAGTTCTGACCATCGACGGCAGGGACAAAGGATGGGTCAAGACCTTCGGCGGCAATGACTTGGATAGTCAGTCCAGGTTCGGGCAACTCGAATGCCCCCATGTCATACGCAAGTCTCTGAGGTCTTCCGACTCCGAAGATGTCATCCACAACGGAGGCGACAATCTTCCCTGCGTCGATTGCCGGAGATCCACCCTTGAGAGTGAACTCGTCACCGGCTGGATTCACGAAGACATCCGTGTCCGTCTGACTGACGAGGTGCCCTGTTCCACCGAAGTCGTCTGCTGTCGCGTCCTCCGACAGGTTGTTGTTGTGGGTTGTGTTGAGTATCTCTATACCACCGCTTCCAGATCCCTCTTCGTAGTCGGCGGTTCCGTTGTTCATACAGATGTTGTTCTCGATGATGACGGTGATCGTCGTGGTGAGACCCCCTCCGGCAAAAGCAGCCGGCCTGATTCCGACCTCGGCTCCACCCGCACCATAACAGACGTTGTTGTAGATTTCCCCTCCGTTGCTTGCATCCGATCCAGTAGCTAGGGCAGAGATGTCGATCCCTCGTGCAGTGTACCCGATGCAGACGTTGTTTCTTATGACATGCCCACCACCACCAAACTGATTTGTAATGGTGGAGCCTATACATTGCTGCAAGATTCCCGCCACGTCTACTAGGCAACCGTCTATCAATACGTTCTTATTTGTTCCAATGATGTTGATACTGGCCCCGCTGCCGCCCGTTGCGAGTATTCCAAGACCTTCTATTCGCACGAAGTCTACCCCGACTCCTAGAAGGTTGCCGAAGCCGGGGGAGTCCTCTATATGGGCTCCACTTGTCGGGTCGATTCCATCATGTCCCTCACCATCTGCGACGTAGGTCCGTAGGAAGTTGATGGCGTCCGCGGTGGAGAATCCAGCCAAGTCAAGAAGACCTAAACTGGCGCCCTTGAAACAGAGTGCCCACTGGAAGGGACTGGGATGGGATCCTGTCGCTGTGTGCCACGAGGCGAGAGTGAGATGATCTCCCCCACCTCCAGGCTTGACCGTGCTGATGAAGGGATAGTTGGCGAGTGCCCCCATATCGAAACTTCTGGAGACACTCGTCACGGGTTCGGTCGCATGGGGATGACCCACGGCATCGTTCAGGAACAAGGAGGATAGATTCTTTCCAGACTGGAAGGCAGCAGACCCATCCTTCAAGAAGTAGGAGTCAAGGGCCGGGTCGATGAAGACATCCGTGTCGGTCTGACTGATAACGTGCCCGGTTCCTCCGAAGTCATCAGCAGTTGTATCCTCTGACAGATTGTTGTTTGCGGTTACATTCACAACCGCGGTCCCTCCCGCACTGTTCTCGTTTTTAACAAAGTCTGCCCGATTGTTTCCCATCCCGATGCAGTTCTCGCAGGTGACATTTGTGGTTGCCGTTCCACCGAATGCCTCAGCCTCGAAACGGAAACCATCAAACGCAGAAGAGTTAGGAGAATAGACTGTGCAATTCTGAATTTTGACCTCGTGGGACTCAGATCCTGCGAAAGTGACGCATCGGACTTCAATGCCGAAGGATGAACCATTCGCTCTAATCGCAATGCAGTTTCTGATGACGTTCCCGGACGAAGTGGCGGAGCTAGAATCGAGGAAGATTCCTGTCCCTCCTGTCCCAGCAGAGAAGTCTGCCAGGATTCCTTCAACTATTAAATTTGATACTGCCGTTCCCTTAATCCCTGCGATTGCTGAACTCGTGTTACCATCAATTCCCAAGCCCTCCACTCGAACAAAGTCCTCCTGTATATCCAAACCATTCACAGCACCATTCACAACAATATGTGCACCTGTTGTCGGATCACTTCCGTCGTGCCCTTCACCCGGTGCAACGAAGATTCGAGGAAAGTCCACTGCAGTGGGAGTGAACGTAGCACCTGACATATCCAAGACTCCGAGGTCGGCCCCGGAGAAGACCTTCGCGTGTTGTGCGGCACTCGTTAGAATCTTCACCACATCCCACCACGCTTGAAGAGTGGCGAACGTCTTGCCGAGACCGACCTCTGAGATGTTGGGAGTCATGGTTCACTCCAGGATGGATCAACAGGGACAGACGGACGAGGTCAGTCCTCGTCATCGTCCGCAGTCTCGTCTTCGTCGTCTTCCTCATCGTCTTCCTCAGGCTGTTGATCTTCGAGGAAGGACTCCACCATCGGCTTGTTCCTGAGGACTCCCTCGTGGAGGGATTCGGTCTCCCCCTTCTTGACGACGGTGTATTTCTTGTTTTTCCGGAAGACCTGGAACCCATCGGTCAGTTCGTCCTCGAAGGATGAGGTCACGTCTTGTCCGAGATCAACCTCTTCGGTCCCATCACTCTCATCGGACTCGTCGGCCTCTTCCTTCTTTGCCTTCTCCGCTGCCTTCTCGGCCTTTTTCCTTTCCTCCTTCTCTTTCTTCTCAGCGGCTTTGGCGAGTGCCTTCGAGGTCTCTGGGTCCAGTCCTCGTCCCAACATGGCCGAGTGACCTGTCGGAGTGTCGGGATCGACTTCCTTGAACTTGTTCTTGAACAACCTCACCAGATCCTTATCACTCTCTATCACGTCTCCCTTGTGATAGACCTTGCGTCCTCCTTCGACGTGGGTGCCGCCGAGGACCTCATATTTGCGAGTCTTTTTCTTCTTGGCCATGATCGGTCTCCTTGAGATCGTTGCTTGTGGGATGAAAAGTCGGGAGGGGTGATTATTGACCACCCCTCCCGACAGGTAGGACTCGTCGAAGGGGTCATCCAGACTCAGACGGTGCCGTGGACGATCCCGGTGTTGCTGTTGAAGTCGGATCGCAACTGGGGCACCAAGATCGCCATGACCTTGAAGTTCAGTTGCATCCCACCCTGCGACTCCCACTGGAGAGTCGTGATGTCCATCCCGATCACCATCCGCGCCACGTCGGAGGTCTGCTGGACAAGGATGAGTTGAGTTCCCGACAGGAAGTCCAACGTCCGCACGTCGGAGATCCCATCCAAGGAGAGGATCCTCTCTCGGAAGGTGTTGTCACCCTTCAGCGAGGAGAAGTCCTCATCCAGGAACTCGTCCCACGCGTTGGAGTTGTAGAGGATCCACGGTCCATAATGGAACGCATCCGTGGATTGCGTCCGCATCTGGAGGATCTCCGCCAGAGTCACTGCGTGGTTGGCGGTTGTCGGGGCGGTGAGGACCTTCGTCAGACGGTCGGGGAAGTTCGTGTATCCGAACACGGTCCCACCACCGTAGGCGAACGAAGCACTCTCACCCAGAAGCAACTTCTCCGCCTCTTCCGCCACACGACGTGCCGACAGTTCGGCCATCGTCGTATCGAGGGGAGTGTTCCCGTTCCGACTCGTCGCGAGTTGACGAGCCGAGAACTGGAAGTCCTTGTGGATGATCGGGAGGGGCAGACTCGTGAGATCGTACAAAGGACGATCACTGTCCGCTTCCTTGATCCCGTCCATCGACACGTCTGCCGGTGAGATGTCGGACTGCTTCTCAAACTCCAGGACTGTCTTCCCCATTCCGTTTGGGATGACGAACTGGAGACCGGCGGATCGAAGGTCGGCGACCGCACGGAGTCGTGCCTTGGCCGCCTTGATGATGACCTGATCCAGGAGGATCCACTCGTCCTTCCGGAGAGTGGCCGAGACGTTTGTGACCAAGTTCACCACGGGTTTCCCGTTCTGCATTGTGGTGAGGTAGGTCCTTCCGTCTTGTCCGATCCAGGGACGGAGGCAGTTGGGATCGAAGTTGTTGTTCATCAACCTCGTCGCCACGTCTCCGTGCGCCTGACCACTGAGGATATAGTCGGGCATCGTTGTTCTCCTTCTCTTGAGGTTCGTGTTGTTGAATCCTTCCGACTGCCTTGCGACAGTTCGGTCAGGTTACGGGGCGAGGACTTCGCAGACGACGTGATCGTTGGCGCCTAGGGCACCTCCGGTCGATTCGAGTGCTTGCAGTTGGTGCTTTGTCTGGGCGGCCGCTTCGATGAAGAGACCGGACCCACCCCCTTCGGTGATGAGGAGATCTCCCACGGCGATGTCTTCTCCGGACTTCACAAGGACGTGGATGTGGTCGCCAGGGAGCGGGACATACCAGAACACGATGTCACCGTCCACATAATTGTCGTCGATGGTCTTCCCTTGAAGAGCATCTTCCTTGGCGATCTTCAACCCTCCCTTGAGGGCGTCGGCCTGGGCTCTCGGATCCGGGTCATACAAACCATCGGCGGCCCGATGGATCGCCATGCCTGGACTGATCGTAGCGTCAGCCTCTCCTTCGTCGTGGTGTCCCTTGTGTTTCAGGACGATCCTGTTTTCCACTCCCATGATGAACTCCTTTTCGTTGTTGTTGTTCGGATGTTGTCTCAGAACGAACGACTCAATGACTCCGGGAGGTCAGGCTTTTCCGTTCTCTTCTTCCTTCCCGAAGTTCATGGTGGGTGCGACGAGGGCTTCCTCCTTGGAGGCGTTCGTCATCGGAGCACCGGAACCTGCGGAACCGACCCATCGGGACGGTAGGGGAGTTTCCGGTGTGGTTTCCTGGAGTGCCTGTGGGTTCTGATTGACTGCCAGTTTGGCGATCAGTCGGATCTCCTCCAGAGACTTCTCCGCCAAGAACTCCGGAGTGAACTCGTTTGCCTCGTTGGCGGTGATCTGACCGATCAGTCGCTGCTTCTCTTCGCGACAGGAGGCCAGTCCGGAGTCCAACATCTCACGAATCTCAGGGGGTGCGTTTGCCACGTACTCGTCGGCGGTGACAGGCTTCTTCTCCTCGTTCCCTTCGGGAGTCGGAGGATCGGCCGGGGGAGTCTCTCCCTTCGGAGGAGTGACAGGAGGGTCAGCCGGAGGTTTCTCTTCGCTTTCCATCGGCTCCAACTTCCCCAACTGATCCTCTTCGAGACCCGTGAGGAACTTACGGTCCTCTTCCGTCCATCGGGTCTTCTCGTTGGAGATCAGACCCTCAATGACTTTTGTCTTGTCCATGATGTTGTCTCCTTCATGGTTGTGAGTGGTGCTCGGATTGCCCGTGGCACCGGGGATGGTCTTCGGAGGTGCGGGGTTTGCATCTCGGACGTTCCCCACAACATCTCCATCAAGTGTTCGGAACTCAGTGACACGCACGACCTCTTCCGGCATGTCATCTCCGAGTTTCACCACGTCGTTGTCGATGGTGTAGTTCAGACTGAACAACTTGTCGTCATTCTGATAGATCACGAACGCATCGAAGACCGCCTCCACGAAGGCATTGTCTCCGAGTCGTTCCTGGAGGAGTCGCCAGAGTTGGTTGAAGATGTCGCCGTGGGAAAGTCCGTGCTCTGAGTTAAGTTGAAGGAGACCGGCTCCGTCCTTGACGGAACAGGCACCGATCTTGTCTGGAAGGATCGCAAGGTGATCGGGTCGATAGTTTCTGGCAACGGCATAGTATTCTTCACCGTTCCATTCACCCCGAACTTCTTCGTTCTCCGTGAAGACACCCGTGGAGAGTTCCATGACCTCTCCCTTTTCCAGGGCGGTCAAGACCCGATCATCGACTCTCTTGAGGGCGTCCTTCTCCATCCAGGCCTCTGCCCGGAGTTTCCCGTCCCATCGGGTGTTCATTATGATCCCGACTTTGCGTGCCTCGATGACACTCTGATCGCAAGCAGAGATCCCCTGTCCGTTCTCCGTGGGATGGTAGATGACGACCGGCTTGTGGTTCCACGATTCCGGGAACTTCTTGAGTTCCTTTTCCGGATAGAAGAGAGGACCGTTGCTTCCTAGATGGACACCTTCGGTCAGCATGACCATCGGTGCAACTAGATAGTCCCTCCCCTCCATCGTCTCGTGACGGACGTGGTTGCCAGGACCGAAGTTGATTATGATGCGTTGGATCATTAAGATCTCCGTGTTGGGCGTGAGATAATAACGGAAAAGCCGAATCCGTCAAGAGCAGGGTCACTTTCCTTTGCCATTACACTTATCTATTGCGTCACTCAGACGGATCGTGTTCTCAGCATTCGCCTTCCGTTCCTCGACTAAAACAGTCTGAAAGTCTTGGCGTGCCTCCCTGAGTTCTACCATATAGGCAGTCCGCATCTCCTTTTCTCTCTGATCTCTATTTTCATTGTCTTCCTTCCGTTCCTTAGCACACTCAGTGTGGAGTCGGTCGATGGACGTGATGTGTTTCGTCGTCTGATCTTGCAATCCCTTGATCTGCTCCTTCGTAAGATCCTTCATTGCCTTCTCGTGCCTTGGACCGACCACCTTCACGCAGTACACAAGAAGTCCGACCATTGTGAAGACGACGAACCCCTGGACCCCATACTTCTCAAGTATGCCTTGACCTGCTTCCGCATTCTGTTGTGCGAAGAGAATCCAGTTCATGGTCCTGTCCTTTCCCGGTCTCCTTTATGAGTGACGGGTGTCACCCCCTTTGATTCCATCCGCCGGAGGTGACACCCGCCCGATTCCGCACGACATCTCACCCACATCCACCACGTCTACAGGCGAGAGCGCCTAAGAAACGACGTAGTGGATTCCTGACAAGGTTCTTTCAGTCTGTCGAACTCTTCCGAGGGACCTGAACGAGCAACCTCATTCGGCTGGTCAAGTTTGTCAATTTCTTCGACTGAGATCAGTCCATCGGAATCGTTAAACAACGAACTCGGAGATATGGATGCCAGTGACCTACTCGTCACTGACGCAAACACACTCTCCTGAACGACTACCTCCTCGAAGTCGTTGATCGTTGGACACGTGTCGAAGTCTGCGCCTGTCACGTTCCTTGCCGTCTCCTTTGCCGTGGTCATCAATGCAATGACCGTCATCACAATGAGCAATAAGAATCCCTTCATCTGTTCACCTCCTTTGTTAGAGTGCTGTGTTGAAGACTCGAAGGAGGAAGGCACACAAGGTCTTTCTCTTGGCCACGGTTCGTCCTCCGCGTTAGAGCCTGGAACTCAAAGAGCAACAAATCAATCCCTTGGGCTACAAACTCGTGTACCTTCTCCTGTCAAGTCTCTTAGTCCGAACTGCCCGGTCGGGTCTCGACATTCTCCTCACCCAGAACTCCACCACTGCGGGCCGAACCCTGGGGCTCTTCCTCTGGGAGTGTCCCTTCGGTGACTCCGATCATCTGCTTGGTTCCACCGAACTGATCGCAAATCTGCCACATCTCGAACAGTCCGGAGTAGAGCTGAACGCCCTCCTCAGCAGTGATCCGCCGTGTCGCCTTTCGACTGTCGAGTCGGCTGGCATCCACGATATGGAGATCCAATGCCTGGATGAGTGTGAACGCATCCACATTGCGCATCTCCATCTTCGACAGAGTGGGAACATTGTCGGTCGAACCGTCGAACTTGAAACGAGTCTCAAAGGGACGGCCTGAGGAACGAGCGATCATGTCGCCGGCATCCTTAGTCTCTGACTTTTTTGGGAGTTCCAACTTCATGTCCTTGGCGAGTTTCTCCAAGTCGCCGACATTCAAGTCCAGTCCTCCACTGGTGTAGATCATCTTCTGCCGCAGCCGGTCAATTTTGACCAGCCACTGCCGGATCTTGCGGTCGGTCTGATCCTGCCACCCCTGTTGCCGCTTGAAGTCTTCCAATAACATCAGCTGCTGCCTCATTTTGACGCAGTGACTGATATACATATGGATCGAGCGGTTCTCGAAGTAGGTGTGGATGTCAACGAAAGTTTCCGTTCCTTTGTGTCCGGGCATAATTCGGTCTCCTTTGGGTTAGCTGGCTAGACTGGTTTCAGAACTACGGCTTGCGTTCTTCGTGAATTGTCGATCTGCATTCATTCGGACGTTGAAACGCAGGTTGTGGAACAGGTTTGCAATTGATGGCTCGTCTGATCGCATCAGTCGTTCGGTCTCTTGATCGAACAGTCGGCCGAGGGTCTCGTCATAAAGTCGATTCCTATTCCCCATCGCCTCGTGAAGTTGTCCCTGGGCTTCTGCATAATCCGCGTAACCTGCTATCGGAACGTCTTGCTGAATGGACTTTACTTCAGGTTGTGGACCGTTGCGTCTACGTCGGACAAACTTCACAAATCGGTATCCGTTTCGGATGAGTCCAGGAGCCCATGAAACCCCCAAAATACCCGCACCAAGAGCAAGCCCACCCCAGAAGAGATCCCCCTTCAATGAGTCAACATTAGACGACACCTCTTTCACACCACCATGTACTTCATCAACCCCCTTTTGGAATCCGTCCATGCGACCGCTCATCTCCTCTGACAAGACTCCCACTCTGACACCGATAGCCTCGTCCATGCTTCCTATGAGTTCCTCGAAACGACCGTCAACCTTCTCATAAAGGGCGCCAATCTTACCCTTAATCTTTACATCAACACCCTTCTGCAACTCCTCCAGTTCCTTCGTGAAGTCTTTCGTTATCACTGGAGGGTCAATATCAGGATACGTTCCCGGTTTCTCCGGAGACACTTCAGGCACGAGCATAGGCTGTATTGGTAAGGCCGGAATCGGGGAGGGTTGAACGTAGGGCTGCGCTGGTTGTGGAGGAGGTCGTGAAGGTGGTCTCCCGAATGCCTTCCTCCAACGTGCACGGATTCGATCCAGCATCGTCCGGATCCTTCCGACCCATATCCCGTAGGTCATCCTCCCGTCCGTGTTCTGAACCATGCCCACTATTTTCCCTTTTGAGTTCAGTATCGGACCTCCAGAGGTGCCTTCCTGGGAACCTCCTGTAACCATCAGTACGTTGCTTTCCTTGGACGAACCTCTCATCACATATCCGGCCGTACTACCCGATACAGACCGATAGATGTTGGACTTGTCATATCCACAACTCAGCGTCTGCTCACCGTACCCGCTGTGAGTTTTGGCAAGTTCGATAGGAGCAATACCAGACGGGGCGGAGATCAAGATGACCGCGAGATCGTTCTCCCGGTCCAACTGAATCACTCTCCCCCGGATTCTTGGGACGTTCGGAAACTTGAGCCAGACCGCACCCACCCTGTCGAAGACGTGGGCCGCGGACGTGACCAGTCCTATCTTGTTGTCATAAACATCGACTAGAGTCCCGCTGCCGTAGAGGACTCCGTGGGAAAGATCGTTTATAATCCGACACACCGCCGGATGGGTGACGTTCGGTCGTTGGGACTGGATCCTTTGCCTGACTGGGACTAACGGGCAGGATGGTCCGGGACACGGTTGTCCGAATGCAGTTAAACACGGAATGAGAACGAGGATCAGGGTGAGTAAATACCTCATGTTCAGTTCCTTTCGATTGCTTGCGCGAGGTCCTCGACGAGAGAATTATCCCTGTCGAGTGTGAACAGATAGGAGTACAAAGGGTTCCGCGTGAGTTCTCCGGGAGTCACGTCCCGGTTTGCGTATCCAGGGACCGGATCGGTGTATGCCTTTTTAGTCAGCCAAGCATACATCTCAGAACAGAATGGATCACGACCTGCTATGGAAACGTCCCCCTGCGGAGGACGGAGAAACAGTCGAAACACCGGAAGGAATCGAATGGCAATACAAACGATATTGAACCATCCGTATCTTCTTCCCACCATCGACCGTGCGAGTTGTACCATCCGTTTCGGGTCACACGCGAGACGTTTGGTCTTCACTCCGTCAGACATGACAACATGCCTTGTAATCGTTGCGGAGGGTCGATACACGTCGATCCTGCCCGGATACTTCCGGACTTCGTTGGAGAGTCTATCCCGAACGCCACCTGCAATTTTCATGGACACCGCATCCAACGCATGACCATCCCAACAGGCAATCGCCGTATGACTGACTGAGGAACGACCTACGGTGGAAACAATCTGCCCTACGATGTGCCACCACTTGGGACGATATGCTAGCATATCCCCGTCACGGATATGGTGTCGAGCAACATTGTATGGGACGACGAGTTTCATGCATTCTCCACTTGCTGAGAATCAACCTGGAGGTGATGTGTCTTTTCGGATCTGACCCAACATCTCTCCGAGTTTCCTGACGATGGAGTCCGGGTCATCCTCCAGTTCCTCCATGTTCAACGTCTGAGTCACGTAGTTGGAAACTCGTCCGACCTTGAGAAGGACTCCACGCCCACCTATGCTCTCGAACTTCACGATCTGGATCTTCTCATAGGGATCCATCTCGGACAGTAGTCGGATGAGGAGTTCCATGTTGATGCGTGGCTGCCTGATCTCAGCCTAGAGGGATCCCACCTGGAACGAGAAGGATCATAGAGGGCCGGGATCATAGTCCGGATCCCGGAATCTGTCCAGAGTTGGACAAGACTATAGAAAGGGGGTCGGGAGAGTCCGGGTTCAGGAGAGGCTCAATTCTCCTTGTTTGACCTCTCCCGACCCCACAGGAGTCAAGACCGATGCCACTCGACCTTGAGTCATTCCCAGCTTTCGCTCACATGCCCTATCGAGGGGATGGGACTGGGTTATTCAGTCTCCTTTGCTTCCTCCTTGATTTTATTCAGACAGGTCCGACAGAACCTCACCTCCAGATGGCATCCATGAACCACGAGGACCTTCTGATGATTCTTGTCCGTGCAGAAATTGCAACCACCCGCCTCATCCTTTGATCGCCAATGTGCTCTTATAGCACCGAAGCCTGTGACTGGAGGTAGTCCCTGAGTGTCAGTTATTGCGTCTCTCATTGACATCGGCAGTTCTCCTTACTTCGATCTTCGTGTTACTGTTTCGTGAGGGAGATGAGCATAGGGCACTCGTGTCCCCACTTCGACCCCTCCTTCCCATCTGTGGATGGTGGTCAGGAAAGTGACGACCCGTTGCCTCGTTCTCTCGTTCGGGAACTTCATCTTCCTATCCACGAGAGCAAAAGTCCTTCGCATGTTCCTTGTGAGTTTCTTGTTCTTGTTCGGACTCCGGACTTGCATCCTGAGTTCCTCAAAGAGTTGGCTGTCAGTCATTGAGAAGGGATGGTTCAACATGATGGTCTCCTATCTGTACCACACCTCGACGTATACCTTGTAATGTCCAAACCTCGCAAACGCGGTATCATTCATCAGAAGTCCATAATTTTTTAGGACTTCCGTGAGTGATTCAAACACCCTCTCCCGTCTTGAATCGTCCACCATGATATAATTATCACCTGATGTTCTGATTTTCCATCTGTCCGGTCCCGAAGTGTCGGAGAGAATGAACTTCACCTCTTGGACAGTTCTGGGCAAGTTGAAGATACGAATGACAGCACTGGCACACGCAAACGGTTTATGACCGTAGTAAAAGTCATCATTGTCTTCGGCCCTTTTCATCCAGGGGAGTTCCTTCAAGATCTTCATCGGTCGGTCTCCGAGTGAGGTGTTGTCTATCCCTATTATCGTGCCTCACTTCCGTGCCTTCCGGAGATTCCGTTTCAACCTGTTTTGTACGGTTCTGGGTGCCGGTCTGTTCTTGTCAATGCTCACGTCTGCGATTCGTGACCTTGAGAGTCGTCTTGCTTCTCTCACCGTCTTGGCGCCCGGTCTCTCTCCCCTGAGTGACCTTCTGATCCTTGCGTCGATGTCCGACTTCCCTCTGACTTGTCCCTTCTCCCTCACGTCATCGAATGCCGGGATCCAAGCACATCGACAGTTGGGATGACGTGGGATGATCCCTCTTGCTTCCTTGATCTTGAAGACAGTCCCTTCCAAGGGGAGACACATCGGGCAGACGAGATCATCACCCGCCGTTGAGAACTCCGCGAGGATCCCCACCTCTTCAACACCCAGTCTCTCGAAGGAATCGAGTTGACCCTCAGAGTGAGCATGAACTATCTCCGTCCTCGCCAAGACCCGTGCCCTCGTTCGGTTGATTGCTCCTATCTGATCGGTGATGTCCTTGGCCAACTCTCTTGCACCCGCACCTCTGGAGATCCCATCGGCAAAGATCCGGTTCAGTTGGTTGGACATCGTGTTCGTGACACCCTTCAACCCCTCGAAGGTTCGAGTCCCCAGCAACCGAAGTTTTGACACGGCCGTGGGTGAGTTGAACGCCGCATCGAGGAACTCTGCCTTTGTTCCCTCGAAGAACTCAAGACCTGCCAGGTTCGCTCCCTCTCTCGTGTCGATGAACGCACGAGTGACTCCTCGTCGATAGGCGTTGTCGATGAACTCGGAGGTCCAGGGTGGGATCGTCCCAGTCTCAAGGATCCCCACGTCAACCTGTTCTTGGAGCCACTCGTTGAATGCGTCCACCTTCGCATCGTCACTCAGGAACGCAAACCTCTGGGCGAGGGTGAGTGGGGTGTTCGGTCTGGGTTTGAGACCGAAGGCATCCTCCTCCACGATCAATTCACGAACGGCTCGTGCCAGACGTGCGAATCGGACGTTCATCTGACGGACGAACCTCTGACGGAGGACCGTCGTCCGAGTTGGATCAAGACCTACTGGGTTCTGATGTGGCATTCACAACTCCACGTCCTCAAGGCGTTCGATATAGTCGATCCTCTTCCAGGCTATTTCGTAGGGTTTCCCTTCGTAGTGGAACAGCAACATCAGGATCTTCTCGTGGACGTACATCCCCTCAAACTCTAGGGAGGTGAACCCGAAGAGACGACCGTTGTATCGGAACTCCACCATATACAACGATCCCACAATGAGATCGTCCGGATGAGATGGCATCCAGATCCCGCCCATGAGGACTCCGGGTTTAGTTCAGGTCTCGTCACCTTCATCTCCGGTCTCTCCCTCGTCTGGAATGTTTGCCTCTTCTCTGAGACGTTGTTCCTCCTCCATCACTTCGGCGTCCGCCTCTTCTTCCGCAATGATCTTCGTTGCCGCCTTGATGATCGCCTCGGCTTCCTCAGTGGTGAGATCCAGGAACGTGGTCAAGAACTCCAACGGAGGAACGATGATGTCGGCACCTGACTGGATGTAGAGAGCGAGTGCCCTCGTCATCTTCTCGGCGACATCTGCCTTATCCTTGTCTGTGGGTGTGTTCAGATCGGGCCATGTCACGAAGTAACCGTCCTCCCCCACTTCGGGAAGCACTCCGAGAATGACGAGACGGTCGATGAACGGTCGGATAATCATCGGGGCGACGTACTTGTTCCGACGCCGATCCACTCGTCTGTTCCACGTTCGTGTGTCTTGTGCCGATGCCAGTTGAGCAGCCTCCGACCCCATGAAGATCCTGACAGGACACGCACAGGCGATTGCGATTGCTCTGAGTTGCACCATGAAGTGCTCACTCGGATCCGCGGTCTGGGGTGCCAGAGAGTTCGCGTGCATCCCTGCTAGGGCAATATATCGTTGGAGTCCGTTGGAGAAGTCATCGAACTGTTTCCGGAAGTCCTCTTGATCTATCTCCACGTCACCCAGTTCGGGATTCACCTCGAACGAATAACCGGGGAAGGCACCCTTCCAGAACATCTCGGCAGAACCACCCAACAACTTCCGGAGATCCATGAGACGATTGAAGACCGTCTGCATCCGCGGCACACCGAAGACCTCTGATGTCTTCCTGTTGTCAGCGATGTGGATGATCCGACTCCAGTGGACCGTCGTCTGGACCTCCTTAAACGGAACGAACGCCGAAGCCCCAGTCTCTTGTGTTGTTGGATCGACGAAGGTGATCTCATACTTCGTCGGTAGACCGAATCGAGGAGAGGTCTCATCTCGTTGATAGGATGAGATCCGGACAAGGTTCTCATCGAAGCAACGGACGAAGATCAACTCCCTCTCGACGTTCCCAACCTGTTTGCCGTTCTCGTCGATTCCCTCCACAGGTTCGTTCAGTTCTAGTCCATCATCGAACCCAAGGAGAAGGACACCATAATGACCGATGCCTGAGAGTTCGTCGATCCGACTGAGTGCGGAATAGATGTTGTGTTCATTGACGAGTTCATCCCATGCCTTCTCGAAGTCGGTCTCATCCACTTCCTCGTTCTCTTGAACGGTGGGGTCCAACGCCCACGACTCCTCTGGCATCAACTGGACGACCCGTGTGGCGATCCCTTCCCGATCATACATCAACCGATACTGTTCCGAGTTGATGACCTTGGGATAACCTGCCTCTTCGTCGATGTCCCTTCTCTCATCGAGGATCTTGCTGAGGAGTGCCCTCCGACTCGTGGAGAATACGTTCTCCACCATGTTGGACACGATCCGAGAAAACATCAACTCGTTCGGGATGTCACCAGTCCTCCCCTGAGAGTTGCCCCCACCCTTCCTCCCGTTTGTCGTTGCTCTCCCGTTCGTCTTTACTTTCCCGTTGGACCCTGACCTCTTCCGTGTGGTGGTCTTCATGGTTCACTCCTTGAGACGGGTGGCCCTCAACATCCGACGCCGGAGTCCCCTGTGGTATCCCTTGACCTTGTGTTGTGCTTTCCATAGTCGTCTGAACTTGTGGTGGGGGAGTCCGATCAGATCGGCGGATAATATACCTGGCAACCACGGATCTGTCGAGACTTGGAAGAAGGAACGTGCGATTATCTCGACAGGACCCCACATAGAGGTCGATGGGGAGATCCAATAGATGGAGTTGCCCACGAGCCGAAACTTGAACCCCCTCTTCCTCCTGGAGGTCCTCAGTGCTCGCATGAAGTCTCGATAGGTCTCAACTGGACGAGGCATTAGTAGACTGCCCTGTGGGGTGTTTGACCGCCCCCTCATCACACAAAGATTGCAACTCTTCCTGCGGTAGTCCCGCTTCTACAAACCGCTCGACCACATCTGCTACCCGTTCACCGTTCTTCGCGGCGACTATCCTGATTCTCCGTATCAGTTCTGGCTTGTAAGCCACATTGAATGGTTGTCTCATCGTCTCTCAGTCTCCTTGTAAGGGTAAATCGACCTACCCCATGCTGATGAACGTCTGCAGGACTTTGTTCGCATCCACGTCGGAGTAGATGGGTGAATCCGGCTCATCCATACAACTGATCGCCCATTGTCCGTCCCTCATCTTGAGAAGAGACAGTGGCTTCCCATTGTAGCCCACGAAGTCCCTCCTCTCGTCGATATCCTCAATGAACTTCGTCCACTTATCCTTGACCCCTTGATCGAACTCCTCGTGACGTGGTGGGTGGTTTGGATGTCCTGACATCACCTCCTCGTCAGGTGGGAGTCCAAGATGTTCCCCATACTTCCTCAATTCCCATTTGCCCCTCAATGGTGAGTTGAACCTCGTGATCCTCGTCCTTCTCCATCATGTCCGCGAGTTCACGAAAGTGGGTTGCCAGTTCTGACATCTTCATGGTCGGTCTCCTTATTCTGTGATTGCTGTGACTGTAGTGCATCGGTATTCCTCATCCTTCTCGAAGGAACACTTCAAGTGCTTGGCTCCGGCAAAGGACCTATCCGAGATCCTCAAGGTCCCACCTTGATCCAGTGCCGCGGCGGTCAGGAGTCTCCGCACTGCTTTGTAGTTGTCACCTAGTAGTTCGAGGGCGTTCTGTTGTCCCTCCTCCATTGCCTTCCTCTCTCCCATGATCCTTCGCTGTTCTTCGGTCTCTCCGGGTGTCAGTGCACGACATGCCTCACCCACTGAATCAGTGATCCTCCCGAACGCCTCGATAAACTCCGTGACTGCTCCGAAGACAGAGCTATCCTTGAGGTCCATCGTGGAGAGAAGACCTGCCAGATGATGGCAGAACGTGTAGGACATCTCTATCCGTTCGTCACCATGTTCCAGAACTGCGTTTGCTTCGTTGGGATAGGGGAGGAGTGTTGTGGTCATGGTGGTCTCCTTGGGTGAGAGGGTCTCCTCCTATTGTCGTGCCTTTTTGGAGGTCATCTTGAGGATCCAACTCACGAAACGGATCCAGGACCACCGGAGAGTGTCTAGGATCGGGATGTCTCGATACATCCTGAGAAGTCTGTGGTCCGTGGGGCTGACGTAGAGAATGGGATCCGGCACCCAGTCCAGGGTCAACTTCCAGCACCTATCCTTCGGATCTCCTCTATGTGTCGTTGGCTCTAGTTGGAAACTCTGCATCTTCCCACGCTGTCCCAACGTGTCGATCCGATGAAGCGACGCACTCAGGAACTTGATCGGTGGTGGGTCTGTGAGAAGTAGTTCCTCACGTATTGTTTCGGGCATTATTCTTGAACGAGTTCTAGGGGGTGTCCTCTTCCAGTGTATGCCTCATTCGTCTGGAATGGTCTGTCGAGTTCTTCGCATATCTCTTTCAACCACTTCTCGAACTTCCACAGAGACTTTACCCGAAGATTATGTTGCCGCCTAAGGGTGTTGCTGTTTGGTGTGTAGAGAGTGGTGTGGATGTATTTTGTCCCCTGGAGCACGACCGATCCTTCCCTCACACAGATAGAAAACGTGGACACCCCATCCCACCGGGACTTCACTATCTCATGCAATTCCTTTTTAGTCATCTCACATTCCTGCGCTAGAGATCCTGAGGATGTTCTTGAGTTCTGTTTCCATCCGTTTTGCTATTGCAAGTCTTATCCTGTAGGTTATGTATTGTCCCTGAGTTGCGATATCCATTGCTTCTAGTTGTGCCTGTTGTAGTTTTGCCCTGGAAAGTGCCTGGATGAACTCTAACTGAGTACCCCACTGGTTGTAGGGATCGTTCTTGTTTTTCTTACTCTTTGCCATGAGGTTTTTCCCCTTGTAAACGGTCAGGTATATCTCCAGGGTTGTGCTTCTCATACCATTCACGAAGTTCACGAAGTTCCTCACCATCGTGGATATGGACGCACTGAATTGGTTGCGTTTTGTGGTGTTCTCGTTCATTTTCTTCCGAGTTCTTGGACGCACTGACATATCGGTCCATAATCTGCTCGATGCCTTCTCTCGTGGACATCTCCGAATAGATGTAAAATATGAAGTCTCCGAAAGTGCTCGACTTGACGTAAGGAACGGACGCACCCTCTGGAGTCCAAACTGTCTTCCACGGCCGTGAGAACTCATGCACCTCTGCATCACAGGGTCCACCTACTAGGAGTGCCTTCATCCTACGGTCTCCTTTGGATACTTGGAGATGAGCATCTCCATTGCTTGTTCAGGAGTGATTTCCGAATAGGTGAAAAGGTGGAAGTCCCTCTCACCTATGCGGAGGATAATCTCTTGATAATCTTCGGGATCTCCTTCTGTACCTGGCACGAAGACGGGATGTATGGATCTGTTTTCAGGAATATCCATACGCATCCCGTCAGCACGTCCTCCGATCAAGAGTACCTTCATAGTCAACACTCCTCCACCTGATTGCTCACACAGAAGGGACACCATCCAACCGTGTTACTTTCCTGGGGTTCTGCCCCTACCATCTTCGGTTCCAGCAGTATCTCAAACTCCACGAGACACGCATGGCATTCACAACGTATCGTCCGACCTTCCGCAATGATTATCTCGTCCATCGTTCGGTCTCCTTGACAGTGACTCGGAACTCATAAGAGATGCCGTCAACTGTCACCCCTCCCTCTGTCTCTCCGTGCTTGTCAATTCTCTCCTCTATGGGATCTAGGACTTTGCTTGTGAGATAGGTCTCATAAGATTCTGAGTCTTTGCCTAACTCACCCCAGAACTTTCCGTGCTTCGTGATTGTGACGTGGACCCTCTGGGGATACATGACCTGCTCATCTGGGATTCTGGGATCGGTTGGGTCATGTGGCGCATGATGATCCGCAGGAACACTCTTCCGGGGTGGGGGTATGAGATCCAGTTCTTCTCCGTCCAGGAATGGGATCGCAAATGGGAATGGCATCCATAGGTTTATTATCTTTGCCGCCCTCTCAACATCATATCCCTCCATTATGAGGTTGGGCCATTCGTCATAGATCTTCTGTGCAATCCGTAGGGACAGTCTCTCGTTTGCCTCTTTCATCTGCCCCATTGTTATCTCTCCGGGTTTCAGGGGCGGTAGTTTCAAGTCACTCGACATCGTTCGGTCTCCTATGTTGGCAACTTGTCCACGTCGATAATGTGTTTCTCTCCGGTCAAGATGTCCGTGATCTCCAGTTCCGGCAGTGCTGGAAACTCGCCTATGTAGTTCTCGAAGAGTCGGGTGATTGCTTGGATGGCCGTGAGGTCCTGGAAGACGAAGAACTCGATAATCTGGAGATCGACGAACATTTTCTCTAACCGATAATACTTCATCAGGAGATACTCCCCTCGTTCGGGATCATGCACGGTGATCTGATAATGCTGGGTGCCATCACGGACCTCCACCCATGTCCCATCCTTTTCTTCGGGTCCACCTATCAAGAGTGCCTTCATTGTGGTGTCCTCTTCTGATGTGGAGGCACTAGGAGATATTCCCCGAAGAGTCGCAGGATCTTCGGTCCCTCCTTATTCCACAGGTCCAGATCCCCCTCGAACTTCTCCCAGTATTCCGGTTGCTCTCCCAGTAACATAATGAAGTTGCTCAAGTGATCCTGGACCGCCTCCTTGAGGGTCTTCGGACCCATCAGTTCGTCGTCTTCGGGATTTAACATCCCGATCATCAGATCAACGACTTCTCTGATCTTGAGAAGGTCCTTGAGGTTCTTCTCACTATCGAGGCAGAGACCCCTCCCCTCCATCAGTGTCGAGATACCTTCCTCCAGTAACTTCTTTGCTTCTGCATTCATTGTTCGGTCTCCTATGAATCTGCTAGAGTTCTCGTGTCGATGAACGGTCCTGCGTTTATAGACCCTCGCATCACCTCGATGTCCTTAAGGGTCAGTGAGTCCACGTCGAAGGTGTAATGTACTTGCCATCCGTCTCGGAGTCGTTCTCGTTGTCTCTTGGGCATTTTCATCCACTCGCGGAACGGGATCGTCTTCAAGATGTGGGATCCCCAGATCAACCTCCCACAGTTCCAGCACTCCAACTTCTTCACGTGGGCATAGGTTGGGTTCGTCATCTCCTTGCAGTGGGGACAGACAGGACATCCTCCGTTGTAGGTCTTGATCCGGTTCATCCCGTGCTTCTTATAGGACCACCGACCGTTCCTCCTGAATCCCCACCCGAAGATGAAGAACGGGATCCAGATCTGGAGGACCTCAAGTCCTGGAATCTTGTCCCTCTCCCGATGGAACCAAAACAGGACTCCCCACTTATCCAGGCCACGGAATCTCCAGTCGAACTTCGTCTTCATGGTATCCTCACGGGGTATCTGGCATGTGATAATCGGCGAGGTTCTCCAACGAGATCCGGATCTTCTTCGTTTCGTCCAGGAATGTTTGACAGGCTGCTAGGATCGGATTCTCTTCCTCGTCTTCCTCTTCTTGTTCCATGTCCCGGAACTGTTGGGTCAACTCCTTGATCTTTTTGGACTTGATCTTGTTCATCTCCTCCAGTTGATGGATGCGTTTCTTCATCTTCTCATATCTGAACTCCCACTTCTGCTCCTCCAGCCCCACTCGTTTCTCGGATACGGTGTCCACGACTTCTGCAGCAAGGGATGCAATACCTTCGGCAACCTCCTCCAGTGGTTCGTCCATGCCAGTGATGTCGATGTTCCCATCCGACAGGTTCAGGATCCTCTTCCCTTCTGGACATGGTTCCGGAGTCGAACCGAAACTCCACTCACGACACTGATGACAGTCTCCTCCTGCCATGTGCTCTTGTAGTTCCTTCCTCATCTCCAGTGCGGTCATCGTTCCGTCTCCTATGGTTCACAGTCGTGGGAGTCTCCACAGTGGGGGCAAGTGATTGTGTTGTGCTGGTAGGTCATTGGGTTGTGTTCATAGCAGAACTCACCCGTTGCTCTCTGACAACAGATCCCACCTGGAAGTTCTCCGTGATCGTTCGGTTCCTTCCACGGTTCGTCTGAGAGGGTCCGTTGTCTCATTCTCTTTAGACGTTGTGACACACACTCTCCGAAAGTCACGGTCATGGGATCCGGGATTTTTGAGAGTGCCTTGTTGAGTGGGCAGTCCTTGTCGTGTATCTTCCTATCCCGATCACCTAACTCGTGGTATCCACAGACGGGACAGATCACGACGTTGGGAGTGAATCCATCCGAGATCCACTCCAACGGAACGAGCACGTCCCGGAGGATCTTGGCGTTCGTCTGCCATGTCCGATAGTGATTGTCTGCCAGTTCGAGTTCCGTCGTGAGTCGGGAGTTATCACCCTCGACCCTGCGGATCTTTGCCTTCATCTGTCTCATCGTCTCCAAGACCTCTCCGCCAATCCCTTCCATCACTTCGGAGACGTGGACTCGTCCCTTGTCTCTGTTCTCCTGACTCACTTCACGAGGTGCCTCACTGGCCAACTTGTCGAGACGTTTGCCCTCGTCACAATATCTCCGTCTCTGACACTGGGGGCAATTGTCATAATGAGCCATGAACTTGTCAGCAACTGTCATCGTCCGGTCTCCTATCGCATGTGACACTTCTTGAACTTCTTCCCTGACCCACAGGGACATGGTTTGTTCCTTCCGATCTTGACCTCTTTGTTCTGGATCGGTCTCTTCCTCGTCAGACACTTCCGGCACGCCCATTTCCCGGCTGTGGTCATCTTCAACCTCGGCCGGATCCCACAGAAGTCACAGAGATCGTCCGGACCCCTCACTACGGTCCTCGTGGACGTGGGATGTCCTCGATGTCGTGGTCTCTTCTTCATCCTTCGGTCTCCTTGAGGAGTTGTTCGATCAAGGCACCGATCCGTCCTAGTCCTTTATCCACGAGATCTTCTGACCCATCATGGACCTTCTGTTGTAGACACTGGGAATAGTCTCGGAGTTCCTCTCTGTCTTGTGTGGTCATCAGTTGAGTCCTAGTGGCTGGATCCTGTGGACAACACAAGAGAGGCACAGGTGTGAGAAGGTCTTCGTCGTTCTCTCGTTTGAGCCAGTCATCCGATAAACGGTCCCACATCTCATCCGGTTGCACCCGCGGCACTTCTTCTTCTCCCAGACTTTATCCTCACCATTCACTTGCATCAGGACCTCAATGAGGGCACTGGGGTGGAGTTGACAACAGACGGGTGACTTGTCGAGTTCCTTGTGGACTGCCTCCATGTTCTTCGGGAACGTGCCCTCCAGTCTGTCCATAAACCTCTTGCTGTCGATCAACTTCTGGAAGGCCATAACCGCAAAAGTGGGATAGCCCACCGGCCAGTTGTGGGCAAAGAGTTCACCGTGGATCGCACAGATCGTCCGATCAGGTGTGAGTTCAAGTCTAACGGTGTCACTCATCGGTGAATCCTATCTTCAAGTGACGTGCCTCTGATGGTTTGACCTTGATCTCGAACTCCTCCATCCACTCGTCTCTTCGGATTCTGTCATCCCACCATGCGATCCGATACCTCACACCCTCTTGAGTGATCTGAATGCCTATAATGATTCCTGGAAGTACATCCTCACCGGGAACCTGGATCTCACATAGAGTCCCGATTCCTAACACATCGACGTGTTTCTTCTTAGGCACCTGGCACCTCCCAGTCATCGTCCCATTCTCTGTCCGGATACTTGCCTTCGTTCGGATCATATTCGTCGTTGTCTTCGTCCAGGTCGAAGTCCTGATTGAAGTCATCCTCGTCGAACTCGTCATCGACCTCCGGCGGTGCGGGTGAGAGTCCACGGTTCCTTCGGTCTGTGCAGTAGGGACACTGGCACGGAGGGTTGATCTCTTCCGGTGTGTTCGGTCTTCGGAGCGTCCACATCCCGAACATCTTGGACTCCTTCTCCCATGCCCAGTAGTTTATCCCATCGAAAGAGGTCAGGAGGTAGATCGTTCTAGGTGCCCCAGTCTCCACGTTCTCGCATTCCATGACCGCCTCGGAGGACTCAGCAAACTCCCTCTCAATCTCCTCGTGAGTGTACGGGAAGAGATGTTGGGTGAACATGACCCACGGGTAGGTGTCGGGTGTGGTCATCTTTTCCTCCTCCTGAGTTTCCTTTTGTGTCTCAGGTACTTGATGATTCGATCTGCCCTCTCCGGGTCGATGTTACCCTTCTCCCGTTGATAGGCAATCCACCATGTTCCACCGTGGGTCCTCTTGGACTTTGCTATGATCTCGTCTGCATTCTTTGCCCTTCTGATGGTGATCGGTCCCTTCGGACGGATTGTCAGGGTGGACCCTTCAACCGTCCCCGTGATGTTCTTTCGGATCTCTTTCATCGTTCCCTTCATGTCAATCATAGGGCCCCCACTCTCATCCGTGGTCTAGTGAGCATGTTGAACGCTCCACTCGATGCGTCGATCTGATCCTTGTAGGTTGATGCTGGAAAGTATCTCATCTCATCCACGTAGTTTGCGAGCCAAGTTCCAGAGATCAGATACCCGATTCGGGTGTTGTCCTCATAGATATATACGTTGGCAGAATTGACTTGTGTAGAAAAAGGGTCTGCCCGGAGTTCCTTGTTCCCCTCAGATTGTCCTACAGGATAGGCTTTTACGCGGTATCCGGCGAGCATTTTGACCGTGTTTTCCGCCGACTCTTTTCCTCCAGATCCGGGTTCTTGCTCAAGACCGATCCTCACAATCCGACCATCCCCTATTGCTACCTTCTTGATGATCTTCTCGCGTTCACTGGAGTCCCACTGACCACGGCACACATCGAGAACCCAGAACCTTGACTCGATGTCTTCACCCATCAGAACTCCAACCGTATAGGCACCTCCACCCCTTGTTGCTGCCTTGTCCCAGAACCGGACGAGTTGCTTGAACTTTCCCCTGTACTTGTCCACAGACAATCGAGTGACCTTGAACATTCCACCACCCAGAGGCACCGGACTCTGACCATACTGTCCGGCATATCCATACTCTCCCAGACGTGCCCTCTCCTCCTTGAGGACCTCACGAGAGAGACGCACAGGATCCATCAGACCGTGTTCGTATCGTCTCCGGAGGTATCGAGGTTTAACATCATACCCTTCACTCATGTCCGCCGGCAGACAGATGTGTCGAACCTTCCCGGCCTTGATTCCCTTTGCTAGACGGTTCCCCGTGGGATCGTTCTGATGGAGTCTCTGTTGGATCAGGACTAGAGGGCAGACTTCCTTGTCTACCTTCCTCGACGGGAGGGTCTCGTTCATCCAGTTGTTTGCCGTCTTGATCTCCGGTTCTGAGACTGCCTGTTGAGGGTCAATCGGGTCATCCACGATCTGGAAGTGACCGTGCATCCCAGTCACGGATCCACCGATCCCGACCGCATACCTCATCCCTCCCAACGTGTTCGCCCAGTATCCCTTCGTGTTCTGATCGTCTCGGATGACTATCTTCGGGAAGGCACTTTGATACTTCGCAGACTTCACGACATCCCGACTCTTCCTGGATAGGTCCATCGCCAAGTTATAGGCGTAGGACCCACAGATGACCCGGATGGATTCCATATTTGTCCATGCCCAAGGACAGAACATCACAGAGAAGATCGTGGACTTGGTGGTTCCGGGTGAGATGTTGACGATTAGATCGTGAGTCTTCTTCTTCCCCACGAAGACCCTCTCCGCCATCTTCTGCATCTCATTACAGAGGAACTCGATGTGCCAGTTCCAGACAGGATCCTCCGGGACAACCACGTCCCAGAATTCCTTCACGAACTCATAGAAGGACTCCTTACAGATGGAGGCGATCAGACGGTGTTCATCGACCTGGACACTCATTGCTTCCTCCAGGCGAAGACTCTGGGACGACTGAATCTCCTTCTTAGAATATGACCGTAGCACTTCCAATGCAGTTTGACGAACGTCCCCTTGATCCTCATCCACGTGATCCGATAGAACCTCTCATCTTCAATCTTGTTGTGGCAGAGGTAGCATCTCATTGATACGTTGTCCCCGATCCCGGTGCCCGTGTGACATCACTCGTTCTCCCGTGATTCTCAAGAATGTTTGTGTTCGGGTTGCAATCTTGACACTTTGTCGGGACGGTCTTCGTGAGTCTCTTCGTTGCTATCCAGAACAACTCATCACATCCCGCACACTTTACAACGATGTGAGGGATCTTGAGGATAGGCTTCCTGTCCCCCACGGTGAACATGCCCGGATTCTGTATCCAGACCGGGTTCTTCTCCACGTCCACCTCATCCTCCGGGTCCACATCTTCACCATCCAGATCCTTGAGGATCTCATCCAGTTCATCTTCGGAGGGATTATCCATCAGAGGGGGCCTCCTCGATGACGTGTCCGTTCTCTTGCTGCTTAGAACGAAGTGCTAAGAGGATCTGTTTCCTCACCTCTATGGGAAGATCCAGATCATCCACGGTCAGGTGAACGTGAGCATGATCGACACGTCCAGAAACCTCGATGGTGGTCTTGTCTCCATATCCACGTTCGCGGTTGAAGGTCTTATTCGCAAAGATCGTTGCCGGGGTGTCACCCCACGACACGAGTCGAACGAGGGCACCCTCGAAAAAGTTCCCCTTGTGCCAGTGGATCTCCTCCATCAGTTCGGCAAACTCTGGCTCATTCGTGACCCAACTCTCGAACGTCTTCCTGGACGTGTTGACGGTTCTCAGTGCTTCCGACACATTGAAGTTCGAGTTGACGAGAGAGTAGAGGAAGAGGTTCTGCCGTGCCCGTTTCCCAGCATCTCTCAACATCGCCTCGATGCGACGGATCCCGTTCTTGTGACCCTCCCATGCATTGATCTTATTCCAGAGATCCTTGAGGTGTGATGGGAGTTGATTGAAAATGTACTCCTGGAACGTCTTCGCGAGTTGTGTCTCTATCACGTTCCGTCCACGTTTGATTGCTTCCTTGAAAGACCCTCTCTTCGTCTTCCACATCCGGAGGGTCTTCGGAGACACACCGAATGCCTTGGCGATCTTGGCATCGGTGAGACCGCTCCGTGCCAGTTCGTAGCCGGTCACATAGTTCGAGTTGTTCCACTTTTTCCTAGCCATAACCGGAGGACTGTATCGTGGACTTCCGGATCTGTCCAGAGCTAACATCTGCCAGGTTCCGACCGCACCACCCAGATCCCGTCAAAATTGATGGGCAGATACCTTGTTTTGTAGAGTCAAAAGGTGCTTGACAGAGGCACGGGCATATGGCAGAATGGTGGTTGTCACTCACCACCACTCACTCAAGGAGACCGACCGATGACGAGTAAAGTCAAGAGACAAGCCCGAGCCAAACTCGACAAGATCTGGAAGGATATGGTCAAGGAGGCGAGGGAACTCCGTCCTGACCACAACCCTCCCATGACAAAGGAGACGTTCAAAGAAGACTGGAAAGAGTTTGCAAAGGATCACGTATCTGATGAAGACGTGGACGAGGTTCTTGAAGACTTTGAGATCTGGCTCGCATTCAGGTATCAAGGCAAATGGTTCAGGACTCAATACACCCCCAGAGACCGATACTGTGATGTTTGTGATCTCGTTCTTCCTCCCGGAAAGAGTTGTAAGTGCGATAAAGTTCTCGCGTCCTGAACGACGTGGCGACTATATGGTCAAGGTCAACTTTAGACAACATCACCCACCACCACCTCCCACTGGAGAAATACAATGCGAATTTGCTACGTCTCGAAAAGATTCCTGGCAGCTGGACGACAGGTCATTGAACAGGCAAACGAGATCCTGGAGGAGTACGATGGTCAGGGATACATCCTGACCCTTCGACAACTCTACTATCAGTTTGTTGCCCGTGATCTGATCGCCAACAAGCAATCAGAATACAAGAGACTAGGGTCGATCATCAACGACGCACGTCTCGCTGGTCTTGTTGACTGGAACCATCTGGAGGATCGAACTAGATCTCTCAAGGATCTTGGACACTGGGACGATCCCGCAGACATCATCCGATCCAGTCTCTACTCTTTCCGGATCTCTCGATGGGACACTCAGCCGTTCTATGTTGAGGTATGGATTGAGAAGGATGCCCTGGCAGGTGTGTTCGAGAGGATTTGCAACGAACTGGATGTGCCCTACTTCTCGTGCCGTGGATACACCTCCCAGTCTGAACTTTGGAGGGCAGCAATCCGTCTCCAGAAAAGAGAGAACGGAGGACAGGAGTCCGTCATCCTCCACTTCGGAGACCATGACCCCTCTGGGATCGACATGACACGGGACATCGAGGATCGTCTCAGGATGTTCGGATCCACGTGTGAGGTTCGTCGTCTTGCTCTGAACATGGATCAGGTTGAAGAGCACACACCACCACCGAACCCGGCAAAGATCACAGATCCTCGTGCGAAGAGATACATCGCGGAACTGGGAGATGAGTCGTGGGAACTCGATGCTCTCGAACCTTCTCTTCTGTCCACACTCGTGGAAGAGACCGTTGAAGATCTGATTGACCGGAAGAGGTGGAACAAGATCGTCAAGTTGGAGGACAAAGGGAAGAAGGAGTTGACCTGGGCGAGTGAGAACTGGAACGTGATCCCTTGGATCCGAAAGAACTGGGAGGATGGTCACGGACTATCCGTAGACTTCGACAATGACGGGGAAAATAGTGGGGAATAAACTGGTGTTGACGGATCACACGTAGCCCATACAATCCACCTTCTTCCACTTCCACATCCACCGAAGACAGGAGCAAAGACACGATGTCCGCACTCGCAACAATGGCAGTAGAGACCACGTATGGAGACGTTGAGAAGATGATCTTCAAGATCTGCCACAAGTTTCGGAGACGATACGGTGGTGACTTCAACGAACTCGTCGCACGTGGGAACGAACTCTTCATGCGTTCGTATCGGAAATACAATCCGGAGGACGGATCATTCACGACGTACCTCTGGCTTCGAGTCTGGGGAGGTCTGATGGACGACCTCCGGGGGAAACTCCGAAAGGAAAGGAGACTCACTGAGGTCAACCATCCCTTGGAGAATGTTGCCCAACTGGAGCCATCAGACTGGGACGTTCCCACGTTCCTCAAGGGACTCTCCGGAGACGCAAAGGTCGTGGTGATGCTCACCTTGACAGCACCTAAGGACATCCCCCATGCCATGATGATGAAGTCCGTGGAGAGGTGCAACGGGAAGCCGAGTGCCTACCGGACTCACATCAAGGAGTATCTCCTGGACATGGGGTGGACGTTCGGTCGGATCACCGAATCCTTCAAGGAGGTGGGACAAGCACTGACTCAATGACGAAGCCATTCAAGTATCAACGGAAGGGAGTCCGGAAGATAGACCATTTCGATGGGAGGGCTCTCCTTGCGGACGAGATGGGACTAGGCAAGACGTTTCAAGGACTTCTCTGGGCATATCGAAACAGGTCCAAGACCTTCCCCATCCTCGTCGTCTGTCCCGCGGCACTCAAGTGGAACTGGCAACGGGAAGCCGCTCTCCACGTGAATCTACGGTCTGAGATCCTGGAAGGGAGATCTCCACCCAGAAGGCAGAGGATGACCACCTCACCCATCGTCATAATCAACTATGACATCTTGGGACCTTGGATGAAGTGGTTGTCCAGATTGGATCCTCAACTCGTGATCCTCGATGAGTGTCAGTACATAATGAACAGAGGGGCAAAGAGGACGAAGTTCGTGACCAGACTTTGCAAGTCAGCTCCCTATACAATCGGGATGTCAGGAACTCCCCTCACGAATCGGCCGGCAGAACTCTATTCGATCCTCAATATCCTCCGGCCGGATGTGTTCCCCTCGTTCTTCGCCTTCGGGTGGAAGTATTGTAACCCGGAGAAGAGGCCGTGGGGGTGGGAATACAAGGGGGCAGTCAACTTGAAACATCTCCACCGGAAGGCGAACCGGACGTGTATGATCCGGAGACGGAAGGTGGACGTGTTAGATCAACTCCCTCCGAAACAGAGGCACGTCGTCACGTTGGAACTAGAATCTCGGAAGGAATACCATCAGGTAGAGACTGACTTCATCGGATGGCTTCGGAAGACCTCCAAGGTCAAGGCCAAGAAGGCACGAAGAGCAGAACGACTCGTGCAGATGGGGTATCTCAAACGACTGGCAGGGGTGGAGAAGTTGAAGTCCGTCATGGACTGGGTGGACACGTTCCTGGAGAGCACGGATCAGAAGTTGATCCTATTCGGGATCCACAAGAAGGTGATCCGGAGACTCGTCGAACGGTACAAAGGACTGTGCGTCCGAGTCGATGGATCCGTGACCGGAAAGAAACGGCAACTAGCCGTGGACAAGTTCCAACGAAACAAAAGGACCCGACTCTTCATCAGCAACCTCAAGGCGGGAGGAGTGGGGACGACCTTGACCGCATCTTCCACGGTTGCGTTCGTGGAGATGGGGTGGACACCTGGAGAGCACCTCCAGGGTGAGGACCGTGTTCACCGTATCGGTCAGACCCGTGGGTCCTCGATGTATTATCTGATCGCACGGAACACCATCGAGGAACTCTTGTGCCGTGTGATTCAGGAGAAGCAAAAGGTCTTGGAAGCAACTCTGGACGGAGAAGGATCTGGGGAGGACCTGGACATCTTCGACAGACTAGAACAGGAGATGATGAGCCATGGATAAGTTTGGCAACAAATCACGGAGGAAGAAGCCGGAAAAGAAAAAGAGGAAGGGAAAGAAGAAGAAGGTCACGACCTACAAACCGGAACGGATAACGACCTCGACTCTGTACGTTCGGGGAATCTCAACCAGTCTCAAGGACCACTTCAAGGCTCACTGTGCGAAGCGTGGGATCACGATGAAGGACAAACTCATCGAGATGTTGTCCGACGCAATCGAAAAGGATAATTCTCTTGAGATTCAACGAGGTTCTTGACCAACTTCGTGTCCCCTACGTTGAAGAGGGACATGAACACTGTCGAATAGGCTGGATCCAGATTGACTGCCCCTTCTGTACTAAGGGACAGAGACACTGGCGTCTTGGCTATAACCTCGCATTCAACTACATGAACTGTTGGATGTGTGGGAGGCAACGGGTGATCGACGCCTTGATGGAGTCGTCAGGTCTCCAATTCAGAGAGGTCAAGACCGCACTCGAAGGACTCGTCACTGACAGCACCATCGAGAGACCTCAGAGGACGAACCTCGTCTTGCCGAAGGGGATAGGGGATCTCCTCCGACCCCATCGTGACTACCTTCGAGGTCGTGGGTTCAAGGTCAAGACCCTGGAGAAGTTGTGGGGTCTCAGGGGCATAGGGGTCGCCTCTCGTCTCTCCTGGAGGATCTGGATCCCCATCCACTTCCAGGGAGAGATCGTCTCCTGGACGACGAGGGGACTCCACGACGAGGGAACGAGATATGTGTCCGCCTCCGTGGAGGAGGAGTCTCTGAATCACAAGGAGATCCTCTACGGGGAGGACTACTGTCGGCACTCGTGTATCGTCCACGAGGGACTGACCGATGTCTGGGCAACAGGTCCAGGAGCCACGGCGACCTTCGGGACTTCGTTCACACGAGCACAGGTTCTCAGGATCTCACGGTTCCCGATCCGGGCCATCTGTTTCGACAACGAACCGGACGCACAACATCGAGCCGAAGACCTATGCGATCAGTTGATGCACTTCCACGGTGAGACGTTCAACGTGGTCCTCGATGCGAAGGACGCCGGGTCCTCCAAGAAGAAGGAGTTGAAGGAACTCAGGAGACGATTTTTATGATGGCACGACTATAGAGAGATACACCCAAACTCACGGAGGTGATCTATGGGAGAACGGAAGCAACAGTTCACGGGATGGTGGATCCCCGCGGACATTGTGAACCTCTTCCTCGATGGGAAGTTGAACTCGAAGGAGATGATCCTCCTTGCTAACATCGACGGGATGGTAGACAGGTCTGGAGAGGGATGTCACGCCTCGAACAAAACACTGGGCAAACCCCTTCGAGTTTCGGATGAGACAGTCCGCCGGATGCTCCAGAAACTCAAGAAGATGGACCTCGTGATAGAGACCGGATTCGATGGCAGGAGACGGTTTCTTGAGACGGCATGGAGTCGATCCTGCCCCCACAAAACTGTGGGGTCTGACCCCACAAAAATGACCAGGCTCAATCCCTTACTACGTAAGGGATCTAATAAAACAAGAGAGGACGATTCGTCGTCCTCTGGAGATGGAGGGTTCTTGAAGTTACACAATCCCAAGAACAAGAGCAAACCCTCACTCTTCGACAAGGCGTGTGCCCGTCAACTCAGAGAGGCGGTCAAGAAGTTCACAAGAACTCTCCCCTCCTCCAAACTCTCCACCGATGCCCAGTCCTTCCGGTTGCTCCGTGAGCAGAATGGGATCTCTCAAGAGAGACTAGAGAATGTCTTGGACTGGTTCTGTGACCACATCAAGAATCAGTTCGTTCCACGTGCCCATTCCGGAAAGACCTTCCGCGAGAAGTTCATTAAGATCGAAGATGCAATCGAACGAATGGGTGAGACTCCGGTCGAAGTGAGTGAGAGGGCAGAAAAGATCGTCAAGAGACTCCAGGAGTGGAAGTGGCCGAAGGGATCAGCATCCCAACTCCCCACCGTCGTCCAACAGAGTGTCGAGTTCGAGGACCTCTTCCACAAACGTCTCGTCAAACTACTGAATGCAGAACCTGATAAGTCAACAAACTCTTCCCAAGGACGAAGACGGAATATGTTTAACCACATCCTCGAATCATTCCATCCGGACTTCGTGTTCCAGTGGTTCACGACAGTCTACAAACAGGTTCAGAACTGGGAAGCATGGAACGGGAATCTCACACCCCATCGACTTCATCACAACGCAGAGAAATTCAGACAGTACGGTCGGCAACTTTTGATAAGTCGTGGGATCCCTGAGAGACAGTGGGACAAACTGATGGAGGAAGTTGATGCGTGTGTCTAAGAGAGACGGAAAGGACGAGAGAAGGATCCTCGTCGGGATGATCGTCGATCCGATGATCTTGGGTCGTGTCGTGTCCAAGTGGGAGGGGGATCTCTTCAACTCCCGGTGGAGCAACCTCGTCGGATCGTGGTGTGTCAAGTTCTTCCAACGATATGAGAAGGCACCGGGGAAGTCCATTGAGGGTCTCTTCGAGTCATGGGCAGGTGACGGACGACGGGACAAGGAGACGGTCGAACTCGTCGAGAAGTTCCTGGCACGTCTGTCGGGTGACTATGAGGAACTGGCCGGTGAATCGAACTCAGAGTATATCATCGACCTCGCCGGCACCCACTTCAACAGAGTCAAACTCCAACGACTCGCAAAGGCACTTCAAGGTGACGTGGATGGTGGTGACGTGTCGAGTGGTCTAAAAAGAGTTGCCGACTATGGTCAGGTGGAGATGGGTGCCGGTGCGGGTGTTGATGTGTTCCAGGATCAGGACGCAATCCGTGAGGCATTCAAGGACAAGACTGAACCCCTCATCAAGTATCCGGGTGCCCTTGGAAAGTTCTTCGGTGACGTGTTCGAGAGGGACGCATTCGTCGCATTCATGGGGTCGGAGAAGAGGGGGAAGTCGTGGTGGTTGATGGACGTGGCCTATCGTGGGTTGTTGCAACGAAGGAAGGTTGCCTTCTTCGAGGTGGGAGATATGAGTCAGAATCAGATCATGCGTCGTCTGATGATCCGGGCTTCGGGTCGTCCTTTGTTTCCACGGACGATCTCCTATCCCATGAAGATCCACCACGAAGTCGGAGATGCGACCGCCGAGGTGGACCTGGAAGAGAGGGAGTTCAAGAAGAGGCTGTCCTGGCAAGTCGCCTACAAGTCCTGTCAGAAGATAATGAAGAGGAAGGTCAAGTCGAAGCACTCCTTGTTCAGGTTGTCATGTCATCCCAACTCAACGATCTCAGTTGCCGGGATCCGTTCCATCCTCCAGAACTGGGAACGATCAGGGTGGACTCCTGATGTGGTCGTGATCGACTATGCCGACATCCTCGCTCCTCCGGCCGGGTCGATGGATACACGAGATCAGATCAACGCAACGTGGAAACAGTTGAGGGCGATGTCCCAGTCACTTCACTGTCTCGTTGTCACCGCAACTCAAGCAGACGCACAGTCCTACACCTCCGACACGATCAGGCGTTCCAACTTCTCAGAGGACAAGAGGAAACTAGGACACGTCACCGGACTCATCGGGATCAGTGCAACGGATGAGGAGAAGTCGTTCGGGATGATGCGTCTGAACTTTGTGGTCCTCCGTGAGGAGGAGTTCTCGGAGTCGAAGTGTGTCTATGTCGCCGGGTGCCTCCCCATCGGGAATCCGGCGATCAGGTCCACTTGGTAGATGGAATCGCAGTAAGTCCTTGCCCCATAAGCACTTACAACAATTCTACTTTTTTGCTCTTTTTTCCGGTTTTATGCTTGACGAGAGGCAGAGTGTGTGGGATAATACAGTCAGTCAAGGAACACCACCCACCACTCCAAACCGGAGACAGAACCATGACCACACAAGAGATCAAAACTCGAATCGGAGAGAAACTTCAAGACAACTGGAACGATTATGTCGAGGAGGCAGAAGACCACGGTCCCGATTACTTTGAGAGGTTCAGAGACGACGAAGACATCCTTCACGACTTCGGAGTCTACCTATCTGAGATGCATGAGGCGAGTCAGGAGAATGTTTCTCCTCGTTCACTGAGGAAGTTGAAAGAACAGTATCCAGATCAAACGATCTAGTGACCACCTCAATTCGATCACACCATCACCCCACCAACGCCCCTCAGCACAAGGAGACGAGACAATGGACATTCCGAAACTGTTGAACCTGCTCCGTCGATATTCCATTGAGATCACAAACGGAAATCAAAACGAAACTAAAGCACAAGACCTTCGCGAGAAGAGAGTCACGAAGGATCTGCTAACTTTTCTTCTCGAAAGGAAACCCACGGAAGATGAGATCAGACGATGCCTTCCGTGGTAGCACCACCCTCACCACCACTCCACCCAAAATACAAGGAGACCGAATTATGGTCACAATCAGACAGATGGATGTTCAACCCGCTTTGTACGATGGAGTCCCGGAGTTGCAGGAACAAGGGGCAACCCGACTCACAGTGACACGAGTGGAGAACGCAAAGTGGTTCAAGATGACGTTCGACTATTGGAATGGGGAGAGGAAGCATATAGGTCTGCCAGTCTCAGACATTCCACAACTCAAGGAGATTTTGAGTGAGATGGAATGAACAGAGACACCACCACTTCACCACAAGGACACCATCATGGCAAAGAAGAAGACCACGAAACGGAAACGGAAAAAGGATCCGGCCATAGTCGTCCAGGACATCGCTGACATGGTGGACCGACGTGGGGTTCTTGCAACGGATCTCTATCGGTCTCATCTGTTGGGGTTCACCTTCGTCCGGTCCTATTTCCGGGACATAGGTCTCGACATCGACAAGATCGAAGAGACTTATTGCTTCCGGGCAGATCGACAGAACGTCAGAACGATGAACGAGATCTTGGAACGAGTCAAGGAACACAACAAGAGGATCGGTGCCGACTGTCTCCCGGAAGAGAGGGAGTTTCCAGATCTCACTCCGAAGAAGTCAGTCAAGAAACTCTTCGGACAGAACGTGACTGCGGTTATCCGGTGGATGGGAACGGATGCTTGGGACCTCGATGAGGTCAAGAAAGCATTCCAGACCCTTGACATCCAGGTCGCAGACAGTACTATCGACACTCAACTTCGTGCGGGAAAGAAGGGTCAGAGAGGCGATCCCGCGAAACTCTCAGAGACGCAAATGGAGACCCTCTATCAAGCGGCAGAATAAAGTTGCGATAATAGAGGTGCCACAGGATCGTGAGGTTGATGCCTCACAAACAACCATCACCACTCTCTACAAGGAGACCGAACGATGAAAGTGAAACTCATTGAACTCCAGAAGATGTTCGTCCAGTTGGACTTTTCCAATGCGGTCAAGTGGTCCGCGGCTCGTCTCAAGACGAAACTCGCCGGACTTCCGGAGGTCGTGGACGAGAACACTGACGCAGGAGATTATCAGAAGTTGCTCGACAGAACCCTCAAGGCGTTGGAGAAGGGTGAGTCGATCAACATCATCGAGGACGACACTTCCACAAAAGGAGGTAAGAAGGATAAGAGCAAGAAGTCCAAGGACAAGAAGGACAAAGGCAAGAAGGACAAAGGGAAGAAGTCCAAGGACAAGAAGTCCAAAGGAAAAGCCAAGACCACGACCGTCCCCGGAGGCAAGGGAAAGAAGGTCACGAAGGGGAAGGACAAGAAGAAGGGCAAAGACAAGAAGGGCAAAGACAAGAAGTCCAAGGACAAGAAGTCCTCGAAGAAGTCCTCCAAACCGAAGAAGATGGGAGTGATCGCAAGGGTCATCGAGGTCCTGGAGGGAGCCACCGCCAAGAAGCCGGTCACGAAGGAGAAGATCCTGGCGAAGTTGGAGAAGTCCTTCCCGGATCGTGAGGCATCGGCAATGCTCTCCACGATCCAGTGTCAGGTCCCGAACCGTCTCCGGACGGACAAGGGGATCAAGGTCAAGAAGAACGAGAAGGGATACTGGATCGAAACGAAAGAGTGACCATCGGTCTCGAAGTCCTACCACCCCAGAGATCATCCCGGTCTCTGGGGTGGTTCCGTTTCCATCTTGAACGATGAGGCAAGGAGCCATGGCAACCATCACACGGAAGATTGAGTTCGACGCCGGTCATCGAATCATCGGACACGAGTCGAAGTGCAGACACCTCCACGGGCACCGATACGTGGCAGAGATCACCGTGTCCTCTCTTGGCCTGGATGACGTGGGTCGTGTCATCGACTTCTCAGTCATCAAGTTGAGGGTAGGGAAGTGGATAGAGGATGCGTGGGATCACAACATGATCCTCCATCCGGAAGATCCACTCGTCGTCCTCTGGAACTCTCAGTATGGTGAGGAGGGGTACTCGTTCAAGGATCCGAAAGAGTGGGATCTCTTCGCTGGGAAGGATCCCTATGTCATGCCGGTGGATCATCCGAATCCCACAGTTGAAAACATGGCAGCAGTCTTGTATGAGAACTCCAAGAGACTCATCGAACCACAGGACGGAATCCCCCTGACAGTCGAGAGAGTTCGACTCTTTGAGACCCCAAACTGTTGGGCAGATCATTCCGCACGATAATAGGGGAAAGAACCACACCCACGGAGGGACGATCCATGAAGAACACACAGCCACGGGAGCCAGTCTGGATCCACGATCAAGGAGTCATCGAACTCTTTGACGCATGGAGGACGATCCAAGGTGAAGGACCCCTGGCTGGCTCCGTGGCATGTTTCGTTCGTCTCTCCGGATGCAACCTTGACTGTCCTCTATGTGATACTGACTACACATCGAAACGCAAACGGGTGGCACCCGAAGAGTTGGTGGAAGTGGTGAGGGCGATCCTCCCGTCAGGTCTAGTCGTCCTGACGGGAGGTGAGCCATTCCGTCAGAATCTTGGAGTGAGTGTCAGACTCCTCCTCCACGCAGGGTATCAAGTCCAGATCGAAACGAACGGGACGATCTTCCCGGAGGACCACGATTGGCTCAATTATGTGACCATCGTCTGTTCTCCGAAGGTTCCAGGAATCTCACAAGAACTCCGTCCCTATATCTCCGCCTACAAGTACGTCATCCAGCACGGATTCGTTGATCCGAAGGATGGACTCCCGACGATCACTCTGGGATATCGGAGACCCTCTCGTCCTCGCACGAGTCGTCCGTGGGAGCACATCTACGTTCAACCTCTCGACGAGTTCAACGAAGGACTCAACAAGTTGAACCTCGATGCGACCCTGGAGTCTTGCTACAAGTTCGGCTATCGTCTCTGTCTCCAGATGCACAAGATCATCGGTCTCGAATAGGAGGTCATCGTGTCCATTCCATCACAAGGCACAAAGTCTACAAAAAAACCAACTCCGAAGGCACTTGTGTCCTTGAGTGGTGGTATGGACTCGGCGACCGTCCTGGCAGTAGTTGTCGAGAGGTATGGGGTGGAGAACGTCAGGACCGTGGGGTTTAAGTATGGATCGAAGCACAACCCATACGAGAATGAGATGGCCAGTGACACTGCGATCCACTGGGGTGTCCCGTTCAGGCTGATCGACTTGTCCCTCATCATGGACGAGTTCGAGTCCGATCTTCTTCTGACTGGAGGGGAAATCCCGGAGGGACACTATGAGGAGAAGTCGATGGAACAGACCGTCGTCCCCGGTCGGAACATGATCTTCATCTCTGTCCTGTCAGGTCTTGCTTGGACGTGGGGGATGAACGAGGTGTGGATGGGGATCCACGGAGGGGATCACGCAATCTATCCGGACTGTCGTCCTGAGTTCTTCTGGAGGATGAGCAGAGCCGTCCTACTTGGAACAGATCGAAGGGTCAAACTCGTTGCTCCGTTCCTACATGGCAACAAGACCCTCATCATCAGGGCAGGTCTCAAACTTGAAGTGCCCTACGATCTCACACGAACTTGCTACAAGGATCAAGTGATCGCCTGTGGTCGTTGTGGGTCGTGTCAGGAGAGACTTGAGGCGTGGCATAATGTAGGTCTTCAAGACCCATTATCGTACGTACTAAAAGATATCCTTGTGAAACTGGAGGAGTGAGATGGAGATGCATGAGCTAACATGGGATGCGATCCACGAACGTGCTCAACGGATCGCACTCAACATCGACAAGACGATGAGGGAACCTATCGTCAACATCTACGGGATCCCTCGTGGAGGGGTTCATGCCGCCCAAGCAGTCCTATACTTGATGAGTTTCGATCACACCATCAACAAGATCGCGACTCTCGTCGATTACATCGAAGAGGCAGATGTCATCGTGGACGACATCATCGACTCAGGAAGAACGAGATCGGAGGCAATGTCACGGAGAAACCCAGGTGTTCCCTTCTGGGCACTCGTGGACAAGTTGGGTCACGACAAGGAACGACTGGGAGACAAGTGGATCGTCTTCCCGTGGGAGAGGGGAGAGCACGGTCCAGAGGACGCCGTTCGTCGTCTCCTCCAGTTCATCGGAGAAGATCCTGACCGTGACGGTCTCCAAGAGACTCCACGGAGAGTCCTCAAGTCGTTCGAGGAGATCTATGGTGGATACAAGCAAGACCCGTCAGAGGTCCTCAAGACGTTCGAGTTCTCGTGTGATGAGATGGTTCTTGTCAAGGACATCGAGTTCTTCTCCACCTGTGAACACCACATGCTCCCGTTCTTCGGGAAGGCACACATCGCCTACATCCCATCATCAGCACGACAAAGGAAGAAGGTGGTGGGGGTCTCGAAGATCATCCGACTCCTGGAGGTGTTCTCCAGACGACTCCAGATCCAGGAGCGACTCACCGATCAGATCACATCCGAACTGATGAAGCGTCTCCAGCCTTTAGGTGCGGCCTGTGTCCTGGAGGCAACCCACTTTTGCATGACTTGTCGTGGGGTGGGGAAGCAGTCCTCGAAGATGGTCACTTCTTCGTTGAAGGGTGTCTTCCTGGACACAGAGTCTCAAGCCCGGGCAGAGTTCCTGTCCATGATACAATGATCTTCTGTCTCTGTGGATTCCTGATCGAACTAATCACGATCTTGTCCGTGTTCGGTCTAAGTAAACCCATCACACAGATGGTCAACTGGTATCGCAAGAAGCACCACCACAAGGTCCATGATGTCGATCAGTCTTGACGAACTCCGAGACAACCCACGAGTCGGCTACAAGTCCTTCTTCTTGGACTCCGGGTCGTTCACTCTCCGAACGAAGGCAGGGGAGTATGGGAAGAAGACCGGAGACCCCTGGGCGTTCTATAACACTCCGGAGTTCTGGGACTACATGGACTCCTATGCCGAGTTCATCAAGAAATACAAATATGGGATCGACATCTACTGCAACGTGGACGCAATCGGGAATCCAGACTTGTCCTGGCGCAATCTCAAGTACCTGGAGGATACTCACGGACTGAATCCTCTCCCTGTCGTTCACTATGGGACGAAGATGAAGTGGCTCCGGAGACATCTTGACGAGAACTATCCGAGAATAGGTCTAGGAGGTCTCATAGCAAAGGGAGGATATGGAGTCAACAGGGGAGGGATCCAGTGGTTGAACCGATGCTTCAACATGGTGTGCGATACTCCCGACCGATGTCCACAGGCGAAGATCCACGGGTTCGGTGTGGGAGGACGACTCTCTCTGATGTACCCCTGGCATTCCATCGACTCGTCTGGATGGGTCCGTGCCGGTGGGTTCGGGACACTAACGATCCCCCACAAGAGAAGAGGCAAATACGTGTATAAGAATCCCAAACCGTATCAACTCTATGTCTCAGACACTTCGTCCCAAGTGGGCACGAAGGGGAACCACCTCTTCACACTCAAGAAGACGGAGAGGAAGATCGTGGAGGACTGGATCGAACACATCGGGATCCCACTGGGCAAGACAGAAGAAGACGGAGAGATCGTGGAGGAGGGTGTCACGAACAACCACATCTTGAGGAGGATCGCCAACATGCTTTTCTATAAGAGGATGTGGGACAGTGCTCCTGAATATCCCTGGCCATTCCAGGCAACACAGAGGAAAGGATTCGGACTGACATGAACACTAGACGAGATGATATGTCGAAGAAGGAGAAGCGTCTCACAATGCTCCTCAAGAAACTGTCCAACAAGTTGGAAGTCGGTCAGATTGAATCGGGTCATGCGGAGAGAGGTGTTCGGACAAACGGGGTAGAGAGACTCACCACCTGGATCGACGCATTCGATGTGATGATCTGTAGTCGAACGAGATTGATGTCCCAACTGCAACAGAATGCAGAAGGTCTCGTTGAGTTGAATGAAGGTATTGAACAAGTCCGTCTTCTGATGGAGAGTCTCGGAGTCCAGAGGTGTCCCAGTTGCTCCGGCCCGGATCCGACGAGGTGGAAGGAGGGGGTGTGGGTGAAGAAGGGGCAAAAGGACAAGACGAAGACATCAGATCCCGGAAGCCCCATCCCTCGGAATGGGTGGGATGACTGTGAGACATGCGATGGTCTCGGATTCGTGGAGGTTAAAAAGTGAACGGATATCTCTCAGGTCATAGTCCGGAACCTGCACATCCAGAACTCGTTCTGGGTGATGAGGGATGTGTGATGCTTTCCTATCTCGACTTCGCGAAAAAGAACAAACCCGACAAGAGGTTCAGGAAGATGTTGAAGTCTCGCAAACGCAAACTCAAGAAACAGGAGAAACGAGATGCACGTAAACCGTGAAAAACTACTCAACTGCCTGGAAGCGGTTCAACCGGGTCTCTCCACGAGAGAGATCGTGGAGCAGTCTTCCTGCTTCATCTTCGAGGATGGGAGGGTGATGTCTTACAACGATGAGATCGCCTGTTCCATCGAGACCGGGATCAAGTTGGAAGGTGCGATCCAGGCAGTCCCGTTGATGGGGATCCTTCGGAAACTCCAGGAGGAGACCCTCAAGTTGACAGCAGGAAAGGATCAACTCCTCATCGAAGGGAAGAGGAAGAAGGCGGGGATCCGGATGGAGGTGGAGATCCTCCTCCCCATCGACAAGGTTGAACGACCGAAGAAGTGGAGGAAACTTCCGGATGACTTCTGCGATGCAATCAAGATCGTGGAGCAGTGTGCCGGGACAGACGAGTCGAACTTCTTCTTGACCTGTGTCCATATCCATCCGAAGTTCGTGGAGGCATGTGACAATCATCAGGTCTCTCGATACAAGGTCAAGACCGGAGTCAAGAAGGAGACTCTCGTCCGGAGAGATTCGATCAAGCACGTGGTCTCCTTCGACATGACGGAGTTCAGTGAGACGGAGAGTTGGATGCACTTCCGGAATCCCGCTGGACTCGTCCTGTCTTGCCGGCGGTATGCTGAGGAGTATTCCGACGTGAGCAAGTTCCTCAAGGTGAAGGGTGAACCGATCACTCTCCCGAAGGGACTCGCAGACGCCGCAGACAAGGCAGAGGTATTCTCGTCAGAGAACACGGAGGTGGAAGACAATCAGGTCCTCGTGGATCTCCGACCTGGCAAGTTGAGGATCACTGGACGAGGTGTCTCCGGGTGGTACACAGAGAATCGCAAACTCAAGTACAATGGACCTGCCTTGAGTTTCCAGATCGCACCGAAGTTGTTGATCGAACTGACACAGAGACACAACGAGTGCGAGATCTCTTCCACTGCCCTCAAGGTGGACGGTGGGAAGTTCGTCTATGTGACCTGTCTCGGAGAAGTTGTGGACAAGTGAAAAAGAAACGCAAACTCAAACGACCGAAGCCGGGAGTCTATCTCGGCGATTGTCGGAAGGTCCTCCGAGACTTCAAGTCCCGGTCCTTCTCTGCTTGTGTGACTGATCCTCCCTATGAGTTGGGATTCATGGGGAAGGACTGGGACAAGGTGGGGGTCTCATTCCAGTCGAAGACCTGGAAGAGGGTCCTCCGGGTTCTCAAGCCTGGAGGATTCCTTCTTGCGTTCGGTGGGACTCGGACGTTCCATCGAATTGCGGTTGCAATCGAGGACGCCGGATTCGAGATCCGTGATTGCCTAATGTGGGTCTATGGTTCTGGATTCCCGAAGTCGTTGGATGTCTCGAAGGCAATTGACAAAGAGGCAGGGAAAGAACGGAAGACCATCGGGCACGACCCTGGAGTTTATCCTGATTCTGATAAGTGGGGAAAAAGTGACAATAATGCGGGTCGAATCTTTAATCAGGGAGACGAGACTCTAGGCATGACTCCTATAACGGAACCGGCAACCGAACTCGCCCAACAGTGGGACGGATGGGGAACCGCCTTGAAGCCAGCATGGGAACCGATCATCGTTGCGATGAGACCCATCGAGGGGACCTTCGCGGAGAACGCACGGGAGCACGGAGTGGCGGGGTTGAACATCGACGGGTCACGAATAAAAACCACAGGAAAGACAGGGACGTGGGGGGCAAAGCAGAATACGCAATGCGGAAGTGGAGGCACCATGAGTGGGGGATGGTCGGGAGAACCTTCAACACAATCGGACAAGGGGAGATGGCCCGCCAACGTGATCCACGACGGGAGTCCGGAGGTGGTGGGGATGTTTCCGTCTACGAAGACTAACGCAACTGGTAAACCGAAGGACTACCAGGGAATGGATGGGAGAGTCTATGGAAATTATAGTATGTTAAGTAAAACATTATACTATCAACAAAACTCAGGATCAGCCGCACGGTTCTTCTATTGTGCAAAGGCAAACAAGAGAGAACGAGGACAGGCAAACAACCACCCGACTGTCAAGCCTCTGGATCTAATGAGATACCTCATCAACCTCGTCACTTATCCAAAGGGGAACCTAATTCTGGACCCGTTCTGTGGATCAGGATCGACTCTTCTTGCTAGCAAAATAATCGGAGTGGATGCTGTCGGAGTGGAGATGGATCCGAAGTCTTACAAGACAGCCAAGACACGGATCGGCAAACCCGTCGAGATCGAACTGGACGAGGACGAACCCAAGAAGAAACGGAGGGGCTTCGGCCTAATATGATGACTGGGTTCTTCATTGAGTCTGAACTAGATGAGATAAAACTGTCTCCACAATCGGAGGAGTTGCTGGGGACAAAATATAAACGCAAAAGACCGAAGCATCAAAAGAGATGGGGGCCCTTGTTCACCTTTTACGGTGGGAAGTATCGTGCGGCAAAGCACTACCCTAGACCGATGTATGACACCATCATCGAACCGTTTGCAGGATCCGCTGGATACTCCACAAGGTATTTCAGAATGAATATAATTCTCTATGGGATCAGCCCGGTGATCTTCGGAGTGTGGGACTACCTGATCCGATCAACACCGACAGAGATCAGACGACTCCCGT